>Ga0315282_10013258_pt1 | contig 12456 bp, 7 predicted proteins | sample YL17G07_20_MG_FD_203693 | JGI IMG/M metagenome (GOLD analysis project Ga0315282, IMG submission 203693) | Sediment microbial communities from Yellowstone Lake, YNP, Wyoming, USA - YL17G07_20 | ecosystem: Environmental > Aquatic > Freshwater > Lake > Sediment | place: USA: Wyoming | collected... | reverse complement strand
AACCCCGCTGTCCGGATCTCGAAAAGGCCATTACCTGTTCTCCCGATTCGCCGCGGGTCTTCGCAGGCGAATTCATGAGGGCATATACGCCGCAAGGCGTCACGGCCCTCACCCTACCCTCTCCCTCCAGGGAGAGGGGACTGCTGACTATCAACTATACGCCGGCGCCTACTTGGCCGGACTTCTGCCTTCGACCGACCAGTTGAAGATCGTCACGCGCTTGGGGTCGGTCAGCGGCAGCCGCGTATCGACGAGCGCGATAATCTTCTTTTCGGCGAGGACCTGAACGTCCGTATCGGTCCACTGCGGGGCTGCCGCCGGGCCGCCCACGGCCATTTGGCCATCCACGTCCTTGCCGTTTGTTATGTCCACGGTAACGTAGTATGTCACAGGCCCGAGGTCGTTGGACGTGAACCCTTCGGGCAGCTCCGAATGGAGCGATATAGCGTTCATGAGCGCGCCGACGGTGTAGTCGGTCTCGGATTTCTCGTCGGAGAAATCACCGCCGTTGTTCGTCGCGGTGGGTGTATCTATGCCCTCAATATTGAACTGCTGATCGACCATGGAGCTAATGGTAAAGTTTGTCCTTGGATAGCGCTGAAGCGTATCCCACTCGTAGGCGTGCGCTGGATCCCGACGCCGCGGGGTGGCACCGAATTGCCAGATATTGTTGTCCTCGCTGTCGCGGCCGAACGCGCCGACGGGCGCCGCGGCATTGTTGGGGTCATAGTAGGCGTTGGTTATGTCAAGCGCCCCGTCAGCATACGCGCCCGGCACGTCGATAAGCACCCGCTCCAGGAAATCCTTGCGGGTCAGGTAACCGCCGGCGGGCCGCTTATCAAGTATCTTCTGCGGATGCAGGAACGCCCTCGTCACGTCAAGGGTCGCAGGGCTCCCCGTGGGGTCCCGGTAGAACGTGGTGTCGGTATTGACGTACGGGAGGCCGGAGAGAACCGCGAGCCCCTCGGCGCTGTCGTTGACGCTGTTGACGTCGATGCGGCCGTAGACGTAGGCCTCGCTCCCTTCGTCCACGTGCTGATCGCCGACGGATGGGCCACCGTCGCCGGCGTGGGTGTCGTCGCCGAAGGCGTCATTGACGTCGTCGGTCGCGCGGACCCAGTCGCCGTTATTGTCCCTGCCGTCCTTCCACGGGCAGAACGTGGTGAATTTGTCGAAGACGGCTCTGAACCTCCCGCGAGGGTTCGAGGCGGCGCCCGAATCCGGTACGATGGTGAAATCTATCTTCTTGCTGTCGAGAGGATTGGCGGGATACGCCGTGCTCGAATCCTGCTTTACCCAAGTGTAGGGGCTATTCTCCACGAGCCAGTCGGTGGTCGCCCAGCCGAAGGCGGCAGGGTCGGGAGGCATCGGCCCTACGCAGAGCAGGTTGCCGAGAGATCCCACGTTTGCGAACTTGTACGTAACGCTGTTGGGGATTTCGACCAGGTCGTCGAAGCGGAACTTCTTCGCGGTCCCGGCCGGCGGCACGTAGGTGGAGAGCATCTCGCTTGCGAGCCAGGTTTCGTCGCCGAGACGGTAATTGCCGTCGTAGACGTTGCTGTCGTCGAGCCAGGATCCGTCGGCGGCTATGTCGCCATTATCGTTGACCCTGCCGACAGTGGTGCGTATCTTGCCGCCCCCCGTGCCCTCCGCGGCGTTCCTGAAGGCCCAGGTGGGTATGAGGCGCTGTGAGTTGTCGGTGATGGCGCGCGCGAGGCGCGGGTCTTCGCGCTCGAACGACGGCCAGAAATGATATGGACCCAGCGTAGCATAACCCGTGTGGGTAACTCCGGCAGGATCGACATAAGGGCAGGCGTCCGTCATATCGGTGGGCGTTTCCTGCCTGTCTACGACGACCTCCGCTGCCGGCGTGCCCGCGACGCGGGGATCGCGCTTGTAGACAAGCTCGACCCTGTCGCCGGGCTGCCAGAGCTTGAGCGACGCGGAGAGATTCAGGTTGACGAGTACCGCCTGGGGCGAGTTGCCCGGGCCGCCCGGAGAAAGCGCGCCCGGCGCCGGCCACGTGAGGGCGGGGTCGGGCAGCAGTCTCGATCCCGGAGCGGACGCTGCAATCTGGACGTTCTCGGCCTTGTAGTCGTGATTTTCGATAATGAGATAGCCACCCGCCGGGATCACAAGGTCCGTGCCGGGGGCAAGGTTGGTCCACGCGCCGCTGCTCCAGATTTGAGCGGGGGTCACCGCGTCCCAGAAGTAATGGATGGAACCCTGCTGGGCGCCCGCGCTATTGGTTATCCTTATGCCCCAGTTGACGAGCTCGCCGCCGGGGTTGTCGTGGTAGAGGACTATTGGGTCGTGGGCGGTATTGTCATAGTGGTTGTAGAGCTCGATGAAATAGCCGTTCCTGTCGATTTCGCCCGGGTCAGGGGTGGGGATGCTCGCATCGCTGCCGTTGACGCCGTCGTTGTCGAAGTGATCGCTGCCGCGGTTGTATACCCACAGTTCGTTGATGTACGGCTGGCGCTCGGTGCCGTAGAAGGCGCGCGTGCCGGGCTCGCCGGCGTCCGGCCTGTGGTTGCTGTTGAGGTCGTGAGTCGCGTCGTCGAGCCATCCTTGAGGCTTCACGAGGCACGTGATGTCGCCGTCCTCGTCGAGATAGTCGATGAAGTTCGCGAGGATCTGCCACGAGGTATTGATCGCGGCGTCGCGGGTCATGCCGCCATCGGTCATGGTCTCAGTCATCGCCGCGATGAACTTACCCCTGTCCGCCTGGACCACGAGCATGTGGGCGTCGTAGTCGGGATCGCCGGCGTCGGGAGGCAGGATATTGAGATGGTTGATCGGTGTCTGCTTGCCGATGTAGTCGCGGTTGGAGGTGGTCAGGATGTTCCTGATATAGGAGCCGAAGTAATCGACCGCCGGGTCGTAACCGTTTATGCCGTTGGCCGCCGCCCAGGTATTGAACACGTCGTTGACCATATCTCTGAGATCGGAACCGGAATTCGTCAATATGCTGTTAAGAGCCGATGTCTTGAACGGATTGTCATCATTGTTCCGGCCGGGCGCCACCCATGCGGCGCCAAGCGTCGAGTTGTCCGCGGGAAACTGGAGAAAATCCTGGGGCTTGTCAATCTGCTCGACGGGACTCGGCGGGATCGCCCCGTTCGTCCTGTCAAAGTACCCGTCCGCCAGCTCGTTGACCCAGTCGCGCGCCGGGTCGGGCCGCCAGTTCGGATAGACCCAGGCGGCATCATCTTCATAAGTCCGGTTGTCCGGCGCGGCGCCGATCCTGTTGAGATCGTTGCTGTTGTACCTGAAGCTGTCGCAGAAATCCGTGTCGTCGTTGCCGTCCGCGCCAGGTTGCCTGTGGGTGGACGTGCCGGTGTCAGTTGGCGCCAAGTCGTCTTCGGCTGCATAGCGGTAGTTGCATATGCGAAGCGCCAGCTCGCGCGCGACGGAGCCGGCCTGGTTGGGGTCCACGCCGACAAAGCCGGCGGCGCCCAGCGCGATCTGCTCCTTGATATATCTCTCGAAAATCCTTTCGAGCGAGATCTCGGAGGTTGACGCGCCTTCATTGACCGCCTGATGGACGTTGTCGAACGGCACAGGGTCGTTGAGCGGGTAGTTGTTGTAGAACCCGTCCCAGTTGATATCGACCCTGCCGGTGAAGGTCTTTTTCAGGATCGCGAAGCGCGCGTGGGTGTCCGAAGCGAGCTCACAAAGAGGGTATGTGAACCACTTGCTGTCCTTGACGTTGTTATTGTCGTTGTCAACGTCATTGTTGATGGGATTGGAGTCCGCGGGGGGATTCCACGTCGGGTGGGCGAGAGCGTAGTTGAGGGCCTGGAGGGCGAGCATGCGCGCCTCGGCGTCCTCGTTGAAGTTGCGCGTCGCGTGCGTCTCGATCCGCATGAACACGACAAAAGCCGTGCCCACGATCGACAAGAGCACCAGCACGCCCATGACCATGATGAGCGCCGAGCCGCGCCGGCGTTTGTCGCGCCCCTGTATCATAAACCGTCCGGCCATTGCCGCACTTTCTTTCTGATTTGACAGTCCCCACGGCCTTCCGGCCGTAGAGGGTAGAAGGTAGAGCAGTGGAGCAGGTGAAAGACAAACCCGCCCTCGTCTCTCCCGGCGGCTCGCCGCCGCGAAGAGTCCAAAACGGCACAGCGATGAGACCCTCTCTCACCGCGCGCACCGGTTACTTCCAGTTATTAATGTCGTCAGCCGTCCCGGTCGTATGCCCGTGGTCCTTGTCCAATATCGGGCTGGACATGTCGCAGTCCGTGCCGACAAGCCCTGGATTGTTCATAGGATAACCTCTGGCGCCTATGTCTATCGCCGTGAGGTCAACCCTGGACGAGCCGGCCGAGACGAGCCCGGGCGTCCAACTGTCCGGTCCGACGGAGATCAACTGATAGTTCATCTTCTTCCAATGCTCAATGGTCGAAGGAAGAGGAACCACGCTGACATCCGGCTTTGTATAGTCGATCTGGTCGCGCTCCGCCGTTGTGTAGGACGGCGCGACATTGAGCGCGCCGGCATTGTAGCTGCCGTCGGACTTCAAATAGTCGCTTCTGGGAATGTAAAGGTACGGATTGCCCCAGGGGTCGATCATCTCCGGCCAGCCGTCGCCGTCCTTATCAGTGAGGTCCTTCTCCTTGAGCTCGAGATAGGGACCCGCGTTGACGGGGGCGTTGCCCACGATCGCCGGAAGGCGGTGGGTGGGCGTTATCTGCCAGTTCTTGACGTCCTTGGCTGCGCCCTCATCTCCGGTGCCCTTCACGAACTTGTTGCACAGGCAGAACACGAGCGCTTCGTTGTAGGCGTACGCATTGACCCTGGTCGTGGTCGACGGGTCCTTGTCCCACGCATATGTGCCGTCGAACTCGCCGCTTGCGGGATTCATAGGTCCCTGGCTGGTCGGCGGATAGAACCCGAAATCGTTATAGAACGAATCCAGGACCAGCCCCAGCGACGCTATGCGCTGCCGCGCCTGCGTTATCTCGGCCGCCTTGTGGCCCCTTATGACGGCCGGCAGCAGGAGCGCGGCCAGGATGCTTATGATCACGATGACCACAAGAATCTCCGCCAGCGTGAAGGCTTTGGTACGGCATCTTCTGCTTTTCATCAGTCGTGGCTCCCTTTGGGCTTAATCGCCGCTCGAGGCCTTCGAGCCGAGGCTCTCCATCAGTTTCACCAGCGGCATGAACAGCGCTATGACGATCGTCCCTACGATGATACCGAGGGTGATAACCATCAAGGGCTCGAGGAGCGATACCATGCTGGCGACCGCGACGTCCACTTCTTCGTCGTACGCGTCGGCGACTTTCATGAGCATCTTGTCCAGGTCGCCCGTCTCCTCGCCGACGTCAACCATGTTCACGACCATTTCGTCGGTGACCCTCGACTGCCTCAGAGGCTCCGCGATGCTTTCGCCCTCGCGGATGGAGTCGTGAATCCTGGCGATGGCCCTGGAGAGGACCTCGTTGCCCGCGGTCTCGCGCACGATGTTCAGGGCTTCGAGAATCGGCACGCCCGACGCGATAAGCGTTCCGAGCGTGCGCGCGAAGCGGCTTACGACGGACTTGTTGATAATGCGCCCGAAAATGGGGACCTTCATCTTCAGCCAGTCGGTGACGATGCGGCCGAACAGCGACAATCGCAGGATCCTGAAGAAGATGTATACGGCGAACGGTATGGCCACGTAGATGGGCCAGCTGTGCCGCAGGCTCCTTGAGAAGTCGATGAGCCCCTGGGTAAGCCCGGGCAGCTTGGTCTCGAACGAGGCGAAGATCGATTCGAACTGGGGAATGATGAAAACCATAATTCCCAGGACGATCGTGCCCGCGAAGGTGATGACGCAGCAGGGGTACACGAGGGCGCTTATGACGCGGCGCTTCAGGCGCTGGGACTTCTCGCGAAAGTCCGCCAGGCGCTGCAGAATCGTATCCAACACGCCGCCCGTCTCGCCCGCCTTGACCATGTTCACGTAGAGGCGGTCGAACGCCCTCGGGTGCTTGCCCATGGCTTCGGAAAGCGTGGCTCCGCCCTCGATGTCGTCCGCGACGTCGATGAGCGTGTTCTTGAGCGTGGAGGGCTTCATCTGGCCTTCGAGAATCTTGATCGAGCGCACGATGGGAAGGCCTGCATCCTGAAGAGTCGAGAGCTGGCGCGTGAACGTGGTCAGGTTCTTGGCCTTGACCCCGCCGATGGCAAAGCTCTTCGCGGACTTGCCCTTCTTGCCCGGGGTGGCCTTCTTTTTCTGCTTGGCGGCGCTCTTCTCGCGGATCTTGGTCGGGAAGTAGCCGAGATTGCGGATCTTAACCGCGGCGTCTTCCTGCGAGGAAGCCTCCACTTCGTCTTTTACTTCCTCGCCCGAGTTGGTCATCGCCTCGAACTGATAAATAGCCATCTCGCTCTCCTTTGCACCACTACCGCACTGATTCGACGGTGTATAGGGTTATTTCGGCAGAAAGTCAAGCCGGATTCACCAAAACCCTGTAGTACCATGCACTTCCGGCACCCGCTGAAAAGCCGGATTTTTCGCTTTTCCCCCTCGGCCGCTTGAGAAGCGGCCGCCGGAGCCGGCAGCGTAGACACCGGGGAGCCCTTGAACCGTTCCGCGCGCAAACGGAACGCGTCGAAGCAGCGCCTACCCTATAGGCGCTCCCTCGACGTTGCGACTAATCGACGATCGTCTGCTTGACCACTTCCTCGATCGTGGTGATGCCGTCGTAAATGGCCAGAAGCCCCGACTCGCGCAGCGTCCTCATGCCGGCGCGTATGGAAGCCTGCCTGAGGACGTCGGTCGAGGCGTTCTGCATCACGAGATCGCGGATCTCGTCGTTCATTTCCATGATTTCGAAAAGGCCGCTTCGGCCTTTGTAGCCGGTATTGTTGCAGAAGTTGCACCCCTTGCCGTAGAAGAACTTCTTGCCCTCGACGTCGTGGCGCGAGAGCTGCAGCTCCATGAGCTCCTCGTCGGAAGGGGCGTACTCTGTCTTGCAGCGGTTGCAGATGGTCCTGACGAGGCGCTGGGCCACGATGCACTCTATGGTGGCGGTGAGAAGGAAGGGCTCGACGCCCATATCGACAAGGCGCGTGATCGTGGTAGGGGCGTCGTTGGTATGGATGGTCGTAAGCACGATGTGGCCGGTGAGGCTCGCCTGGACGGCCATCTGCGCGGTTTCGAGGTCGCGGATCTCGCCGACGAGGATGCGGTCGGGGTCCTGCCTGAGGATGGACCTCAGGCACGCGCCGAAAGTGACGCCGATGTCCGGCCTGATCTGCACCTGCATGATGCCGGGCAGGTCGTACTCGACGGGGTCCTCCGTGGTAATGATCTTGTCGGTGATCTCGTTCATTTCCACGAGCGCGCTGTAGAGGGTCGTGGTCTTGCCGGAACCGGTCGGCCCCGTGACGAGGACGACGCCGTGAGGTTTGTAGAAATGCTCGCGGACGCGCGCGAGGTCGTCAGGGCGCAGGCCGAGGCGGTTGAGGTCGAGGGCGACCGAGGCGCGGTCCAGGACGCGCATGACGACGCTCTCGCCGCCCATGGTCGGAAGTATCGAGATGCGCAGGTCGACGGGCCTGCCGGAGACGTTGAGCTCGATGCGCCCGTCCTGGGGCATGCGGCGCTCGGCGATGTCGAGACCGGCCATGACCTTTACGCGCGACGTTATCGCGAGGGCCAGGTGCTTGGGCGGCGGCACCATTTCGTAAAGCACGCCGTCTATGCGGTAGCGGATCTTGAACTCGTCCTCGAACGGCTCGAAATGTATGTCGGACGCCTTGTCCTTGATGGCCTGGAGCAGGACCAGGTTGAGGAGCCTTCTCACCGGCGCGGCGTCGGCCATCTCCTCGATGCTCTCGAGGTCGATGGTGCCCGTGTTCTCGGTGGGAAGCTCGAGCTTGCCGCCTTCGGATTCGATCTCCTGCAGGAGGCTCTCGACCGATTCGGTCTCTTCTGAATAGTACTTGTCGTAGAGCGACTTGACCATCTCGGGATCGGCGATGGCGCCCTTGATCTGGCGGTTGAGGAGGAACTTGAGGTCCTCCAGCGCGTTGACGTTGTAGGGGTCGCCCAAGGCGATGACGAGCGCGCCGTTTTCCTCCGCGAGCGGGACGATCTTGTAGTTCTCCGCGACGCTCTGGGTCACCTGGGCGATTATCTCGGGCGGTATGTCGCCGATGCTGCCGAGATCGACCTTGGTCAATCCGTAGCGGTCGGATATCGCCGCGAGTATCGCCTCGTCGGTGGTGAAATCGAGGGCGATCACGGCGTCCTTGATCTGGATATTCTGGGACTCGGCGAGATCCATCGCTTTGGACAGTTGGTCGTGGGTAATGAGGCCCATCTCCACGAGCAAGTGTTCAAAGGGCCGGTCCTTCTGGACGGTTTCCTCTGACATCTAACCTTTGCTCCTCTTAGAGCCTATTTCAGTAGGCATCGTGGCGGCGACGCCGCGAGATGCGAGCAGCGCAAGGAGCGAGGAGGAAGGCGTATTCGAGATACGCCGACGACGAGCGACACCGCGATGCGAAGCATATCGCTTGCGTCCCTTCGGGTTGCGGCGGCCACGGGCCGCCTGCGGCGTCACTCCTCCTCGACTTATCTCCGGATAAGCCATCGTCATCGTTCCTTGCATTCGGCCCGTGGGCGCTCGCAACGCCGCTCACGAGGCCTACTGAAATAGGCTCTTGATGCTATGCAGCGGGCGCCTCGTCGCCGCCGCGAAACCCCGTACCCTCGTCCTCGCCCACGACGCTGCCCTCGCGGATCTTGGCTTCGAGCTCGGCGGGCTTCTTGGCTTTGAATATCGCGTCCTCCATCGTGATCAGGCCCCTCTGGTACAGCTCGTACAGGTGGTCGTCCAGGAGGACCATCCCGAACTTGCGCCCCGTCTGGATGACGGAGTCGATACGGTAGGTCTTGTTCTCGCGGATGAGGTTGCGGATGGCGGGCGTCGTCACGAGAAACTCGTACGCCGCGACCATCCCCTTGGGGACGCGCGGCAACAACTGCTGGGAAATGATCGCGATAATCGAGACCGACAGCTGGACGCGGATCTGCTCCTGCTGGTTGGTCGGGAAAGCGTCGATGATACGGTTAATCGTGCCTTCGGCGCCGGTCGTGTGAAGCGTTCCGAACACAAGGTGCCCCGTTTCCGCCGACGTGATGGCGGCGGCGATGGTTTCGAGGTCGCGCATTTCCCCCACCAGAATCACGTCGGGGTCCTGACGCAGCACGCGGCGCAGCGCCTCGGAAAAGCTCGGCACGTCCACGCCCACCTCGCGCTGGTTGATGATCGATTTCTTGTGCTCGTGATAGTACTCTATCGGATCCTCCACGGTAACGATGTGGCGGTCGATATTCGTGTTGATGTAGTCGATCATCGTGGCGAGGGTGGTAGTTTTGCCGGAACCCGTCGGCCCCGTCACCAGAAACAGCCCTCGAGGGGCGAACATCAGCGGCCTCACCTGCGGCGGCAGCCCGATCTCCTCGAACGTGAGAAGCTTCTTGGGGATGAGACGCAGCACCATCGACACGTTGCCGCGCTGCTTGAAGACCGACACGCGGAAGCGCCCCTTGTCCTCGTAGGCGAACCCGAAGTCGGTCGTGCCCACTTCCTGCAATTCCTGCTGGGAGCGCTCGGGCGTGACGCTCTTCATCAGAGCGACGGTGTCTTCCGGGGTGAGAACCTTGGTGTTAAGGGAGCGAAGCCTCGAGTGCATCCTGAGCACCGGAGGCCGGCCCACGACTATGTGAAGATCGCTTGCGCCCTGCGAGATGACCGTCTCCAGCAGCCGATCTATGAGTACCATCTATCCCTCCGAATTGCCAGCCACTCTTCCCCCTTGTCCGCCCCCGCGGCCGCGGCCTCTTACAATCCACAATTTACAATATACAACACTTTTCGCTCGCTCGGTTATTCTACACTTCGCCTCGGACCGTAATCCTCATAGCCTCGTCCAAGGTCGTAATGCCGAGCTTGGCCTTCTTGATCGAATCGTCCTTAAGCGTTGCCATGCCTGACATTATGGCCTGCTTGCGTATCTGCTCGACGGGGGTGCGGTTGAAGGCCATCTCGCGGATCGCGGTGGTCATCTCCATCAGCTCGAATATCCCCTGGCGCCCCTTGAAGCCGGTATTTTTGCACGCCGGGCAGCCCCTGCCGTGGTAGAAGGTTACCCCTTCTATGTCCTTGGGCGTAAGCCCCATCGCCGCGACGACCCTCGGGTCGGGGACCTCCGGCTCCTTGCAGCGGTCGCAGATCCTTCTCACGAGGCGCTGAGCCTGCACGGCCTGAATGGACGACGCCACGAGGAAGGGTTTGATGCCCATATCGATAAGACGCGTGATGGCCGTAGGGGCGTCGTTGGTATGGAGCGTCGAGAACACGAGGTGCCCGGTGAGAGCCGCCTGTACCGCGACTTCGGCGACGTCGAGGGCGCGGATCTCCCCGATGAGGATGATATTGGGCGCCTGGCGCAGGATGGACCTCAGGATGCGCGCGAACGTGAGGCCGATCTGGTCGTGCACCTGGCACTGGTTGATCCCGGCGAGGTGGTACTCCACCGGGTCCTCGGCGGAGATTATCTTCACGTCGGGACGGTTGAGATCGTTAAGCGCGGCGTAGAGCGTCGTGGTTTTGCCCGAACCCGTCGGCCCCGTGACCAGGAATATCCCGTTGGGCTTCTTGATGATCTTCTTGAACCGCTCGTAGTCGACCGAGTCGAAGCCGAGCTTCTCGAGGCCGATCAGCGCCTTGGCCTTGTCGAGAATACGAAGCACCACGCTTTCGCCGTGGCGCGCCGGCAGGCACGATACGCGAAAGTCGATGTCGCGGCCGTCGATCCTCATGTTGATTCGGCCGTCCGTCGGCCGGCGCTTTTCGCTGATGTCTATGCGCGAAAGGATCTTGAAACGCGATATGATGGCGCCTTGCAGGCGCTTGGGAGGATTCTGCACCTCCACGCAGTTGCCGTCGATGCGGTACCGGATGCGCACCCGGTCCGCGAGGGGCTCGATGTGGATATCCGACGCGCGGCTGCGCACGGCCTCCTCGATGATGAGCTTCACGAGGCGCACGACGGGCGCGTCATCGTCGGTCGCGCGGTCGCTCGCGACGCCCGACGCGCCGCCCTCCCCCACCGGGCTGATATCCGAGTCCGTGAACTCCTGAAGCATCGAGTCGACCGACTCGTCGACCGTCGCTCCGCCGTAGTTGCGGTTAATCGCGTCGGTCAATTGGTCCTTGGGGGCGATCATCACTTCGACGTCGCTATTCAATATGAATCGCAGGTTGTCGAGCGTGTCGAACTCCAGAGGCTCCGCCGCGGCGACGACCATCACGCCGGGCTTCTTCTCGATCGGGAGGATTCCGTGCTTCTTGGCCAGGGCCTGGGGGATGATTTCAATGACCGCCGGGGAGATCTCCATGTCGGTGAGGTTGATCGTCTGCAGCCCCGCGGCCTTCGCGACGGCCTGCGCTACCTGGTCCTCGCTCGCGTATCCCATCTGTACGAGCGAATCCCTCAGCGCCCCTCCCGAGCGCCCCTGGTTTTCCTTTGCCTTCTTGGAGTCGGCATCGCTGAGGACGCCCGACTCGACGAGCGACGTAATAAGATCCGCATCCGCAACAGGCATCACAAACCTCCGCCACCGACAGGCGCGCGTACCGTCCCCTACAAGGGCGCGAGCCCGATGACAGCCTAATGACCACAGCGTCCGACAGAATCCATCGGCCGCCCACGGTCAGGCAAATAGATTATAAGTAAGGATTTGTAGATAGTCAAACAATGTACGTGGCAGTCGCGCTTACGGAGAGGCCAAAGCGGAGTGGCCGCTAAGTGCAGGAGAGGCAAGGCGTTAAGACGGCGGCATCCGCGCCAGCCCCGGGGGGCTATGCCCGAGCGTGGCACACCCCCGTGGTGACAGAGACTGACTCAGACCGACATCCACTCCGGGCGGCCTGGAAGCTGCTAGGCCGCGAGCGTGCATCCATGAAGCCAATTCACCCAGCCGCCTGTCGTCCGCTCCCTTTTCTGCCGTACCATGCAACCGCGGCGGCAATGATCGCGTTGGCGCGATCCGTTGCCTTGAGGGTTCTCTGCGCGTACCTCTCCTTGAAGAGAGGCTCCGACAGGCGACTCTCGCTCGGCGCGTGCCGAGTATCGCACCAGGACGAATAGTATCCGTATAAACCGCCATCGGCGAGTGATCCTGGTGGCGGTGCCAGACGGCAATCCGCGAGGAACTCATCAAATAACCTTGCCATGCCTGCACCATCGATGGTGCGTGTCGAGGTTTCCGGTCCTGCGCTGCACAGGAGGCTCAGAAGGTTCCCGCGCTCTTCGAGAGCGAGATCATCCTGTTCCTCCGCGCAGCTAACACTGTAGCTGCGTGCCATTTTCCTTTATCTCCTTTCCTATACGGTATCCGCCACAACCATAATCGAGTCTGCAATTCCACATAGACGTCAACGTCCA
>Ga0315282_10013257_pt1 | contig 12457 bp, 8 predicted proteins | sample YL17G07_20_MG_FD_203693 | JGI IMG/M metagenome (GOLD analysis project Ga0315282, IMG submission 203693) | Sediment microbial communities from Yellowstone Lake, YNP, Wyoming, USA - YL17G07_20 | ecosystem: Environmental > Aquatic > Freshwater > Lake > Sediment | place: USA: Wyoming | collected... | reverse complement strand
GGGTGGTAGATTCCCAGTTCCTCCCGGGTATATTCGCCACGCACCGGCAGGAGGTTGTGCTCGTCGGGGGTGCTGTAGCGGGAGTTGACCGCCGCGTCCTCGATGGCCTTTTCCCCGTCCTCCCACCCCAGCCCGGTGCAATAGGCGTACCCCAAGCGCCCCCCCGAGATGGCCCTTACCCCCACCCCGCGGCTGTGGGAATAGCGCAGCCCCTCCACCTCACCGCCGTAGGCCCGGACGGTCAGGCCCCGGTGTTCCTGGACGAATATCTCCAGGTCCACCCGGTCGCCCACCAGGGAGCGCCCCCGCTCCACCCATTCCCGGGCCAGTTCCTTAAGATCGTACTCGTTCACTCAGATCACCTCCGTCGTGCCACCGACCACCAGCTCCCGCACCCTCAGGGTGGGTTGCCCGGTGGTCACCGGCACGGCCTGCCCCTCCTTGCCGCACATGCCGGTATCGAAATCGAGGTCGTCGGCCACGGCGTCGATATCCCGCAGAACGCGGGGGCCGTTGCCGATGAGGGTCGCCCCCTTCACCGGCTCTGCCACCTCGCCATTGTGGATCATGTATCCCTCGGTGACGGCGAAGATGAAGTCCCCGGTAACCGGGTTCACCTCGCCGCCCCCCAGCTTGAGCGCGTAAAGCCCCAGGGGCGTATCGGCGATGATCTCCTCCCGCTCGGCGTTTCCCGGCGCGATATAGGTGTTGGTCATCCTGGGCAAGGGGACATGGCGATAGGACTGGCGCCGCCCGTTGCCCGTCGGGGGAACCCCGTCCCGCATGGAACGCTTGCGGTCGTTGATGAAGTTGCGCAGCACCCCCTCCTCGATGAGGGGGGTCCGGGAGGCCCTGATCCCCTCGTCGTCGTAGCCGAAGGAGCCCCAGCGGTTGACGAGGGTGGCGTCGTCGTAGGCGTTGACCAGGGGGGAGGCCACCTTGTCGCCGATCTTCCCCGCGAAGACGGAGGCCTTCTTATATACGGCGTCGGCCTCCAGGCTGTGGCCGCAGGCCTCGTGGAAAAGCACCCCCCCGGTGCCGTTGGCGATGACCACGGCCATGGGGCCGGAAGGCGCGGGCCGGGCCTCGAGCATGGTCAGAGCCTGGGAGGCCGCCCTGGCTCCCAGTTCCTCGGGTGGAAATTTTTGGAACAGCTCGTAACCCCCCAGGATGCCCGGGCTCTCGTGCCCGGTCTGGATCTCCCCGTCCCTCGCCGCCACCGCCTGCACCACCATGCGCACGCGTATCCTCAGGTCCTCGATGATCTCCCCCAGGGAATTGGCCACCAGGATCTCCTGCCTGCTCTCGCCCAGGAGGACCACCACCTGGATGACGTGCGTCCCGGTTTCCCGCGCCGCCTGGTCGGCGCGCCGCAGCAGGGCTATCTTCTTCTCGCGCGGAAAGTCATCCGGGTCGACCCCGCAGGGATGTTCCGAGAGCAACGGGAGGGTTCGCAGGGTTGATTCCAGGGAGATGGAGGCCTCCCCCCCGCCACGGGTCCCCGCGGCGGCCACGCGGGCCGTCTCCGTAAGCGATGCCTCGCTGAGATCGTTGGTATAGGCGTAGGACACCGATTCGCCACGCATGACGCGGACCCCCGCGCCGGCCTCGCTCCCGGAGGTGTTCTCCTCCACCCTCTCTTCCTCCAGGCGCAGGTTATAACCGCGCCGGCTCTCCGCGAAGATATCCGCGAAATCGCCTCCCCCGCTCAGGGCCTCCTTTATCACCCGGCGCGCCGTGGACTCATCTATCAACAAAGATCACTACCTCCCTTCTTCCTCAGCCAGGGGGATCTCGAAAATCAGAACGGACCCCCCTTCCGGCCGGTTCTCGGCCCAGATTCTCCCTCCATGCGCCTCCACGAGCTGGCGGCAGATAAACAGGCCCAACCCCACGCCGGGATATAGCCTGCGGGTGGACGCGTCGGCCTGGTAGAAGCGGTCGAAGATCTTCTCCAGTTGGGAAGGGTCTATTCCCACGCCCCGGTCCTCCACCCGCACTTGCACCCGGCTCCCCTTAACGCTTCCGGACACCCGTATCTCCCCGCGACCCTGGGAGAACTTCACCGCGTTGGAAAGAAGGTTTGAGAACACCTGCTCCATCCTCCTGGCGTCGGCGACGACGCGGGGAAAGCCGGGCGGGAAACCAACGCTTATCCTCAAACCGCCCGAGCCTGCCATGTGCTCCTCCGCCGCCTTACGCGCCAGCGCGGCCAGGTCCAACTCCTCGCGCTGCAGGCGGATCCTTCCCACCTCCAGCATGGAGATATCCAGGAAGTCCTCGACCAGGGCGGCCAGGAACTGCGTCCTCTCCATGATCACCCTCAGGCAGTGCATCTCCTCCTCGTAGGTCAGGTTTTCATAGTAATCGTACATGGTCTGGGCGTACCCGCTGATCAAGGCCAGGGGCTGCTTCAGCTCGTGGGTCACGGCGGAGATGAAGTTGGATTTCATCTCGTCCAGGCTGCGCAGCTCCCGGTTGGCCTTCTCCAACTCATCGACTTGGTTACGTAGTTGCATGTAGAGCATGGCGTTCTCCAGCGCTATCCCCACCTCGTCCGCCATGGCCCTTAAGGTTTCCCTGCCATCACCGGACAGGTGCCTGGGTTGGGTGGAGGCCAGGCAGATCAGGCCCAATACGCGGGAAGGAGAGCGCAGCGGCAGGGCGGCAAAGGATCCCTCCGGCTCGATGAAAGGAAGCTCCTCTCTCTCGGCCCCCGGTATGTTCTCCCGGAGCACCGCCTCCCCTTCCTCCGCTATCCGCCCCAGCACGCCCACCCCGGGCGAGATGAACTCCGGCAAGCGCCCCGCTTGCTCCACGGGGCAGCGGCGATAGAGGAGCCTCCAGCCCTCATCCCCCGCCAGGTAGCACCAGCCGGTCTCATAACCAATAAATTCCATAAAGAGCTGGAGGGCCTTCTGCAGGATCTGGTCCGGGCTCATGGTCCGGCTCAGGGAGGTGATCATCTCGTTCAGGGCCCGCAGTTCCTCGGTCCTCTCCTGTACGTTATGCTCCATCATCTCCTGGGAGCTCTGGATGGCCCCGGCCATGCGGTTGAAGCTCCTGACGAGGCTCTCCAGTTCTTCCGCACCTTCAAGGTCAAGGCGATATCCCAAATCGCCGAGGCCCAGCTTCTCCGCGCCCGTCTTCAAAGCCACCAGGGGTTTGGTTATACGCCGGGATAAGAGCGCCGCGGCCAGGAGGGCCAGGAGGGTGATGCCGAGGACAATGAGGATGGCGCTGTTGCGGAGGGTATTGATTTCGGCGAAGGCCTGGGCGGCATCTTCCTCGACGATCAGCCCCCATTCGTCCTCCGGTATCCAGGTATAACTCCCTACCACCTTCTTCCCCGCGTAGTTGGTGTACTCCGCGACCCCGGACTGGCCGCCGCTGACCCGGCGCACCCCCTCCGTGTCCAGGGGCTCGCCCAGTATCTCCAGGCCCGCATCCTCCCCCGCCAGGGGAGGGAGGGTGAGCAGCCGGCCTTCCCCGTTTACCACGTAGATTTCCCCGGAACTCCCGATGCGCTTCGAGCCCAGCTCGTCGCTGAGGGGCTCCGGCGGCACATCCCCGGCCAGGCCGGCCACCACCTGCCCGCCCATAACGATGGGGGCGGCCACGGTCATCACCTTCTCCTGGTCGGGGGGCTCACCGGCGAGCCGGAAGGGGACCACGACCGTCTCCCCGGTCTCCAGGCCCTCCAGGTCCTTCACCCACCCCGGGTTATAGGCCGGGTCGGAGCTGGCCAGCAGAACGCCGTTGTTAAGAAAAATGCTCAGGCGCTTGAACCCCGGCATCTGCACCAGGGCCTGGGACAGCCCCTCGCGTATGCTCTCGGGATCCAGGGTCCCGCCGTAAAGCCTCCCCGCGACCCCGGCGACCATATCCATCTGCTGGTGCAGGATGGTCAGCCAGACGTCGTCGAGTATCTCCTGGGTGTCCAGGGCTATATTGGAGATGTTGTCGGTAACCTGGTTTTTTATCGAGGCCCGGGCTATGTAATAGGAGGAGGTCCCCACGATGATGCCGGTCAAGCCGCTCAGCAGGAGGATAACCACAAGTATCCTGCCGCGCACCCCGCCTAAAACCTTCTTCAACAGTCGCATCCCCATCCCTCCAGGCCGCGCCATTCCGGGTTTTCAGGCTCCTTCATTATACGATTACCTTTCATCGCCTGAAACCGCATTATTTCCCCGGCATCCGGCGGCCTAAGTTTCCATATAGAGTGGCGGAGCAGGCAAGGAAGGAACGCCGCGACATACGATGCCGGAGATCCAGGATCTTGCCCGGAGGGTAATGTACATAGAGCGGTTTATCCCTGCGTATCGCCTGCACATCCACCAGCACCACCCGCGAGCCCTCTTTGGCCAAGAAGGCGGCCAGAGCTTTTCCTATGCCGCTCGCCGCCCCGGTTATAACCGCTATGCGGCCCTCCAGTTCAGACAATTCCACGTTCTCCCAGCGCCGCTAACGCCGACTTCCATGCCATACCCGGTGCTTCTCTCCCCCAGATACGCCCGTTGCTCTCCTCGTGTCTCCCGCTAACGCCGACTTCCATGCCATACCCGGTGCTTCTCTATTTATCGTCACATATCACCTGGTTCTTAGCCTTTATCCCCCAGCCGAACCTGTAATTAACGGCGCGGATGGTAATTTCGGTGCCTGAATAATCCTCTTTATCCCCGCGAATTGTGCTTGATCCCCTTACGAGCGGCAAGAATCCGACCAAGGATTACGCCAAAGGCCAAGCGACGTTATATAATCCCCTTAAGACACCGCCTTCTTTGAAACCGATACGCACAATCATGTTTGCTGGGCGGGAAGGGGAAAACGCGCTTCCATCGCCGAACAGTCTACTTCCATACAAAAGGGGGTCTCTTGAAGAAAATCCGGGATAAAATAAAGCTCCTGTTTCTGTTAATAGCTTTAACGGTGAAACAAGTATTCAGGAGCTTCTTCGAGGATGACGGGGGCCAGGCGGCGGCGGCTTTCTCCTTTTACTCCTTTCTGTCCCTCCTCGCCATGATGATATTGGCGGGTGCGATTCTCGGCATGATTTTAAGCGGAAACCCCCAGCTCATGGACCAAATCATGAATTATATCTCCCAAAACTTGCCGGGTATATCCGGCACCATTAAAGAGGCCCTTACCTCCTCTATAAACTTAAAAGGCGTGCTGGGTATAGGGGGGGTCCTGGGGTTAATATATTCGGGAACCAAAACCTTCGATTCCTTTCAGATTTGGTTGAACCGTGCCTGGGGCCTGGGAAGGCCCAAATACCTGGAAAAAAAGTTGAGGAGTCTTCTGACTCTTCTCTTCCTGGGGACGGTCGTTGCCTTGGGTTTCGGCATTCACCTGACATTATTCGTGGCACGAAGGTACCTTCATTTTCTGAACCCTTCAATGCCCGTCCTGGTCTTCTGCATTACGGCGTTAATGCTTTTTATAGGCCTTCTTTTCATCTACTCCTTTTCCATCGAAATGAAGCTGGGCTGGAGAGTGGTCTGGAAAGGGGCTCTCTTCTCCGCCTTGCTCATAAATCCCGTTCAGATGGTCCTCAGCTGGTATTACTCAAAGATCGGCGATTTCTCCGCCATATACGGTTCTTTTGCCAGCGTTGTGTTGACTATCATTGTGATATATTACGCCGGTTACATCATTTATCTGGGTGCGGAGCTAAACCGCTTCCTGGATTTTGATAGACCAAGGTAATCCGATGGGTGAGCTACGGGTGGGCACGTCGGGTTGGCATTACCAACATTGGAGTGGGGTCTTTTATCCCGCTGACCTCAAGCCCAAGGACTGGCTGGAATTCTACGCCCGTCACTTCGACACGGTGGAGATAAACAACTCCTTTTACCGCCTTCCCAGCCACGCCACCTTCAACTCCTGGGCGGGGAAAACCCCGCGCGGCTTTGTATTCGCGGTGAAGGCCAGCCGTTTCATCACCCACATGAAAAAGCTCAAACAACCAGGTGATGCTCTCTCCAGCCTGCTGGAAAACGCCGGGGGGCTGGGAAAAAAGTTAGGTCCCATCCTCTTCCAGCTGCCCCCAAACTGGAAAAGAAATCCATCCCGTTTAAAGGAATTTATCTGCGCCCTGCCCAAGGGAAACCGCTATGCCTTCGAGTTCCGGGACGAGTCCTGGCTCCACGATGACATATACGGGCTCCTGGAGGCGGCCAACTGCGCTTTGTGCATCGCCAGCTCGCCCTCCTTTCCCCGGTCGCGCCGCGTCACCGCGGACTTCGCCTTCCTGCGCTTCCACGGCGGCGAGGTCCTCTACGGCTCCAGGTACTCCCCCGACGAGCTCGAGGGGTGGGCCGCTTTCGCCCGCTCCCTGCTCGAAGAGGGCCGGGATGTGTACGCCTACTTCAACAACGACGCTTTCGGCTACGCCGTGGAGGACGCCGAAGCGTTCCGGAACCTGGTATTACAGGGCGGCGGATAGACGGGCCTTTGCGCCACACCTTCGCGACGGCCCGAATCCCGACGGTTCCAGGCTCCAGCACCCGGTACATGATCATCGTAGTTGCTTTCCTGGGATGGATCCACAGTACATACGGTTCCTGATAACTCCCGTCCGGTACATGATCATCGTAGTTGCTTTCCTGGGATGGATGGCGACAGGCTGACGGAGAATACCAAGAATCCCCGGTCGAACCTCGGGGTCAGAACCTCGGGGTCAGGCCCGGACCGGAGTGTCCAGGCCGGACGCCCACCTAATCTATCTGCCCTTCTTGGCCAGGCGCTTGCCCAGCTCCTCCAGACGGGCCACGTCCTCCTCCGATGCCTCCGGGCCCTTCCAGAGGCTCAGGGGAGCTCCAGCCTTCACCGCCACGCCGCGATGCGCCAGCCTGGCCTTCCTGCGCTTGAGAAGTCTCCTCATGTGGCGCAGCGTCGCCCGTCCCCTTAACCCGGCATAGGAGGTGAAACAAGCGGCGGTCTTTCCTTTCAGCGCCTTCTTGTCCAGGCCGCGCAGGAACTTCTTGACCACCCGCGCCGGCCTGCCGCCCCGGGTGGGGCTGCCCACGGCTATTATGGCGTATTCCGCCAGTTCCCCCGCATCAACCTCGGAGACCGGCTTGACCGTGGCCTGTACCCCAGCCGAGTCCAAACCCCTCGCGACGGCTTCGGCCGCGCCGGCCGTATGCCCCGTCTTGGTATGGTAAATCACCAGGGCCTTCTTCCTTCTGCCGAACATCACTACCTCCTTTTTTCCTCCGGCGAAGACGCGCCCAGCCGGAACGGTATGCTTTTCGAATTCCATCGATTGGGGCAAGGTCCTGGCCCCCATCCAAATTAAACGGGCTCCCTTTCGAGGGGAAGGGAGAAAGCGATAACGGTGCCCTGGCCTTCCTCGTCCTCCAGCCACACTTCCCCGCCGTGGGCCTCCACGAAGGTGCGGACGATATAGAGGCCCAACCCCAGCCCGCGTTCCATGCCGTTCGCCTTGCTCCGGGTGAACTTCTCGAACAACCTGTCCCGGTATTCCGGCGGAATACCCGGCCCCCCGTCCTTGACGCGCACCACGGCCCTGCCGTCCTGGACGTCCCCGGTGACAACGACCTGTGAATCTGGGGGGCTGAAGTGGAAGGCGTTGTCCAGGAGGTTTATCACCACCTGCTTGACCTTGTCCCAATCCGCCTCCATCTCCAGCCGGCGCATGGAAGTGGTCAGGCGCATGGGGCGGGAGCCGGGGGTCATGGCCATCTCCCTGGTAACCTCTCCCAGCAGGGCCACCAGGTCACCGCGCTGGCGGTGCAGGAAGATGAGCTCGGAATCGATGCGGCTCATGCCCAGCACGTTCTCCACCATGCGGTTAAGGCGGTTGCATTCGCGCAGCACGTGGTCCACGCATTCCAGCTTGCGATCGTTTTCCATTTTGTTCCAATGGTCCTTGAGGGCCGCCGCGTAGCTGTAGATGACCGTGAGGGGCGAGCGCAGCTCGTGTCCCACGATACCCACCAGTTCCGTCTTCAGGGTGTTCAGCTCGCGCAGGCGGCGGTTGGCTTCCTCCAGGAGGAGGTTCCGGTCCTGCAGTTCCAGCTCCATCTTTCTCTCCCCGGTCACGTCGCGGGCTATCAGCAGGGCCGCATCCTCCTCCCCGAAGAGGCGGGTGCCCGTGAGGCTGAGTATTACGGGGCTTTTGTCCGGGTGGTTGAGGGTCATCTCCAGGAACCTTATTTTCTCCCCCTGAAGGCCTCTCACCAGCGCATCCGCGGCCTTTAGCTGGTCCTCCTCGCTGAGGAACCTCATATACCCCTTGCCCAGCATCTCCTGTACCGGGAAGCCGAGGACCTCCTCGGCCTCGGTGTTGATGGCCAGGATGTTCGCCTCATGGTCGATGGTGAAGATCACGTCATAGCTGTTGTCCATCAACTTCCGGAAGCGGCTCTCCGCGAACTCCAGCCGCCGCTCCCGCAGGCCTAATTCCTCCAGGGCGCGCAGGTGCTCCTCGCGCTCGCGCAGGAACCCCGCCACCAGGATATCGTAGCCGAAGAAGATCTCGAAGGCCAGCATGCCGTAGGTCTGGCTGTAGAACTCCCCCCAACCCAGGATGATCGCGAGCACTTGCATGCCGGCGCCGATGGCGAGGAAAGACGCTCCAAGCAGCGCCCACATAAGCTGCCGGCTCCTTTCCCGGCGGTAAGCCCAGGCCGCGAGCCCGAGAACCCCGGCCACGACGACCACGAAATAGATACCGTAGACTACCTGCCATGCCGTGACCTCGCTCAGCCACCCCAGGGTGGCGGCGGCGATCAAAATAAAAGCGAAGGGATAGGCGGCGGCGAAGAGGCGGCGGGGTTCCTCGCGATCCTGGTAGGCGTAGGCCACGATGAAATGGTAGGCCAGGGCTGCGGAGAAGGCCCCGGAAGCCCACCCCATGGCATCCACCCAGAAGGTGGTGGTCAGGCCGGGGTAAGCGAAATCGAAGGCCTTCCAGGCGGATAGGAAGAGGCACAGGAGGCCGAACAGCCTTCCCCGCCGGTTGCGCCAGTGGTTGGCCAGCACCATAATACCGAGCAGCCCGGACCCCACGACGGCGATGATCTCCGGAATGGTCCGGTAATCCAGCTGGATCTGCATGGATACTCCCTTATCCCGGCAGGGTCCCTTCGCGTTTCCCCTCTTTTACTCTATCTTACCTGAAAAATGCGAAGAGATGGAGAGATGGGGTCAGGTCTTCGATCTTCGATTTTTTAATAGAATTTACCATAAATGACAAATGTTTCAAAAAAATCGAAGATCGAAGACCTGACCCCATCTTACTATCCGAAGTCCTCGAGGATGAAGTCGCCGGCCACCATACCCGATCCTATGGTCGGGGCCACCCCGCCACCCAGGTGGGTGGAAGCGCCGGTCAGGTAGAGGCCCTTCACCGCCCGGGAACGGGTGCCGGGGCGGAAGGCCGCGGAACAGGTGATGTCCGACTGCAGACCGTAAACCGCCCCGTTGGGATGGAGGAGCATCCTCTCGAAGTCCTTGGGGGTGTTCACCTTGGCCACTTTGACATTTTCGCGCAGGTTCAGGCCGAAGTTTTTCTCCATCAGGTCCAGGGACATCTCCAGGTACCCCTCCTTGTGCCGGTCCCAGTCCCCGCCGGCCAGGTTATAGGGTGCGAAGGACACCATGTTCAGGCAGTGGTGGCCCTCCGGGGCCAGAGAGGGATCGGCGTGGGTAGGCCAGGAGATGAGCATGAAACCGCCGTCGGGTATGCGGTTGCTCTTGTAGTCCTCGAACCAGATGCGATTCATCTCGTCCAGGGTTGAGTAGCAGAAAGTATGGTGGGCATCGAGTTCCGGCTTCTTGTCCAGGCCCAGCATGATCATGGGGGCGGGAATGGAGACCTCGTAACTCTTGATCGCCCGCTTGGCCCAGGCGGGGAGCTTCTCCTCCCCCACCAATTCCAGGTAGAGGGTCTTGGCGTTGATGTTGGAGACCACCACCCTCGACCTGATCCGGGTCCCGTCCGTAAGCTCCACACCGCAGGCCCGGCCCCCCTCGGTGAGAACCTTCTTCACCCTGGCGTTGAATTTGATCTCCCCGCCGAATTCCTGGAAGGCGCCGGCGATGCCCTGGGGGATACCGATCATCCCGCCGCGCGGATAGAGAATGCCCTCGTGTTCGGAGTAGGCCAGGAAGGCGACGTATCCGGGGCACAGGGCGGGGGGCAGCCCTACGAAATAGGACTGCAGGCTCATGGACGCCCGCACGGTGTCGCTCTTGAAGAACTTGCACAGGACGCTCTCGAAGTTGAGGACCATATACTTCAGGTACTTGGCGAGCCTTGGGTTGGCCAGGGCCACCTTGGCCAGGTCCTTCATTGTCCCCATGGACTCGGACATCACCTTGCCGAAGGCGAAATTGATGGCCTCCGAGCCCACCTCGGTGAAGCGGTCCCAGGCCCGGGCGTCCTCCTCGGAGAAACCGGCGATGACCTCCCGGGTGCCGGCCGGGGAAACCGGGTAGGAGAAGCGGCGCCCGTCCGCGGTGACGAAACCGTAGATGGGATCGATGGGGATGAAGTCGATGTAATCGGAGGTATTCTTACCCAGTTTATGGAAGAGGTCGTCGATAACCCAGTCCAGCTCTACGACGCTCGCTCCAATATCGAAGCGGTAGCCCTCGTAATCGTAAGAGGAACAGCAACCTCCAACCCGGTCGGTGTTCTCGCACACCAGAGTCTCGAAGCCGTTTTGCGCCAGCACGGACGCGCAGGATAGCCCTCCCAGCCCCGCGCCGATGACCACGGCGTCGCAATCCACCATCGTCTCCTTTCCACTACTTCAGATAAAGTACCGGTAGGGTAGGTAGGGGACCTGCCTTCCGATATGGCCGAGGTAGCGCCGCGTGCTCTCGTCCAGGGAGAAATAGACGGCGACCAGCCCCAGCAGGGCGCCGGCGCCCAAAAACTTCTTAATCCTTCTATCCATTCCTGTTACCTCCTATCCATGGTCCTTGGTTATGTACCCGGAAGTGATGATTCCCGAAGCTATGGTTACCGGCACGCCGCCTCCCAGGTGGGTGGAACTGCCGGCAAGGTAGAGATTCTTTATCGCCCGGGAGCGGGCATGGGGGCGGAACAAGGCCAGGGAGGTCATATCCGAGAACAACCCGTAGATGGACCCCTGGGGCGAGAGGAGCCGCCGCTCGAAATCGAGGGGGGTGGAGACCTCCAGGTACTTGATATGGTCGCGCACGCCCGGGAGGACCAGCCTCTCCAACCCCTTCAACGCCTCCTCCTTGTACCAGTCCTTGATGCGGTCCCAGTTATCACCCAGGGGGGCATAAGGCGCCGGCGCGTTGCACAGGAAGTTGAGGACATGGTGTCCCTCCGGCGCCAGGGAGGGGTCCGCCTCCGTGGGCCAGCAGACCAGGCTCATGGCGGTGCTGGGGATGAGGTCCTTGGTGTAGTAGTTGTTCCAGACGCCGTTCATGGTATCGATGGAACCGGTGACGATGGTATGGTGGGCTTCCAGGTCCGGCCTGGTATCCAGTCCCACGTAGATCATGGGGCAGGGCATGGAATGCCGGTAGCTGGAGATGGCCCTTACCGCCCAGGAGGGGAGGTTCTCCGGCCCGACCATCTTCAGGTAGGCCACCTTGCCATTGACGTTGGAGACCACTATTTTGGAGGTGATCTCCGTCCCGTCCTCCAGCCGCACGCCGTGGGCCTTGCGCTTTTCCACCAGTATCTTCTCCACTTTCCGGCCGGTGCGTACCTCCAGGCCGTGTTCCCGGCCCGCCTTCACCATGCTCTCGGGGATGGAGATCATCCCTCCCCGGGGGTAGTAGATACCCAGGTGCTCGGTTAGGGCGATGAAGCCGAAGATGCCGGAACCGATCTCCGGCGGCGCTCCGGCGAAATAGGACTGGAAGGCGACGGACGACTGGATAATGGGATTCTTGTAATAGGAGCGCGTCACTCCCTGGTGGGTGCGCAGGAGAAGGGGCATGAAGCGCATGACCTTCGGATTTTTTGCGGCCATGGACATGGCCTCGGAAATGGTGTTCATGGGGGAGAGCATCATGGAGTCCATCATCTCGTCGATCATCTCTATGCCCATGCTGGAGAAGCGCTTCCATCCCTCCACGTCCTCGGGGGCGATGGACTCGATGACCCTGGTGGTTTCGTCGATGTCCGTGGGGTAGGAAAACCTGCGGCCGTCCTCGGTGATAAAGGAGTAGATGGGGTCGCAGGGAACCAGCTCGATGTAATCCTCGCGGCGCTTTCCCATTAACTCGAAGAACCGGTCCATGGGATGCAGGATCTCGACGATAGATGCCCCGACGTCGAACTTGTAGCCTTGGCTCTCATAGGTCGAACAGCATCCTCCGATGATGTCGGACTGCTCTAGAACCAGGGTCTTGAAACCTTGCTTGGAGAGAATGGAGGCGGTGGACAATCCGCCCAACCCCGCTCCTATGACTATCGCATCGTAATCCGCCATCC
>Ga0315282_10013256_pt1 | contig 12458 bp, 15 predicted proteins | sample YL17G07_20_MG_FD_203693 | JGI IMG/M metagenome (GOLD analysis project Ga0315282, IMG submission 203693) | Sediment microbial communities from Yellowstone Lake, YNP, Wyoming, USA - YL17G07_20 | ecosystem: Environmental > Aquatic > Freshwater > Lake > Sediment | place: USA: Wyoming | collected... | reverse complement strand
GGAAAAGTCCATGCTTTTCACAATGTACCTATTTTATAGCTACTAATGCAGATCATGGAGCATATGTTTTCAGACTTCTTAACATTCACGATTTGCTATAGTGGATGGTTTGGTATGGAAAACACTACAAAACCTATTGCGACTGGGCGTAAAAAGCGTTCGCAGGAGGCTAAAGTGGGCAGGATAAAGTATACTTTGCAGCAGATTAAGGAGATACGTCGCGATATTGCCGAGGTTAAGCTTATGCAACGCACTATTTTTAGAGGTTTAAAAGATTATTTTCATTTTGAGAAGCCGTTTATTGAAAAGATTTCTTGTGTTGACCAGGTTGATGTTGACATTCTTCAATTGCTCTATGAAGCTGGTTCTGGGGGGATTCTTCCGAAGGATGTTGCTTCAAAACTTGCGGAGTACAAGATTACTCGGCATCATGTTAGTCGTCGTCTCCTTCGCATGAATAAGCGGCTGGAAAAGGAGCTTGGGCAAGGGGTTGCTGAGAAGCGTGGTCATCATTGGGCTTTGACGGGTTTTGCGGTTGAGGTTTGGGGTGAAACAGAAAAAGAGGTTGGGACTGAATAGTAAATCTTTTATGTTGAATCTTGCGTATTATTATACCGTTCATGGCAGTCTGGGGAAAGCAGCGAGCCTAAGCCTCCCCAGGCTGCCAATAGTGGTTTGCTGTTTTCTCCGGGCTGACCTAAACATGTAAGGATTGGCCCTGTTTGCCTTGGGACGAAAGCGGTGATTATATTCGTAGTGGACATCGTAGCCCTGACGATTTTGAAGAGAATAGCTTTCGCACTATCACGATCAGCGCTGAGGAAGGCATTAAGGCGGTTATTGGTAAGCCGAAGGGCAAGGATACGACTGAAGTGCAGAGTTATCTTTTTGCGAAGGATAAGGATTGGACGGTTGATAAGGCTAAGGCTTGGTTTGAGAAGCATAAGAGCGAGGCTTTGCATAGTCACAGTTTATTTTTTGATTTGAAGTTTTTAACGGAGAAAGCTGATCCTGAAGTGTGTATTTTTCCGTGGAGTATGCCTGCGCGTTATTATCTGAAGCCTGGTCGTATGCTGATTTATGGTACTGCGTTGACTGCTGGCAAGACTCGTAAGGGCGATGTTTTCAATTGTGAAGAGCTTAGACGTGGAGCTCGTAGCTTGATCGGTGGCCCTGTTGAGGTTTTTGAGCATACGTGGGATGTTGGTGAAAGTCGGTGGTTGCCTTTCCCTGATAATGCTGTTTTGGATGGGGAAGAGGTTGATGGCAGGGTTGAGTATATTGCTGGTGTCAGCGAGTCTAGAGTTCAGCAGCTGATTCGTGAGGGCGTAATTGACCAGGTTAGTGTTAACGCTATTTGCCGTCATGTTCCGGCTGACGATCCGGGGCAATGTGACGGCATGATTTTGAATGGTTTCTGTTTGCTGCATAAAGATAGTGTTGCAGCTAGTCCAGGGACCAGTGTGAAAGTTTGGAGTTGTTTAAGGGCTGATGCCCGTCGGCTGGAAGGCGGTAAGCCTCCAGAATCCGAAGTGAATAACATGACCGAAAATGAAAAAGGAAAGAATGCGCCGCAAGCTCCTTCGCAGAGGACTGAGCAAGCTCCGCCTGTGACTGGCCACGGGCCTGTTGTGGGTGTTCCCGAGCCAAGCATCGAAGACCGCGTTAAAACCTTGGAAACTCAATTTACAAGCTTCCAAAACGATACTGTTCAACAGTTTAGCGCCATAAATGGTAAGTTGGATACTTTGCTTTCAACACGTAGTTCGCCTGTAATTAGTGTTCCTGCGGTAACTGCTAAAACAGGATCTATTGAGGTAAAGGAAGCGACGCCAGAAACAATACTGAATTTGCAGAGCTTTTTGGAATATGAATTGTTAAAAGGGAGAACCCTGGTTTTCCACGGTGAAGTCTACGAAAATCAATGTAGAGAGGCTGCTACACGCCTAGAATTTTTCATGCATAAGAACAAGGAGCCGGTACAGATCATATTAAATTCGGTTGGGGGTTCCGTTTTTGATGGGCTTCTGGTCCATGATACAATTAAACGTCTCGTGGATAACGGTATTGAGGTAACATGTGAAGTCCGTGGTCTTGCAGCAAGTATGGGCACTATAATATTACAAGCTGCCTCTCATCGACTAGCAACACCGCATACGCGATTCCTCATTCACGAAGTCAGTTCGTTCGCTTGGGGTAAGGCATCAAACATTCAGGAGGAGGCAGAAGAGATCACCAAGGTTAACGATTTACTTAAGGGAATATTGGCTAAACGTTGCGGTAAAACGCCTGATGAAATTGAGAAGATTTGGCATAAAAAAGACATGTGGTTTAGTGCGGAAGAGGCGCTTAAGTTTGGACTTATCGATCAAGTCATTGATAGGCCAGCCAAATTCACTCAAAAATACAAAAAAATTACCTTAGAAGAACATTCACGCCCTAAGACTGCTACTGAATGGGATACGGAGTACGTTAATGATTTGCCTGAAAGCGCCTTTGCAGCTATTGAGCCGGGCGGAGAAAAAGATGAGCAGGGCAAAACTGTGCCCAGAAGTCTCAGACACCTGGAACATCATAACGCTGAGGGCAACGTAGATGAAGCCCACGTTAAGGCTGGTCTGCAAAGGATTAATCAAACAAAAATCTCTGATGCATTAAAGGCTGAAGCTAAGAAGCATCTTTGCGGACACGCTAAAGAAATGGATTTTGTGAGTGAGTTTTGCGGAGAAGAGCCACAGCAAACAACTGAGCAAGCATCTTCTGGATCTCAAAAGACTGGAATTGTTGCTGCTGTTAAACCCGTTGAGCCTCAAGAGCAGCATTTAGTGGTTTTGACTGAGCAAGAGATTCTTGGCGTTTTGACTGATAAGCGTAGGTTTACGCCTGCCTTGCAGTTGAATGGCATCTTGGATTTGCTTGAGGCCAAGAAAAGAGAGGCTGATTAGAATGGTTAGGCGAATTGAAGTTTTGTTGGCTGACATTAAACGGTTACGAGCAGAGATACAAGCCGCCGGAAGATTAAGTGACGAATCAAAACCTGAAACTCGACTGGTTAAGGTTGTGGATGAGCTTGCCTTTATTGTGCAGGGTCAGTTTGGCGAGATTGAAACGTTGAAGCGTGAAGTTCGCAAGTCTGCGCGGAGAGTTGTGAAGAGATAGTTATGCTCACATTGGAGGGATTGAGGGCGACCGCTGCCCAGTGCGGAAGTAAAATTACTTAAAAGGTGATGGTTATGGCTGTTGGTGAATTGCTGCCTAAAATTTTTGAGGGTCCTGTAGGACCTGAAAGTCAGGTAGTCGATAAGATTGCAGCAGGGGCTATTGACTTGTGGTCCCCGGTGATTCTGGTTGCACCTGGTACGGGGGAAGATTTGGCGAGGGTTCAGGCAACTGCGACAGCGAATAGTACGGCTGTGTATGGCGTTGTTGTTGGTCCGATAAGGGCGAGTGGTAAGGCTGCTGACGCTGCTGGCGACAAGGTTAATGTTTGCGTGTTTGGAAGATGCAAAGTTAAGGTTAATGCGGCCTTAGCTGTGGCTGCATTGATTGCCACTTCTACGACTGCTGGGAAGGCTGGCACTGCAACACCGGCTATCGGTGCTGTACTGGGTAAACTTGAGGCTGCTTCAGGCGCTGATGGCGACATTGTGCCAATGTTTGTGGATGCTGCTTAGGTTAAGGTGTCTGTTATGGATGGAATTATTGATAAATCGCTGTTATTTAATCCTGAGACGCAGTCTGAGCTTCAGAAACTTCATGAAAAAGCTGGCGATAAATTCTTTGATGCTTTGGATTTCAGTGTTTGTGTCCATAGAATAGCAGGGTTTGGTCATCATCCTAATCCAATGTACCTTGGGCGTATGCCATTCAGCAAGATAACTCGTCCTGAAGACTTGTGGATGGTCCCGATGCGGGAAACCGTAAACGTAGGCGCTGCTTTGATACAGCAAAAAGTTCTGGCAGATGTGTTGCATGGGGCAGAGGCAAATAAGGCTTGGAAGGACTGGGTTAAGGTTGCGGAAATGGATGAACCAAAGGATCAGATTGCGACGATAACTGAGGATGATTTCATAATTGTTGAAGGAACTGCCGGAGCTAAAGGTCGCTATGCTGGCGGTAAATTCGGTTCCGTATCCTTGGACTGCAGCGAAGACAAAGGCATGCACAAAGTCATTCTCGGAATCAAAAAGACGTGGATCCAAGACAACAAATGGAATAGCATCCAGGAAGCGACAACTGTTGCTGGTTCAGCCATGTATAAACACGTGGCCACAGACATTGCAGTGAAGTTGCTTGCGTCGATCGGCGGAACAGAAACGTTCGACACAGACCTCTACAAAACAATCGTTAAGGCAATAAGCACAAACAGAAAGGCAGGTTTCAATCCTGACGCTATCCTAGTGAACCCTGACCAAGAGGCTACGTTGATGGCGATGGACAAGTTCATAAGCATCGACTTTCTGGGGCGTGTCGGTCGGCTTGCTGAGGAAGGCGTGATCGGCAACTTCTATGGAACCATTCCTGTCTACAGCACGAGCGTGTGTGGCGCTAATCCGCTTGTTTACACTAGAGCCAAGGGTGTCGTATGCGGTCTCCGTCAAGACATTCAAATCGAAGATTACGATGACCCAATACAAAGTTTAGAGGGCGCCGTATTGACAATGCGTTTCGACTTGGCAGCGGCCTTTACTGCAGCAATCCGAAAAGTCAACACTGCTTAAACATAGTCTCTTCGTGGACCTTTTTTCCCCTTTTTTAGTCTCTTAGAAAATGTGGAGCAAGTTAACGTGAAAAGTCTCGAGGAAAGGTTAACCCTTGCAAAAACTATCTTGCGTGAGGTTAGCAGAGAGCCTTTATCTCGAACTGAACTTGACAAAAGAGTTACTCGTAAGATTGGTACACACGCGAGTTTTGAGGGCATGTTCCGCTACCTTATACATAAGGGTTGTATTGAAAAGAGCGGGCAGAAACTACGAGATTTTTATCGTATAACTGAAAAGGGCAGGAAAATGCTGGAGGGCTTGCCTTGAGCGTTTTCAGACAGGTATATAACGCATTGAGGTCCGACATCACTTATGCGAAAGCCCTTAAGCCTTCTAAGGAAGGTGTCGGTGAGCCTCCTAAGATCAGTTTTAAGAAACAGATTAAAGCGTACTATAAGGATACGGCGTTGCGGGATTTTGTTGACGTTTTAGCCATGCAGTCAGTCGGTATGGGCTTTTACACTACGTGTGCAACTGAGAAAGAATATCTTGGTGCGAAGGAGGCGAAAAGGATTGTCGACGAGTTTAATGAGCGTAATAATATTGATGATCTGCTCCAAGTGACAACTCGAGAGCTTATTGGCACTGGAAATGGAATCTGGCAACTTGTCACTCCTGAAAACCCGCAAGGCGTTATGTGGATTCCGATAATTAGTTTTGATCGCGTTTTCACAAACGAGTTTCTAGGCTTTGAAGAAACAGACTTCGTTAAGGAAAAGAAGCTTAAGTTAGGCTATCAGCAGACAACTGAGTTTGGCGGTAAACTCATTCCGCCACAGAATCTATGGCATTTTCGTTGGAACCCGATTGATGGCAGCGGTTGGGGAGGCGGTGTCATGCGGGTTCTTATGGAAGAGTATAGTTGGCAGGAGTATAACAAAAACACTGGCCAATATGATACGCGCACGCGTCCAAGTTTCTTGGAGATTAAGGCTAAGCTTGACTTGGACCTTATTGAGATTTTTGAGAAGTTTGCGGGTCCGCTTGAGGCTTTTGTTACTGAAGATAAGAAACTTGCTGAAAAAATAGAGGCTGAATTGCAAAAGATGCCTAAATATGGCGGTAGGCTTGTAGCAGCGGGCAAGGGCGGTTTAGATATTAAAACTCCGCCTTTGGAGCCTCGTGCTCGTTTTGGTGAAAGCATCGAATACTTGTGGAATCAATTTTGTCTTGGCGGCCAGACTCCTTTGCCTAAACTATTCACCACTCCAGGTTTCACGGAAGCAAGTGCAAAGGCCGCGATTGAGATTGCAGATAGGCTGATTATGCCTATTCAACGGTTGATTAAGCGGGATGTTGAAAGGCTATGGAGTAAAGTTATCAAGGCTGCTAGTGCCGATTTGGACCCTGTGAAGGCGTCTGTTCGACTTAATTGGGGGGCGCCTGAAACTCCAGAGATTATTGCGGCTGATCTAATTCATGCTGCTGAGTTGAATTTAATTCGTCCTGAAGAGTTTCGGAAGAACGCGGTTAAGTTTGGTTGGGAGTTGTGGGAGGCCACTCAGCAGCAGTCCAATGCTTCTCAGGAGGCTAAAAAGTGATTTCTTTTCTCCTTTCTCTCTTGCGACATACGTCGCCATGTCCCTGGGAAGCGGACACTTACTTCATGCTCACCCGAAAGAGATGGGAAGAGGAGGTGAATGAAGAAAAATGGCATTGCAATTCAACTTGACGAAAGGCCTACTCTACGGCATAACTCTTGGCTTACTCTTCGGCGTTGCCATATACGTTCTCGCTTCAAATGCTTATGGTCTGGGTTTCATTCCTGCTGCACTTACACCAACGGTAATCGCTGGTCTCGTGTTCGGGAATGGTATCTTGACGGGCATTAGCTGGGAATATGGCAAATGGATTAAAGAGTCACACAACTATGGCTTAATGTTCTGCATAACAAACGGGTTCTTGGTGGGCATTACTTTCGGCATATACTTTGGACTGGGTATATTTGTGATTGCTGGAATCGCTTATGGGCTTGGCTGGCTCACTTTGACTCCAGTGGAAGTGGCAGGCATAGTTTTCGGAGCTTCCATACTAATGTTCATAACAAACGAGTATGCCGACTGGCTGGATCGTCAAAAAGTGCAGACTTCAGCAACTGGCCCGCCTCCAACGCCATAGTCAGAAGCCTGCGTATAAACCATAAAAAATTCCCCCTTTTTTGTTTGTTTAAGGTCATGGTGAGAGTGAAAATATGAGTGGTGAAGTACCGACAGAACATCTGCAGTTACAGTATATTCGTGCTGCCTTAAGTGGCATTATGGCTCCGCCCAAGGACAAGAAGGTCACTAAAGTTGCCTTTACTTGGTATGGGGATAAGACGCTTGAGACTTTGAAGGCGTATGATGGCGGTGAGCTGCTTTTTACTCTTACATTCACGTGGAATGGTGATGGCACATGGAAGGATGTGGTTAGAAGTTGATAAATAAGTGTCGTTGTATCATAAGAGCAATGGCTTTTGAATATCCAAGCTGTAAAACGCTCTGTCGAATACTTAGTAATAACAATAATACGGCTCGAACATAGTCGGCATGCCTGACTGTGCGAGAAACCGAAAATAATGGAGGAATAAAAAAATGAGTTTCGAAGAAAAAGGAAAAGCCCATTTAGTTTGGAAACTGGAAAAGTTCAAGGCTAAAGACGGCAAAGAAATTGCAGAGAAAAACATCAAGCCATACGAAACTGTCGTGTCTAAACACCAATGCTTACTGAACGAAGGCATCAGCAACCTGATAGACCTTATCTGCGGACTTGCAACGCCGACAAAATGGGATAATACAAATGCGAGAATAGGCGTTGGTAATGACGGAACGGCTCCGGTGGCAACTCAAACAGGTTTGCTTGGAGCTTCAAAAAAGTTCAAAGGAATGAATGGTGGTTATCCACAAAAGAGCAGTAACCAAAGCATCTGGCAAGCGGACTTCGTTGACACTGAAGCAGAATTTGCATGGCTTGAAGAAACTATCGTAAATGCTGCAGACGATACGGGACAGAACCTTTGTAGGCAAAACACAAGCTTAGGTACGAAACCATCTGGGCAAACATGGCGACTCACAGGAACAATAACATGGAGTTAAAGAAGTGAAATTCAATGGCTGTTGGTGATGTTTTCAGCGGACTTTCAAGCATAACGGCAGCGGGTTATCTTGACATTCAACCCTCCGCAGGCGTTGAAGTTGTAATTCACAACATTTACCACGAAAGCGATGTGCAAATCGAGTTTTACGATGGAACTAATAGTTGCGTCTTTGACACGGATGCGGGCGCTGGCGTGTATGCAAAATACGCTTTTCACGTGACAAATGCTCGGAGAATCAGAGTTAAAAACACAGCGGCAACGGCAAAGTTAATCGGTTATGATGGTGTGCAAACGAAATGACTCGGCTAAGTCCACTTCTTACATCAAAAAAAGTTTTAACTTTCACTTATCCAGACATTCAGGAAACAACAATTACGCCTGAAACTCTTCCGACTACCGAACCAACTAACCCTCAAATAGCCTACACGGTGGCACAAGCAGATTTAGTTCAGACATCCTTTCCACTTTTCAAGAGAGTAGAAGTTGGATGTGTTAACGCAAGCGGCACGGTTGTAACAGCCGCAACAATTTCTTATCGAATGGTTAAAAATGGAAGTTCAGTTAAGACTGGAACTTTCACTGTTGCCGCCAATTATTATTACAGGTTAGGCTACTATTTTTATAATGTTGCGGTTGACGATGTTTTAGGTATTAAATTATGGTCTAATCAAACTGATAGCAACTGGGACGTGAAGACGCTTTTCGTGGCTATTACCCGAATAACTCCAATTGATAAACCTCGCTGTTTATATCTTGTGGAATCGGCGGCACTACTTAACAGGGTAGGTTCTGGTACTCCAACCTTTTATCACAAGGATTTTACTTATCAAACGGCTAATGCTTTTACCATTCCGTTTTGGTATCCCCATGATACCTACGGAATATTCAGAGTTAGCAGAGGAGATTCAATGTCTCCAGATGGTGCAGAATCCTCAACAGGAACGACACGTCCAGCCCAAAAAGGTGGCGGTTATACTCCAACACAGATAATCTTTCGAGGCTTAAGAATTGACTGACCCTGAATTTGATTATCTGATTGGGGTTCTTCTCGGTGATGGTTCAGTTTATAAAAAGAAAGTAAAATACATAAACGGCGAAAGTAAAGGTTACAGCTATTGTTTTCAGTTAATGACAACCTCCCAAAACTTTGCTTTTAAGTTTATTCACTGCTTGAAAAACCTCAATTTTAACCCTCACATTGGTGAAGGGAAAACGGATAGAGGAACAAAGCTTTTCAAAGTTTCAGTCTTCAATAAAGAACTTTACAAAAAATTGAAGGAAATTAAAGAGCATCCGCTTCTTGCTCTGAAACAAGTTAGAAGTAAACAAGGATTTTTACAAGGCTTCTATGATTCTGAGGGATGTTATACGATATGGAAGACATTTCCAAGAATACGAATGTATAACACAAACAAAGACATTATTGCTGTTGTTGTTTCTTTCTTAAAGGATTTGGGATTTACTCCTAAAGTCAACGAAGCAACTAACAATAAAGGAATCAGATTTTCTACCATTTGCTTAAATAGAAAAGAAGAAGTTGGGCGCTTCAAAGAATTAATGGAGGGCTACTCATTCCCGACCTGACCGAGTACGGCGACTTGATGATTAACACCGTCATGGACGAATGGGGCTTTCGCAAAATAGACGGTTTGCTGGAAGACGGAACAAAAATAATAATTATCGAGGTCGGAGTTATTGACAAAGGCTTTTCTGAAGTCGGAGCAGGCAGCGAAGTTTTCGGCATACCGTTTAAGGCTTTACCTTTCACTGATGCTGGTCAGGGCGTAGATGCGTTTAACACGTCTTTCAGAGCAATGGGGTTCTCTGACGTAGGTAGTGGAGTTGACGTTTTCGCTCTCTTACGAATGTTAGCATTCTTTGATGCGGGAAGTGGCACGGATGCTTTCACGAAAGAAATTTTGGGAGCAATTCTAAAAGCGTTTTCTGACACGGGATTAGGAACTGACGCATTCTTAATTCCTTTCAAAACAATGGGCTTTTCAGATGGCGGAGTTGGTTCTGATGTTTTTACAACTCCTTTTAGAGCCATGAAATTCACTGATGTCGGCTCAGGCGTTGACGCTTTTGCTCTTTTGCGGATGTTAGCGTTCTCTGACACCGGTTTAGGTTCTGATGCCTTTGCCATTTTACTTAAAGTATTAAGTTTCAGCGATGTTGGAAGCGGGATAGACGTTTTCACTTTGCTACGTGAATTAGCGTTTTCGGATTCTGGTTTGGGTTCTGATGTTTTTTCCAAAGAAATTTTAGGATTCCTTTTGAAAGCGTTTTCTGATGCCGGATTAGGTTCTGACGCATTTAACATTCCATTCCGAGCGATGAAGTTTCAAGATTCTGGGTTAGGAATTGACGCCTGGAAAGGAGCTAACCTGATTGAAGCTCCATTGGTAATTGTTACTGTTGATGGAAAAATAATTTTAAGGGTGTCGAGAGCGACAAAGAAGGAGCCTGACTATATTAATTTAGGGTGATGGGAAATTTGGCTATTCAAATTTCAGGTGATTAGGCGGTGTGCCAGCTTAAATGAGTGTTGGCAAGGGTAAACTGAAGAGGTTAAGGGAGAAGCTGAAGCGGAAAAATTATCCTGCGAATCTCACTTGCCACGAAAGACAAGCCTGATTACATATTGGTATGCCTACTTCCTCGGCACGTATTCGGATTGGGAGCGCTCCCAAAATACTCGGCGGCAGTTTATTGAAACGGAGAAGAAAAAAAGACAATGTCTAAGCTACGAAAGATATTCCCCCAATTTTTAATCATCATTTTTAATGTATTTAACAGAATAGTCTTTTGAATAATGCTTTTTGTCCCGCAAGAATGCTTTCATTTCTGCTTTCATATCTTGCTATTAATTATACGTTTGTTGGAGCCTTGGCTGTTGGTTGCTGTAACGCCTCAAGAGATTCGTGAAAGAGTGAATCTTACGGAAGCTGATGTTTCGGACGCAACTGTTAATAGGTTTGCCAAAGCTGCTGCGGTGACTCTTGGACTGGAGCTTGAGAAGACCATCGACTATACAGGCTGCTCCGATGAAGAAGCTGAAGCCATAAGAAACATCGCTGCCGTTTATTGTGCATGTAAAGTTACTGGCGGTTCGGCTTCTGGCTTAAGCTTTCGTGTTGGAGACCTGGCTGTAAATGAATCAAGCGGGACTACTCCAAGCGGTCTCAGTAGAGAAAATTTGCAGTTTTTGATGAGTGAGGCTCAGCGTATCATCGAGAAGTTGAAAGTGCCTTATGTGGGGAGGGCATAGGTGGGTAACGTCCCTGATGAGTACTACCAATTCATGATGCATTACGCACCGTATTTTTACGTTGTTCCAACGAATATGACTCAAAATGCGTCTGCTGGACAAAAAGACGTCACTGTTGCGGACGGTTCCAAGTTTCAAGCTGGATTTCCCGTTGAAATCAAAGACGATGCACATGCAGAATGGAACGAAGTTGACAGTGTCGCCGGCAATGTCGTAACCATGAAAAATAACTTAGCCAATACGTATTACGTCAGCAAAAATGGCAAGGTTGAAGGGCCGGACCCGAGCTTTATGCGTGGAGCCTTTCCAGCATCCTTTGCAATAGAATTTCTTTATGAGGCTTATTCGGCAACTCAATTCGCAACAAGGCAAGCTGAGATTTTGGCGAAAATCGTTAGTCTTGCGGATTGGCTTTTAACTCAGCAGTGCACAGATCCAGCTAAGAAGGCTTATGGCGGGTTCAAATCCAGCGAATCAAGCACTCAATACTGGAGTATTGACGCGGGCCGCGTGATCCCAGCTCTCCTCAAAGCCTATGCGCTAATTGGCACTTCGGGCTATCTCAATGCCGCCAAACTCGCGGGGTACACTTTTCTCTATACGATGCAACATGAGCCCGCAAACTTGGGGATTCATGACAAATACTATGGGGGCTTCGCAAACTACGTCTCGATTTCTGATACTTGGGACACCATCATGAGCATTGAAAACTTATACTGCTTGATCGGCTTGAAGCTCTTGGCGGACACGTACGATGTAGCTAATGCCTCTCGGTACAGTATCATGATAACAGATGCTGCAGGCTTCCTCAAAGTTGGGTTTGAGCAGCTCTACTTGTATTATCAGCCTCCGCCTTCAGGTTCTGGCGTTTGGTATCGAGTAGGCCTCAATGACACCGAAGTTTACGATGATCCTGTGAGCTTCGCTTTGCTCGGGCTTTACAACTATGAGAGTTGGAGCTTTACCTGTCAACGCGTCTACAACTTCACTCAGTCGATTAGGGCTTCTGGGCAATATCCTGCTTATTGGCCAGAGATCTGTTGGCCAGGCTATGTTGATGTGGTTACGAGGTTCCCAGCATGTGCGTACTATGATGCGATCACCACGGGAATCTTGTGGAAGATCAGGAAAGAGCGAGATCCTCCAAGCTTCAAACTTGCTTATCAGGTTGTTGAGAAGTACTCGGACAAGTTTCTGTATTGGGGTCCTATCTTCACGGATTATAGCCCTATCACGCCTCAGAAGGCTATGGCAAACGTCACATGGCTTGCTCGCATGTTTCTCAACTACGAGGAGCCCTTGACACGGTTCACGCGGATCTTGAACTCGAAAGGCGAGGCTGTTCTAC
>Ga0315282_10013255_pt1 | contig 12458 bp, 12 predicted proteins | sample YL17G07_20_MG_FD_203693 | JGI IMG/M metagenome (GOLD analysis project Ga0315282, IMG submission 203693) | Sediment microbial communities from Yellowstone Lake, YNP, Wyoming, USA - YL17G07_20 | ecosystem: Environmental > Aquatic > Freshwater > Lake > Sediment | place: USA: Wyoming | collected... | reverse complement strand
CTGGCTGCACTGCTGCGCCAATTGCGCGCATTACGACGAGTACAGCAACGTCAAGTGCCGTGAGCCGAAGGCGAATTATGTCTTCGACCGGCTGGGCAAGAACGCATGTCCGTTCTTCATGTTGCGTGCGGGCGCCAAGCTGGAAGACGACAAGAAGAAGTTCTCGCCGCGCTCCGAGCAGAGGGGCCGCGAGGACAAGGCGCGCGAGAACCTGGCGAAGCTGTTCCGCAGTTGAACGTTCCTGCTACTTGCGAACATCCTTGACCGCCGCGGAGACCTTGTCCACGAGGGCGCGTGCGGCGTCAAAGGTCGCTGCCTCCTCGGGGAGCGTCAGCAGCAGCCAGCGTTCAGGGAAGACGTATTCCGCGCCGGGCTGGAGCTGCACCTCGGGGCTGAGCGGCTCAAGCTCGGCCACCTGGTTGCTCCAGTACAGCTCCACCGAATTGCCGCCGTCGCTGTACGTGCCATCCGTGGTATACGGAAAAGACTTGATGAAGAGCTGTTTGCCGCGCACGTAGGCGATCCAGCCGGCATCGCTGTCCGCGCCGACCTTGCCTTCTTTGCCGTTGCACTCGGCCACCAGCACGCCGTCCATGCTCTTGACGTTGGGAACGGCGGGGGTGGCGCCGTTGTAGGCGTCGTCGCCTTTCATCTTCACGCGCACCGACCAGCCGGCGGGGAAACGGCTCTTCTTGTTGAGCGGGAAGAAGGCGAAGCCGCCGCCTTTGCAGAGCGTGCGGTCCCAGAGGCAGAAGGTCGCCGCCTTGCCGGAGGCGTTCTTCATGCGTTGGACGACGGTTAGCCCGCCGGTCCTGGCATCGAGTCTGAACTCCTTGTCGAGCTGCATGCCCGTGACGGTGTCGGGTTCGCTGACGGTCGCAGCAGTATACGGCGCGGGAGTCCGCGCCTGGTGCTGGCCAACCCAGAGCTTGTCGTGTGCCGGCAGGCCGCGAGTCTCGGGCCCCAGATCGAGCTGGTAGCCGCCGACCCAGAACCAGTTCTTCGTGTTGGCGAGCGTTTTGCCGTCGGAGCCGGGGACCTCGAAGATGATGTTGCCGTCGTCGGGGCCGTAATGGATGACACGCCCGCCGATGGCCGGCACGACGATGGCTTTGATCTTTGCGTCGGGCGCGGTGAGGACGACGCAGCCCGGCCAGCGCTTGTACTCCAGGAACTGGACGCCTTCAGGCGGCGCCGCGTCGCCCGCGAGAACCGCGACGCAGACTGTGGCAACGGCGATGGCGGGCGCCGGATGGCGCATGAGGCCCTCCCAGAGCGTGGCTGTCTACCGGCCAGTACACCGGGGCGCGCCGATTGGCGGCGTGGGATTGCACGTTTTGCCGGACGAGAAGCTGGAAAATGCGGGGGCCGTGTGAGATAGTGAGGGACGAACGGAGGTGCGCTATGGCTGGAGCAGTGCGAGCCGGAAGGGCCACGCGGAGCGTGGCTGTGAGACATATGAGCGCGCGCGACGAGCCGCTGCGGCGGCGCGGTGCAGAGCGCAGTTGGCGGAGTTGCGGAGGCTGCGGAGGGAGAGGCCCCTGTCCGTGCTCCTAGCCGAGATGACACCGGAGGAGCGGGAGGACTACGAGGCGATGCGGAAGCGCATGCGCATCCTGCCCATGACCGATAAGGAGTTGATGAAGCTGTATCGCGACATGAAACGCGAGCGGTACCGGATCGCGCCTTTGTCGTCTGTATGAGGGCGTCCGGAGCAGACACCGTTGTTTCTGGAATGGCATCCGCGGCACAGCACCGGTACACCGTGGCTTCATGGTACAGCCGTCGCTATCCAAGGCGCTCTGGTGGATCCTCTTCGCTGGCGACGCAGGCGGCCTCGCGGTGTTTCTGTACCTCTGCTGTATGTGGGGGCCGCCGCCGCCAGGGGCATGGTATCTCTGGCCCGCCATCACCACGCCACTGGCGTTCATCTCCGCGCGGCGGCTGCGCCAGCATTACCGCGAGGAAGCCGCGGCGGCGCCCGGGCGGTGGCAGTTAAGCCTCAGCGACCTGCTGGTCGTTTCCTTCTTCATCGGGCTGTTGTTCGCGGCCTTTCAGGCGTTCTGGCCGGCGCGGTTTGTGCGGAGCGGCGTACCGGCGTCGCTCTTGACCGGCGTGGCGGTCATCTTTGGAATCCTGGTGGCGCGGCGGCGCGGCATTACAGACTGGATGAGGTACGTCTTTGCCGTCGGGCATGTGCTGCGCCTGTATGGCGCGATAGGGGTAGGGGGCGCGGCGACTATGGTGATCGTGTCGCTCCTTGTGGAAGGACACCCGCTGCACTGGCTCGGCAGGTCCGGGGCTGCGGGCGTGCTCCTTCCCGGCTTTCTGTGTCTGCCGCTGGGGCACGGGATGTGTTATGTGGCCAGGAAGTCGTCGCTGCCGGAGTAGCAGCGCCGGCTTGCGACAATGATGCGGAGTTGCCGCGGGATGTTGACGATACTGTACGGCATGGCGTTGAACGGTCCCTACACGGTGGACGATCTGCTGCGCATGACGGGGTGCAAGCCCAAACCGAAGCCGGCGTGGCTGGAGACGCTCGCCGCTCGATGCGCGGAGGCAGCGCCCGGCGGCGGCGCCGCAACGAGGAAATCCGCAATCCGCCATCCGCAATCCGCAATCCGGCGCGCCCCCCGCTCCCTGCGCCTGCTGGGGATAGACCCCGGCACGCGGCGAGTGGGGTGGGGGGTGGTGGAGTATTCGAAGGCCGACGCGCGGCTCAAGCTGCTGGCGTGTGGGTGCATCACACCGTCGGGAAAGTTGCCGCTGAAGGATCGCCTGCGGGACATTTTTTCGGAACTGGAAACGGTGCTGCAGCGCACGCAGCCGCACGCCGCGGCGCTGGAAGAGACCTTCGCCGGCGTGAACATGAAGTCCGCGATTGCAATGGGCGAAGGCCGCGGCATCGCGCTGCTGTGCCTCGCGCGGGCGGGCATTGACGTGCTGGAACTCTCGCCGCGTTCGATCAAGCAGGCCGTGACGGGCAGCGGCGCGGCCGGCAAGGCGCGCGTGGCCGCGATGGTCGCGGCGCAACTGGGGTTGAAGACGCCGCCCACGCCGGAAGATATCACGGACGCTCTGGCGGCGGCCATAGCGCTGGCCAGAAGGACGTAGCAAGAAACTCGAAATCCGAAATTCAAAACTCGAAAGAAACCACAAAGCTCAAAGTCCCAAATAAGGCGCGCCGCGCGGCTGTGACATTTGAGCCTTTCTGTTTTGAGCCTTGTTTCGGATTTCGAGTTTCGGATTTCGGATTTCCACAGGCGTTGCCTCGGCGTCCGGCGCGTGTCCCAGTTTTTTCGGCTCGGCCGGGGTAATCCAGTGTAGGGCGAGCCTCCGGCTCGCCCAGCATCATTGCACATGGGCGGGACGCCCATAAAACCGAACCCTTGGGGGATACGCCGATGATTCGATCACTCACGGCATTGCTGGCTGGTGTGGCGCTGATGGGCGTGGCCCTGGCAGGCGCGCCGAACGAGGCCGACGTGCAGGGCCTCTATGAAGGCACGGGCAAGGATGCCAAGGGCGAGTTCAAGCTCGAAGTGCGCGTCGTTGCGCAGGGCAGCGGCAACTACAAGGTCTTCGTCCGGCAGTTCCTTGCCGGCGACAAAATTGCGCGCGCGGAACTGGCCGCGAAGACCGCCGGCGAAGCCGTCAGCATCACGGGCAAGGCGGGCGATGCGGAATGGAAGGGTGACTACGCCGCCGGTTCGTTCAAGGGCGAATGCGGCGCGGGCGGTACGTTCGAGATCAAGCGTGTCGAGCCGAAATCTCCGACGCTCGGCAAGAAACCGCCCCAGGGCGCCATCATTCTGCTGGGCGACAAGGGCGTTGCCGACATGGCGCGCGTTAACGGGGCCGAGTGGTACCTTGGCGACATGAGCAAGCAGGGCTGGCCCGTCTGGGAAGTGCCGCTGTACACGATCGCTCAGGGCGACCCCGCCGAGTGGCCCACCGCGGAGAAGCCGCTCGCAAAGGACTGGGTGCTCAGCAAGGAACGGCGCCGCGCGGACGTGGTGACGGGCGTGGGCGAGGACGGCTCAATCCAGGTGCCGCGCGCGGGGATGAACTCGAAGCCGCAGCTCGAGGGCAGCTTCGATCTGCACGTCGAGTTTATGAATCCTCTCCAGCCCAAGGACCACAGCCAGGGGCGCGGTAACAGCGGCGTGTACCTCCCCAACGGCGAAGAGATCCAGGTGCTCGATTCGTTCGGCGAAACGACGTACGTAGGCGGCGGCTGCGGCGGGTTCTACAAGTACAAGGACCCCGACACGATGGAAGTCATCGAGAGCCTGAAGGACAAGCCGGAGAACAAGTTCACGCTCGCCTCATACCCGCCGTTGACCTGGCAGACTTACGACGTGGAATACCGCGTGGAGAAGAAGGACGGCAAGTACGCCGGCAAGCCCAAAGTTACCGTCTACCACAACGGCATCAAGATTCACGACCAGTTCGAGATCCGCGCCGATGCGCGCAAAGGCGGCTTCCACTTCCAGGACCACGGCAACGCGGTCCGCTACCGCAACATCTGGGTCCTGCCAGTCGCGGACAAGTGAACTCAAGATGCTTATGCCGGCGGAGGTCGAGGCGGCGGCGCGGCGGTCGTGGCAGCGGCTGGCGTGGGTCGGCGTCTACGCCGTCGCCATGGGGCTGCTGGAAGCGGCGTGCGTGGTGTACCTGCGGCGCCTGCTTATGCCGGCGGGCTACGATCCGGGGAAACCGCTGCCGCCGGAGTTCCTGGAGAGCGGGCTCGCGCGGGTCGAACTCTGCCGCGAAGCCTGCACGCTGGCCATGCTGCTTGCCGTCGCGTGGCTGGCGGGTTCCAACCTGCGCTCGCGCATCGCGTTCTTCTTCTTTGCTTTCGGCACGTGGGACGTGCTCTACTACGTCGGGCTGCGCTGGTGGACGGGCTGGCCCGCGTCGGTGCTGGACTGGGATTGCCTGTTCCTGATCCCGAAGCCGTGGTACGGGCCGGTTCTGGCGCCGGTGCTCATCAGCGGCTACTTCGCGCTGGCGTGTTGCGTGACGCTTGTCCGCGAACAACGCGGCCGGCCTCTCCGTTGGGGCGCGCTGGCTATCGTCACGCAGCTTGCCGCCGGCACAATCTGGTTCTGGTCGTTCATCAAGGACGCGGAGCGGATCGGGGAACTCGGCTATGACGCCGCCGAGTACTCATGGCTCCTGTTTTTGACCGGAGCCATCATCGGCCTGGCGGGACTCACGCTGGCGGCACGGCCGGTCCGCGTGGCGGAGGCGCTGGAGCTATGACGAAGACCACAGCATGCCTCGCCGCAGTGGCTGCCCTGGCCGCTCTGGCCGTGTCGGCGGGCGAAGAGAAGCCGCCGATCCCCGAAGGCGCCCGCGTCACGATCAGCGCCGATAAGAACGAATGCTTTCTCGGCGAGAATGTCCTCGTCCACTTCACCGTCGAAAACGTGGGCAAGACCGAGTTCAAGGTTGACACCGGCGGGGACTATCGCGCTTCGCCGCGCCACCTCCGCTACACGGTGACGGCGGCGGCGGAAGACGGCACTGCGGCGGCCGACCCACACCCAAATCCGTTCTGTATGGGCGGCCTAAGCTGCGCGCCGCCCGTCAAGCCGGGCGGCAAGTTCGAGCAGTCCCTGGCGCTGATGCGCTACTGCCGCATTGACCAACCCGGCGCGTACACCGTGCGCGTCTCGCACGACCTCGGCTGGAAACCGGACAAGGACGGCAAGTCTCCCGAGGCCGCGGCCAAGGTGACATTCGTCATGCCCACGCCGGAGCAGGCGCGGAAGGTGGTCGAAGCGATGTACGCAATGCCGGAGAACACAGGCGCGACATGGGGCCAGCGCTCAAAGGAGTATCCCGATTTCGGGACGCTGCGCTATCCCGTCTACCTCTCGATCCTTGCTGAGCGCGCCGCCAAAGGCTGCGAAAAGGCTCTGTACGGCATAAGCCGGATTCCCACGCCCGAGGCCACCGCGAGGCTCCTCGAACTCGCCGCAGGCTCGGCCCCGGAGCTTCTGGTCAAGGTGGTGCAGAACCTCAGCCTGCGCCTGCCCGATCCGTACCTCGAGAAGAAGCTCCCGTCGCGCGGCTTCTGGGAGGACACCCGCGAGGGAGAACGGCGCTGGATGGTCAAGCAGGCGTGGCGGCCCGAGTTTGCCGCGCGCGCCCGCAAGCTCATCCCGCCGCTCCTCGCTCACGACACGCTGGACAGCGTGGCCTGCGGCGCGTTCCTGTGTGAATGCATCGGCGACAAGGACGACGCTCCGCACCTCCTGAAGGCGCTCGACAGCGCAATCACCAAGACGAAGACCGCGCCGCTCGAAACGTCGTGCTACCCGCGCCCGCGCGGCAACTGCGCCGAACTCCTGCGCGCGGCCGAGATGTTGCTGGCCCGCGGCGCCGATGTGCCCACCGTGCCCACGTCGCCGGGCGAGGCGGTGTTCCTGGCGATGGCGTCAAGCCTGCGCGAAGGCTTCCGCCCGCCCGGACTGAAGGCGCAGTGGGTGGCGCTGCTGGACCACGAGATTCCCTACGTGCGGGAGAAGGCGCTCGACTACGCGCCGCCCGCGCTGACGAAATTGCTCGCGCCACTGGCCGTGCCGCTGCTGGCCGACGCCGACGTGGACGTGCAGATTGCCGCCTGCCACTTTGTTGAGCGCACCAAGTCCGAAGCGCTGCGGGAGCCGTTGCTGAAAGCGCTTGCCGCCGCGAAGGAAGAATGGCTTTTCAACGCGGCCGTCTCAGCGGCGCATGCGCTCGGCGCCAGGCTCGATGCGTGCGAGGTGCTGGCCGCGCGCCTGGACGATCCGGAGATGGTCCCGCGCTGTCTCCAGCGGCTTGCCGGCCTGTTCAGCGACACGTCCCCGCGAAGCAGTTCGCGCAAGCTGGACGCCGCTGCCGCCAAGGCGCTGAAGGAGCGCTGGCTGAAGTTTTTCGCCGAGAACGGCAAGGCGCTGCGCGAAGGCCGGAAGTTCAGGGTTGGCGACGCGGAGGTCACGGCGGACCTTTTCGCGGGCTGCGTCAGTTTCACGCTGCCCGATGGCAAACGATGGCCGAGTTCAGCCGAGAAGCCGTGACGCAGCAGGTCCCACTGCGGGGCAAGCCCGCGGTGGCACAGCCGCCCGTGGCCCAATCGAAAATCGAAAATCAGAAATCGAAAATCCCTACAGGCTCCACCCCTTCCTGTATTCGCGATGGACCAGCGGGTCGGCCTCGGGGCAGTTCTTGGCCTTCATATTCGGGCCGTCCCATTCGATGCGCTTGCCCACGCGCACGGCGATGTTGCCGGCAAGCACGGCTTCGGCCAGCGGACCGGCGAAGTCGAAGTTGGAGCACGCCGGGCGGCCGCCCTTGCAGGCGATAAACCAGTCTTCGTGATGGTTGCCGCCGGGTACGCGCGGGAGGGTCTTCTCCGGCAGCTTGAAGTCCTTCATCTTCGCTTCGGGGATAATGCGCGGGTTGTAGCCGAAGAGCATGATCTTGCCCTTGTCGCCGACGAGCAGCGTGCCGTTGTTGTCCCACTTGCGATCCTTCTCGTATTCCTCAGGCCGGGGCGGCATCTTGCCGCCGTCGTACCACGTGAGCTTCACCGGCGGCATGTCGCCGCGCGCGGGGAACTCATACTTGATGATGGACCAGTTCGGCCCGGTCTCCACCGAGGAACCCGACGTCTCCGCCTCGAGGGCAGTTGGCAGGCCCAGTTTCAGGGCCATGAAGACCGGCGCCATGGCGTGGCAGCCGATGTCGCCGAGCGCGCCCGTGCCGAAGTCCCACCAGCCGCGCCACGCGAACGGATGCAGCTTGTCGTGGTAATCGCGGTACGGCGCCGCGCCGATCCACATGTCCCAATCCAGGTTGGCGGGAACGGGCTTGGTCGGCAGACGCTGCTTGAAGCCCTGCGGCCACCAGCCGCCGGGCCGGTCCGTCCAGGTATGGACTTCAGTGACCTTGCCGATGGCGCCGGCGGCGATCCATTCCGTGAGCTGCCGCGGCCCGTCTTCCGACAGTCCCTGGTTGCCCATCTGCGTCGCGACTTTCGCCTTGCGCGCGGCTTCCGCCACCTGGCGCGCTTCCCACACGGAATGCGTCAACGGCTTCTCGCAGTAGACGTGTTTACCCAGCTTGATGGCCGCCATTGTCGCGAAGGCGTGATGGTGGTCCGGCGTCGCGACGAAGACGGCGTCAATCTCCTTGGCAACCTCGTCGAGCATCTTGCGGTAATCGGTGTAGGTCTTGGCCTTGGGGTGCTTCTTGGACTGGCCTTCCAGCCTGCCCTTGTCCACGTCGCACATCGCGATCAGGTTCTGCCCCGCCGCCGCGCCCACGTGCGCTTCCGCGCGCCCGCCGACGCCGACACACGCGATGTTCAGCTTGTCGCTGGGCGCCTTGGTCCCGTCGCCGCCCAGTACGTGGCGCGGGATAATCGTCACCGTGGCGGCGAGGCCAGCCGCACTGCCCAGGAACCCTCGACGAGACATTTGCTGGCGCCGCATGTTCTGTCCCCCTTTACAAAGCGTTGCCTGCCTTCAGTCTTGGATACACCGCTTGCAGTGTAGCTATTGGCTATTAGCTCTTGGCTATTGGGCTCGTCCTCGCCGTGGCCATTAGCCAATAGCCAATCGCCAATCGCCTCGGTATAAGAGAACCCATGGACATCGCCATCATTGACTACGGCATCGGCAACCTGCGCAGCGCGGAGAAGGCGTTCCAGCACCTCGGCTTCGACGCGCAGCTCACCCAGGACCACACCGCCCTGCGCGCTGCCCGCCGCCTTGTCCTGCCGGGCGTGGGCGCTTTCGGCCAGTGCATGGCGGCGCTGCGGGCGCACGGCTTTGTTGAGCCGCTGCTGGAGGCGGTGGCCGCGGGCAAGCCGCTGCTGGGCATCTGCGTGGGCTTTCAGATGTTCTTCGAAGGGAGCGAGGAGAACCCCGAGGCCGCGGGACTGGGGCTGCTGCAAGGCAGGGTCGTGCGCTTTCGCGGGCCGGCCTTCGAGGGGCCCGACGCGCTGAAGGTGCCGCAGATCGGCTGGAACGCGCTCGAACCGGCCGCTCCCGTTCATCCGCTCTTCGCCGGACTGGCGGCGGGGAGCCACGTCTATTTCGTGCACAGCTACTGCGCTCAGCCTGTGGACGCGGCCGAGGTGCTGGCCTGGTCGGACTACGGCGGACGCTTTTGTGCGGCCGCTGGCAAGCGGAACATTGCGGGCGTACAGTTCCACCCGGAGAAGAGCCAGCAGGTCGGGCTGAAGATACTGAATAATTTCGGAGGCATGTGAGTGGCGACCCGCAATCCGCAATCCGCAATCCCCGCGGCGGCGGTCGTCTGCGCGGCAGGTTCATCCTCCCGCATGGGCGGCAAGGTCCGCAAGCCGTACCTCATCCTGCAGGGCAAGCCCGTGCTGGTCTGGACGCTGCAGGCCCTCGGCAAGGTCCGCGGCCTGCAACAGATTGTCATTGTCACGCGGCCCGAAGACCGCGGGATGGCCCAACGCACGGCACGGCGCGCACGGCTGCCCAGGCGCGTCCGGTTGGACTTCGCCGACGGCGGCGCGCGGCGGCAGGATTCCGTGCTCAACGGCCTGCGGGCCACGTTGCCTGCATGTGAGCTGGTGCTGATCCACGACGCCGCGCGCCCATTCCCGTCGCAGACCGCAATGGCCGAAGCGTGTGCGCAGGCTCGAGCGGTTGGCGCAGCCATCCTGGCGTGCAGGGTGAAAGACACCGTCAAGCGGGAAACCTCGTCACCCGTCACCCGTCACTCGTCACCTGTCATTGACGAGACGGTCCCGCGCGCGGGCTTGTGGCTGGCGCACACGCCGCAGGTTTTCCGGCGGCAGCTTATCCTGGGGTTGTTCGAGCGGCTCGCGCGTGAGGCGCCGGACCGCGAAGTGACGGACGACGCCGCGGTGTGCGAGCTGTACCGGCAACCCGTGGCGCTGGTGGAATCGCCGGCGACGAACCTGAAGATCACGCGGCCCGAGGACATCGCGCTGGCGAAGGCGTACCTAAAGGCGCGAGTGGTGTAGCTGCCGGATGCAACGCGCGGCGTGTCCGCTCACACCGTCTTCGCCGCCACGCTCTTGCCGTTGCTCGGCACGCCCTTGCCGTTCTCCGCGGCCGGCGCTTCGCGCACGATTGCGGGAATGGTCTTCCAGTTGAGCTTCTTGCAGGCTTCGAAGCGCTGGTGACCGGCGGCGATGTCATAGACGTTCTCGACGGGATTGCGGATCACGACAATCGGCTGCAGCAGGCCCTGCGTGGCAATGCTCTGCGCCAACTGCGCGATCACGTCCGTTTCCGTGGGCGGATGGGCATTGCGCAGCATGCTGATATCAATGTCGCGGATGTTCGCCGCTTCCCTGTCCTGCGCATCCTCCAGCCTGCTGGCGGCGCTGCGCATACCGGTGCGGTACGAGTAGATGTAGGGGATGGCGAGATCCACAGAGGGTTCGTGCTGAATGTCCTCGAAGATCTTCTTGCTGATCACGTACGCGACCTCGGCGCGGTCTTTCACGCGCGTCTGGTAGCGCAGGCGCAGGTAGACGCCGTAATCGTACATGTCGGAACGGATGTACGGCTTCATGCCCGTGGCCGCGATGATGTCCTTGGTCAGCTCCTCCGCGGCGCCGACCAGGATTTTCTCGGCACGGTCCCAGTCCGAATCGAAGGTGATGCGCACGACGACTTCGTCGAGCATGTACGCGGCGCTTTGTATGACCGTGTAGTTGATGGCCACCTGGCTGAAGAGCATCGCGTTGGGCACCAGGATGTAGCGCCCGACCGCCTCTTCGCTGCCGATGGACCCGCCGACCTGGTCCAGCACCGTGTACATCACGCCGATGTCCTTCACGTCGCCGGTCAGGGCCAGGTTGGGGAACTGCACGCGGTCGCCCGGCCGGAAGGGGCGCTTGAGCGACACCAGCACCCACGCCGCGAACCCGCTCACCGGCGCCTGCAGCGAGAAGCCCGCGCACATGCCGCCAAAGGCCGCCAGCGCGCCGCCAACGGTGTTCAGCGCGCCGAAGCCATACATGGTGCACACGGCGATGGCCACGACCGCGCCCAGCTTGTAGATGCGCGCAACCATGGCCGCCTCGGCCACCGGTTTCTCCTGACGGCGCAGGTGGACCATCGTGATAAGCGAGATGATCTGACAGAGCGCCAGAATCGCCAACGCGATGCCCAGCAACTGCAGCGGCCGCATGCGAGTCGTGGTCGGCACAGGCGCGGACGCGCGCTCCGAGGCTTTGCCTTTCTCCTCGGGCTGCGCCGCTTTCTCCGGCGCGGGGGCCGCCTTGGTGTCGGCGGCAGCCGGAGCCGAGACGGTCGCGAGCTCAACGGACTGGAAACTCGGAAACCTGTCCAGCCACAGGCAAGCGCCCGCGGCGGCCACCCATATCACGGACCAGAGAAGCGTTCTGGCCGTATACCCGTTGCCCTGCATGTAACTCCCGTCTCCGCCCCCGCTCGGACACAGCCATATCGCGTAACCCCGGAACTACAAGTAAAACGCAAGACGCGAAACGTGAGCACTGCTGCCAATGCGCCCTCACGTTCCACGTCTTGCGTCTCAAGCTTCCCTGCTCTTCGTGGTGAGCCCTCGGTCCCGAAAGGAGGCGGCTACGGGTTGGGTGCGGCGAACTGCTTGGCGAACGCGCGGCGGAAGCGGAGACGGTTGGGAATCATGTCGCTGTCGCGCAGGTATCTGCTGACGCGCACCTTCCCCGCCTGGCAGTCAGGGCACAGCACCTGAGCTTCCGTGGCGGCTTCGTCCCTCACGTGAATCCCGCATTTCTCGCAGTATCGGATCACCATTGCCGTGCCCTCCACTTCTTGTCCCGCCTCTATCTGCACGACGTGCTGTCGCGCGTTTTTGCGTCCGCATTTTTCGTTGGATTCACAGGCATTTCGCGCGGATACTTGAGCGCACACGTGCGTGTTGCGGTGTCTATACAAGCAGCCGATTCCGAAGGAACGGCCGCGCAGGCCGACGGGCCGCGCTCGTTACGGAGGTGCTGATGATTGCGCACAGCTTTGCAGATTACTCTCAGGTTCGCGGCTTCAACTACCAGCCCAGTTACGGCAGCAGCGGTCTGGAACTGTGGCAGCGCTTCGACGCGGCGGTCATCGAGAAGGAAATCGGCCTCGGCAAGCGCTACTTCCCGAAGCTGAACGCGCTGCGCATCTGGCTTTCCTGGGATTCGTTCAAGCGCGACACCAAGCGCTTCGCCGCGAGCTTCGAGACGGTGCTGAGCGTCGCGCACAAGCACGGCGCGCTCGTCATGCCCGTGCTCTTCAACCGCTGGCACGATGCCGCGCTCGATTACGGCGGCATCTACGTGGACCACTTCCTGCCGGGCGCAAGCTGGGTGCAGCGCGAGCGGATGTTCGCGCCGTTCCTCGAAACCGTCGTGGGCGCTCACGCCGCCGATCCGCGCGTCTTCGCCTGGGACCTGTGCAACGAAC
>Ga0315282_10013254_pt1 | contig 12459 bp, 8 predicted proteins | sample YL17G07_20_MG_FD_203693 | JGI IMG/M metagenome (GOLD analysis project Ga0315282, IMG submission 203693) | Sediment microbial communities from Yellowstone Lake, YNP, Wyoming, USA - YL17G07_20 | ecosystem: Environmental > Aquatic > Freshwater > Lake > Sediment | place: USA: Wyoming | collected... | reverse complement strand
ACGACCCCGAGAATTGCCCCTATCTGCCCCGCAGCGCCGAATTCGCTTCCTGACAGACCCCTCGCCGCCCCTCCGCAGGGCCATCCCCCCATCCTGTCGAACGCCTCCCCTACCAGCCGGCGAGACCCCGTCCGATAGGAGCCCCAAGGTGCCCCCCACACTCGAACCCATCGAGCCGCCCCCTGATGCCCCCGACCTCAACGTCCCCGACCAGAAGCTCCTGGAGTGCCTGCGCGAGCGCGGCCTGAAGCCCGTGCCCGACGGCAAGGATGCGTGGCAGACCGGGCTGCCGGGGCTGCGCCTCGAGCGCCGCGAGGTCATGGTGGTCCGCATGGGGGGGCAGTTCCTCGGTCATGTGGAGTTCGTCATCTCCCTCGACCACCCCACATACGGCAAGCACCTGATCGGTGACCTGGTCTCCCTCAGCGGCCCCTCCGGCACTGGCGTCCTGGCCGAGTGCGTGGAGGTCTTCTGCAAGATGACCTTCGACCCGGTCCGCGCGCTCTTTGACGAGGCGCTCTTCGCCTCGCCTACCAACCGCCTGGTCAGCGTCGCCGACCCGGGCGAGGCCGTGGCCTGGAACGTCTACGCCTGGGGGATTGATGCCAGGGGCCCGGACCTCGCCGTCCTGCAGCCGCGCCTGGAGGAGGTGAACCTGCTGGGCCTGATCGGCGGCACGCTGGCCAGCTACCTGCTGCAGCCGAAGCTCCACTGGTGCAAGCTGTACGGTGAGAACCACGCCAGCCATGAGCGGCAGTTCGGCTGCATCTTCGATGGGCACCGCGAGCATCAGGCCGTGCAGGAGATGGCGCACGGGCTCAACCTGCCCCCGGGGCCGGAGCAGTGGTCCTACCGCGGGTTCATGGTCCTGGTGCCCCATGGCGAGCCGGAGCAGGCGGCGGTGGACGAGCTCCGCGCCGACATAGCGGCGCTCCCGCCCGCCCCGCGCCCGTGGTGGCGCTTCGGCAAGCCCGAGCCTCGCCTCATGTGGAAGACGGTGTAGGGGGATAGGCCCAGCGGCTCCGCCGAGTAAGCGCTACGGGCCCGCCTCGGCCCTCAGGGCGAGGTTGTCCACGTAGATCGTCACCGGCCCCGCGGCGGGCCACAGCAACAGCGAGATCCCCTGGACGTCCCCGTAGTGGAACGTGCCGTCGAACAGCTCGCTGCCCGGCGCTGCCCGCGCCCTGAGGCGACGCAGCGGCACGGAGATGTGTCTGCGGCCATGCGGAGCCAGCGTGAACTCGGCGCTGGCCAGCCCGTTGACCCGGCGGCGCCGGTCGTACAGCTCGACGGCCAGCTTCTGGGCCCCGTCCGAGTCGTTGAGCAGGTCCATCTCGAGGGCCGTGAACCCGCGCCAGTCCCGGTAGCGCCAGTACGGCGCCTGGTGCAGCAGCGTGGGCCAGGAGTCATCGGCCCCGGTCTTGGTCCAGCGGAGGGCGCCGCCGGCACCCTCCGGTCCGTCCGCCACCCGCTCCACGTCCGAGTGCCACGAGTGCCAAAAGCGCGCATCGGCGGCAGCCTCGAAGTCGTAGATCACGACGTCCTCCCCGGGGGGCGGCGCCTGGCATAGGTCCGCGGTATGGGCGAGGCGCTCGCGCAGCGTCTCGTCACCCGTCACCTCGACCAGCGCCTGCGCTAGCGCCGGGATCTCCCCACCCTCGGCTACCTCCTGCGTGCAGGCCTGCTGCAGGGCCGCACACAGCGCCTCGAGACCGTAGTTGTCCGCGACGAGGCGCCCGGCTACCGCCAGGTCGAGCCCGGGACAGCGCTCGACCAAGTCAGCGTCCCACAGCTCCTTGGTGTAGCTGTCGTAGCCCTCCACGGTGTTGTAGTCGTAGGGCTGAGGCCACACCTTGAGGCCCTGGAGCCCGTAGAGCTTCGGCACTAGCTCGGTCGCTGCGATCATCTCGGTGAGGGCGGGGTAGCGGCCTCGTGTTGCGACGTCCAGCACGGCCGCCAGCAGATCGCGGACCTTGTAGAAGCGGATGTGCCAGAACTCGGCCACCCAGTAGGGACCGAGGTCACCGTCGGAGCAGACCTCGAAGCGGATGTCGTTCCCTTGCGCGAGACAGAACGAGGGGAAGGTAGCCTTCCGCTTGGCGCGGACGGTGATCGTGTCGGGAAGCTGCAGGCCGAGCGCCTCCGCCTCGCTAACACCAGACGAGCAGATGGCGCGCAGGGCGTCGGCGTACGGGGCCAGGCCCTCGTCCGTCTCGACCTGTACGCGTTCGCCGACCTGGGCGTATGTGGGGGGAACGCCGAGGAGGAAGGCGGCAGATGCGGCGACGATCCAGTGCGGCGCTGCTGCGTGGCATCCCATGGAGCATCCCTCCGGTCGCGGCTAGCCCTTCAGCCCGGTGAGCTGCAGCCCCTGGATGAACGTGCGCTGGGTGAAGAAGAAGAGGAGGATGACCGGCAGTACCACCATGGTCGAGGCGGCCATCAGCGTGTTCCAGTCTGAGCCCCCGTGGCGGCTCTGGAAGAACTGCAGGCCGAGGGCGAGGGTGAACATCTTCTGGTCGGTGAGGTAGATCAGCGGGCCGAGGAAATCGTTCCACACGTACATGAAGTGGAACAGGGCCACCACCGCGAGGGCCGGCTTCGCCAGCGGCAGCACGACGTTCCAGAGGATACGCAGCTCGTTGCAGCCGTCAATCCGCGCCGCGTCGGACAGCTCCCGCGGAATGGTCATGAAGAACTGGCGCAGCAGGAAGATGTTGAACGCGCTCCCCAACCATGCCGGCACCCACAGCGGACGGAACGTGCCGATCCAGCCCAGGTGGCGGAACAGCGTGAAGACCGCGACCATGGTCACTGGGAATGGGACCATCATCGTGGCGAGGGTCACCGCGAACAGCGCGTCGCGGCCGCGCCAGTGCACCCGCGCGAAGCCATAGGCCACCACGGCGTTCGCCAGCACCGTGCCGGCCACCCCTAGCAGGGCCAGGTACAGCGTGTTGAGCGCGTAGCGCAGGAACGGCACCTGGTCTAGCAGCGGCGGCCTCGGCGGCGGCTGCCGGCCCTCGGCGCGGGCCTTCTCCTTCTCCTCCTTCGTCGGCGGCTTCTCTCCGCCGTAGGTCAGCGCCTTGCCGTAGTTCTCCCACTGCCACTCGCTGGGCAGCCAGCGCGGCGGGATGACCATCGTCTCCTGGATGGGCTTGAGCGACGTGCTGACCATCCACAGCAGCGGGAACAGGAACAGCAGCGACCCCGCCGTGAGGACGATGTAGATCGGCAGCCGGGCGCGCCAGGTGCTGGCCTGCACTTACTCTCCCCCGTAGTACACGAAGCGGCGACTGACCCGCAGGGCGACGTACGTCAGCACCAGGATCAGCAGGAACAGGATCCACGCCATGGCGCACGCGTAGCCCATGCGCAGGTAGGTGAACGCGTTGTCGTACAGGTACATGGTGAGGAAGTAGATCGAGCGGGCCGGCGACCCCTCGGGCGAGATGACGTACGGCACGGCGAAGACCTGCAGCGTGCCGATGATGCCCATGATGAGGTTGAAGAGGATCACCGGCGACACGCTGGGGATCGCCACGTAGCGCACCTTCTGCAGCCAGCCGGCGCCGTCGAGCTCGGCGGCCTCGTAGAGGTGCTCGGGTACCTCCTGCAGAGCCGCCAGGTAGATCACCATCGCATTGCCGACGCCCCAGAGGCTCATGATCACCAAGGCCGAGAGGGCGTACGTCGGATCGCTCAGCCAGCCTGGGCCGCGGAAGAGCGGGTGCGTCGCGCCAACCAGCGCGCCCAGGCCGCGATCAACCTGCGCGAGGGCCTGGTTGAGGATGCCGTACTCCCCGTTGAAGATCCAGAGCCACAGCACGGCCAAGGCGACCAACGGGACGAGGGCCGGGAGGAAGAAGAACGTGCGCCACACGGCCATGCCCCGCACGCCGGTGTTCAGCAGCACCGCGAGGGCGAAGGAGAGGACGACCCCCAGCGGGAGGGACCACAGGGCGAAGCGCAGCGTGTTGGAGAGGGCCTTCCAGAACAGCTCATCGGTGAAGAGGTCGGCGTAGTTGCCCGGGCCGATCCACTGGGCGGGCTGCAGCACCGAGTACTCGCAGAAGCTGTAGTACAGCGACAGCGCGATGGGGTAGAGGACCAGCCCGCCGAGGCCGATCAGCCACGGCGAGATGAAGGCGAGGCCGGTTAGTTGGCGACGAGCGGAAGACCGGCGGGTCACGCGGTCCCTCCCGGCCCGGTCACCTCGTACACCTTCAGCACCTCGTCGCCGTAGTGGTTGATGACCTTGACCGCGATCCGGCCTGTCGCCGGCGGGTCGAACGGGCGGCTGGTGGTCGAGTACAGGGCCGCCCAGGCCGCCTCGTCCACCTCGGCGCGCAGGGCGCGCTGCAGCTTCTCGTACGGTTCGTCGGCCCCGGTGAAGTAGGCGTGCCGCACGAAGAAGCTCTCGCCGTTGTAGTTCGTATCCACGAACCAGCACGCGATGTCGTCGGTGGCATGGCTGCGCACCTGCCCGGTGGTGGGGTCGTAGACATCCACGCCCCGGACCTGCACCACCAGCTTGCCGTCGGGCTGAGGCGCGACCTCGAGGTCCGGCTCGCCGAAAACCATGAACAGGTTCCCGGCGCCCGTCTTCTTCAGCAACTCATCGCCCATGGAGAGGTCCGGGTTCATGCGCGCCGGCAGCACCGTCAGCTTGCCGTAGCGCTTGGCCTCCTCTGAGACGTGCGGGTCGAAGGCGAAGCCGCAGACGATCAGCGTGTCGAAGCCCACCCCCTGCACGGCTTCCTTGGCTGCTTCCTTGACGTGCTGTGGTCCGACGGTGCCGTGCTCGGGGCCGATGCAGACCGCGACGCGACGGGTCGTGCCGTCGGCCTCCGCGTACTCGCCCGCGCCGTGCAGGTAGACCCCCGCGTACGGCTCCAGCCGGTCGAAGCGCAGCCGCTCGTTCTTGATGGTGTTCTGCACCCCGGCGGCCTTGAGGTTCCCCAGGATCATCGTCTCGAACTGCCCGGGGCCCGGCGCGCTGCGGCCCTCGCGTTCGGCAGACGGCAGCTCCTCGTCGGTGGAGAGCACCCGGTGCGGCGAGAGGCTCTCCACGGTGAACGGGCCGCTGACGCGGAGGCGGTGCGCGTCCTCGTAGGGCTGGTCGTACAGCAACTCCGTGTCGGCCTGCCGCGCGATGGACTCATCTATCTCGCGCTGCCGCTCCCGCCGCCCCTCCCACCACTCGCTCAGCAGCTTGCCGGCCTTCGCCGACCAGCCCTTAACCGGCTCCCGCGGCACCTCCCACTCCTCCCACGACTGCCCGACCAGCGCGTTCAGCTCCGTCCGCAGCGGCTCCAGCCGCTCCTGCCAGCGGCTGTGGATCTCGTCTATCTCCTCGTTGTTGGCGATGGACTTCAACGTGATGTGCGGCACCCGCTTGTAGACAAACCCGTGCCGGATGTCGCCGACGGTGTTGGGGGACGGATCGGGCGCGGGGTAGCCCAGCGCTTCGGACTCCTTGGCGATGCCCTCGTCCGTGTCGGCCAGGAGGTAGTACGGGTACTTGGCCGTCATGAGCCTGGTGCGGGCCAGGGCCAGCGCCACCCGGCTGGTGTCAATGGTGATCCACCGCCGCCCCCACTGCTCGGCCACGTACGCCGTCGTGCCGGAGCCACACGTCGGGTCCAGCACTAGATCGCCCGGATCGGTCGTCATCAGAAGGCAGCGCGCCACGACGTCAGGTGTGGTCTGCACGACGTAGACCTTGCCCTCAGCAAAGCCGCTGATGGCTGTATCGTCCCACAGCTGCGTGACGTCGAACACGCGCAGGTCCGCGAGGGGCCGCAGGTACCGAAGCGTATCGCCCATCGGTTCCAGGCGGCCCGCCAGCGCGAGGCGCTGCATGCCGGCCGGAGGCGGCTTGAACCCCCCGCGATAGGTCCTGCCCCGAAACACGTACTCGTAGACCGGGTTCCCCTGAGATGTGGTGTTGTCGTGCGCCAGGATGTCGTGAAGGTCTGCCGCCAGCAACTCCGCTGGCGAAAGCTCACGGAGGTCGCCAGCGGGCCCTCTGGCGTAGCGGTACTGGCTGGCTCCGGGGAGTCCGGGCACCTTCGACAACAGCAGGCGGCGGAATCTGGTCCGCCCGGCATCGCGCCCGTACCACAGGAGATGGTCCCCGATGCGTGCCAGGCCAGCCGCCTTGAGTCCGCCGCTCTTGCGGAACAGGATCTGCGAGACGCAGTTCTCGCTCCCAAACACCTCGTCCATCACGCACCTTACGAGGTGCACGTTCTCGTCGCCGATCTGGACGAAGATGGAGCCGGTGTCGGTGAGGAGGTCGCGGGCCACCACCAGGCGGTCCCGCAGGTAGGCCAGGTAGGAGTGGATGCCCAGCGTCCACGTGTCACGGAACGCGCGCACCTGCTCCGGCTGGCGGGTCACGTCCTCGGCCTTGCCGTCCTTCACATCCCGCTTGCGCGTCGAGACCTGCCAGTTCGACCCGAACTTGATGCCGTACGGGGGGTCCAGGTAGATCATCTGGACCTGCCCCTTGAGGCCCTCCTTCTCGGCCAGCGAGGTCATCACCAGCAGGGAATCGCCCAGGATCATGCGGTTCGACCAGTTCTGCTGGTGGTGGTAGAAGTCCAGTTGGCGCTCGAAGTCGAGGCCGTTGAAGTCACCGAATAGGTCCATCTGGTCCGGCGGGTTCGCGCGCCGCGCCTGGGCGCGGAAGTCCTCGATCAGCGCCTGCGGCCGGATCTTCTCCTGGATGTAGACCGGCACCACGGGCACGGCCAGCGGCTCGCGGTCCTGCTCGTCCTTGCCCTGCCAGACAAGCTGCGGGTCTAGCGACGGGTCGCGTGGGTACAGCATCGTCGCCGGGCGTTCCTCGTCCTCGGCCACGAAGTCCCGCAGCTCCTCGGTGGGGATGTTGACCCGCTTGTCCTGGTGGCGCACGGCCTCAACGGGGGTGGGGTTTCTGCGGCGGGGCATGGTTAGCTCCCCTCACTGGACCGGGTGGTGGTGGGCAGCGCGGCGCGGATGTCGTGGGCCGCGTTCCAGGGGTTGGTGATCTCGAGGAAGGCCCAGCGGCCGAAGGCGCCGTGGTTGTTCACCGCAGGCACCCAGAGCTGCCGGGCGGCGGCCACCTTGGCGGCCTTGTCCTTCCGGTCCTCGCCGGAGACCTCGACGATCAGGTTCAGCGGGTCGTCGTGGCCATCATGGATGCGCACCAGGAAGTCGGGCCGGTACGCCCGCTCCTCGCCATCCATCGTGTACGGGACCTCGAACCCCAGGTTCTGGTTCTTGGCGTAGCAGGCGACCTCGTCCATGGCCTCGAGCGTCTGGGCCAGCTTCTGCTCCCACGAGTCGGTGTCGGCGACGACGTGGCTGATGTGGCACTTGTCCTCTTGCGTCCGGTAGACGGGGCGGGTGGTGTCGAAGTCCACGTGGCGCGTGGAGCCGACGGTGTCGTAGGGCTCCAGCATCGGCCGCAGTGCCTTCTCCCCCTCCTCGGAGGCGACGAGCGCGCCGTAGATGCGGTCGGCCGCCGCGTGGGCGAGCTGCACCAGCAGCAGGAGCTGCGGGAAGCAGTTGTCCTGGCACACCACACAGTCGTCCAGCCAGCGGCGCGTGATGGACAGAAGCTGCGGGAAGAGCCAGGGCTTGAGGTTGCCCTCGGGGTCGCGGAGGTACTTCTCCAGCGTCAGCCGGGCCAGGGCGAAGGCGACCTCCTGCAGCCGCCGGCCCTTGAGGTCGTCCAGATTGTGGGTGACCGTCTCCCCGACGATGGGCGCGTTCTCCGTCTCGATGGGGAGGTCCCGCGTCGAGAGGGTGAGCAGCGAGTCGTCCGTGAACCGGGCCGACAGCCGTTCGCTCGGCAGCTCGTAGCGGTACCCGAGCAGGCGAGGGAAGGTCAGCTCACAGGCGGCCCGCTCGGGCAGCGCGCGCACGCGGGTGGGCATCGGCCCCGGCTGGGGGTCGGTGACCGTCCCGGAGCACGGGATGAACGAGAACGGCACGCCGTAGACCTCGGCATACTCCGGTGGGAAGCCCTCGAACCCCACCGTCTGGCCGGCCACCGTCACCGAGCGCGGCTCGGCCGCGTAGCTCATGCGCCGCAGCCCTCGGCCCACGACCTGCTCGCACAGGAGCTGCGTGCCGAAGGCCCGCACGCCGAGGATGTGGGTGACGGTGTTCGCGTCCCAGCCCTCGCTGAGCATGGAGACCGAGACGACGCACTTGACGTGCTCGCCCAGCTTGCCGGGCTTGCCGACGGTGTTCAGCACCTCCCGCAGCAGGTCTTCATCGGTCAGGGCCTCGGCATCCCGGCCCGGAAAGCGGGCCCGGTACTCGGCCTTGAACTCCTGAACCTCCCGGAGGGCGACCCGCTTGAACTCGGGGCTCATCGCCTCCCCGGACTCCAACTGCTCGCTGTCCACGAGGATCGTGTTGGGCCGCGGTTGCCACCCGCCGCGCCCGTCGTCGTTGCGGAAGATCGGCAGCGCGCCGGCCATGACGACTGCGGTCCCGTCCGCGAGCTGTCGCTCCCAGCCGGTCATGTAGTCGTACACCAGCTTCGACACGTTGGTGTTGCTGCAGACGACGATGAACACGGGCGCCGTCAGGCCGTTGGCGCGCGCCTCGGTATTGGCCTCCCACTGCTGGTAGGAGCGTTCGTAATGGCCGTAGAGGCTGCGCAGGGCCCCCTCCAGCTCCACCGGCACCTTGGGCTCGCCGGTGACCGCCTCGGTCCCGCGCCCCTTCTTGGGGAGGTGCTCGCGGATGCGGTGCCACAGGTCGCGGTACGTGGGTTGGTCGCCCGTCATGCTGTCGTCGGCCACGGGGACGCGCGGCACCTTGACAATGCCGGCCTCGATGGCGTCAATGAGCGAGAAGTCGGAGACCACCCAGCGGAAGAGCGTTCCCTCCGGGTATCCTGACCCCCGCAGGAAGAAGGGCGTGGCCGAGAGGTCGTAGACGACCCTCACGCCCAGCTTGGCCTTCACCGCCTCCAGGCCGGAGATCCAGACCCGGGCCTGTTCGTTCCGTTTCTCAGCGGCGCGGCGCTCCTCCGCGGTCAGCTTGCCGCCCTCGGGCTCCTCGCCGTCACCGGCGCGTCGCCGGTAGCAGTGATGCGCCTCGTCGTTGATCACCACGACATTGCGCTTACTGCCCAGTTCGCGGCATGCCCGCCGCACCATCTGGCCGGGGGTCTCGGTGAAGGGGCTGGCCTCGCCCTCGCGCAGGAGCTGCTTCGTCAGCCGCGAAGCGTCGCCGCGCTCACGGCGCACGAAGGCGTGGAAGTTGGTGATCAGGATCTTGGCCTTGCCCAGCTCGCCCAGCAGCTCCGAAGGCACCAGGTCGTGCTTGCGGTAGTAGTTGTCCGGATCGTTGGGCAGGAGGACGCGCAGCCGGTCGCGGATGGTGATCCCCGGCGTCACGACGAGGAAGGTGTCAGAGAACCGTCGGTCCTGCGGGTCGGCGAGCTTGTTGAGGGTCTGCCAGGCGATCAGCATGGCCATCACCAGCGTCTTGCCGGCGCCGGTAGCCATCTTGAAGGCTACGCGGAACAGCAGCGGGTTGGCGTCCTGATTGGCCTCCCGGAGGCTGTTCTCGATCCAGGCATCGCCGAAGCGCGGGGCGACCTCCGTGAGATAGATGGCCGTCTCGAGAGCCTCGATCTGGCAGAAGAAGAGCCGACGGTCGCGGTCGGGGCGAGTCCAGTAGTCGAGCAGGCGACGGGTGGTCTTCGTCACACCGGCGTACGTGCCCCGCTTGCGCCACTCCGCAACCCGCTCCCGCACCCGGTTGATGAAAGCGTTCTCCTCGACGCGGTCTTGCGTCCACTCCGTCTCGAACTGAAGCTGCTTGCCGCGCTTCTTCGCCCGGGCGATGGGCACGAAGTACTGGCTGCGACGACGGGCGGTAACGACGGTGTCGGTGATCCCCTCCTCGGTGAACTGGAAGTGCCGGGTCGGCTCCTCGAAGGGGGAGTTGAGGACGGGGTTCTCGATCACGACCTGTGGCATGACGAAGCGCTCCTCGTTGCCACGATGGTGCGCCGAACCCTTACCGGTCCGGGCTTCCCTCGGCGGGCTGTCCCGCGTAGTCCATTCCCATCCGCGCGTAGCGGCGGATCTCGCGGTCCAGCTTCTTCTGCATGCGCCCCCGCACGTCGCCGAGGGCCTCCTCGGGCGTGCTGCGGCAGAGCCAGATCCTGTCGAACGCCTCGGTCATTGCCGACTGGTACTCCTGCCACAGGTTCATCTGTGGCCCCGCCTGGGCGTTGGGGCTGCTCGCGAGGCCGATGAAGACGCCGATGTACGGATTGGGATGCTGCTTCAGGAACCGCGGACTCACCTTGGCCAGCGGGGAGTTCTTGCGCTGCCCGAGGTTCAGTAGCTCCATGCCCTCCTGCGAGTTGACCCACTTGATGAACTCGAAGGCCTCCCGCGGGTGCTTCGCGCCGGTGGGAATGGCCAGCACGTCCTCCTCGACGATGGTCGTGTGCGCGAGGTCCGGGCGGTCCGCGGGGTAGGGGAAGGGGGCGGCGCCCCATTCGAGGTCGGGCGCGAACTTGCTGATGAAGTTGTACATCCAGACGCCCTGCAGCTCCATCGCCACCTTGCCGGAGAGGAAGGCGTTCTGCGGGGAGCTGAAGTTGCCGAAGCCGCTCTGGAAGACCTGGAGGTTGCGGACGCCGTACTCGCGCGCGTACGTCTGCACCCAGGTGTAGGCCCGGACGTTCTCGGGGGAGTCGGACGTGATGCGCGAGCGACCGTCCCAGAGCCTTCCGCCGAAGAAGTAGCCCCACGCCCAGTTCCACCAGCCCGGCTCGGCGGGCATGAACCCCAGGCGCACGACGTCGCCGCTCGCGTCGCGCTTCGTGAGCCGGCGCGCGTACCGGTCCAGCTCCTCGATCGTCCGCGGCGGCCGGTCGGGGTCGAGGCCGGCCTCGCGGAATAGGCCCTTGTTCCAGTGCAGCGCGATGGAGGCGGGCGTGCTGGGCAGGGCCCACACGTGGCCGCGGTGCACGCACATGTCCCAGTAGGCCGGGACGTAGCCGGGGCGCTGCAGGCCGGCCTGGCGGCAGTAGTCATCGAGGGCCAGCAGCGCGCCGCGGTCGGCATAGGGGATGACGTTGTTGGACCAGAGGCCCACCACGTCGGGGGGGATGTTGCCGGCCGTGGCCATCAGCACTTTGCGGTCCACCTGGCTGATGGTGAGCAGGTCCACACGGATGTCGCTGTGCCGTCGGTTGAACTCGTCCACGACGGCCCGCATCGCGTCGCCCTCGAAGTCGGTCCACTTCTCCCAGTAGGTCACCACCACCGGTCCGGGGGTCCGCGCGGACGTTTGGCACCCCCCGAGCGCGACGACTAGCACGACGACCAGAGGGCACACCACGAGACGCATGCGTGTGTTCTTCGCGAGGCAGAGGGCCTTCCCCTGTTCGCGGTCCGGCGTGACTCGACGGGGCGTCGGTCAGTCGCTGGGGGCACGAGGGCGAGGCGCTAGCGCGAGGGTGTCTTCTTCTCTAGATACGCCTTGAGGGCAGCGGCGTTGTTGCGTACGGCCTCCCGCGAGGAGAACAGCAACGTCAGATCGCCCTCCCGCGCCTTGGTGCGCAGCAGGGCGACCAGGTCCTCGTGGTCGCGCAGCTCGGCGCCGTAGCGCTGCTGGAACTCCTCCCACTGCGCCGGGTCGTGGTGGTACCACTTGCGCAGCTCGTTGCTGGGCGCGATCTCCTTCAGCCACAGGTCCACCCGCGCCGCCTCTTTGCGCAGACCTCGCGGCCACAGCCGGTCCACGAGCACCCGGTACCCGTCGGTCGCCTCGGCCGGCTCGTAGACTCGCTTGACGCGGATCATCGCCGCGCTCCCTTCCGGTGATCTGCCCCTCGGACTGCGGCGGCACAGAGCCGTCCCTGCAGTCGGGAACGCGCACCGGCGGCCGCGCGCCTCCGGTGGCACCCAACGCATGTGGTGGGATACGAGGGGCTGGCGGTCAAGGCTCCAGGGCCGCGGCGACCGCCTGGGCCACGTGGTCGAGGAGATACGGCTTCCGCAGCAGGCCCTTCACGTCCCAGCCCGCGGCCGCCTGCGCCGTGGCATCGGTGGTGAAGCCCGTGGAGAGCAGCGCCTTCACGTTGGGGTCCACGGCACGCAGCGCGCGCAGGCATTCGGCGCCATCCATCCCAGGCATGATCAGGTCCAGGATCACGAGGTCCGTGTCAGGGTGGGTGCGCAACAGCTCTACGGCCTCCACGCCGCCGCTTGCGGTGAGGACCTCGTACCCTAGGTGCCGCAACATGGCCACGAGCGCTCCGCGGACGAGGACCTCATCGTCCACCACCAGCACGCGGCCAGTGCCTGCCGCCGGGGCGCGCCTCGGCGGCCGCTCCTCGCTGCGGCCCGCAACCGCGGCCAGCAGGGGCAGGCGGACCTCGAACGTGGTGCTCCGGCCCAGCTCGGACTGGACGCGGATGAACCC
>Ga0315282_10013253_pt1 | contig 12459 bp, 8 predicted proteins | sample YL17G07_20_MG_FD_203693 | JGI IMG/M metagenome (GOLD analysis project Ga0315282, IMG submission 203693) | Sediment microbial communities from Yellowstone Lake, YNP, Wyoming, USA - YL17G07_20 | ecosystem: Environmental > Aquatic > Freshwater > Lake > Sediment | place: USA: Wyoming | collected... | reverse complement strand
AAGAAGGGGACGATCGCCGAGAGAGCCGAGCTCGTGATCGAGGAGATTCCGCTGGCCATCCGCTGCCGTTCGTGTCTCGCCGAGATCAGCAAGGACGAATTCGCCTTCATCTGCCCGTCCTGCCGGAGCACGGATATCGAGATCCTGGGCGGGACCGAGCTCTTTCTCGAAAAAATCGAGCTCGAGATCGACGAGCCTTAGAAGCCCCGGGATTCGAAAACTCAAGGGCAAATCTCAGAATTCCCCCACAGGATGTCTTTTCATCACGGATTTGGAAGCAAGAACAAGGCGACTGGACCGTTCCGGCCCGGCCCGCGATTTGGTATAATAGGATCTCAATTTTCTTCATTTTTCTCTGCGAAAGAGGAGTAAGACATGAAAACACTCCAGGAAATCGCCTGCAAGGCTGTCCTGAACGAAGCCCAGATCCGGAAGATCGAGGAACAGATTCTCGCCCACGGGCGCTATACGCAGACTTCCGTCCGCGAAGAGCTCAACTGGTTCTGCGCCGGAATGGCCATGAACGATTTTTATTTCAAAACGACAGCCCTGGAAACGATCGCCAAGCATATCGAAGCCCTGATGGCCGCCGAGATCATGGCCACGGTCAAGCAGGAAAAGATCATCAAGATCGACTTCAGCACCGAGCTCGAACACGAAGCCATCTATCTCGTCGATGACTACCACTACCGCGCCCTCGACATCGAGCGGCGGATCGAGGAGAAGTACCCGACCTACAGGCTCCAGTCCTACAGGACGTCGCGCAAAGCGGCCGGCCTCGAATACCTCAGGATGTACCTGGTCTATAAACCCCAATTCCCCCCGGAGCCCGTTGCGGCTGACGAGACCGACATTTCGAAAATCGCGGATAAGGTCTTCCTGGCCTCGGTCCCGAAGGACATTCTCCGCCACGTCCAGAAGCTCCTCAAGGACCACCAGGGATGGGAGAGCCCCCTGATCGACGTCTGGCACGACGCCAAGGCCCGAGAGCTGCGGCTGACGATCGTCATCAACAGCGACGCCGGGCACCGGTTCTTCTCCAACATTTCTGACGTTCTTAACTCCCACGGTCTGGTCTCCAACCGGAAGTCCATCGAACAATTTGCCAACGGAAAGTCCGTCTATTCGGTTTACCTCGACAACATCGACGACCCGAAGCTCATCCGGGATCTCGTCGAAGACATCAGCCTGATGTTCGCCATCCCCGACAGTCCGCTCTCGGTCCTCTTTCGCGAGGGCAAGCTCAACGCCCAGGAAACCGTGTTCGGGGTCTCCGCCTGGAGCTTCGCCCACCAGTTCCTGAGCGGATTCAACGAAGAGTACATGAAGCTCTCCGACATCCTCAAAGACTCCCCCGAGCTTCTCGGAATCCTGAGGAACCTGAAGACCCGGCTGGTGAAGGACACGTACCAGGAATCCCGGGTCTGGGACGCCCTGACGGAGAATTATCTCACCCTCAAGAGGGCCTTCGCCCTGTTCGAAAAGAAGTTCAACCCCTACAAGAAGGACCGCGGCATCGAGGCCGAGATGGCCGAGCTCAAGAAAGAGGTCATCCGCAACATCACCATCGAGATCGACCGGAACATCTTTCTCACCGTCCTGATGTTCATCGAGGTCTGCCAGAGGACGAACTTTTACCTCAAGGAAAAGACGTCTCTCTCCTACATGTACCGGCCCGATTTCCTGAACAAGATCGACTACCCGGTCACCCCCTTCGGCTTCTTCCACGTCGTCGGCGCGGAGTTCCGGGGGTTCCACGTCCGCTTCCGGGACATCGCCCGGGGCGGCATCCGGATCGTCCGCTCGCCGAACATCCAGACCTACATGGCGAATTCCGATTTCATCTTCGATGAAAACTACAACCTGGCCATGACCCAGCAGAGCAAGAACAAAGACCTGCCCGAGGGCGGCTCGAAGGGAACGATCCTTCTCAACTGGGGCAACATGGACAAGTCCGTTCCGTGCTTCAAGAAATACATCGACGGCCTCCTCGATCTCATGCTCCCGAACTCCGACATCGTCGACTATTACGGCCGCCAGGTCATCCTTTTCCTCGGACCGGACGAGGGAACGGCCGAGCTCATGGAATGGGCGGCGCTCCGGGCGAAGAAGCGCGGCTACGCGTTCTGGAAGGCGTTCTCCACGGGCAAGCCGGTGTCCATGGGCGGCATTCCCCACGACATCTACGGCATGACGACGAACTCGGTCCACCAGTACGAGATGGAGGCGCTGTCCAAGCTGGGTCTCAAAGAAGAGGACATGACCAAGGTCATGACCGGCGGTCCGGACGGAGACCTGGGCTCGAACGAGATCCTCATCTCCAAGGACAAGATCCTGGCCATGGTCGACGGCTCGGGGATTCTCTACGATCCCGAAGGGATCAACCGCAAAGAGCTCCGGAGGCTGGCCAAGGAGCGCAAGACGGTCGATCAGTTCCCGAAGGAACGGCTCGCGAGCGGAGGCTTCCTGGTCCGGGTCACCGACCACGACGTCACGCTTCCCCACGGCGAGAAGGTGGACAACGGCCTGGAGTTCCGGAACACGTTCCACCTCCATCCGCTCTTCAAGGCCGACATCTTCGTCCCCTGCGGCGGCCGGCCGGCTTCGATCAACATCAGCAACTGGACGAATTACGTCAACGAGAACGGCGAGCCGCGCTTCAAGATCATCGTCGAGGGGGCCAACCTCTTCCTCACCCAGCAGGCCCGCCTGCGGCTGGAAGAAAAGGGCGTGATTCTGTACAAGGATGCCTCGGCGAACAAGGGCGGGGTCACGTCCTCGTCGCTCGAGGTTCTCGCCTGTCTGGCCCTTACCGACGAAGAGTACGACGAGCACATGTGCGTCAAGAACGGGAACGTTCCCGAGTTCCGGCGGAGGTACATCGACCAGATCATCGAGACGATTCGGGAGAACGCCTCGCTCGAATTCGAGACCATCTGGAAGGAAAACAAGGCCAAGAATATCCCGCGGGCCGTGTTGACCGATCTCGTGAGCGACAAGATCAACCAGATCAAGGACGCCATCAGCCGGTCCGACCTCTTCCAGGACAAGGCCCTGGTGAAGCACGTCTGCTCCAGCTGCTGCCCATCGGCGCTGATCGAGCTCATCGGACACGAGAGGCTGATGAAGAGGATCCCGGAGACGTACATGAAGGCCCTGTTCGGATCGCGCGTCGCCGGTCGGTACGTCTACAGGTACGGGCTCGAAGCCAACGAAATCAACTTCTACGATTTCCTGAAAGAACTCAAATAAGGGGCTCGGGGTAAGGGATTCGCTCCCTGGCGGCGATCATCGTGCGGGGGCTCGGGGCAGAGGACCGTCGGCACGCCGGTTTCCCCGGCGAGGAAACCGGCTCTGGCGTCGCCTCGCTCTTCTCGGCCTCCAGCCTCGAATCCGTGCCCGCTCGGCTCCTTATGGCCTCCGTGTCCTCTGACCCCTCGCCCAAGCTTAATAACCTGCCGTCAATCTCCGTGCCATTGTTCACGGTTGCGATCTTCAACGACCGTTCGTGTCATTTAGGAGGACGGAGCGAATTCGAGGGCGAGCCAGTAAGCCGAGGCGAGGGGTGGGGGATGAGCGAGCGTAAGGAGCTCCTCGCAGCAAAGTCCCGAGTTTCGAGGGCCACCCCCTCTTGGGGGCGCGAGCATGTTTGAGCACGCTTCCGAATATCGAGACCGAAACGGATAGCGCGATATGTTCGGGAGAGCTCGGAATTTTCATGCGAGTTGCGCAGCGCCGAGAAAATCGGGGGACGGAGCGTGCGAAGAGCGACGCCTGCGAGCGAATCCCCTACCCCGAGCCTACCTTGACAATGAATTCGGGCTGTGGTGACATTGAGTTCCTGAAGGTCAGAAGATGGCCGAGGCGATAAAGAAGAAGCTCAACGACCTGTTATATGCCGGCGCCGCCGCCTTCATCTTTGCCTTTTTCATCGCTTATGAGATCATCCGGGCGGGGCGCGTCGCCCTGACGTTCGACGAAGCGGCGACCTATTTCAATTACATCCACCGGGACGTCCTGAGCCTTTTCGATTTCAACGTGGCGAACAACCACTTCCTGAACACCGTCCTGACGAAACTCTCTTCGGTTATTCTCGGCAACGGTGAAATCGCTCTGCGCCTCCCAAACCTTATCGGCTACATTTTATTTCTCGCTTTCTCCTTCCTCCTTCTCAAGAAATTCGCCAGCCGGTGGATCGCCCTTCTGGGCTTTCTCCTGATGAACCTTAATCCCTATCTCCTGGATTTCTTTTCGCTCTCCCGGGGGTATGGGCTGTCGCTGGATCTTCTCGCTGTTTCGCTCTACTTTTTCGTCTCCTGCTTTTCCAAGGCCGTGAAGGGCGATGACAGCTCTCTCCGCGACCTGAGCATTTCGCTCGCCGCGGCCGCGGGCGCGGTCCTGGCGAACTTCACGCTTCTCATCGTCTACTTGAGCCTGGCAGCGGTCGCCGCGCTCGCCTGCGTCATCATCAACGTGACAGGCGCCCGGCGCTCGGAATATATTCCGGCCCCGGCGAAGGCGAGATCCGGGCGAATCGGGCCGTGGGCCGTCGTCGCTTTGGGGGCGCTTGTCTTTAACCTCCTCGTCATTTCCCACGACCTCGGTTTTTCGAGCCGGCTTTATGAGCCCGTGCGGGTGCGCGTCTTCGGTCTGACCGAGAAGGAAAAAAAGGCTGTCGAGGTCGTCAGGTTGGGCGTTCGGGATACGGAGTCCTCGCTCTCCTATGAGAACGGAGACTGGTCGCTCTCCGACCGGGTTCACTATATCGGTCTCAAACTCCGTATCCCCGCGGCCCTGGGCGACAAATTCCGCCGGGTGGAAGTCCAGATGGGAGCGCGGACCTTTTCGTTTGGCCCCGAAAACATCAAGACGCTGAGACAGCATCCGAACGGCCAAAATTTCGTTTTTTTCATAGACAAGGAGGTCGCGCTCAAGCGCTCCGTCCTGCCGGCCTTTAGCCCGATCGTTAACTGGCGCGGGGATGGCGTCTTTATTCTCGAAATCCTGCAAAAAGGCATTCCCATCGTCGGGCTTCTGGCGCTCTCGGTCATCATGATCCTCGCCCTGGGCGGCTGGCTCGGCCGGACCAATTTTCTACGGACCGATCAGCTGCGGCCGTTGGTTTCTGTTACCCTCACTCTCGCCCTTTTTGTTTCATATCCCATCTACCTCCTCAAGAAAAGCGGCGAGCTCTACTGGGGAGGACGGTCGGGATTTATCAAGGATACGGTTACCTCGCTCATCGACGGCTCAGCTTACGGGAGGCTCTATTTTAAGGGACAGACGCAAGCGGTGTCTTGGCTAATACTCTTATTCGTCGTCACCTTCTTGGCCCTGCTTCCTTATCACATCAAAAAGCGGTCCGCTGCCGGTGTCCTGCCCCGCTTCCTGGTTCTCGCTGTAATTATCGTCGCCGCCGGAGGATCGATTCTCTCGGCGGTCATTTTTAAGAATCCTTATCTCCTGGGTAGGACGGCTCTCTTCTTTATCCCCCTGACCGTTACCTTCTGTGCTTTCGTCGGTCAGTCTCTCGCAGAAACGCACAAGATCGTCCGGACCGTCGTTTTCCTTTTGATGGGAGCGGCCGTCCTGGCTTCCGTGGTCCATTTTTCCGGCACGGCCAACTCGGTCATGACCGTCGAGTGGCGAAGCGACGCCGATGACAAGGCCGTCCTCGACGACCTCACAGCCATCAAAAACAGGGACATGCCCGAACGAACGAAGGTGCGGTTAGGGATCGACTGGATCTTTATGCCCTCGCTCAGATATTACGTCGAGCGCCGTGGTCTATCCTGGCTCGACACGGCACTCATTCCCGACCGCCGCGAAAACGATTTCTACTTTATCGAGGAACAGTTCGACCCCGCCTTTATGATCCTGGTCAAGAGTTATCCCGCCTCGGGAAACATCCTGGTCAAAGCCAAGCCCGAGACGCCCTAGCGCCCCGTCTCATAGATTCCTTGGGAGTCGCTCCATTAATGAAAGATATTTGCGAGACGCACAACTAAGAAATTTCGCCCGTGACGTAGGCCCTCATCCGCGGATCCTTCGGATTGGCAAAAATCTCCTCCGCCGGGCCATGCTCGACCAACTCCCCGAGATAGAGAAACGCCAGGTAGTCGGCGATCCGCCGTGCCTGGCGCAAGATGTGAGTCACGACGATCACGGTATACTCGGCTTTCAGCTCGATCAGCCGGCGCTCGACGATCCGGCTCGACTGAGGATCGAGGGCCGAGGTGGGCTCGTCGCCGAGGATGATCGCCGGTTCGACGGCCAGCCCGCGCGCCAGGCACAGCCGCTGCTGCTGGCCGACGGACAGCCGCGAGGCCGGCTCGTGAAGCCGGTCCTTGACCTCGTCCCAGAGCCCGGCGGCCTTGAGCTGATGCTCGACGATCCCCCTCATTTTTTTCTTGTCCCTGACTCCGTGAATCCGGGGGCCGTAGGCGATGTTATCGAAAATGGACATCGGGAGGACCTGCGGCTTCTGGGAGAGAAGGCCCATCTTCTTCCGGATGTGCGTCACCTCGGCGCGCGGATCATAGATATCCTCGCCGTCCACCCAAATGTTGCCCGAGATCTTCACGCCGTCAACGGAATCGAGCAGCCTGTTCAGCGATTTCAGGAGCGTCGTCTTACCGCAACCCGAGGGTCCGATGATGACCGTGATTTTCCTGTCCGGGATGTCGATCGAGACGTTTTTCAGCGCCTCCTGGTTCCCGTAGGAGACGCACAGGTTCCGGATGCGGATGTGCGTTTGCGTTTCCATGATCACTCCTCTGGCCCCGGCGCGCTCACTTGAGCGTGTGCCTCGTGAATTTGCGGATAAGATATCTCGAGCCCAGGCTGACGGCGAGGACGATCAGCGTCAGGATCGCGGCCGACGCGTAGGCCCGTTGCTGGACTTCGGGGAAGGGCGTGCCGAGCTGGAAGAAAATGGCCAGCGGCAGGGTCGCCGCGGGCTGCAAGAGCGAGGTCGGGATGTTGTCCGTGAAGCCGGCGGTAAAGAGGACGGAGGCCGCGTCTCCGATCCCGCGTCCGAAAGCGATCAGGACGGCCGTGAGGATCCCCGGCAGCGACTGCCGGACGACGATCTTCAGGGCCGTTTCGAGTTTCGTCGCCCCGAGCGAATACGAAGCATCCGCGAGCGCCCTCGGGACAAGCCTGATGACCTCGTCCATGGCCCGGGCCATGATCGGGATCTCGAGGAGCCCCACGGCGATGATGCCCGCGAGGAGGGACGCCCTCATCCCGAGGAACATCATGACGATGAACCCGAAGGCCCCATAGACGATGGACGGAATTCCCCAGAGGACGTCCAGGGAGAAGCGGGTGAAAACGGCCAGGGTGGACGATCGTTTCGAGTAGAGGTTGAGGTACAGGACGATCGGGAGGCTGAGTCCGAACGCGAGCAGGGTCGCTCCCGAAGCCAGGTAGAGCGAGCCGACGATGGCGTTGAGGATGCCGCCGGACTTGCCCAGATAATAGCCGCCCGTGGGCGTTTGGGTGAGCATGGAGAGGCGGAGCGCCGGGAGGCTCTTCACGACCACGGTCCCGATGATGACGGTCAGGCTTCCGATGACGATGACGGTCGATGCCAGCATGAGGACCTTGAAAATCCGTTCCTCGATCCTGCGCCTGGTCCAGCTCATCATTCGGCCTTTCGTTCCGCTTTCGCCAGGACGGCCCGGGCTCCGAGGTTGAAGACGAGAACGACGAGAAGGAGGACGAGCGCCGCCAGCATCAGGGCGGAATCGTAGAGCGGAACGGACATCATCTCCCCGTAGTTGTTGGCGATGAGCGCGGGCAGAGGATAGGCGGCGTCGAACAGGGAGCGGGGAATCCGGGCCACGTTACCGACGACCATGAGGACGGCCATGGTCTCGCCGAAGGCGCGCGATAGCCCGAGGACGACCGCGGCGATGATTCCCGGAAGGCCTTTCCGCAGGACGACGTGCTTGACCGTCTCCCATTTGGTCGCGCCGAGCGACAGAGACGTCTCCCGGAGCTCGTGGCGGACTGAGGAAAAGACCTCGAGCGAGACGTGGATGATCGTCGGGAAGATCATGATCGCGAGGACGATCCCGCCCGAGAGGACGCAGTATCCCGAGGAATAGGCGCCCAGCGCCGGGGCGACGACCCTGGCCACGAAGGGGACGACCATGAGGACGCCCCAGACGCCGAAAACGACCGACGGGATTCCGGCCAGGAGATCGACGATGGGTTTCAGGAATTCGCGAACGACCCGGGGCGCGTATTCGGAGAGGTAGATCGCCGTGAGGAGCGAAACCGGAACCGCCAGGATGACGGCCGCGAGGGTGACCCAGAGGGTGCCGGCGAGGAAGGGCAGCAGCCCGAACTCGCCCTTGAGCGGATGCCAGCCCGAACCGAGAAGCAGGCTCGAAAACGATTTGAGGGCGAGAATGGACCTCGACCTCTGGATGAGCCCGAAGAGCATGAGAAAGACGAGCAGGCCGGGGACGGCGGTCAGGACGAGCATCCCCCGTCTGGCCAGCGTCTCCCGAAGCCGTCTGAGCTTCGCCCTTTTTATTTTCATTTCAGCCTGTCGAGATTCTCTCTTAATTTTTCCGGGGCCAGCGGGATGTATCCCGTTTCGGAGACAAACTCCTGGCCGTCGGTCAGGATCCAGCGCAGGAATTCAACCGTGGCGCCCGGGCTCGCGGGCTTGCCCTTGGCCACGAGATAGAGCTCCCGGGCGGGAGGCGAAGGATAGAGGTTCTTGGCGATCGCCCGGGTCAAATCGTCCCGGGTTGCGTAACACTGTTCCGAGTCTTCGATCCTGCCGCTTCCGTCGAGGTCGATCGGAACGACGGCCAATCCGCTCACGGGCCGCAGGGTCTTCGCGTCATAGGCAAAATTGACATTGTTGTAGCCGATCCCAAGAAGATCGCGCCGGACCGCGTCGGCGATTCCGGGGTCGCCGTAAACTCCGATTCCGGCGAGGTCCTCTTGCCTCTTTCCGAGGTAGGCGGCCCAGGTATCGGCCGCTCCGCAGGCATCCGACCGGGTAAAGACATGGACGGCGGCTTTTTCTCCCGTCCCGAGGGTCTGGCCCCAGCTTACGATCTTCCCCGTAATCCAGATATCGATGAACTGAGCCCGGGTCATTCCCCTTTTCAAAATGTCCTTGAGCCGGGGATTTCTATCGCTCACCGTGGCCACGACGCCGTCTTTGGTCACGGCCACCGGAAAAGCCCCCCTCTTCAATTCCTCCTGGTTGATTTCCCTTGAGACCATCCCGAGGTCGGCCATCCCCGACAAAACGTCGGCCATGCCTTTTCCCGCCCCGCCGGCCTGGACGTCGATCCTGATCCTGGGATGGATCCTCTTGAATTCCTCGGCCCATTTCAGAACCATGGGGTAAAGGGCCCAGGCTCCCGAAACGCTGATCGTTCCTTTGAGGGGGCTCTGGACCGGACCGCCGACCGCAAATGTGCCGAGGAGAATGAGTCCCGCCGCGACGGCGCTCCAAAGCTTATTCATGCCAGGCCTCCTCGAAACTCTCGGCTCAAAAGCTGATGTTTGTCTCCCGGTCTCCCTGCGGCGCGCACCCTTCCGGCTCGCTAGAATGCCAACTGGAACATCGCCAGCAGAATCGAGTTCGTGCTTCTTCCGGTCTCGTCTCGATAGACCTCCAGGTTGACGACCAATTTCGTTCTCTCCTCGAGAAAATAGTTCAGGCCCAAAGTCCAGAGGTCGCTCCGGTCCAGGGGCGCCCTGATGTTTGGGTCATAAGAATCAAACTTCAGGATCCCCTGGATTTTTTTGGGCAGGAAATAATACCCGGCCTGGGTGTACCATCCTCTTCTTGTTGTCTCTCCGTCGGCAGCCATAATGAATTCGCCCTTGAGGGACATCGGGCCATAGTGAAAGGCCGCCTCGAGCCCCGCCCTGTCCCTCTTTACGGGGATGACACCGTCGGTGGCGCTGTAACGGCCGTCGTAGGCTGAGGCGCCGAAGGAAAGGAGAGGCGAAGGTCGAAAAACGATCCGGGCGGCGAGGTCTTTATCCCTGTTCGTGTCGGCCCGGTTGATGCCTGATCCGTTGAACACTCCGAGGGTGTATTCGACGATCGAGGTCTTGCCGAAAAAGATCGCCCCGATGTCTCGGCCGAGAGACCCGATGTCCTGTCCCGGGACGAGCTTCAAGACAGACTGGGAGCGGCTGACCGTATCGACGTCGGCGCTCGAGGCCAGATTCTCCTGGCTGAACGGTACCTTGAACTGGCCGACTCGAAAATTAGCGGCCTGGTCGAGGACGAATTCGACCTGGGCGTCGACGAGGATCGGGCTTCGGACCGCGTCGATCTGGAGTTTGTAGCGCAGAAATTTCAGAAGATCCCCGGTGATCGCGACCCGCGCCTTCTTGATCGTGAATCCGCTCATCCCCTCTCTCGAGCCCGTGTAGAGCAGTTGCGTGTACCCGCTGAGCGTCAGCGGCTTGCTCGTATCGAGGGCGGGAGCGTCCTTGCCCGCCTCCGCCCCGAACCCGGACGCGCCAACGGCCAACGGGAGCGCGAGCATCCAGGTCGACAGTGATTTTAGAATCCGCCGCTGCATAATCGGCATTTCTCTTTTCGGAAGCCGCTGAGGCTCGCGCCGGTGTCCTGACGCGACACTTTCATGACGGAGTTAATTCGACCGGTCGCTCTTTCTCGCCGCCCGCGTTCTCTCCGCGAGGTCGGCAAACGTGGTCTTTTCGAGGATTCGCGCGACGGCGTCCCGCGTCTCTTTCCAGAGCCCCCTCAGTCCGCAGAATTCTTCGCGGGGGCAAACCTCGTGGGCCGTGACGCTGACGCAGTCGATCGGCGCGAGCGGACCATCCATAACCCGAATGACCTCGGCCACCGATATCTTCGAGGGCGGCTTGGCCAGGTAGTATCCGCCGCTCGGGCCCTTCTTGCTCCGGAGATAGCCCGCCCTTTTGAGGAGGAGAAGAATCTGCTCGAGAAACCGGGCGGGGATGTCCTGGGCCGTCGAGATTTCGCGGATGTGAAGAGGCCCGTCGGCCGAGCGAAGGGAAAGCTCGAGCATCGCCCGGCTCGCGTATTCGCCCTTGGTCGAAAGCCTCATTCGCTCCGGCCTCCTCTTTAGTCGATTAATCCAATCGACAATCTCATTTATCATGGCCTGAGCCCCGTGTCAATAGTTTTTGTTTGACCTTCGGACCGTTTTTGTGGAAGCCCAGATTCGGGTCCTGCCGCCGGCCAGCCCCCCGTGCTCGCTAGCCCCATTCCGGAGAATGGGGTCCCCGGCTCCGCGCGGCGGGCGCCCAGTCCGACGTCACCCGAATCTAGGTCCGTAACTGTTCGGAGCACTCCAAATCTCTTGTGTCCTCCCCGTTTTCATATTATGATTTGCTTTCTGAATCGGACTTTATGTGCCCATGACCGACCGGACCTCACTGCGCAAGGGATTCGCCCGGCGCTTCCGCGATCTTCCCCTGCGGTATAAGTTCATTCTCGGCTTCTTGGCCGTGATCGGTTTCGGCGGAATCGTGTCGCTGTTCGTGGGCACCCGTCTCGAACATCAGACGGTTTTCTCTCTCGCCCAGGCGAAGGTCCGGCACGACCTCGCCTCGGCCTGGACGGTCTATAACGAGCGCCTGAACGATGTCCGGGACATCGTCCGCCTGAACGTCAGCCGGGAGACCATTCAGTGGGCCCTCCTTCGGAAACAGAGGGACGTCCTGGACCGCATCCTGGGATACGTCTCCCGCGAATTCCAGCTCGATCTCCTGACGCTCACGGACGCCCAGGGCCGGGTCGTGTTCCGGGCGCGCCAACCCGGGAATTTCGGGGATGACCGGTCCGCGGATCCGCTCGTCAAGCGGGCGCTCCGCAGGGAGCTTGCGGTCGGGACGCAGATTTTCTCCAGAGACGATCTCCTCAAAGAAAGCCCGGACCTCGCCGAGAGAGCTTACTTTGAGTTTGTCCCGACGCCCATGGCGGCCGAGCGCCCCGAAAACCACGAGGAGAACGGGATGATGCTCTCGGCCGCGGCCCCGCTCATCGACGCCGGGGGGAACCTCCTCGGGGTGCTCTACGGAGGCATCCTTCTCAATCGAAATTACGACATCGTCGACCGGGTGAAGGACATCGTCTACAAGGGCGAAAAATACAAAGGCAAGGATATCGGCACGGCGACCATATTCCAGGGGGACCTCCGCATCGCGACCAACGTCATGGACGAGAAGGGAAACCGGGCGGTCGGCACCCGCGTCTCCCGCGAGGTGAACCAGGCCGTGCTCCGCGAGGGACGTCCCTGGGTCGACCGGGCCTTCGTCGTGACGCACTGGTATCTCACGGCGTACGAGCCGATCAAAAACGTCGACGGCGGCACCATCGGGATGCTCTATGTCGGCATGCTGGAGAGACCTTACATCGACGTCCAGAACAGGGTGATGCGGACCTTCACCGTGCTCGCGCTCGTGTGCACGATC
>Ga0315282_10013251_pt1 | contig 12460 bp, 10 predicted proteins | sample YL17G07_20_MG_FD_203693 | JGI IMG/M metagenome (GOLD analysis project Ga0315282, IMG submission 203693) | Sediment microbial communities from Yellowstone Lake, YNP, Wyoming, USA - YL17G07_20 | ecosystem: Environmental > Aquatic > Freshwater > Lake > Sediment | place: USA: Wyoming | collected... | reverse complement strand
TTTCGAGCATGCGGGCGGTACCCGAGCTGGAGACGAGAGAGTGCCAGCCGGATACGGCTCCGCACATCATGGTCACGAACAAAATCGGCCAGAGAGGATTGGTTCCCCACCAAAACCCTCTATAGGCTGGGAAATTCTCGAAAGAGGGGTTCCAGAAGAGAATTCCCAGGCTGATCATGACCATGCCGATGAAAACCACCCAGAACCCCAGGTAATTCATGGGTTGGGCCCAGCGCCAGATGGGCAGGACCGCTCCGAAGTAGCAGAAGATCAAGACGGCAATGACCCAGACGAAGGTCGACTGGTTAATGGAACCAAAGATAATCGGAGGCTTGTCTCCTCCGCTAACGGCTTTAAAGAAGGCGGCAACCGGGGGAAGGTTGGTGAGGAGAAAGATCCCGATGAAGGTGATCACGACGGTAACCACCGTGGTCGTCACGATGGACTGCTTCCATTTGTAAATCATCTGACCGCAGAGGAGACCCATCAAGACCCAGATGATAATTCCAAGGGGCCCGTGCGGCTGGGTAAGATTACCGGCGATGAGAAGGGCGAAAGCCCCGAAGCTGAGCATGAGGTTGAAGTAGATGAAGACGCTGATCAGGGTTCTGGCCCGGGGAGAGATTAATGTATAACTCATCCCTCCCAGGCTCATTCCCTCTTTGCGTACCCCCACCATTGAGGAGGTGTAATCGTGAATCCAGCCGAGGAAAGCTACACCCAGAAAGAGGTAAAGAATGGCCGGCACCCATCCCCAATTTACGGCCAAAATTGCCCCAACGATTGGCCCCAATCCACAGATCGATTTGAATTGAAAGCCAAAGAGCACATTTTTGTTGGCAGGCATGAACTCCACTCCGTCCATGTACATGACGGCCGGAGTGGCTTTCTTGTTGTCTGCCATGACGATTTTTCGGTCTACGTATTTGGCATAAAACTTATAGACCAGAAAGATCCAGACGATTCCCAGGATCAAAGCATATAACGATGTCATCTTTCTCCCTCCTTCGCGTTAAGTCTTAGGGATCTTGTCTTGCTCTCCCAAAGCAGCATCCAGTAGAGGCCCAAAACGTTCCAAAAAGCGGACACTTTTAGGTAGGCCCTTAACCCTTCATCACCTCCTTGACGGTAAATTTTCGGCATTCCCGCTCTTTTGAGGCTATATTTGCCACAATTCGGAAAAGATGTCAACATTATTTTTATCCTGGAAAAATTGACTATGATCTGTATCACCCCAATCAATAAAAAATCAACCTAGCTTATCCGCCCGGTGTGCCCAAGCAGGAGCAACCTTCCCCGGGAAATCTCACCTGTTGACTCATTAGAAAATGTTACCGAGAGGGATCGTTGTAGGCGGGGTGTGGTTTAGAGCAGGTGAGGAAGATGTTTTTGATTTTTTCTTCCATGGTTTTTCTTAGCATGAAAGGGTTGAGAGAAGCAAGTTGTTTGTTGAGGGACTGTTTGATTTGGGGAGAGATGTGTGGGGATTCGAGGATTCGTTGGTAAGGGGTTTTGGGGGAGTCATGGTGTTTTTTGGTTTTGGAGCCGATTCTTTCTTTGGCGAGGAGTTTGGCGGAGGGGGAGAAGAAATTGTGGAAGAGTCTCCATTCTTGCGTGTAGAGGTGATTTAGGAGGGGGACGATTTCGGGGTTATCGAATCGTTGGTAGCCGAGCCATTGGCGGACGTGGGTCCAGTTTTTTTGTTCGATGTGGGCATTGTCGTCTTTGTGGTAGGGGCGGCTGCGGGTAAACTGGATGGGTTGTTTTCTTTGAGTAAAGTGTCGGAAGAGATGGTGGTTAAGAAACTCGGAGCCGTTATCGCAGTCGAAGCCGAGGAGGGGGAAGGGGAAGGATTTTTCGATGTCTTCGATTTGTGCGAGAACATCGGTTTCTCCTTTTCCCCATACGGCTCTTTGTTCGGTCCAGCTGGTGGCGAGATCGACGAAGTCGATGGTGTAGGCAAACATGCCGGATAGGGATTCTCCGCAGTGGGCGACGGTGTCGGCTTCGAGAAAGCCGGGATGGGATTCATTCCATTGGTTGGTTTTGATGGGGATTTGGTTTCGGAGTAAGGTTCCGGGTTTGGTTGTTGTGCGGCCTCGTTTTTTGTAGTGGATGCGGGTGGGGGATAGGATGCGGTCGATGGTGGCTGGGGAGATGCGGGATAAGGCTTCTATGACCTCTGGAGGCAAAGGGCCGAAGGATTGGATATAGCCAGGGATCCAGAGGGGTAAGATAGCTTTTAAGCGTTTGGAGCAAGGGAGGTTAGCGGTCAGCCAGATTTTTTTGAGGGGTTTGAGGATGGGGGGTTGGGAGTAGAAAGGAGCGCGGCCTGGCTTCTTGGTTTTTGTCTTGCGGAACCGTTTAAACTTCTTGAGTAAGCGGATGGCGTGTTTGCGGTGGAGCTTTAAGGTGGCGCAGAATTCGTTGAGGATCGGAGTTTTTTGTTTTCGAGAGGCATCTTTGTAACGGAGATAGATGGCTTCGATGTATTCCTTTTTTGACCGTGGACTCATAATGATCCTTTCTTTTAGGAGTTTTATTCGGTAACCCCTATTATGAGTCAACGATCCCTTCTTACCTCCTATTTCGGTAACATTTAATTTGAGTCAATTCGCCCATCATTTTTTATTTGACATTCCCTTCCGTGGGAATATAATGGCATCCGAAAGAGAAGAAACTTGGGAAAAGTCATTATTCCCAGGAGAGGAGAAAGGCTATGGCCAAAGAGGAAGGAAAAAAGGAAGAACCCAAAAAAGGTTTTTTGGGTAGGTTTGGAAAGGCAGCCAAGGAGATGATCTATGGTATGGCGGCTCATGATACCGCCCGGTTTGCCCTGAAAACCAGGGGAAGCATGGAACATCTGTTTATTCTGATCACCATGGGCGACCTGCTGGGTGTCCCCATTTTACCCCCTTACTATTCCCTGCGGATTTTGCCCTATGTGGTCCCGCAGATTTCCACCTGGAAGCGGAGGATGCTGAGGGAGCGTGACCTAACTGACGCTTTAGCCTGAGTAGGGGCAATTCATGAATTGCCCCCACCTTTAGGGGATTAATTCGGACGGGAGAGTCTGATTTTTCCTAATTACCATAAGGAGGTGCGCCATTCCACTCTCAGATATTTTTAAAAAATTCCCTGACCGGAGATACATCATGTTCGGCGGAAAGGGAGGATTGGGAAAGACCACGTTCTCCGCAGCGACCGCCTATTACCTGGCCAAGCGGGGGCACAAGGTTTTAGTCTTTTCCGTGGACCCCCAGGCATCGCTAAGCGATATTTTCAAGCGGGACATCTTCGGCAAGGGGGCCGTGGAGATCATGCCCAATCTCTACGCCCAGGAGATTGACGCGGACCGCCGGATCAAGGAATACCAGGGGGAGATTCGCAAGAAGATCCTGGATATGTGGGGGCTTGCGAAGGTTCCCGAAGAGATCGAAGGCTACATCCAGGCGGCTGCCGCCGAACCGGCGATGGAAGAGAGCGCGATCTTTGATGAAGTCGTGGACATTGTCGTCAAGGGGGGGTATGACTACTATATCTACGATCTCGTTCCCTTGGGCCATGCTCTCTACTACCTTTCTATGGCCTCGGTGTATGACGCCTGGATCGATAAAATTACCCACCTCCGGGGGGAGATGGCCGAGTACGATAAGGTAGCGGCCATCGTGAAGAGGGAAAAGGAAACGGAGGAGGACAAGATTCTCACCGAATTGCTGTGGATCAAAGACCGGATCAACAAATCCTCGAGCATCCTCACGGACAAACAGAAGACGGCCTTCTTCTTTGTCATCGTACCGGAGGAGATGATCATCAAAGATACCCAGAAGGCCGCAGGGCTCTTCGCCAAATTTGATGTTCCCTTGAGCGGCTATATCATCAACCGGGTCCTTCCCCCAGAACTGAAGAACCAGGACATCCCCGAGTATCTGCGGAACCGGATCACCATGCAGGATAAATACCTGAAGTTGATCGATGAGACTTTCAAGAACGAGATTCTGGCTTCAGTCCCCGAGATGGAGCGGGATGTCACCGGTCTGGCGATGATCGAGAAGATGGCCGATGCCATGTTCGGCAACGGAGGGAAACCATGAGCGGAATTACCATGAACATGACCCATTATATGAAAACTCACCCCAAGATTAAGTACCTTTTTTTCGGGGGCAAGGGGGGGGTGGGCAAGACGATCATGGCCGCCTCCTCTGCCCTGTGGTTCGCCCGGCAAGGAAGGAAGACGCTCCTGGCTTCGACCAACCCCGTTCACAGCCTGAGCAACTTGCTGAACCAGGACGTTTTCGGCAAGGCGGCGCGGATTTGTGATGAAGAGCTCTGCTGGGGTTTCGAGATTGATACCAAGGAATCCATCGAGCGGTCCAAACAGGAAATCCGGGAAAAGATCGCCTGGTTCCTCAAATTCGCCGACATTACCATCAAGGCCGAGGAATTCGTCGAGTCGGCCACCATGAACCCGGCTTTTGAAGAGTCGGCCATGTTCGAGAACATGCTCGACCTGATGTTCAAGGACGAATACGAAATCTATGTCTTTGACACGGCACCCACGGCCAATGCCCGGCGGCTGCTGGGTATGTCCAAGGTTTACTCCCTCTGGGTTGACAAGATGCTTAAGAGTCGGGGAGAGGCGAAGGTCTTGCGCAAGGCCCTTTCCTACACCAAGAAGGAAGAGAAAGATCCCTTGATGGACTACCTGCTACAATTCAAGGACCGGATGGCCCGTGCGAGTGTGCTTCTGACCAATCCCGAGTTGACGGCCTTTTTCTTCGTGACCCTGCCCGAGAGCCTGCCCATTGCGGTCATCACCCGGTTCATCCAGTGGTTCCGTGACTTCGGAATCCCCGTGGGAGGAGTGATCGTCAATGGCCTGATCCAGAAGGAGACGGTCAAGGCCGATTCCCCGGAATTCGTGCGCAACCGGGTAAAGATGCAGGACGAGCACATGGAGGAGATCTGGCAGGCCTTCGGCGATGGGGTGCGCTCCATCGTTCCCCTCTTTGAAACGGAGGTTCAAGGGTCGGTGATGCTGCGCAGGCTGGCGGACCGGCTTTTCAGCTAAAAAGTATTCAGGATCGGTGAAAGGCATGGGTGGGGCTTCGGCCCCACTTTTTTTAGCGGGGGCACAGATTCGTGGGGAGCAACGTGGATATTTATCGATCTTGCGGGATTCAGCCAACAAAACATTGCCAAGATTCTTGATATCGATCCCAAACCTGGAGCCCCCAGGATTCCTATAACCCTAGACCTCAAAGGAGGAATGCCATGGGACCGGAAGTCAAATACCCTGAAGTTCCGGTGGAGAAACTGAGGTGGCGGTGTCTCCCCGAGTCGCTCCCCTTCGAGAGCACAAAAGAAATCCCCGTATGCATGCAGATCATCGGCCAGGAAAGAGCGTTGAAAGCCATCCGCCTGGGGCTGGAGATGGAAAGCCTGGGTTACAACATTTTCGTAGTCGGGCTGCTGGGAACCGGGCGGAATACGACGATCAAGTGTCTTCTGGAAGAGATCGACAAGGCGGGAAAGATCCCCGACGACATCTGCTACCTGAATAATTTCAAAGACCCGGATCAGCCCAAGTGCGTCTGTCTCCCGGCCGGGCAGGGCAAGGCTTTCAAGAAAGAAATGGATGATCTCATCGAATCATTAAAAAAGAACATCCCTTTGATCTTCGAGAGCGAAGAATATCAGAAGCAGAGGCGCGAATTGGTGGAAAAACACCGGGAGCGGGAGAAGGGGCTGGTCAAAGAGTTCGAAGGCCGGGCCAAAAAAGAAGGGTTTACGGTGGTGCAGGTCCAGACGGGGCCCTTCACACGCCCGGATGTGGTCCCGATGGTGGCCGGAAATCCCATGGCGCTGGATCAACTGGAAAACCTGACGGACCAGGGGCAGTTCCCCAGGGAAAACTTTGAAAATCTCAAATCCAAATACGGCCAGTTGAGCACGGAGATGGAGCAGGTTCTGAAAGAGACCCGCAAAGTGGAGAAAACCATCCAGGGAGAGCTGGCCGCGTTGGACAAATCGGCGATCTCCCACCGGGTGGAAGGAGCCATCGGGGACATCCGGGAGAAGTACAAACAGCCCAAGATCGCCACCTATCTGGATGAGGTGAAGGATAGCATCCTGGAGAACCCCAGCCGGTTTCAGCCCAAGGCGGAGACGCCGCAGCTTCCCATCCCGGGCCTGGCGCTGCCCGCCCCGGTGGATACATTCATTGAGTTTCAAGTCAATGTCCTGGTGGACAACTCCGAGACCAAAGGGGCTCCGGTGATCGTCGAGACTTCTCCCACGTACCGCAACCTCTTCGGAACGATCGAGCGCAGCTGGGGCATGGGGGGAGTCTTTCGGACAGATTTCACCAAGATCAAGAGCGGCTCTTTACTCCGGGCCAGCGGCGGATACCTCGTCCTGAATGCCATCGACGTTTTCATCGAACCCGGGGTTTGGATTGCCTTGAAACGTACCCTGAAGAACCGCTCCATGGAGATGCAGTCCTTTGATCCCTTTTACCTGTTTGCCAGTTCTGCGCTGAAGCCCGAGCCGATCGAGGTCAGAGTGAAGGTGGTCATGATCGGGGATGCCTACCTTTACGAGACGCTCTACGCGGTGGATGAAGATTTTAAGAAGGTCTTCAAGATCAAGGCGGACTTCGATACGGTGATGGAGCGGAAGGAAGAAACGCAGTTGCAGTATGCTTCTTTCATCCGCAAGATCTGCCATGACGAGAATCTCCTTCCCTTTGACCGCAGCGGGGTCGCCGCGGTGATCGAGTATGGCGTACGCCTGGCCGGCCGCCAGAAGAAGCTTTCCACGGAATTTCACCGGATCACCGACATCATCCGGGAGGCCAGCTACTGGGCGAAGAAAGATAACAGCGATATAGTCTATGAGAAGCAGGTGGAACAAGCCATCCTGGAGAAGATTTACCGCAAGAGGATGGTTGAGGATAAGATCCAGGAGATGATCGATGACGGGATCATCCTGATCGACGCCGATGGGGCCAAAGTCGGTCAGGTGAACGGCCTTTCGGTGTACGACATGGGGGAGTATGCCTTCGGCAAACCCTCGCGCATTACGGCCAAGACCTCCATGGGAAAGGGCGGGATCGTCAACATCGAGCGCGAGGCTGACCTTTCGGGAAGGACGCACAATAAGGGGGTGCTCATCCTCGGGGGGTACTTGCGGGGAAAGTATGCCCAGGACAAACCTTTAACCCTCACGGCCAGCCTGGCTTTCGAGCAGTCTTACGCCGGGGTGGACGGGGACAGCGCTTCTTCCACGGAGGTCTACGCCATCCTATCCAGCCTTTCCGGCCTGCCCTTGCGGCAGGACATTGCCGTCACCGGATCGGTCAGTCAGAATGGAGAAGTTCAGCCGATCGGCGGGGTCAATCAAAAGATCGAGGGTTTTTTCGAGGTCTGCCGCAATCGGGGGTTGACCGGCAGGCAGGGGGTGATGATCCCCCATCAGAACGTCGGCGGCCTTATGCTGCGTAAGGATGTCGTGGAAGCGGTCGCCGCCGGAAAATTTCACATCTACCCAGTCCAGAACATCGACCGGGGAATTGAAATTTTAACGGGCCTGGCCGCTGGAGAAAAAGGAGAGGATGGGACCTACCCTGTGGGGACCGTCAATAACCTGGTGGACGAAAAGCTGCGTGAGCTGGCCAGACGGATGAAAGAGTTCGAGGCCGAGGAGGAGAAAAAATAAAAATATTCACCCCAGAGGGCGCAGTGCGGCAGAGCCGCAACCAAAGAAAGTGCCTAAAGTGCCTAAAATGCCTTGAGTGCCTAAAGTTTACAAAAAATCTTTACAAAATCTAAAATGTTTGAACGTTAATAGTACAGAGAAATCGATTATCGAAAAGGAGAGAAATTTGAGTGAAGAATTGAAAGAGAAAACGCAAAAAACTGCGGAACTTTATTTTCAGGGCGTTAAGGATGAGCGTCCTTTTGATCTCTGGCGGTCATTCGATAAAGAATTGGCTAAAGAGATCTCCCTCTTCTACACTGGAAAGTTGTATGCCCGGGAAAAGATTCCCCACCGCACCCGACAGTTGGTCACCGTTGCGGCGCTGACCGTCCTGGAACGGACGGAAGAATTGAAGCTGCACCTGCACGCGGCCCTGAACGTAGGCTGTAGCCCCCGGGAGGTGACGGAGGTCATCTTCCAGATGGCCACCTACGGCGGCGTACCCGTGGTGAATGCGGCCCTGAAAGTCCTCCGCACCGTGCTCCAGGAGAAGGGCCTCTGGCCATTGAAATAAACCGGGGGGCTGGAATACTGGAATATTGGAATAATGGAAGGGTGGAAGACTGGAAGACTGGGGCTGAAATGATGGGCGGATTTCCTGGGGAGTGGGGGAGAGGAACGTGAAACCTGAGATTGGATTTGTGGGCCTGGGAGAGATGGGCAAATGGATGGCGATCAACCTCATCAAGGCCGGGTTCCCGGTGAAATTCTTTGCCCGGAAGAAAGAGGTCGTCGAGCAAATGACTGCCCAGGGCGGCAAAGCCCTTCCTTCGCTCACTGAATTGGCTCGTGAATCGACCTGGATCATATTCTGTCTTCCGGATACGGAGACTGTGGAATCGGTCCTCTTTGGAAAAGAAGGGATCGCAGATGTTCTGAAATGCGGCCAGGTGGTCATCGATTGTGGAACCATCCACCCGCTGGCCACGCGAAAATTTGCGGAGTCGTTACAGGACAGAGGAATCCCCTTTTTGGACGCTCCGGTGTCGGGGATGGAAGCCCGGGCGAAGGCCGGAACCCTGACCATCATGGTGGGGGGAGAGGAGGCCACCTTTCAACAGGTGCGGCCGGCCCTCGAAGCCATGGGTAATAAAATTATTTATGTCGGCGGTTCGGGCAATGGGCAGATGATGAAGCTGATCAATCAGATCTTATTCGATATCCATTGTGCGGCCATTGCTGAACTCCTGCCGATGGCCGTCAAGATGGGGCTCGACCCGGTGCAGACCTGCGATGTGGTCCGCACCGGCACGGGTCAATGTTTTGCGATTGATAATTTCGGCCCTCTCATCCTGGAAGGCAACTTTGGCCCGGGCTATCCCCTGGAGGACGCTTACAAAGACATGGTCCACGCCGGCGAGATCAGCAGCGTCCACCGGATTCCCCTGCCGGTTACAGCGGCGACCATGGTTACCTACCAGATGGCGTTAGGCCAGGGGCTTGGAAGAGAGAACAAGGGAGCGATGATCAAAGTATGGGAACGCCTTTTGGGGGTGGAAGTAAGAAAAAAGGCCGTAAGTCGCAAGTCGTGAGGCGTCAGGCGTATATTGCCTGACGCCCATCACCTATCGCCCATCGCCCGTATGAATTATTTCACCCAAAGATAAATTCCACCTTACCGTGCTGGGCCTCCTTGGCCACCTTGAACCCCTCCTCCAATTTTTCCGGCGCTAATTGGTGGGTCACCACTTTCTCGGGGGTAACCTTGCGGGATTGAATCAGCTCGATGACCTGGAACCAGGTTTCGTACATCTCCCGTCCGGTGATCCCTAAGATTTTCGCCTCTTTGTACATGACGTTGGTAGGAATTTCGAGCTGAATGGGTTTGGATGGCAGCCCGATCACCACAAATGTCCCGGCTTTACGGAGGAGGTGCAGGCCCTGGTCGTAGGCCTTCTGGCTGCCGGAGATCTCCAGCACCATATCCACGCCAATGCCCCGGGTCTCGTCCAGGATGGTCTTCTCCACAGGATCCTTTTCCCCGTGGAAGGCTTTGGTGGCGCCGAAAGACTGGGCCATCTTCAAGCGATTGGCGCTGATGTCGACAACGTATACTCTGGAGGCGCCGTACGCCAAGGCCCCCTGAAGGGCGAACAACCCGATGGGCCCGCAGCCGAAGATGAGCAGGGTCTTCCCGGAAACGATCCCCTTGGAAAGCCCATGGACGGCCACGCCGCACGGTTCCATCATGGCCGCGGCCGGAAACGGAATTTCCTGCGGAATCTTCACCGCGCAGGGTTCCGGAACAGTGGTATATTCCGAAAAAATACCCTGGCTGTGCACGCCATAGACCTTCATGCTGAGGCATATGTGCCGCTGCCCGGTCAAACAGAAATAGCAGTTGTCGCAGGGAATGTGGGTCTCACCCGCCACATGGTCCCCCGGCTGGAGATGGTGTACTTCTTTGCCCACTTCTACGACCTCCCCGGCGAATTCGTGTCCTAAAATGTGGGGCAGGCTTGGGACCACAGACTGGGCCCACGGGTCCCAGCCATAGATGTGCACATCTGACCCGCAGATCGCCCCGATTTTCACCCGAATGAGAACATCCTTCGGCCCCACTTTGGGCATCGGCACGTCTTTCACCGCGGCCCCCGGTCCGGGTTTGTCTTTAACGATGGCTTTCATATGGCTCCTCCTTCATTTTCACCGCAGAGCACGCGGAGAACGCAGAGTATAAAATATCGTAACAGTTTAGCCATTTGAAAATGGCCTGAAAATCCCTCCCGCCCTCCCTTTGTTAAAGGGAGGAGATTAAAATTCCCCCTTTGAAAAAGGGGGATTTCCTGGGTACTCCTGGCAATTTTCGGGGTTTTCAATTTTATCTTTTTTGTAAGACTGAACCGTTACCAATATCCAGATGACCATCTAAAATGTATCATTTAGAGAGGCAAAAAATTTATCTTTTCCTTTTTAGTTTTGTCTGTATTTATTTCTCGGCGCTCTCTGCGTTCTCTGCGGTGAAGATCTTTAGTCGTTCAACCCCTTCGGCAACACCCATTTCCCAAAAGGAAATACGCCGACGGAGGCCTTCGGGCCGTGCTTCTTCATGGCTATGCGAAAAGCGGCCTCCAGGCTGGTGACTGCCAGGAGCCGCACCTGCTCAAAGGCCGGAAGGTTTTTCGCCTCGGTGACCACAATGATGTTCTTTTTGGATAGCACTTGCAGGATGGGCATCCACAAACAAGTATGCCACAACGGCTGTTTTCCATAAAAAATATCCTCGTACAACCTCCGGAAGGAATCCCTGTTGGGCGGCATGTAATCCTTCGCGTACGCATAGTGGGCCAGGCCCCCGGGAGTTGGTGTGGCGATAATGATCGTCCCTCCCTTCCTGGTGAAGAAATCCAGGTTGGCCGCCGGCCAGCAGGAGTGGGCAAAGAATCGGTCTCCGGGGAAGGAGCCGCTGATGGAGATGTCCAACATGCCGCCGGGAATCGTGCTTTTGTCCAGGGTGTAATAACGGTCATACTTGGTCACCGAAGCGCGACAGGCAGCGTTCGTTTCCCCGGCCGTGACTTCGATCACTCCCAAGGCCGGATTCAGGACCACGAGCAGGGACATAGAAAGCCTGGCCATCCCGGCCGCTTCCTCGATGTCCTGGCGCATGATATTCTTGGGCGGCTGGTAGCCCAGGCCCGAATAAGGGCCGGTCGTGAGGCGATGATTCCACTCGATCGTCTCATACGAACAGACCCCGGGAAGGATCATCGACCCTCCACCGCCATATCCCCACAGGGTGGCCTGGGTCATGGTGACGGCCAGGGAGAAATCGGCCTCCAGGACCTTGCGGTGCAAATTGACCGGCGTGCCCAGAGTGCTCACGCCGATGAATTCGAAATCCCATGAGTCCTTGCACCGGCTCTGGGAGATCGGCAGACCACTTTTTAAAACCCCCTCCCCGAGCTTTCTTTTGAGCTCGGCCTCGGTCATTTCCCGCAGAGCCCCACTGGCTACAAGGATTTCGACCCGGGCTCCGGCTTTTTTGAGCTTCTCCAGAACGGCCGGAAGGATCAGATGAGTTGGCGTCAGGCGAGCGAAGTTGTCGATGAGAATGAGAACCTTTTTCCCCCGGCCAATGCGCTCTGAAAACGGAGGTCCGGCCACCGGTTCATCCAGGGAACGAAGGATCTCCCCCGGAAGGTCTCGAAGAGGGGGAGGGAAAGTGGGGTCAAAGACTACGGCCAGATTCCGATCGGGGATTTTCAGGGAAAGCTTCTTTTCGCCATAAGGAATTTCGACCTCTCTCATGCCTCATCCTCCAGCAATATTCAAGATGAAGGAGACTTCATCCTTCTCCTTAACCGGAACTTTCAGGGCTCCGGGCTGGTTAAAGGGAACGATCGTTTGATTCAGGAAAACAGCCCAGGAAGGAATGATTCGGCCTTCGGTGTCGAAAAGGTTCCGCCTCATGCCGTTCCCGAAACGGGCCACCAGGGCTTCCACCACGTCCTCGAGGGTGGCCTTCTCCTTCACTCCCAGGCTTATTTCCACAGCCCCGGCAGCATCGGAGAGCGGGGGATACAGTTTGAGGCGAAGGTTCACGGCTTACCCCAGCCTTTTTCGTCTGCCCAGATCTTCGGCGATATCCTTCAGGCCCAGCCTCTCCAGGGTCTCTTTTTTCTGCAAGCCGGTCTTCTCATTCCAGCCCCTGGCTCCATAGTATTCGTCGAGGATGAGGTCGAACTTTTGCCGGTCC
>Ga0315282_10013249_pt1 | contig 12461 bp, 11 predicted proteins | sample YL17G07_20_MG_FD_203693 | JGI IMG/M metagenome (GOLD analysis project Ga0315282, IMG submission 203693) | Sediment microbial communities from Yellowstone Lake, YNP, Wyoming, USA - YL17G07_20 | ecosystem: Environmental > Aquatic > Freshwater > Lake > Sediment | place: USA: Wyoming | collected... | reverse complement strand
GAAAGAGTTTTCGTAGGGACATAACGTTGAGAATATGTTATCTCGCCGGCGGTCGCAGTGTTCATACGCAGAAGTGGGTTAGATTTTTTGCCGAGAGGGGTCATGATGTTTATTTAGCAACTTTTGGCGAAACAAGTCAGATTGAAGGTGTAAAAGTTCGAAAATTAAGGTATTTTTCAAAAGTGGCATATCCCTTCAGAATATTGGCGGTGAAAAAAGCGGTCAAAGAGATAAACCCGGATATTTTGCACGCGCATTATGTTTCACATAACGGTGTATATGGCGCCCTAACTGGTTTCAAGCCTTTTGTGGTTACAGCGTGGGGTGATGATATTTTAATTGAACCTAAAAAATCAATGGTGAAACAATATCTTGTAAAATACGCTTTAAAAAGGGCAAATTTAATAACATGTGACGCCGAGCACATGCGGGAAGCCATGATAAGGTTAGGGGCTGATCCTGAGAAGATTAGCCTTATTCGCTTCGGGATTGATACCAAGAAATTTAGTCCTAGACAAAAAAGTGAAACGCTTAGGACGAAATTAGAGATATATGACTCACCTGCAGTGATAAGTTTAAGAACTCTTGAACCTTCGTATGATGTCGAATCATTGATTAGGTCTGTGCCTTTGGTGCTAAAAGAAATTTCAGAAACAAAATTCGTGATTGTCGGAAAAGGTTCTGAAGAGAAAAGGCTGAGGAAACTAGCCACATCATTAGGCGTTTCAGAGAGCGTAAAGTTTGTAGGTTTTATTCCAAACGATGAGCTTCCTCAGTATTTAACTGCTAGTGATGTTTATGTCTCTACATCTCCTTACGACGCTGGAATTGCTGCTAGTACAGCTGAAGCGATGGCTTGTGGGCTTCCGGTGATAATTACCGATGTTGCCGAAAACAAAAAGTGGGTAGAGGACGGAGTGAATGGATTTGTTGTTCCGATAAAAGATCCGCAATCCTTGGCGAAAAAGATTATTTGTTTATTGGAAAATGAGACCGTAAGAAGGAGATTTGGGAAAATCAGCAGAAAAATAATCAAAGAGAAGAACAATTACTATAAAGAGATGAAGAAGATGGAAGACATTTATAAAAAGCTAGTTCAGAGGCATGAAAAATGAGGATACTGATAACTGGCGGTGCAGGATTTATAGGAAGCTACCTTTGTGAAAAATACACTAAAGAAGGGCATACGGTGCTTTGCTTGGATAATTTTTTGAGTGGAAATCTATTAAATGTAAGGCATCTATTAGATTACCGAAATTTCAAACTGGTAAAAGGTGACGTCAGGGATTTTAACCGTTTAGAAAGAATAAGTCGTGAATTGGACGTAATTTTTCACATGGCAGCTCAGATTCATGTAGATAGGTCCTACGTCGAACCTCGACTTACTTACGATATAAATGTGATGGGAACACAGAATGTATTAGAAGTGGCAAGGATATACGATGTCAAGAAGGTGATTCATGCTTCTACAAGTGAGGTGTACGGCTCAGCTCAATATGTTCCTATAGATGAAAAACACCCTTTAGATGCTCCCCATCCCTACGGGGCTAGCAAAATCGCTGCAGACAGAATGTGCAATGCCTACGTTAAGACATACGGCATGGATATCTCCATACCAAGGTTCTTCAACATTTTTGGTCCACGGCAAAGAGACATTGCATATGGCGGCGTAATATCAATATTTACTAGAAGAGTTCTGAACAATATACCCCCTATTATATATGGAGATGGCCGACAAACAAGAGATTACACATATATAGAGGACGCCATTAGTGCTTTCGACTTGGTTCTTAACCACGAGTCAAGGCTAGAACCGATCAACATTGGCAGTGGTAAAGAGGTAAGCATAATCGATTTAGCAAAAATGATCATAGATTTATGCGGCAAAAAGGGAAAGATAAAGCCTGTCCATGTGGAGCCGAGAATTGGAGAGGTTAAACAACTAATTGCTGACGCAAGGAAAGCTAAAGAAGTCTTAGGATGGAAGCCAAAATATGACCTGAAAGAAGGACTGAAAGCCTTTATTCAATGGTACAAAAATTATGGACAAGAGGAGCGAATTAAACTTGAATGAAAAAGAACAAAGCTCACTCGCCTTAGATGTTCCCACAGATGTTTTGCGAAAAATGTATGTAACCATGGTGAAGATTCGAATGTTTGAAGAAAGAGTTGCAGAGCTTCTCATTCCTCCCAAAAAAGAGCTCACAACTCCATGCCACCTCTATATTGGACAGGAAGCCGTTGCGACAGGAGTTTGCTCCGCTCTGAAAAAAACTGACCTCGCTTTCAGCACCCACCGTTCCCACGGTCATTTTATAGCCAAAGGCGGCAACATACGGGCGTTAATGGCAGAACTCTATTGTAAGAAAACAGGTTGTTCAAAAGGTAAAGGCGGTTCTATGCACATTGCAGCAGTTGACCAAGGATTACCCGGAAGTTCAGCAATTGTTGGTGGAACGATACCTATCGCTGTGGGAGCCGCATTAGCATTTTCCATGCAACAGAAGGATTCTGTTTCGGTTGTATTCTTTGGCGATGGAGCAGTAAGTGAAGGAATATTTTATGAATCACTCAATTTTGCCTCACTTAAAAAGGCACCAGTAATTTTCGTTTGCGAAAACAATTTCTATTGTACGCATCTGCCTATAGCAAGCTGTTTGGCAGACACCGACATTTACAAAAAGTCTGAATCTTTTCGAATTCCTGGCATAAGAGTTGATGGAAGCAACGTAATCGAGGTTTACAAGGTGGTAAAAGTGGCAGTAGAAAATGCTCGCTATGGAAAAGGACCCACATTAATAGAGTGCAGAACTTATCGGTGGCGAGGGCATGTTGGACCATATGACGATTTAGATAAAGGCCTAAGAAGTAAAGAGGAGTTAGACTATTGGATGAGTAGGTGCCCCATCAAGATGTTGGGGAGGATTTTGCTAGAACATAATATTATGTCCGAGTTAGAAAGAGACCAGATACGCAAGGCTATTTCAGAGGAAATAGAAGAAGTCGTAGAATTTGCAAGAGAAAGTCCTTATCCAGATGAAAACGAACTCCTCGACGATGTATTCAAACTCAAATAAGTGTGAGAATCTTTGAGAAGAACAAGAGCAAAAATCTACCACAGTCCACATCATATTAACGATCTTGCAGCCTCTGCACAAGTTTCAATTGTTTCAGAGACAAGTTTGGGCATCATCAAAATCAAAAGGTGAACAGGCATGCGGAAAATTTCGTACGTTAATGCTATTAATGAGGCTTTGCATCAAATAATTGCAAAAGACACTCGCACATTTTTGATTGGACAGGGGGTCACCAGTCCATGGTATGTTGGAAGCACAACCGTTGGTCTTATTGATCAATTTGGCCCAAAGAGGATAATCGATACCCCTACATCTGAGAATGCTATAACAGGTGTTGCATTGGGTGCAGCATTAGCGGGAATGCATCCCATCATATGTTATCCAAGAATGGACTTTTTGCATTATGCAATGGATCAAATAGCAAATCACATTGCAAACTGGCACTACATGTTTGGAGGACAATTAAGTATCCCCATAGCACTTTGGGCAATTATCAACAGAGGTGGAGAACAAGCGGCACAACACTCTCAGGCACTGCAGGCTATTTTTATGCACATTCCTGGTCTTAAGGTTGTTGTACCGAGTACACCATATGATGCTAAGGGACTTCTTGTTGCTTGTGTAGAAGAAGATAATCCAGTTGTCTATATTGATGACCGTTGGCTTTATGAGCATAAGGGAGAGGTTCCCGAAGAATTGTATTCGGTTCCAATAGGGAAAGGAGTAGTTAGACGTGAGGGTAAGGATGTAACTGTGGCAGCAACTTCTTACATGGTTTATGAAGCAATAATGGCTTCTGAAAGCCTTGATAAGGAAGGTATAGATGTCGAAGTGATAGATTTGCGTTCGCTTAAGCCTTTAGATGAGAACCTTTTATTTACATCAGTAAAAAAGACTGGAAGACTGGTTGTCGCTGACGGTGGATGGAAAACTTGTGGTGTGGCTGCCGAGATTTCCGCCAAAATTGCAGAAAGCGACATTTTTGGGTCGTTAAAGGGGCCTATTATTCGAGTTTCATTACCTGATACTCCTGCGCCTGCCAGTTCAGCGTTAGAAAAGGTTTACTATCCAAATGCCGAAAAAATAATTTTGGCTATTAAGAAGATTTTGGAGATGTGACTATGGCATATAAAGTTCCTTTTGTTAACTATCCGGAGCATTATCGTCGAATGTGGAACGAGGTTATTGGCGCAATCTCAGAAGCGTTGTCTAAAGGTGACTTGTTACTTCGTGGTCAGCTGAAGCAATTTGAAAGGGACATAGCTTCATTTGTTGGAGTGAATTATGCGGTTGGGCTCAATAGCGGGACTGATGCCATGTTTCTTTCACTGAAAGCTGCTGGTGTAGGTCATGGAGATGAAGTTATCACCGTTGCTCACACATTTGTAGCGACAATAGCATGTATTGTCCACTGTGGGGCTACGCCGATTTTGGTGGATGTGGGAGATGATATGAACATGGATGTAGATGAAATGGAACAAAAAATATCGCCTAAAACGAAAGCCGTCATACCAGTTCATCTTAACGGTCGAATATGTAGCATGAAGAAACTGATGAAAATTGCAGATAAACATAATTTAATAGTAATTGAGGATGCTGCCCAAGCTTTAGGAGCAACCTTTGATGGCAAAAAGGCTGGTTCTTTTGGATTAACCGGTTGCTTCAGTCTCTATCCCGCAAAAATACTTGGAGCGGCAGGAGATGGAGGATTTTTAACAACTAATGATGAGAAGATAGAGGAAAAAATATACCTCTTAAGAGATCATGGTCAAGAGAGAAAAACGGGAAAGATCTTCTTCTATGGGTTTAATAGCAGATTAGATAATATTCAAGCGGCGATTCTCAATGTGAAGCTTAAATATTTATCTGAATGGATTGAAAGACGCCGAGAAATCGCCAGAATTTACCATGATGGGCTCTCGGATATAGCTGAAGTGAAATTGCCACCGCCGCCGATTACAACTGGACCATACTATGATGTGTATCAAAATTATGTCATACGCATAGAAGACCGTGATGAGCTTGTTAATTTTCTTGAAGCGAAAGGCGTAGAGACCATGGTTTCGTGGCGGATGCCAAACCATGTTCACCCAGCATTGAATCTAAGTCATTTTAGCCTGCCAGAAACAGAAAAACTATCTAATGAAGTCGTTTCATTGCCTATGTATCCGGAGTTGGCAGATGAACAGGTGCATTACGTTATAGATGTCATACATGATTTTTATGGGCGTAAATGATTGTCTAAGGAAACATAAAGATGCCTACAATAATAACTGATGAAGAATGGGCTACTAGGCATCTTCATGAGGAAAATTGGGCTGAAATTTATTGGAAATCACGTGGCGATCCGCATAGGTTGTTCTTGGTTGAAAAGATATGTAAATACGCTCCGATAAACCGTATCCTAGAGATAGGATGCGCTAGCGGTCCGAACTTGTACCACTTCGCCGAAAAATTTCCCGAAGCAGACGTAAGAGGCATTGACATAAGTCCAGTTGCTGTTCAAAAGGGCAATGAGTTTTTTAGGGAAGAAGGCTTTTCAAATGTTAAATTGGAAGTTGGAAAAGCTCAGGATCTTAAGCGATTTGCGGACAAAACTTTTGATGTTGTATTTACAGATGCTGTCTTGATTTATATCTCTCCCGAGGAAATAAAACAGACAATAAAAGAAATGCTTCGTATAGGCCGTATAGTAGTGTTAACTGAATGGCATACTTTCAACAAATGGCGTGCATTTCTCTTGAACACATTTTATTACTTCAAGAGTGTTCTAACTGCAAGGCAGCAATTCAAAACTATCAAATTCTCACCTATATCAAAAGCGCCACTCGGTCTTTTTGTGGGACACTGGGCGAGGGATTATAGGTCTCTATTTGGAGAGTTTGTTCAAAAAGGAAACGTTCATATTACTAAACTTCCCAAGGAAGTCTGGAACGATAAGGGCTGGCAAAGATGGGGAGCGATAATTGAGGTAAGAGGATAAAATATTACCTCTTCGAGGACGAGGGTAACTCGTGAAAAAAGTTCTAATTATAGCAAATCTATTCCATGCATCTCCGCGGATACCTGGCTTAGCTAAATATCTTCCTGAATTCGGATGGCAACCTATTGTTTTGACACCACCTATAGGTGAAGATCCAGATTCTCGATTCGGTCCTCCTAACGATTTCAAGGATAGCAACAGAGTCATAGAAACATACGGTTACAGTTCAAGGCATACGTGGAAAAAGCGACATAGATTAGACTCTAAAAAATTGTATAAGCCTGCAAAGTCTCTTTTGAGGTTTCTCTATAAACACTATTTGGAGATAATCAATTATCCAGATGAAGAAAAAGGTTGGAGACCTTTTGCTGTTAAGGCGGGTGATGAGTTTCTGCGAAGCGAAGATGTGGATGCGATGATTAGCAGTTCGTCACCAGTGACGTGTCACCTTGTTGCCAAGGAACTCAAAAGAATTCACAATATTCCGTGGGTAGCCGACCTTCGTGACCTTTGGTCACAAAACCACAATTATTCTTTTGGGCGCATAAGAAGAGTTTTTGACCGTAGATTAGAATTAAAGACGCTGTCCGTGGCAGATGCATTGGTAACTGTGACGCCACTTTGGGCTGAAGAGTTAAAGGCATTGCACAAGAGGAGAACAGTTTACACGATTACTAATGGTTTTGACCCAGACAAAATAAGTAAGGCACGGGCAGAATTAACATCAAGGTTCACTATTACTTATACTGGTCAAGTTTTCTATACAGGAAAGCAAGACCCGTCAAAACTTTTTGCTGCTTTACGAGAACTAATCACTGAGGGTGTGATAGAGCCGAATGATGTTGAAATCCGATTTTACAATCCTGAGAGTGAAGTGTTAGCAAGTGAAATTGAAAAATATGGTCTGTCAGCTATAGCTAAGCAATATGGGATAGTACCTAGGGATGTCTCCTTCAAAAGACAAAGGGAGTCGCAACTATTGCTACTCTTTAATTGGGAAGATCAAAGGGGGAAGGGATGGCATTCACTGAAAATCTTTGAATACATGGCAGCACAAAGACCTGTGCTCGCCACAGGAGGGTTAGGCAATGACGCAGTCAAAGACTTACTTGATGAAACAGGGGTTGGTGTATATTGCAAAACAGTGGATGACATTAAGAGAACTATTAGAGATCTTTATTTGAAATATAAACAGGAAGGTAGGGTAGGTTATCAAGGAGACGTAGCGAAGATTAGTAAATACAGTCATCGAGAGATGGCAAGAAAATATGTAGAAGTTCTATCTCTTGTAACAAACACAGAGACATGAAAAGATAAATATACAATAGTTGCTTGGATAGTAGCTAAAAAATGAATTAGCCAAAAGGAAAGATAGTCATGTCGAATAATCTTTCTGAAGATGAAAATCTTCTTTTCAGACCAGAACAATTGCCAGAGGGATCTTACTTCAAAAACTACGCTGACCTTACAAGATTCATTTCTTATTTTTACCAAATAGATTCAGTTTTCAAGCTCAAGCCGAGAACCATATTAGAGGTAGGTGTTGGAAATAATATTGTTTCCAATTATTTAAGGCAATCAGGTTTTAAGGTAACTACCGTTGATATTAATAAAAATCTTAAACCAGATGCGGTTGGAAACTTGGCCAATTTACCTTTTCTGGGTAATACTTTTGATGTTGTCTTAGCCTTTGAGATTTTGGAACATATTCCTTTCAGGAATGTTCCGACGTCTCTCTCTGAGCTAAGAAGAGTCTCGCGGGGAAAAGTGATCATATCAATCCCCTATTCCTGTTTTTTTGTCGAAAGCGTTTTGAATATTAAAACACCGTTCATGACTAGGCAACTGCGTGTTTTTTTAGGCATCCCTATTTTTACAACTGATTTCAAGAGAAGGGGTGGGCATTATTGGGAGATGGGTTATAAGAACTACCCAAAGAAGGAGGTTAGAAAGCTTTTAGAGAGGTATTTTAAAATCAGTAGCGAATTTCAGCCAGTTCTTAATCCTTACCATTATTTCTTTATTCTGGAAAAGACTTTAAGCTAAAGGTCAAATGGCAATTGCTATTTCTGCTTGTCAATTTCTCTCAGATGATTTGAATAACATTGTTTTAATCGTTCATATGCAACTAACAAACGTTGTTGCAAAACCTATAAAACGTTATGAAATATAAATGAGGATTTAATATTGAAATAGGCGAAGTTGTGTTATGAAATCCAACGCAACTAGAGGAAGGATAATAAAGAAATGTCCCCCTTTATACGAAGTTTTGGTTAAAATCTATACGTCCATATTCTATAAAAGAATAGAAGTGATACTGTGGAAAATGCAAGGAAAACCCGTACCACCACCTCATTTTGTAAAGCAATCCGTAGTGCGAAAATATGCTAAAAAATTCAGAATAAAAGTCCTTGTGGAAACTGGAACTTATCATGGAGCTATGGTTGAAGCCATGAGAAATCAATTTAGAGTTATACATTCTATTGAGATTTACAAGCCGTTGTACGAAGAAAATGTGAAGAAATTCTCTAAGTATAGACATATTTTCTTACACCTTGGTGACAGTGCATATGTTCTCCCAAAGATAATGAATGATATTAAAGAACCCGTCATTTTTTGGCTTGATGGACACTTCTCTGGAAGGGGAACAGGAAAAGGAAGTACAAGCACGCCTATAATGAAAGAACTTGAATCCATTTTCAATCATGAAATCAAAAGTCACGTCATTCTGATAGATGACGCAAGAGATTTTATTGGAAAAAAAGATTATCCAACTCTGCAAGAACTGAAGGATTTCGTATTAAGGAATTATCCTAAGTCAACTTTTAATGTTGAAAACGACATAATACGAATCTGCCCATGAACTCTAGATAAAAAGTTTCGCCCAAATTCATACAATCATGTTCTATAAGAATAACAGCTATCAACGAAATCGAATCCCTTTTACTTTTTGTTCAATTGCTGGATGTATGTTTTTGTGTACCATTCAATCGTTTTTTTCAAGCCTTCTTTGAAATCAGTTTTTGCTTCAAAACCAAATTCCTTTTTAGCTTTGCTCGTATCAAGGCACCTTCTTGGTTGTCCATCAGGCTTTGAAGTGTCCCATATAATTTTCCCATCATATCCAACAAGCTGAGCTATTAAATCGACAAGCTCTTTTATCGTAATCTCTCTACTTGCGCCCAGATTAACTGGGTCGGGTTTATCATATTTCTCCGTGGCTAAAAGAATACCTTCAGCTGCATCCTCCACATACAAAAACTCTCTAGAAGCCTTCCCAGTACCCCAAACAACAACCTCATTCCTTCCCTCCAGCTTAGCATCCACCATTTTCTTTACAAGCGCCGGAATCACATGCGAACTTTCAGGATCAAAATTATCCCTCGGTCCATACAAGTTAACTGGCAGCAAATAAATAGCGTTAAAACCATATTGCACTCTATACGCCTGAGCCTGAACCAAAAGAAATCTTTTTGCAATACCATAGGGCGCATTTGTCTCCTCTGGGTACCCGTTCCATAAGTCTTCTTCTTTGAAAGGAACAGGAGTGTACTTTGGATACGCACATACAGTTCCCACTGCGACAAATTTCTGTACCCCTTCTTGCCTGGCAGCTTCCATTAATTGAATTCCCATTAGGGCGTTATCATAGAACAGAGTTGCAGGATACTTCTTGTTAAACCCTATACCACCAACCTTAGCTGCCAAATGAATAACAGTGTCCATGCCCGCAACGGCTTTTACGCAGTTTTCCCATTTTCTCAGATCTACTTCTTTACTTCTCGGGATTCGAATATTTTCAGGCTTTACTCCTCTTTCCTTTACGAGCTTCTCAACTATGAAAGAACCTAAGAAGCCAGCTCCACCAGTCACCAGTATCTTCTTATTTGCCCAAAAATCCATTTTAATCCACCTTCCACCATCTACCCGAAAACTTTTTTTCCAAGATTTCGTCCCCTTCTCCAATAGGATCTAAACCTATTTTACACATGTCAGCATCCACCATTATTTTCACTAGATCTTCAAATTTAATCTTCGGCGCCCAACCTAATTTCTTCTTAGCCTTCCCTGGATCAGCAAGCAACTCTTCAGTCTCGGTAGGTCTAAAATACCTCGAATCAATTTCCACATGTTTTTCGAAGTCAAGGTCAACATAGGAAAAGACTCTTTCAACAAACTCTCTCACCGAATGTGCTTCACCAGTTCCTAACACAAAGTCGTCTGGTTTATCAAGTTGTAGGATTTTCCACATTGCCTCCACATATTCTGGAGCATACCCCCAATCTCGCTTTGCATCAAGATTTCCTAAGTAAACAGTTTTTTGTTTTCCAGCTAAAATGTTCGCTATTGCCCTAGTTACTTTTCTCGTTAAAAACGTCTCACCCCGTCGAGGAGATTCATGGTTAAACAAGATACCATTGCAAGCAAATAGATTGTAGCCTTCCCTATAATTCAAAGTCATCCAATAAGCATAAACTTTAGCTACAGCATAAGGGCTTCTTGGTCTAAAAGGTGTCTCCTCATTCTGAGGAGGAGGAGAATTCCCAAACATTTCGCTACTCGATGCTTGATAAAACTTCATACTATTTCCACTTCTTTTGATGGCGTCTAAAATCCTCGTAGTGCCTAAGGCAGTAACATTCCCCGTATATTCTGGAACATCGAAACTCACCCTAACATGACTTTGTGCTGCTAGGTGATAGACTTCATCAGGTTTAATATTATAAATTATGTTTGATATCTGCTCTGAATCCGATATGTCTCCGTAATGAAGGAAAAATCTTGCATGAGGGTCGTGTGGATCTACGTAAATATGATCTATTCTGGCCGTGTTAAAGGTGCTCGCTCTTCTGATAATTCCATGCACTTCATAACCCTTAGAAAGCAATAGTTCCGCTAGATATGAACCATCTTGCCCCGTTATTCCAGTGATAAGTGCTTTTGTCATCGAATCGTCTCCAAATCTATTGCCTCATCAAATATCTTTTTTAGCTTTTCGTTTCTTCTCTTAATGGAAAATTTACCTGTTTCAATTTCCCTTCTTCCTGCAACGCCCATTCTTCGCCTAAGCTTCTCATCTTCAATCAGTATGCTTGTTTTTTCCGCAAGCTCCTTTACTAAACACATGTCCGGGCCATGTGCATAAAGTATCTCTTTTGCTTCAGGCTTCAATGGCATGTCGGGGTTGAGTCCGAAGGGTGGTCTAATAAGAAAACCTGTTTCACCATTTTTCACCATCTCGTAATTACCTCTCCAGCTTGTGGCTATCACAGGGAGTTCATAACTCATCGCATCCAAAATCGTCAGTGCGGGATCAATGTGACCCGGAAACAGGAAAATGTCTGCGTTTTTCATTATATGTGTCCATTCTTCCGTAGACAGAAGTTGCTCGAATATTTTCACATTTTTTTCAGCTAAAACCTTTGAGTACTTGTTGCGGATGTATGGAGGAACATGAGATCTAATGATTAGTTCAAGATTGCTATATCTCGTATTGAGAATTTTGAATGCTTCTAAAAGTTCTATTCCACCTCTTTCTTCAAAGGTTTTCGGGATGTTGCTTTTGTGTGCAGTTCCCAGAAACAGCAAGGATATTTTGTCTTTTCCATATTCTTTTTCAAAATTCTTAGGTGGAACAGCCAAGTTTACTACTTCTATCTTATCTTCAAACCTTTCACAGTTAAGAGTTTTAAACAGCGTCATTTTATTAATATCGAGATAAGGCACTATCTTCTTACACCACTTAGAGCTCAGAACCTTTTCTATGAAGGACCTGTAGAGCCCCAGATGCTTAATGTCATACATTATTGGACATAAATCGCCAACGTGTTCTATCATAACAACCCACGGCTTTTTTTTAGAATATATGAGCTTATGTGCAGAAAAAATCAAATCCACTTCAATTGACGTTTTTTTGAAAATATCGCCTGTACACCATCTCAACTGAGACCATAGAAGTCCGCGCAAGCTATTTTCTTTCAGAGGGACAGCGGTTCGTATTCTTTTCCTAAGTTGCGGTTTTTTGCTGACTGATCTCCCAGGAAAAATAAACTCATAACCTTGAGGAGGATATTCCAAAATAGAGTTAAACAATGAGTGAAAACCAAACCCTGCGTCGAAAAGGATTCGCCTCATCCGACTCCCTCATTAACGTATAATATCCCGAATATTTATATCGAATGCTTTAGATCAAAACATGTATTAGACGAAAAAATAAAAGCTATTTGGCTCCAAATAGAGGGGCTAGTGACTGTTGCACGCACACACAAGCACCTAAACAAACCAACACCCAACGTTTAAGAACGCATATCAGCCCTTGTTTTGGGCACACCCACATACCCCCCTTTTATGAGGGTCTCAAGCTTCTCCTCCAAATCTCTAATCCTTCCCCTCTCCTCCTC
>Ga0315282_10013248_pt1 | contig 12461 bp, 10 predicted proteins | sample YL17G07_20_MG_FD_203693 | JGI IMG/M metagenome (GOLD analysis project Ga0315282, IMG submission 203693) | Sediment microbial communities from Yellowstone Lake, YNP, Wyoming, USA - YL17G07_20 | ecosystem: Environmental > Aquatic > Freshwater > Lake > Sediment | place: USA: Wyoming | collected... | reverse complement strand
GGTGGTGACGCGCCGCCCCCTCCTCCACCGCCCCCGCCGCCCCCTCGACCGGTGCGAGGTCGAAGAAGCTCACCCGCCGGCCGCAGGACGGGCAGGCCGCCTTGCGCGCCCACTCCTGAAGGGCGAACTGCGACTGGCAATGCGGGCACGTGAGCAGGCGCGCCATCTACGCCAGCTCCCGACGACGCCGCAGCTGCACCGGGCTCTTGGGAAAGAGCGCCCCGAAGAGGGCGCCGACGGCGAAGCCGCCGACGTGGGCCCAGACGGCCACGTTGCCGGCGAGTCGCGGATCGACGATCGCTGCCGCCCCCTCCCACACATTGAGGAGGAGGAACATGCCGAGGACGGCCCAGGCGGGGGTGCCGAAGAACCGGAACAGCCCACCCGGGATGCTGCCCGCCTCGTGGACGAGGTAGCCCATCAGCGCCAGCGTGACCAACAGGGCGGGCAGGAGAAACAGGAACCCCAGGCCACCGGTGACCAGGTTGCCCAGGGTGAGGACCAGCCCGAACGCAAAGAAGCCCAGCACGAAGCCCGGCACCCTCAGGCGGGCGGTCGGCCAGATCACCAGGCTGGCGCCCATCACGCCCGCGATGGCTCCACTGGCGCCGATCACCGGGTAGGGCGAGCCGCCGCTCGTGGCGATGAAGACCATGTTGCCGAAGAAGCCCGCCACGAGGTACAGGAAGAGGTACCACCAGTGACCCAGCGCGTCCTCCAGCGAATCGCCGAACACGTACAGGAACCACATGTTGAAGAACAAGTGGAAGAAGTCGCCGTGCATGAACTCCGACGACACGACGGTGGCCATGTTGTGCGCCGTCACTTCCGCCTGCACGCGAGCCGGCACCAGCCCCCACTCCTGCAGGAACGGGAACAGGCGCTGGCGGACACTCACCTCGAAGGCGAAGACCAGCACGTTGAGGCCTATCAGACAGATGGTCACGTAGGGCCATCGCCGGGTCCTGGCCTCGTGACCGAAGACGAGCGGCAGCATGACCCGTCTATCGTAACCGCAGATGGCCGGCCGCGAACCCTCATCGCGGCGCCCGCGTCTCCAGCACGAGCACTCGCTCAGGGGATCCGAAGGGAGCGGTCATGAGGATCATCACACGTCGCCGGGCGCTGGTCGCCACTGTCGTCTTCGTCGTCTTCGCGGTCGCGGTGGTGGTCGCCGGCGTCATCGCCACGCACTCGCGGTCGCACGGCGCGCCGACGGGCGCCCACGTCACCTCGTACGACACCGTCGCCGCCGAGCGCGAGCTGCAGCTCAAGGAAGCCGATGCGTCGGGCGGCGGCATGACCGGGGTCGCGCCGCTCGACGCCTCGACGAGCGGGGTCGGCCAGCCGTCGGAGCCCAACTCGGCGCTGCCGCCCACCACCCTCGACCCGGGCCGCTTCCTAGTGCGGACCGGCGACCTCACGGTCTATGTCGGCAAGGGTGACGTCCCCGGCGCCGCCGCCCAGGTGACCAGCCTCACGAGCGGGTTCGGCGGCTACGTCCTGAACAGCCAGATGTCGACCTCAGTCGACGACCAGAAGCCCTACGCGGCCATCACCGTGCGCGTCCCGGCGCGTAGCTACGAGGCCGCCATCGCGCGCTTCGGCGAGCTCGGCGAGGTCAAGAGCCTGAACACCGGCACCGACGACGTGACCGGCCAGGTCGTCGATATCCAGGCCCGTCTCAAGCACTACCGCGCCGTCGAGCGCCGGCTGCTGTCGTTCCTGCAGAAGGCCACCTCGGTCGACGAGGCGCTCAAGGTCCAGGAGCGCATCGACGCCACCCAGCTCCAGGTCGAGGAGCTCGAGGCCCAGATGAAGAGCCTGCGCGAGCAGACCTCGTACGGCACGCTGACCGTCTCGATCACCGAGAAACCGAAAGACGTCACGCCGGCCAAGGACCGCAACGAGTTCCTCCAGACCCTGGTCGACTCGGGCAACCTGATCGTCGCCGGGTTCGAGGCCATCCTGCTGGCGATCGCCGCGTTGCTGCCCTTCCTGGCGGTGTTCGGTGGCCTGGGCTACGTGCTCTACCGCACGGCGCGCCGGGCGGCCCATCACCGTCGTCAGGTCCGCCCCGAGCAGTAGCCAGCCGCGGAGTCCTGCCTGAGAGGGCGGGGGGAGGGCCTGCCGGCCCTCCCCCCGCCCTCTCCTTCGTCACCTCCCGAGGCGTCGATTCCCGCGCCGGCGGGAAAGGTCAGCCACAAGCATGCCCTCCCTGGAGGTGGCGACGACATGAAAGCGGTGCGCATACACGAGTACGGCGGGCCCGAGGTCCTCGTCTGCGACGAGGTCGAGCGGCCCGCCCCCGGACCGCAGCAGGCGCTGATCCGCGTCGAGGCGGCCGGCGTCAACCCCGTCGACGTCGCGGTGCGCGAGGACCGCTTCCCCACACCCAAGGCGCCACCCAAGACCATCGGTTCCGACGGCGCCGGCGTGGTTGTCGAGGTCGGTCCGGACGTCGCCGGCCTCGCCGTCGGCGACGAGGTGTTCTTCAGCGGCCTGGGCATCGGCAGCGAGGGCAGCTACGCCGAGTACGCGGTCATCGCCGCGGTGCAGGCGGTGCCCAAGCCGCCCTCGGCCTCCTTCGTCGAGGCGGCCGCCCTGGGTCTGGCGTTCGCGACCGCCCACTACGGCCTCGTGCACCGTGCCCAGCTGCAGCCAGACGAGACAGTCCTCGTCCAGGGCGCCGCCGGCGGGGTGGGTAGCGCCGCCGTCCAGCTGGCGCGCGTGCTCGGCGGACGCGTCTTCGGCACCGTGTCCGCAGACGACGACGCGATCCGCGTGCGCGAGCTGGGGGCCGAGGCGACGATCGACCGCAAGCGTGAAGACGTCGCCGCCCGCGCCAGAGAGCTGACCGGCGGCAACGGCGTCGACATCGTCGTGGAGCTGCACACCAGTGCCAACCTCGACACGGACCTGGCGGCGATCGCCCGTGGCGGGCGCATCGTCTGCATCGGCCAGGGACCCCGTCCCGAGGCCGAGGTGCCCATCGGCCGCGCCCTGGCTGCCGACGCGTCGTTGCTGTTCACGAGCTCGGGGAACGCCGGCCGTGCCGGCGTCGCCGACATCCTGCGCGAAGTGTCGCAGCTCGTCGAGGAGGGCCGTCTGCGACCGGTCGTCGGCCGGACTTTCCCGCTGGCCGAGGCGCGCGCGGCCCACGAGGCGCTGGCCGGGCGACACTACGGCAAGATCGTGCTCGTCCCCTGAGACCGGCCGGCCGTCACATCCCCTTGCCGTTGCCGCGGATCGCCTCTTCGCGATCCTTGCGCAGCTCGAGGCTGGGGATGAGCGAGCGCATGACGGTGGTCAGGAGCTCGAGCCGCTCGCTCTCGGACTGCGACTCGAGCAAGCGCTGCTTGAGAGGCAGGCCGAAGTCGACCGCGGCGCCGAGACGGAACGAGAGCGGCGCGTCTCCCTCAGGCACCCGCGGAACCTCGGCGCCCATGAGGCCGATCATCTCGCGGAACAGCGTCGCGGCCGCTTCCTCCAGCGTCTCGTCCGGCTCATCGTCCTCGTCGTCGAGGTAGGTCACGATGGCCTGCAGGTACTCGCTCTCGGGATCGTCGGGGCGGATGACGTCGACGAGGCGGAAGCGCCGTCGGCCCTCGACGAGGATGTTCGAGCGACCCTCCTCGAGCTCCTCGACGACCTCGTAGACGGCGGCCGTGCAGCCGCGTTCGGCGACGCTGTCCTTGTCACTGAGAACGATGCCGAAGACGGACTCGCTCTCGCGACACTCGGCGATCAGGCGCTGGTACCGCTCCTCGAAGATGTGCAGGGGGACGATCTCGCCCGGCAGCAGGACGAGCCGCAACGGGAACAGCCCGATGAGGGTGTCGTCGTCGATCACGTGGGGCCGGGGTCTGTGCGTCGGCGCAGGTCCATGACCATGAGTGTATCGCGCCGGCGACGGCGACCGTCACCGCAGTTCGCCGCCGCGGCACACGTACATCACGTAGTCGAAGGTGCGGCCGTCGACCACGTCGGCGGCCGTCACCGGAAGCACGACCTCGAAGACGGCCGCCAGCCGGCGCTCGAAGCCGGTCTCGCGGTCCGGCGCCCAGAAGACCACCACTCCGCCGGTCCTGAGCGCCCCCGCGGCCTGCCGCAGGCCGCGGTCCTCGTACAGCCGCGCGTTCTCGTCGCGCACCAGCCAGGCGGGACCGTTGTCGGTGTCCAGAGCGATCAGGTCGTAGGCTCGCGACGAGGCGGCCAGCACGTCGTGCACGTCGTCGGCGACGATGCGGGCGCGGGCGTCGCGCGAACCGCGCGACGCCCGCGCCCGGAAGTACCTCTCGTACCACTCCACCACTACCGGCTCGTACTCGACCACGGTCACCGCCCTCACGTCGGGCAGCGCCAACGCCTCGTCCAAGGCGAAACCCATGCCCAGACCGCCGATGAGGACGTCCAGCGGACGCCGCGGGAGGTGCGGCCCCGCGGCGACGATCAAGGCGCGGCTCGACACCTCATTCTGGCCGGCGATCAGGAACGTGCCGTTGCAGACGACCTCGTACTCGCCGCCGCGGCGCCGCAGCACCAGCTCGCCGCTGCGGCCGCGGCATCGTTCGAGGACCTCAGGAGGACCGTCCACGCCGGCATCATAGCCGACGTGCTCGGCCGGCCGACCGTCAGACCTTGGTCGCGCGGTAGGCGCCGATGGTCGTGCGCACCTGCGCCAGCACGTCGTCGTCGACCGGCGCGGCGGCGTTGGCGGCGATGATCTCCTCGGCCTTGGCGGCCGCGTCCTGGATCAGACTGCGTCCGATGTACGTCTCGAACGGCGCCCGCTGCCAGACGGCTGGCTGCCAGAGCTCGCCGCCGCGGTAGAACGTGCGCGTGCTCTTGCGGGCCAGGTAGTGGCCACCGATGCCGACCTCGCGGATGTCATCGAAGAGCGCTGTGGAGGCATCGATGGGGCCCTGGCGCGCGAAGCGCCTGATGGCACCGACCGTGTCGCAGTCGAGCACAGTCTTGGCGATGCTCACGATCTGCGCCCCGTCGAGCAGGCCGAAGGCGAGGATGCACTCGGAACCGGCCAGCACCGAGGCGAGCCCGGTCATCATGCCCTCGGCGCCGGCCTGATGGTTGGTCGCCTTGGCGTCGGTCGAGATGGTGCTGCCCATCGTGCGCAGGCCGTAGAACCTGCTCATCTCGATGCAGACGATGTTGATCAGCCCCACCTCGGGGGCGCCGCAGAGGTAGAGGCCGCTGCGCATCTCGGCAGCCGCGGAGCCCACGCCCGACACCAGTGCACAGCCCGGCGCCGCCAGCTGGAAGAGGACGACCGCCGACAGCAGCTCGGCCATGTTGACTATGCACGTCCCCAACACCGTCATCGGCCCCGTCGTCCCCATGAGCGGCATGGGCAGCACGAAGATCGGCACGCCCGCCCGCGCCAAAGCCATGCTCGCCTCCGTCATCTCGGCGTCGTGCTGCAGCGGGGCGATCGTGCAGTTGGTGACCGAGTAGATCGGTCGCTCCTTGAGCGACGCGCCGGCGAACGTCTCCAACATCTCGACGAAGTACGGAACCTGATCGAGGAAGCGCACCTCGTCCTGAAGGTGCTTGCCCGACTCGGTCAGCCCGATGGCCGCCATCTCGAGGCCCTGCGTGATCGGGTCGAGATCGCGGGGGCAGATCGAACACCAGTTCATGTCGACCTCGTCGAGTCCCTCGAACAGGCGCATGACGCGCCGCAGGTCGTTCTCGGTCCCCTCCCAGCGCTCGCCCGTGAGGTCGTCGTACATGTAGGTCGCCGTACCGTCGGTCGTGAACACGATCGGCTCGTCGTCGTCGAGGTAACGGTCGTGTTTCCGGTCGCGTCCCGCCAGCAGGATGCGTCTCGGCACGGTCTTCAGGCAGCGCTCGACGAGCTCCCAGGGCACCTTGGCCGTGAGAGTCTCGCGGTCGACCTCGGCGCCGGCCTCTTCCAGGAGGTCGATCGCCTGGGGCGTGTTGAAGGTGATGCCGATCTCTTCGAGCACTCGCACCGTCTGCTCATGGACGAACTGCTTCTCGGCATCCGAGAGGTACTGGATCCTCACTCTGGCCACGTCTTCCCCACTTCCCGCTGTTTCACGATTCCGCTTCGGCCGCCAGGGCCTTCTTGACGATCTTGGGATGGCAGGTCGTCTCGTACTGGGGACAGCCCTCGCACCCCGGCAGCAGGACCTCGCGCTCGCCACCGCCGCCGGCGACCGAGTAGCCCTGGCGCATGAAGAACCCGGGCGTGCGGGCGGTCGCCCACAGCTCGCCGACACCCAGATCGAGGGCGCCGCGCTCGAGGGTCTCGAGCAGCAGGTGACCGACGCCCTGGCGACGGCACTCCTCGACCACGGACAACCAGCTGACGAGATAGAGGCCGGCGAACCACTCGAGGGTGACGCCACCGATGAGGCGATCCCCGTCGTAGGCGCCCCAGGCGAGCACGATGTCTTCCTTCGGCTCGCCGCGCCCCGGATCGATGCCCGCCGCGACACCGAGACGGCGCAGGGCGTCGACGTCGTCGGTGGGCAGCACCTCGATCAAGCGTTCATCCGTTCTTCGCTCCCGGTCCCCGTGGCTGTGCGCGTCATGCTACCGTATCGGCCGAAGGCCTGCCCGCACGGGCCTAGGGTCGCGGATCCGGCGCGACATGACCGCCGCCGGCGGCACGATGTCGCGCCACGACGCCATCGACGTGCCGCTGCACATCGTCGGGGAAGGGCGGGACTTCGTGACTCGTCATGATCTGTTCGGCGCGCTCGATCGCCTCGTCCAAGAGCCCCCGTCCGACGTAGCTCTCGAACGGCAGGCGCTGGAAGAGCGACGGCTGCCAGAGCTCGCCGGCACGGGAGAACTCGCGTGTCGACTTGCGCCCCAGGAAGTGCCCGCCGGTACCGACCTCGGCGATGTCGTCGAACAACACCGTGGATGCGTCGACAGGACTCTCGCGCACGAGACGCCGCACCGCGCCCATGGTGTCGCTGTCGAGGACGGTCTTGGCAGGACTGACGATCGTCGCGCCGTCGAGCAGACCGAAGAAGAGGAGGATCTCGGCGCCGGCCATGGCGCACGGCACGCCGGTGAGCGCCGCCTCGACGCCGGCCTGGTAGTTGACCTGCTTGGCGTCGGTCGTGCCACAGCTCGCCAGGGACCGCAAGCCGTAGAAGCGGCTCATCTCGACGCCGATGATGTTGACGAGCACGGCCTCGGAGGCGCCACACAGGTAGAAGCCGGTCCGCATGTCGGCGGCCGCCGAGCCGATGCCCGAGACGATCTGACACCCCGGAGCGGCCAGCTCGAACAACACCACCGCTGACAGGAGCTCGGCCATGTTGACGATAGCGGTGCTCAGAGGAGTCATCGGGCCCGTCGTGCCCATCAAGGCCATGGGAAGGACGAGGACCGGCGCGCCGGCGCGCGCCATGCCGATCGAGGCCTCGGTCATGTGCCGGTCGTGCTGCAGCGGCGCGACCGTGCAGTGGATGATCGAGAAGATCGGCCGTTTCCACAGCGACGAGCCGGCTACCGCCTCCAGGATGTCCACCAGCGGTTGCACGAACTCCGGGGTGCGCACCTCATCCTGGATGTGCTTGGTCGAGTTCTGCAGCGAGATGATCTGGATCTCCAGGTTGGCGGTAAGCGGGTCGAGGTCGCGCGCCGACAGCGACGGCCACAAGTAGTCGATCTCGGGCAACGCGTCGAAGAGGCGCATGACCCGCGCCAGACCCGCCGCCGATCCCTCGAGACGCTCGCCGGTACGGTCGTCCATGAGGTAGGTGGCGGTGCCGTCCGAGGTCGTGACCAACGCATCGTCGTCGACGACTACGTCGTTCGAGGCGTCGCGACCGGCGAGGAGGATGTCCCTGGGGACCTTCTCGAGGCACGCCTCGACGAGCGACCACGGCAGCTTGGCCGTCAGGGCGTCGCGGTCGACCTGGGCGCCGGCCTCGGCCAGAAGATCGACCGCCTGGGGCGTGTTGAAGGCGATGCCGACCTCCTCGAGCACACGCACCGTCTGCTCGTGGACGAACTGCTTGTCGGCGTCGGACAGATAGCGGAGTCTCGCACGGGCCACCGGTCATCCACTCCCCACGGGTCGCTGGAACCACCACGTCCCTGCGCCCTCCGACGGCGCGCAAGACCGCCAGCGGACGAAGGATCGGCACAAGGTTACCGCACCGGGGTGGCGCGCTGCCAAATGCCGACGCGGAACCGCACGGGCCTGTATGGCGGCTGTTCGAACCCGCGGTTCAGGGGCCGGGACGCGCGGCGCCGCACTTCATGCAGAACTTCGCGGCGTCGTCGGCGAACGGCGCTCCGCACGCCCCGCAGAAGCCGGCCACCGGCACCTGCCCGGGCGGAGATCCGTCGGCGGGCGCCGCGGACGTCGTCGTCGCGCCTTCCGACGGCCCGGCCGCGGACGGCGTAGCGGGCGGCGCAGCCGCAGCGACGACGAACGTGGCCACCGGCGCGGGGACCGGTGCCACGGGTGGGGCAGCGGGCGGAGCAGCGGGCGAGGCGTATCCCATGGGCGGTGCACCAGTGGCAGCGCCCGGTCCCATCATCGGCGGCGTGACGGGCGCTACGGCGAAGCCGGGCGGCGGACCTGCGGGTGGCGCCTGAGCGTAGCCAGGAGGGGCGGCCTGGCCGTACGGCATGCCGGGCGCCGCCGCTGGCTGCGCCGGAGCGCCGTACGGCCAGGCCGCCCGCGACTTCTCGGTCACCAGCTTCAACAGGCCGCCGAGAGCCACGATGGCTCCGGCGGCAAGCGTGATCCACAGACCGATCCCGTACTCGACCGAGCCCTTCAGGTCGGTCTTTCCCGACTCGGCCGCCTTGAGGTCGTCGACCGTCTTCTGCGAGAAGACGTCGGTCGCCCGGTTGTGGAGAGTGTCGCTGCTCGGACCGCTGGCGATGGCGATGCCGACCGTGCCGGCGGCGGCGACGCCCAGCACCAGCACGACGAGCGCGCCGGTGCGGCCGGGCTTCAGAGCGCCGGCGAGCTTGAACAAGGCCACGACGCCGGCGACCCAGGCCAGTCCGGCGGCCACCCACGCCAGGACGTCGTGCGTACCGCTGTACGAGAGGGTCGCCACGTGGCCCTCTTTGGCGTCGATCTGCAGCACCCACCAGTAGAGGATGAGGCCGACCCCCGCTCCGACGGCTCCGACGATCGCCAGGGCATCACCGACGCCGAACCTCTTGCCGCTCATGACCCCTCCCGCGGACGGACCTTGTCGTCTACCCGCGCCAATCCTCGCACGTCGACCAGCAACGCACAACGAGGCCCCGAGCCTTGGGGCCAGGCGCCAGTTCTTGGGCAATCTTCGCGGGGGCGGCGCCGCCGAGGCGGCGCCGCCCCCGCCGCCTGTGCTAGCGTTTGTGACGGCGCCCGCCCGTCCGGCAGGCGGTACGCACGGTCGGCCGCCCCTCGCGGTCGGCCGTCGCTTCCGGGCGAACGACTGTTGGAGGCACCGTGGCACGCGCGCGGATCACGTACCTGTCAGACTCCGAGAAAGAGTTCATCCACGAGAAGACCCTGCAGGTCCTCGCCGAGGTCGGCATCGCGTACAACACGCCCCAGGCGATCGACCTGCTTGCGCAAGCCGGGGCTCAGGTCGACCGCGAGAACCTGATCGCCAGGCTCACCTGGGACGTCATCGAGCCGGCCCTCAAGACCGTGCCGAAGCAGGTGCTGCTGGCCGGACGAGTGCCCGAGGCCGACGTCGTCCTGGGGGGCGAACGCTGGGTCTGCACCAGTGACGGCATGACCACCAACGTCATCGACGACCTCACCGGCGAGCTGCGCAACGGCACCGTCGACGATCTCGCCCGCGTCACCAGACTCACCGACGCCATGCCCGAGATCGACACGCTCTGGCCCTCGCCGCAGACCGGCGACGTCAATGCCTGGAACATGCCGCTCGTCATGCAGGCGACCATGATCCGCAACGGCGTCAAGCACGTACAGGACGAGATCCGCACCCCCGAGATGGTCGACCCGATCCTCGAGATGTACGAGGTCGCGGCCGGTGCCAAGCTCACGGAGCGCCCCTACTTCTCGGTCACCAACTGCACCATCGCTCCCCTGCAGCACGACAGGGAGATGACCGAGGCCGGTCTGCTCATGTGCAGGCGCGGCGTCCCCATCTTCGTGCTTCCGATGCCGCAGATCGGCACCACGGGCCCCGGCACGGTCCTCTCGAACTGCATCGTGAGCCAGGCCGAGTTGCTTTCCGGCATCGTCGTCTACCAGCTCGCCAACCCAGGCTGCGCTACTATCGCCGGCGTCGGTGCCGGGGTGGCTGACATGCGCACCGGCGGCTACATCGCCGCCGGCCCTGAGATCGGCATCATCAACATGATCTGCGTCGAGATGGCGCGCTTCTACGGCCTGCCGGTGCAGTGCACCGGCATGTCCGCCGACGCCAAGGCCACCAACTTCCAGTGCGGCTCGGAAGGCGGCATGACGGCACTGTGTGCGGCCCTGCTGGGGTCGGATTCCCTGATCGCCGCCGGCGGCCTCGACGGCATCCAGATCTCCAGCCTCGCCAAGATCGTCCTCGACTGCGACCAGATCGGTGCCCTGCGCCGCTACATGCGCGAGGACCCCGTCGACGACGAGCACGCCCTCCTCGACGACATCAAGGCGATCGGCATCGGCGGCCACTTCCTCAACCGCAAAAGCACACGCACGTTCGCCCGCACCGAGGTCTGGCGGCCCAAGCTCTTCCAGCGGGGTACCTTCGACGAGTTCGTCGACAGGCCACTCGTCAAGCAGGCGGTCGAGCGCGCCGAAGAGGTCATCGCCAGCTACGAGCCCGCCCCCTTACGTCACCCGACTACGTGGCCCTCTTGGCCCCGCAGGCGGTGCAGAACTGCGCGTCGGGGCTCGGCAGCGCCGCGCCGCACGACGTGCAGAACACCGTACCCGGCGCCTGGGGTGCCGCCTGCGGCGCTGCCGGCGCCTGCGGCTGGTATCCGGGTGGAGGGCCGGCCTGCGGCGGCGCGACCGGAGCCTGCGGCGGCGCGACCGGAGCCTGCGGCGGCGCGACCGGAGCCTGCGGCGGCGCGACCGGAGCCTGCGGCGGCGCGACCGGGGCCTGCGGCGGCGCGTACGGGCTGAACGGCGCCTGACCGGGGGAAACGGCCGGTTGCCCACCGGGCCAGGCAGCGGTCGCGGCGGGCGCGCCCTCAGACTTCCAGAGCAGGAACCCGCCACCAACGATCACGAGGGAGGCGATCAGAGAGAAGAAGATGCCGACGCTGTAGCCGACGTTGACGCCAAGGACCCCTGCGTAGCCGACGCCCGGCTTGTCGACGAACTTGATGAGCACGAAGAGCGTCGAGACGCCCCCCAACCCCATGACGATCAGGCCACGGGGCACCGGCAACTTGGGCACGCCCGACGGGATGAGATCGAGCGCGGCGGCCGCCAGCGCGAGCAAGGTAATGAGGAAGGCGAAGACGGCCAGCGTCTGGTCCCAGCCGTTGCCCGCTGACGCGGAGGCGCCCGGCACACTCCACTTGTACCACTGCACGCTCATCCCGATGATCATGAGCACGAACCCGCCGGCGACCACCCACGCGCCGACCGTCACACGTTTGATGTCCATCGTCCCTCCTCGTGGCTTCTCAAGCCTAGTGCCGCCATCGTGGCACGTTACGCGTTCTTTCTCAATGCCGGCTCGCCCCAAACGACGACGGCCCGCCGACTCTCTCGAGGCGGCGGGCCGTCTGACCCAGTAATCCGGCGGCGTCCTACTCTCCCGCAGGGTCACCCCTGAAGTACCATCGGCGCTGGAGGGCTTTACTTCTCTGTTCGGAATGGGAAGAGGTGTGACCCCTCCGCCATAGCCACCGGAGATCTTGCGGCGGCCGTGGGCGGGGCCTCTTCGGCCCCGCCCACGGCCGCCAAACCCTCGCCGGCGCCGGCGCGAAGCGCCTGAGAACTACAGAGTGGCGCAAGTGTTCAAGTCAAGCCCTCGACCAATTAGTACCGGTCTGCTGAACGCATCGCTGCGCTTACACATCCGGCCTATCGACCAGGTGGTCTACCTGGGGTCTTACCCACTCGAGGTGGTGGGAGATCTCATCTTGAGGTGAGCTTCCCGCTTAGATGCTTTCAGCGGTTATCTCGTCCAGACGTAGCTAACCTGCAGTGCCGTTGGCACGACAACAGATACACCAGCGGTCTGTTCATCCCGGTCCTCTCGTACTAGGGACGAGTCCCCTCAAATCTCCAACGCCCACAGAAGATAGGGACCGAACTGTCTCACGACGTTCTGAACCCAGCTCACGTACCGCTTTAATGGGCGAACAGCCCAACCCTTGGGACCTACTTCAGCCCCAGGATGCGATGAGCCGACATCGAGGTGCCAAACCCTCCCGTCGATGTGGACTCTTGGGGAGGATAAGCCTGTTATCCCCGGAGTACCTTTTATCCGTTGAGCGACCGCGATTCCACTCTC
>Ga0315282_10013247_pt1 | contig 12462 bp, 11 predicted proteins | sample YL17G07_20_MG_FD_203693 | JGI IMG/M metagenome (GOLD analysis project Ga0315282, IMG submission 203693) | Sediment microbial communities from Yellowstone Lake, YNP, Wyoming, USA - YL17G07_20 | ecosystem: Environmental > Aquatic > Freshwater > Lake > Sediment | place: USA: Wyoming | collected... | reverse complement strand
CAGCTTGGCGGTCGCCTCCTGCTGATACTGACCAGAGTAGATGGTAAACACGCCAGTGGGATCGGATAAATGCGCCCGGAGGTACTCCCCGCCCTCGGAGACATTCTCCACGTCGGTGAGAACCCCAATAATAAACACACGATTCACCTTCCCACCCAGGGGTGTCACCACATACGACGGAACCTTTTCGCCAATCCCCTTAATTTCCATGGATGCATCGTTGTACTCCGCGGCAAAAATACGCCAGGCCGGCTCCCGTTTCATAGCAAATCCTCCAGCTCCTGCGACAGCCGTTCTGCCTCCTCAGCAACATTAAAATCAGCGCGGTTCGCATCACGGGCAATGACCGTGACCCCAAACTGATCACCCAAGGCGTTCCCCCGCAGGCTCACCCGATGGCCAAACAGCAGGGTGTTCATTTCCTCGACAAGGCCCTCGTCACCGGAGGATTCATTCATTGTTTTCCCAAGGAGTTTTTCCGTAAGCTCCCTCCCAAGGATCGCGCTCACGGAGCCGGCCCCGTCATCAATCACAAGTTTCATGCGGACATCGGCTTTTCCTTGAACGGCCCCATGCACCGCACAGGTATCCCTCTGGAGCACCCGATTGCACTCGGGGCATCGCTGGACAAACCCTGAGCCTTTCCGAATTTCAATGATGGTTCCCTCAACCTCCACATCCAACCCGCCATTACGCTCCACCAGCTCAGAAATCGGAATCTTCTGCGTCTTTACATCTTTCTCCGGGATCTTGTTCGCATCCAGTTTCTCCACGGTCGCTTTCTGATCAAACGTAAACTGTGGAATACCCTTCCAGGCTTTCACGTACCCACTGGATATCTTAACCACCGCGCCTTCCTTCAGCTTAAAATCATGCCACGCGGTGAATTGTGCCTTCCCGGTCTCATCCCCGAGCACCCCCGAAAACACCTTTTTTTTCTGACCGTTGATCTCCACCTCTCGTTCCTTTATCTCAAGGATTCTTGCGCTTACTTCCACCGTGCTCAGGCCACCACGGAGATCCTTTATTTTGTACTCCCGCGGTTCCGCGCTCATTTCAGGGATTTGCGATTCTTCCATTTTTTTAATCTTAGTTCGATCACCGAAATTTACCTTCACGCTCCCCTGCCATTCTTTCGTGTACGCATTGACGATCTCGACCACGTTTCCTTTCTCAAGCTCAAAATCCTTCCATGCGGTAAATTGCACTGTCCCGCTCTCATCCCCCAGGATCCCATAAAATATCTTCCGCTCCTCCCCTTTCACTTGAATGGATCTGGGATTTACCGACACGACACGGCACAGTATATGCACGCTTTGCTGGCTTGGTTTTAGATCAACAACCAGGGTTCGTTCAGATGGCGTCTGTTGGGTTGCTTCCCCTCCGAACTTCTTCACGAGTGTCTGCTTCGCATGGTCCGCTGGGACACCGTACTCTAAAAACTTCCTCAGTTCTTTCTCGAGCTCCTCGCGGCTTACTTCTTTTCCTGATGTCTCTCGAAGAGCCTCAAGAATATCATCAATCTGCTGGTCAATAGAATCTTCGGTCATGATGGTTTCCTCGCCCAAAAATGATAATCATTATTTATTATATAAATAGGACTGTAGTACTATTACATTAAAAAAAATTCATGTTACAATCCGACGATGTTGCCATTTTTGTCAACATCCATGAACTCTGATTGGGGGTTCCCAGGTAGGCCGGGCATGGTCGTGATTTTCCCGGTCATCGGCACTAAAAAACCGGCACCCGCCGAGAATTTGATATCACGTACGGTAATCTTAAATCCGGTTGGTCGCCCGAGAAGCAAGGGATCATCAGACAGTGAGTATGGTGTTTTCGCAAGACAAATCGGAAGGTGGTCAAGCCCGATCTCCCCGCACAGTTTGATGTCGCTTTCCGCGTTGACGGTGTACACCACGCGATCCGCGCCGTACATCTTTTTTGCGATGATATCGATCTTGTCCTTGACGGGAAGATCAAGATCATAGAGGTAGGTAAAACGAGGCGTGGTATTATGAATGAGACTAATGAGTTTTCCTGCAAGCTCGATACCACCTTCGCCGCCGCTTTGATAGACCTCGACCATGGCGCACGGGACTTGTTTCGAAGTACAAAATGATTCGACGATATCGGTTTCCTCATCGGTGTCACTGGAGAAACGGTTGATTGCCACAATCACAGGGACTTGGAACCAGGAGAGATTCTCTAGGTGTTTTTCGAGATTTCCTAATCCTTTTCTTAACGCGATGATGTCGGCCCCGCTGCCATGCCGTTTTAGTGCTTTTATACTGACGACTAAGACCACGGCATCAGGAATCATGTTTCCTGTTCTGCAGACGATGTCGAAGAATTTTTCTGCGCCAAGTTCAGAGCCAAACCCCGCCTCGGTCACGAAATAATCAACGAGTTTCAATCCCATGATATCCGCTATCAGGCTATTTGTCCCATGGGCGATATTGGCAAAAGGTCCCCCGTGGACAAACGCGGGCACACCTTCAATAGTCTGCACAAGATTTGGCATGATTGCATCTTTTAACAGAACGGTCATGGCACCCACTGCTTTCACGTCAGCGGCGGTCACGGGTTTATTATTATAGGTGTATGCGACAATGATTCGTTCCAATCGTTTTTTTAAATCAAGTAAATCCTTCGAAAGACATAAAATCGCCATGACCTCAGAAGCCGGGGTAATGGCAAACTCATTTTCATGGGGAACACCGTCCGAAGGACCACCAAGCCCGACAACCACATGACGGAGTGCCCGGTCACTGATATCAAGGACCCGCGGCCAGACGATGTACCGTGGATCGATATGGAAGAGATCACCGTGATGGATTTGGTTATCAAGTAAGCTTGCGAGGAGGTTGTGTGCGCTGGTGATTGCATGCATATCACCGGTAAAATGGAGGTTTATGTCTTCCATTGGGAGCACTTGAGAGTACCCGCCGCCGGTGGCGCCACCTTTTTTCCCCATAATCGGACCAAGTGATGGTTCCCTAATCGCAAGCATTGTTTTTTTCCCAAGCTTTGCAAGCGCTTGCGCAAGTCCAATGGTCACTGTGGTTTTCCCTTCCCCGGTGGCGGTCGGATTTATCGTGGTGACAAGAATTAGTTTCCCGTTTTTACGCTGCTTCAGGTGCTGTAAAACATCAAGCGAGATTTTTGCTTTTGAGTTTCCCCACAAGATACAATAGTTATCCTTGATCCCTATTTTTGCCGCGATGTCCTCAACGGGCTGCATATGAGCTGATCGTGCAATTTCACTGTCCGATTTCATATCATGACAGACAGATATCAAGGTTCTCCTTTAAAAACGTGCATGCTAGGTTTTTTTAATGGAGAGAAGAGGAACCATCAGAGTGGGGATATTCATACGGTAAAAGTCTTTCTGGTAACCCATGCCTCTTCTGGAAGTGAAGAATAGATGGTACTTTGAGGGCTCGTCAAGGGAGTATCTCTATTCTTCTTTCTGATGCGTTTCCTATTCTTCTCTATTTCAGGATTAAAAATCATCGCTTTTTGAAGAATCCAATAATGAATCCGCCAGTTCCTCCCGTCATCCAGGATTATCTCTTCTCGTCTCGTGTTAAGGATTCCTTCTGATTCAAGTCGATAAAACAAGCATCGCTCTTTGTGCTCAAGGATATTATCAATGATACAATCGTCATAGCCGAAGAGGTCGAGGACGATTTCTGCGTACCGTTTTGCTTCGGTTTCGTCTATATCAAGTTTCATTTGTATTGCTTTTGTGAGAACAGTTAAAGTGACTAATCGCATCGTGGGCCTCCCAACTTCTATATAATCTTATTAATTTTATATTTAATAGTATATATATTTTTCTCTTTTTTGGCCCTTTTTATGGCATTCTCACCCTCCGTCCATGATTATTCAGCAATAACTCTTATATGACAAAAATGCCATACGGCAAGTGAGGCGCTCAATGAAACTTGCATTGATTTCCGCACGGCCAAACATAGCGGACAAAACAAAAAACCTGACCATCATGGAGAACTACATCAAAAAAACAAAAGCAGATTTCTACATCTTCGGAGAATTCTTCCTTCAGGGAGACCGTTGCAGAGACGAGATACGGGACGTTGCAGAGCCAGTCAATGGACCCTCTATCACTTATATGAAAAACATCGCGAAACAAAAGCACTGCTACATCGTCTTCGGCATGCCATTAAAAGATGAAATCGTAGAGGGACTTATCTACAACGCCGCTGTGTTAATCCACCCAGATGGAACCACTGATTTCTATAAAAAATGGTTCCTCCCGAACGCGGGACCGTTTGAAGAAAAAATCTTCTTTGACCAAGGCGAACATCTCCCTGTCTTTCAAACAGACCATGGAAAAATAGGTCTTCTCATCTGCTATGATCTGAATTTCCCAGAACTCACCAGAGCACTTGCCCTACAGGGGGCGGAACTTCTCATCTGCATCTCCGCATCACCGTCAACGACAAGGAAATATTTTGAAACATTGCTCCCAGCTCGGGCACTGGAAAATACAGTGTTCCTCGCCTTTATCAACATCGTAGGAAACCAAGATGATCTCGTCTATTGGGGCGGTTCACAAGCCTATAATCCGCTCGGTAACCTCCTTGTAAAAGCACCATATTTTAAAGAGAGCATCGTCACCTGCGATATCAACCTCAAAGACCTTGAACCGGCACGTGCACGTCGACCAGTGCTTCGAGATATCAGACCAGAAATCTATCAAGACCTCTATGAGTTTTCACGGTTTCATGCAAAGAAGAATTAAAAGAAATAATAAGATCATCCGCTCATCATTTGTTCTGCCATGCTTGTGTTTTTTTTTTTACAAAAAGTATATACATGAAAAAAACATTCAGGGGACCTGTTTCAATTCCGATTTACTGGGGCGGGGCGTAGACCTTTGAAGCAACACGATGAAGAATATATCAGAAAAATGGACCTTATTGCCGTAAAAATACGAAAGCATATTATCGAAATGCTCTACCGAGCAAAATCAGGTCATCCAGGAGGTTCACTCTCTGCGGTCGAGGCAATCGTTGCCCTGTATTTTCACCATATGAGGCATAACCCGAAAAACCCGAAAGATCCGAATAGAGATCGTTTTGTCCTTAGCAAGGGACATGCGGCTCCAACGCTGTATGCGGTGCTTGCCGAATGCGGATACTTTGACGTGAAAGAATTACTCCACCTCAGAGAAATAAACCAAATGCTCCAGGGTCACCCGGTGTGCATGCACACCCCAGGTGTCGAAGCATCAACCGGGTCTCTTGGCCATGGACTGTCGTTTGCGAACGGCATCGCGCTTGCTGGAAAACTTGATAAAAAGGATTATCGTGTGTACGTTATGGTCGGTGACGGTGAGACAGACGAAGGGCAGATCTGGGAGGCTGCAGCAGCAGCATCACATTACAAACTTGACAATCTGACCGCGCTTCTGGATCGAAATTTCCTGCAGATCGACGGGAAAACCGAAGATGTTCTCCGGTTGGAATCTGTGCGGGAACGCTGGAGCTCATTTGGGTGGAATGTTCTTGAGGTCGATGGTCATGACATCGAGAAAATCATCGATGCCCTCCTTGCAGCAAGTGACCAAAAAACCCAGCCAACCATGATTATTTTAGACACTGTGAAGGGAAAAGGCGTGTCCTTTATGGAAAATAACGTTGATTTCCATGGAGTGCCACCCAACGAGATGGAATATAACCTGGCGATGAAAGAGCTTGATCTTGCACAACGAGCGTTGGAGGCTACCCTGTGAGTAAGAAGGAGATGGCCAACCCCCGTGACGCATACGGGGAAACACTCCTGGAGCTTGGAGGAAAGAATCAAAATATCGTTGTCCTAGACGCGGATCTTTCAAAGTCAACAAAAACGATTTTATTTGCGAAGAAGTACCCGGACCGGTTCTTCGAGATGGGGATCGCTGAGGCAAACATGATTTCGACGGCAGCGGGGTTAGCCTCGTGCGGGAAAATCCCTTTTGCGAGCAGCTTTGCAGTGTTTGCAACCGGCCGTGTATACGATCAGATCCGCATTGATGTCGCGTATTCTGAGGCGAACGTGAAAATATTCGCTACCCATGGCGGCATCAGCGTTGGCAAGGACGGTGCGAGTCATCAGATGATTGAGGATCTTGCACTGATGCGTGTCTTGCCGAATATGACGGTATTTGCCCCAAGTGATGCGGCGCAGACACGACGGATTGTTGAACTTATGGCGACCACGAAAGGGCCGATGTATGCGCGTGTCGGGCGTGCGAATGCACCAGTTCTCTATAAGAAGGAGGATCTGAAAGGGATCCAGATTGGGAAAGGAATTATTCTTCGGGATGGATCCGATATCACGATTATTGCCTGCGGGACCATGGTGGACCAAGCGATCGAAGCGCATGAGAAATTAGCATCTGAAGGCATTTCCGCACGAGTCGTTGATATGCATACCATTAAACCGCTCGATGAAAAGCTGGTGCTAAAATGTGCAAAAGAGACCAACGGGATTATTGCCGTTGAAGAGCATTCTATTATTGGTGGACTTGGCAGTGCGGTGAGTGAAGTGCTCGCGGAAAATAACATGCACGTCCGTTTTAAACGCATAGGTGTGCAAGATGTGTTCTGTGAATCTGGTGAGCCTGATGAATTGTTTGAAAAATATGGATTAAGCACACCGCATATTGTTCGTACCGTCAAAGCCTTGATGAAAAGAAAAAAATGAGTTGAATTTTCTATTGTATTGAATTGTATCTCTTTACCTCTTTTTTGTTTATTAAACGAAAAGGGTCTGCTATAGGTTCTTGATGTGATACTGTAACTTATTTGCTTGCATCGTAGCTTGGATTTTGCTTTTTTGATACTTTGTAATCCCGGAATAATTGCACAATACATTTAAATACAATAAATTAGAGAGTATATCAATATAATTTAAATAATAAAAAATGAAGAGTATAACAAAAGAAGGTGAACGGAGAGATGAAGACCCACCCATCACGAGCCATCCTTATCTGTTTAGCTTTTCTTCTTATAGGCCAGCTTCCGCTTTACTCCATACCAGCCCAAGACATGATTACAAAGGCAACTATCACTCTAGAAACCGCAATACGAAACATACAACTCCTCATCCTGGTCTCACCTCAGTACGCCTACGATCCAGACATAGCTACTGCACTCCAATCATATACAGCCGCGGTGAAAAACGATCTTGATTGGAGCAGTAACATAATCCCGATAGCAGCAAAAGAAAATGATTACCGAATCATCGACACTATCATAGAACAGTACTACATGACCGATGACATCAAAGCCTGCCTCCTGGTCGGTGAAGACATGAACACTGCACTTGGCGGGGATAGCGATTATCTCGAACAGCCAAGCATTATCCCCTGGGCAACAACCGGGGGACCATCATCCTACGGAATTACGAACACTGGCATTATCTGCCAACCCTACACCATAAACATCTGCATCTCCCTGTTGTACCCAACCTCAGCGCTCCCATATGAGACAAAAAAAGCTGACATCATCGCCGCATTAACAAAATTTGCTACCCTGCGACACACCCACTTCACCAACTTAGTACACGTCTTTGAAAGCTCTGATCTCAATACAAACTCGAAACAGCTCTATCAAAACCTAGCGCAGTACAAACCATTCTCCTACAAAGAGGACCCAAGAGATACAGATATCCAACTGTCACTTTCTAAATCATATTCCATGTACATGGTCCATGGACATTCAACACCAGCAGGGACCGATGTCAGTACGCAAGCACAAACAGGGTGGCTCTCCGCTGATTATCTCGATCAACTACAGACACCCTTTTTCTGTGCAGACGGATGCTACGTTGGCGGCTGGTGGTCGAATCAACTCGACAACGACATCCTTGATGCAAGTAGTGATGCACCTTGGTATGGCTCAAAAATCTTCACAAGCCCCTTTATCCACGCCATGGCACTTGGCTTTCTCTCCCAAAATGGGTTCTCCAAACCCATAAGCTTCATTGAGAATGTGTTACCAAAACTTTTAAGTGGAAAAACTCTCGCAGAGGCGATGATCGGAACCTGCTCAATAGGAGATACAATCATCGTTGGGGACCCGACGTTTCATTTCACAGAATAAGGAGAGAATCTTCTATCAATCACTTTTTATACCCAGAAATCAATAATTATACAGAAGTTGGAGCACGATGGACCGAGAAAACTTCCCTTCCTTCATACCTGCTGAGAGGATACTTCCTGAGTTAACCGTAAAAGCAATACTTGTTGGGATTTTTCTTGCGGTAGTTCTCGGCGCAGCGAATGCGTACCTCGGGCTTTACGCGGGGATGACGGTCTCTGCTATTATTCCCGGGGCGGTCATGGCACTTGCGCTGATGAAACCATTCAAGCCAACGATCCTTGAGATAAACATCGCGACCATGGGCGCATCCGCGGGAGAATGCATCGCTGCAGGTGTGATATTTACCATCCCTGCTCTTATTTTACTGAACGTCTGGACAGAAATCAACTACCTACAAACAACAATCATCTCCTTAATCGGAGGAATCCTTGGTGTACTGTGGATGGTCCCTCTTCGAAGGGCGCTGGTCGTGAAAACAGATCTTCCGTTTCCCGAGGGTATCGCGGTCGCTGCGGTGCTTACGACAACGGTCGGTGGAGAAAAAAAAGTCAAGAAAAAAGAAACCATAAGCGGAATATGGCTTGTCGCTGGTGCTCTCATTGCAGCACTCTTCAAGTTCGCGCAACTCTCCCTGAATCTCTTCCGGGAAACCATCGATGGTATAATCAGTATCGGCAAATACGCAATCTTCGGAAAGGAAAATGAAGGATGGTTCTACGGTGGGACAACCACATCCCCTGCGCTGCTCGCGGTTGGTTGGATCATCGGACCACAGATCTCATCGTACGTCTTTGTTGGCGGATTAATCGGCTGGGTCATTATCGCGCCGCTACTGATCCTTGCCAACGGTCTTCCAGCCGCGCTTCCCGAGTATGCTGGTCTCGGGCCGCTCATCGGAGGATTCTACACTCTCTGGGGCAACCAGGTTCGATACATAGGGGTTGGGGCAATGCTTGTTGGGGGACTCTGGGCAGTCTATGCCATACGAAAAAATCTCGTGGACAGCGTCAAAGAAGCGGTCATTGGAATTCGAGGAAAAGGCCCAAAAACGCAGAAACGCACCGAGCAAGACCTGAACTATAAACTTGTCTTCATCGCTATCGGGCTGATGATCATTCCGGTGTTTCTCCTGTACCAGTGGCTCTCAGGCCTCACCGGCATCTCTCTTATCATGGCGATTATAACGATATTCTTAGCGTTCATCGCAAGTGCCCTTGCTGGGTATCTCACCGGGCTTGTCGGTTCATCCAATTGCCCGATTTCAGGGGTCACTGTCACCGTTCTTCTCATCGTAAGCCTTCTCATGCTTGGACTAGGGGCGACTGGACTAAATGGTATGGCAATCGTTATCTTCATCTCAGCAGTCGTCTGCATCGGAGGGTCAATTTCAGGGGACCTCCTGCAAACAATGGCATCCGGACAAATGATCGGGGCAACACCAAAGAAACTCCAAATCTCCATGATTTTCGGCGTGGTCGCCATCTCGGCGGTCATTGGCATTGTCATCGGGGTCTTACACCAAGCATTCACGATAGGCAGCCAGAACCTCCCCGCGCCACAAGCGTTCCTCATGAAAGGCATCGTCCAGGGAATCCTCGGAGGACACATGCTCTGGCCATACGTCATCGTCGGTGCAGTACTCGCATTTGTTCTCATCTTGATTAATCTACCAGTTCTTCCAGTCGCAATCGGTATCTACCTCCCCTTCACCCTCTCCGTCCCTATATTCATCGGAGGCGGAATCCGCCATCTCACGGATTCCGTGCTGAAGAAAAAATATGGGAGCGCAACTGAGGAAGAACTCAGCGACTGGGAGCTTGCGATTAAACAAACCGGGGTCACTCCGAAAGAAAAAGCGATACGAACCGGATTACTCTTTACTGCTGGGCTTGTCGCTGGCGAAGCGCTCATGGGTGTCGTCGTCGCGGTCCTCATTGTCCTCGGTATCAATCTGACGCTGTATCAGAATGCACCACTTTGGCCTGGACTCCTTGTTTTTATTTACATCGCAGCTCTCCTCGCTTACATCCCAATACGAGAAACCATCACCAAGAAAACTCGATAACCAGAACAGCGCCTTCTACGTTATTTCAAATAAATTTTCGGAAAAATCCCTCACGAACAACAACTACCTACCATCTTTCTGAACATAGAATGGTTTCAGCCCATTCCTCTCACAACGATCAACAAAATCGTTTCTATCTGAAACCTTTAGACCAATATGATCAAAGGTTTGCTTTTTTTCCCTTGAACGGATAAACACCTCAAATCGTGATGTCGCATTCGCATACAGTACCATGTCCACCGTGTCATCGATCCCAAAAATAGATACAGTTAGCTCCCGTGGAAGGGTCGTAGTTTTTATCTTCGGCATCCCCAGAATCGCTGAGAAAAAAAGGTCGGCGGTCTCCTTTTGTGAACATTCCACAGCCACATGCTGAATGATCTTCTCCTCAGACATATGAATCCCACAAGCACAATCAATGTAAGGAATTTAAAATAAACGGATAAAAATCAATGGCGATAAGAATTTAATTTCGTACCAAAATGCTATAAAACAACAGACCGTTTGCGTCTTACATGAACAAGGTGGAATGGTTTCAAAACACTGTTATCTACCACATCTTCATTGACCGGTTCGCTGGATTTCAATCCGTTGAGAACTGGGAACAACCAATTTTTTTAGGAGGAAACATCCGAGGCATCATCGACAAACTCCCCTATTTCGTGGACCTTGGGATCAACACCTTGTGGATCTCCCCGTTTTATAAAACCTCTGCGTACCATGGGTACCATATCACCAACTTCTATGAAGTCGACCCCCACTTCGGCACAGTTGAAGACATCAAAGACCTTATTCATGCAGCGCACCAAAATCGTATGCATGTCCTTGCGGATTTCGTCCCAAACCACTGTTCAAAAGATCATCCTTTTTTCAGGGATGCGCAGCATGATGAACACAGCCACTACAAGGATTGGTTCTATTTCATGAAATGGCCAGAGGAGTACCTTTGTTTTCTCAGTATAAGAGAACTCCCAAAACTGAATCTGGAAAACCCTGCGACGCGGGACCATATTGTGAACGCTGCGAACTACTGGCTCAGCCTGGGGTTTGACGGGTTTCGCCTTGACCACGTTATCGGACCGTCACACTCATTCTGGGAATATTTTCGATCAGAAATAAAAAGAGAATACCCGCATGCCGTACTGATCGGCGAGGCATGGATGAAAGGCATCAAACGACATGAGCTGCGAACAATTCAAATACATAATAAATTCATCAAATGGCTTGCGGGGGCAGCCCCCGAAAGCCTGTTTAAGGAATACATCGGGGAGCTTGACGGCGTCCTTGACTTTAAGGCCCAAGAATTGATAAAAAAATATTGCACTGTCCCCTCTGTTTCCAAACAGCGTTTCATAAATCAGTTGAATCACCATTATTCGAAATTCCCACCGTCCTATTTCCTACCAACGTTTCTTGATAATCACGACATGGACCGTTTTCTCTTCCAATGCGGGAACGATATCGAAAAACTCAAAGCAGCCGCAACGATACAATTCTCACTTGACCAACCAGCGATTATCTACTATGGAACCGAAGTGGGTATGACCCAAACAAAATCGCTCTGGAGCATCCCTTCGAATAGCGATCTCCTCGCACGACAGCCCATGAACTGGACACAGCAAAACAACGAGGTGCTCCTCTTTTATAAAAAACTCATACAAAAAAAGTTGAAAGAATAAAAAAGTAGTTTTTTCTTCTTCAGATAAGAAAAAGAAAAAACCACGTTCGAACGATTTCTTAGATATATCTACTTAAAACCTCTTTGGCCGATGTTTCTGATAGCAGTCCCTACAGTAGACGGGCCTGTTACCATCGGGTTTGAAGGGAACTTGGGTTTCTTTTCCGCAATCTGCACAGGTAACATCGTGCATTTCACGGGGTGCACCATAATCCCCACCACCACGATCGGATCTATCTCTTTTTTCCATTATTATATACTTCCTTTATTTTATCTTCGGCTCCTTGTTTCCTCGGAACCGCACGACTGGCATATACAAAACAAGTATTTAACCTTATGTATATCACACGCACCAGACGAATCAAAAGCTATTTATAACATAACGGCGTTAAATAATCACAGATAGGGGAATCTAATATGAAGAAAAAAGAATTCATGCCCATTATCGCTGTTCTCGCAACATTACTCATGATTGCGGGTAGCATCCAGGCAGGACCAATTACTACAACCGATTACGCGAAACCGATGCCGACGACAACGACGATTTCGTATCAATTTTCTCTTCCAGGGATCGAGGACAATAACGGATTTACATCGGTGCAGCT
>Ga0315282_10013245_pt1 | contig 12463 bp, 9 predicted proteins | sample YL17G07_20_MG_FD_203693 | JGI IMG/M metagenome (GOLD analysis project Ga0315282, IMG submission 203693) | Sediment microbial communities from Yellowstone Lake, YNP, Wyoming, USA - YL17G07_20 | ecosystem: Environmental > Aquatic > Freshwater > Lake > Sediment | place: USA: Wyoming | collected... | reverse complement strand
CTGTTGGTCGTGCTGTGCAGTGAGCATGCCGCGCAGCCGGTGCTCAATACTGGAACGCTCTACCAGTAGACTCACCCATGCCAGAGCGGAAGGCCTTCGTACTGCGGATAGGCAAGGACCTATGGGACGAGCTCCAGCGGATGGCCGCGCAAGAACTCCGGAGTGTGAACGCACAGATCGAGTATCTGCTGCGAGAGGCTGTGAGAAGACGTGGCCGCCGCGTCCCCGATCGCGATGCCAGGGCAGAGGAAGCCGATGACGCGGGGCATGACCGGCAGGACTGATTCGTGAGCTGATGGTGTTGGAATCGGGTCGGTAGCAGGGGCGGGATTCGCACCCGATTCGTGCTCTGAAAGGCTGCCCCTGGTAGCAGCGCACTGGGCTTATGCCCCGGCAAAGCAGGGCGCACGAGAGATGCGGCGGACAGGCCTTGCCGCGTAGACCTCAGCGCTCTTGGATGGCCGAGTGTGCGGCACAGGCTGGCATACCTAGTCCCGCGTTTCCGCCGGCGCCTGCCCCTGCTCACGGCCGGCCACGCCTCGCTCCCCGATCAGGACGAAGCTCGCCCAGTAGAAGGGATGCACGTAGCCAGCCTCGCGCACGCGCTGGCGGGCGGCTTGCAGCGCCTGCGCCTTGTCCTGGCCAGCAGCCAACTGCTCCAGGAATACCTCCGTGAGCAGGTTCGTGCTGGCGTCTTCTGCCTTCCACAGGCTGGCCAGCACGCTGCGCGCCCCCGCGTACTGGAAGGCCCTCCCCATCGCCATCACTCCCTCTCCGCCAACTACCTTGCCCGCCGCCGTCTCGCAGGCCATCAGCCCCACCACATCGGCGCGCAGCTTCAGGTCCATCACCTCGGCCATGGTGAGGTAGCCGTTCTCTCCTGGCGGGTTGTCCACTTGGCTCAGCACCAGCGCCGGCTGGCGGAGCCAGGGCACGTTCGAACCGAGGACACCATGGGTGGCGAAGATCATCTCCCCGTAACGCTCGAGTGGCTCTTGCCTGAGCCTGCCCTTGCTCGCCTCTAGGCCCACCAGCGCGGTCAGGTTCTCCCCGTAGAGGCTGCACAGTCGGGCGAGCAGCTGCTCCGCGCCACCGATGCGCTGGAACACCCCTTCCCCGTAGGTCGCCTTCAGGCTTTCTGCGAGCGCACCCCGCAACTCCAGCCCCGCCCCGCCCGGTTCCGCGCTCGCCAGCTGTGTGGCCTGCAGCCGCGAATCGCTTGTCTCGAACACTGGGTCCGCGACCAGCAGAACCCGCGCCTCCCCGGCCCGTGCGCGCAGGCTGCGGACTGTGGCCATCGCCGTCGCCGACTGCCAGTAGCTGAAGGTGTGCTGTTCTCCCACGAAGTGTACTCCCGCCGGATAGCCGCCGTGCACTCCTTCCTGCCATAGCACCTGATCCACGCTCTCTACGAGGGCCTCCAGCGGCAGCAGCCCGATCGCCTCGTCTGGTACCACCAAAGCCTGCTCCCCTGGCTTCACCTGTGCCAGGACCGGCGCAAGGAGCAGGCGATAGAGCCGTTGGCCGGGGGCCACCTGCAGTGCTCTCAGGTCTGCCGTGCGCCGGGCCTCGGCGAAGCCGGCGCGGTAGGCCAGGACCAGGCCCTCCAACTCTGGGCGCGTCAGCTTGACCTCGAATGCCCGCGCCACTTTCCCGCCCCGCACAAGGAAGACGAAGGTCTCGCGGTCTGTTACCTCATAGGCGATCAGCACCTGATGGGCCCCGAGCTTCAGTTCGTTGGCATGCAGGGGCCGAGGGTAACGGACCGATGCATATTCCGGGTGCTCGCGGCGCAGTTGGGAGACGAGCGTCTCGTGTGCCGCCCGCAAGGACCTAAGCTCCTGCTCTATCGCAAGGCGCTGTCCGATCCCCTCATCTAGCTGTCTGCTGAGAGTCGCGATCTGGTCGCTGAGCTCGTCTTCCCGCTGGCGCAGGTCGGCTGGCAGGCCGAGTGGGGCCCCAAAGGGGGCTCTCGCAAGCGCCTCCACCAGGGCACGGGCCTTGATGTGCTCGCTCCAGTAGAACGCCTCCGCGTCTTTCCCCAGCCGGTGCAGAACGCGCACCAGACCCTCGTAGGCATCCAAGCGGCGGAATCCCAGGTCTTTCGCTTCGAAGAATCGTCCGCGCTCGGCACTGGGCGTGCTCTCCCGGGCCTGATCGATCAGGTCCACCGCGCGGCGATAGGCGTCCGCGGCCCTGTGCCATTCTCCCAATGCCTCCCGCGCCTGCCCGAGGCCGATGGCGCCGGCCACCTGGAACGAGAGTCTCTCACCGGCCCTTCCCAGCACCGACTCGAAGCGTTTCGCGGCCTCCCGAGGATTGCCTCGCAGGAGCAGGAGGCGCCCCCCGCGCAGCTGAGGACCGACTCGTGCTCGTACCAGCGCCTCCTCCGCTTCCTTCAGCCGACCCTGGCTCATGAGCGCGTCCGCCATCAGCGCTTCCGTGGCACCGGTTCCTGCGTCTGGACCGACCCTGTGAAAGATAGCCAGAGCCTGCTTGTAGTAGTTCACGGCCTCTGCATACCGGCCCGCGTCCGCGGTCACGGATCCAAGGTGCCGAAGGGCGTCGGCTGCCTCTTTCTGCAGCCCGAGCCTGCGGTAGGTGGTCAGGGCCTCTCGGTGGTACGCGAGTGCGCGGTCGTAGTCGCCCAAGGCGCCGGCTATCTCGCCCAGATCGAGTGCGGCACCGGCCTGCCCCTCCTCATCTCCAAGTCCCCGGTAAGCTGCCCGGGCCTGTTCGTCGCAGTCCAGCGCCTCGCCGTAGTTACCCAGCAGGCGCGCCACGCGCCCGAGGTCCGAGAGCGCGAGCGCCTCCTCTCTCTGAAGCTTCAGCTTCCGGAAGGCCGACAACGCTTGCTGGTAGAGCCTCTCGGCCCGGCCATACTGCGACAAGGCATCAGCCGCACGTGCCTGCCCGGCGACCGCATAGGCCGCGGGCTGGTCCATTCCGAGCTTGCGCGAGATGCTCAGCGCCTCCTCGAAGTAACGCGAAGCCTGATCGCACTGTGACAGAGTCCCCCGGGCCTCTGCCGATGCGATGGAGAGTTCGCCGAGGCTGATGAGCATCCTCATTGACTCCCTCTCCAGGCCCTTCCTCCGGTAGATGTCGAGCGCCTGGTCATAGTAGCTCTGGGCCTGCTCGTACCGCGAGAGCGCGGAAGCCACTCTGCCGAGCCGAAAGAGCACGTCTGCCTGGTCGCGCTCCAGACCTGATCCTCGGGAGACCGCCAGCCCCTGCTCATACCAGCCCCGGGCCTGTTCGTACCGCGAGAGGGACAACTCGAGGTCGCCGAGCCTGAACACCACCTCTCGCACCTTCTCCTGCATGCCGAGCTTCCGGTAAATCCCTAGCGCCTGCGTGAAACAGCCCCGGGCCCGGTCCGACTGCGAGAGACTGGTGCAGACAGCGCCCAGCGGGAGGAGAGTGTCAGCCTGCTCTCTGCTGAGGCCGAGCGTCTGATAGGCGGTGAGAGCCTGCTCCAGCGGGGCGCGAGCGCCAGCGAAGTCCTGCTGCCGAATCAGCGCCCGGCCCTTGGCGAGCAGCGCGTCGGCGTCGGCCTTGGTGGTCTCGGCGGCGGCTGGGGGCGCGAAGAGAAACAGCAGGGCAACGCCGGTCGCGCAGAGAGTCAGCGCGAAGGACCTGCGAGAACCCTCACCCCAAGGCCCGCTCTTGCCCGCCATCTCCGTTCCCTCACCGCTTGCTTCTGCGCCGGCCCGCCGATGCCTGCTCGCGCTGGTTGACGGCGGGTCACCGGAAGGCGGCTGCCGTCGCCGTACACACGGACCGGACGGTGACTCCCAGCCGCGGGGGTAGTGTGCAGACCGGCTACATGGGTAACGGATGTGCCGGATACATAGGTAACGGGCAAGCGGTTACTATAGAGGCATGCATCTCTTGGTAGAGGAGAGGGCCATGCCCTGGGAGCCAGTTACCGTGGAGCAGCAGCGACAAGCCGCGTACGCCCTCTAGAGGCTCACTCGCTCGCGTGCCGGGGTAGCTCAGATGGTAGAGCACTGGCCTGCGCATCCGTGTGCCCATGTCTCTGAAGCGGCGCGGCGGCCGTAAAGAGATCGTCGTCTCCGAGGACCTGCCGCGCCGGCAAAGGTCGGCTGCCCAGGCCCACAGCGCGCTCGTCCTGGCCGTGATCCGGGGCCACCGCTGGAAGGAACTGCTGGAGAGCGGCCGCTACCCATCCATCGACGCGCTGGCAGCGCGGATGGGAGTCGGCAGCTCCTACGTGGGCCGCCACCTCAACCTGGCGCTGCTCGCGCCCGACATCGTGGAGGCCATCGTGATGGGACGGGAGCCCGACGGCCTCTCGCTGGAGAAGCTGTGTCGGCTGCCGGTGGAGTGGGAGGAGCAGCGGCAAGCGCTGAGGTGAGATCCTGTGGGGACCGAGGTTAGCCCAGGCTGAGGACTCCGCCTTAGCCCTTGGCAGGCACGACACGTCGGCGTACACTGCCGGAGTGCCGAGGCCCCGCAGGCGCGGCGCGATAGACCGGAGGCAGGGGGACATGCTGAAGTGCCTTGTGACCAGAGGTGATCACGTCACCCTGATGGTCGCGCGCAAGCTGGGCTGGCCGACCAGGGAGATCGCCGAGAAGGTAGAGATCGAGTTGCCCGAGGACTGGGCGGCCCAAGTGGTGGCCGAAACTCCGATGCGGGCCGAGATCTGCCTGGCAGTGCTGCGCCACGGCCTGGCCACAGGACCGTAGGTGTGCCCGCGCCCTGGCTGCGCGTGGCGGGCGCTGGGGCGAGGTGAATGAGTCGTCCCGCCTGCTCTTTGCCGGTGACCGCCGACGGTGGAGAGAACCCCCGGCCAGCAATGACGCAACCTCGCGGCAACGCTAGACGCCTGGCATCGAGTCGAGGGGTCCGGTAGGTTTCGCAAAGACAGTCTCCCGGCCGGGTGTGGGGACGGGGTTGCCGGGCGCATGCGCCGAGCATTCCCCCCCTACTGTCGTTACGAAGAACGGCTGCGCAACACCGGAAGATCATGAGTGAGAATCTCGCTGAGCTTGACACCGAGGCCGCGACTGGCTAGATTGTCCGCGGCTGACCAGGGACAAAACGATACTGCTGTCGCAGGCATACGCACCTCGGCCGATCGCGCGCCTGCTTTGCGTCACCCGGTCTACGGGGTGGCGGGAGGCGGGCGCGTGCTGTTTGGCCGGAGAGGCACTGGCAGACGATATGGGCGCGGGGGAAAGAGATGACTGAAGACCATCAGCGACTGGTCTCTGACCGGACCGCAGTCTTCGGGCTGACGCGGGAGCAGCTCTGGCCGATCGCAGAGGAGATCGCGGGGGAGGCAGTGCGCTCCCTCGACATTGCGGTCGCGCACCGGGTCGAGGGGCACTACGGGTACAGCGCCGAGAAGCTCATCCCGACGATCAGCTATGTCACTCGATCCGGCCGGCGGGGAGAGGAGACCGTCTTCGTCAAGTGTTTCCACAAGCCCGAGCAGGGGGAATCCCGACACTACCATCGGCTGACAGCTGTGGGCGCGCCAATTCCCCGATGGTACGGAGCGGCAACGACTCGGGATGGGCGAGAGGCGATCTTCCTGGAGTACCTGCTTCCAGTCGTCGATTTCGTGGGCATGCTTGGGTCCGCCGACCAGTTCCGACAGTTCCTCTCGGTCACCGCGCAGTTCAACGCTGTCTCCCCGCCACCGGAGTATGCCGCCGCGCTGCCGCATCGGGACTTCGGCCGTGAACTGGCGGAGGTCCATCTGGTGCTGGATCGCATCTGGGCGCACGCTGGCTCCGGAGAACTCGGGGATGATCTACACTCGCTGTGTTCAGGGCGGGCAGACGGGCTCGGGGCCCTACACGATATGGTCGCGCGTCTGGCTCAGCCGTTGGCAGAGATGGAGATCGGGTTCCTCCACAACGACCTCTACCCAGACAGCGTCGCCTGGCGTCGAGACACGGGTGAACTGCTGGTAGTCGACCTGGAGTCGGTGGGCCTGGGGCCGCGTTACTACGATGTGGCGCGTTGGCTGGGGGCACCAGATGAGGTGCAGCCTCACTTGTCCGCGCGGACGTTGCTGGCCGAGCACTACCTGAGCGAATACAGAGGCTGGAGCGGACGGGAAACCGACACGAGGCAGTTCCTAGAGGAGGCCGGCCTTCTGTGGCTGGCGGGCACCCTGACGATGCTGTTCTTCTTCCTCAACCGCTCACTCGACGGCCGCATGGACTGGACCGACGACCGTGAGGAGGGGCGGTCCCAGTCTCAGACCGAACTGCACACGCAGCTGATCGCATTGCTCCGTGCGGCCGAACGCCCCGCCTAAGGTCTTGCGGTGCGGCTGTGGTTCAGCTGCCGACAGGCGACACCATCCCAGGATCCCTGCCGTCGGAGGAGAGCGTGTGTCGCTCCATAGCCCCACACAGGAAGCCGTCCGCGGCGGTCAGCCCCCACGAACACGGTCCCTCGTCAGGATCGGAGTCGTCCGCGCGGGAGTCCTGCCCTGCTTGAGAGTCGAACCCTCCCGAAATCGGCCCCCCGAAAAAGCAAGGGAATTGCTCACTTTCTCTACCATCGGACGGCGGCGGGAGTTCGCGACATGCGCGTCCTACTCCGATTGGGAACAGAACCCTGATTTCGGCCGCCTCAACCTGGACCATTCCAGCGGCATCCTGAACGATTCTGTGTCATCGGACGGACTGCAGAAGTCCGATGGAAACAGAGAAAGAGAGGGGGAAGAGTCGTGTCCGGCAGCAGAAGCGGGGTCGGAAGTGCTCAATCCGTCCGATGCTTGCGCGACTGCCGAATCGCCAGAACGGCGCTACGGGTGCCAGAACGGGCGGCAACACGCGACGGAGCGAAGATCGAGAGAACGGCGCGTCGGCGTTTCGACCACCGATGAATGGTGGAGGAAACGATCCTGGCACCGAAACCCTCTCCGTTTCGGACGAGACCGGAGAATGAGTGGATCTCGAAGATGGGGAGGTGTGGTTAGGAAACGAACCCTGATCGAAACATCCCCCGCCGTCAGACGAGGGTTGTACTCGCGACTGGTGGAGGAAACTACACTCATCTGCGAACACTCATTTTCTGTGGACGAGGTCCCACTTTCGGGGATGGGTGCAGTTTCCTAGAGGAAGGTGGAGACACGAACAGACGCTCTCCCAGTGCGGACGAGGACGGGTAGTTCGGCTGATGATGGTCGCAGAGGCGGCACGCACGGCAGCGAGCATGACGCACAGCACACGCATCGCGTGCAGCTCCGCTAGCGTGCCCTCTGCAGCACCAAGACCGCGTCGCTGTCGCCGGCCGCGTTGTGCTCCGCCGGCGCGAACTCCCGCATGCCCGCAGTAGCGAAGGGTGATCCCGCGACATCCATGGTCTTGCCGCTCGTGGGGTCGAACCAGTGCGCCTCCACCGGGCCCTTCAGCCTGCTCAGATCGACCGTCACCGCGCGCGCCGTCGGCAGATAGCACACGGCCAGGCTGCCGTCCGGGATCGAGGCGCAGGTTGCGAACTCGGGACTTCCGGCCTGGCCGAGGCCGCCGATCAGCACCTCGTGCTTCATATCGGGTGCCAACCGGAACCAGTCGATGGACCGGAAGAAGCGGCCGAAGTGCGCCATATGCTGGGCGCCTGGCGAATCCAGCCACTTCCGCCACACATTGGGCTGCACGGTCCACGCGGCCGAGCCATAGAGATGCCCACAGGCGCCCGAAAGCAGCGCCCAGTAGGCCTGGCGGCGCACCCGCAGCGGAGTGCCCGGGCGCTTGTCGTTGGCCTCGCCCTCATATCCGCTCTCGCCCAAGAAGCACGGCTTCGTCGGTTGTGTGCGGTAGTCGTCGAGTACAAAGCCGTAGGGCTCGGTGTAGCCATAGGACATGTTGAGGTCGCACCACGGCGCCTCGTGGAAGAAGGTGCTCCCGTTCTTTGCTCCCGCGTGGTAGGTCTTCAGGTGTCCCGGGTCCGTCTCCTCAAGCCCCCGCGCCATTGCCTCCACGTGTGCGGTAACATCGCCCGGGTCCCGGTCGCCGCCGAGCACCCAGAGCACGTTCGGGAAGCTCCGGTAGCGGCTCCCGAGGTAGCGGCCGTACTGGTAGCACTTCTCGACGCCGTTCGACAGATACTGCTCATGCCACATCCCCTGCTTGGCACCGGAGGCGGGCGGGTGCTCACCGTCAGACCCGAGGTCGGCGGCGACGAGCATGACCAGCATCCCTCTCTCGCCCGCCGCGCGGATGAGCCAGTCGAGGTGCGCGAAGTAGGCCTCGTCCGGGGTCGCGAAGTCGCCTGGCGTGCGGAACGGCCCGTGCCCATATCGGTTCCTCTCAGCGAGGTAAGGCGACCACTCGCTGTAGGGCAGCACATCCACCAGTAGCGCGCTGAAGCCCTTTGCCTGGCGGTTGTTCAGCAGCTCCTCCGCCTCCTCCCGCGTGAGCTGCCAGGCGAGTTCCCACGGGCTGTCGCCGTCGACCAGAAACGGTCGGCCCTTCGTGTCCACCAGGTAGCGCTTGTTGTCGCTGACGCGAAGGGGGAAGGCCGGCCGTGTTTCCTTCACCGATACGGCTGTCTGTGACATGCTCGAGACTTTCCTTTCATCCTGGGACCGGGTGCCCGCGTGGCTGGTGCTCACGAGGCATGAAGCCACTGCCAGCAACAGGAGCAGTGCGTCTCGCATCGCTGTCGCTGGTCTCATGAGCGCCTCGTGAGCAAGAGCGCCCAGTCGCCGCCATCGGGCAGGTCCGGAGAGGTCCAGGCCGGACCGACCACGTCGGGGAGCGCATACCATCGGCCCGAGCGTGGGTTGTAGCGGCGGGCGTGATAGGTGCCAGGTGCGAGCTGCACGGTCGTGCGGCCGCCCGAGGGGAGGTAGATCGCGTACTGCTTCCGCGGCTCCGCGAGGCACATGGCGCCGCCGTCCGTCAAGTCATCATGCGGCTCCGTCTTCCACCACTCGAACGCTCGGAAGAACCGTTCGATGCACCGGTAGCCGACGAGCATGGTCATGGTGTCGTCGCCCCGGCCATTGACCCAGCCGCCGCCGGTGTCGGGACCCCAGCCGGTGCCGCGGTCGGCCCGCTCCCCCGTCGTCTGGTACCCACCGGCCATGTACATGCCCCAGGCCAGGCGACGCCGGTTGTCGGCGCTACGTCCCGGGGGGCCGGTGCGGTCGTTCCCCCAGTGCGGGTAGTGGTCCTCGTAGCCGTACTCCTCGTTCACCTGTGGCATCGGCCGCCCCGTCTCCGCCTGCAGGCGGCGGTTCTCGACCATGAACCCGTGCCCGCCCGACTCGTCCCAGGACTGGTACATGGCGAAGTCGGCCCAGGGCGAGGCGCGGAAGTGGAAATCCTCGAACCCGTGTACCGACGTCAGATGGTCATACGGATCGCATCTCCTGAGGAAGGTTCCCATCTTTTCGGCCCAGGCATCGTCGCGGAAGGACTGGTACTCATTGCTCACATCCCACATCACGTTCGAGAACGCGGAGAAGCGGGCCGCCGCGTAGCGGTAGTAGCGCTGCTCGTCCTCGCCGCCGGCGCGCTCCTTCCCAAAGGGATAGGTGCCCGGTCGGGAGCCATCCACGTAGAAGACGACCGAGATCACCATCTCCCGGTCCCGCGCCGCGCGAAGCATCCGGTCCCACTTCTGCCAATAGGCGACGCTGAAGCGGGTCAGATCGAAGCCTGGGTCCTCCACGCTCTCGGGGCGGGCCGCCACCCACGGGTTCAGCAAGAAGCTGAACTCCCGGGTCGGGTAGACATTCTCGAACCAGGCGCGCCCGTTCGCCACGCGGCCGCAGATGGCCACCCGCAGGCGATTGGCGCCGAGCCGGTGCAGGCGCTCGAGGTTCCGCTCGATGTTGCGGTCGTCCCAGCCCATGAGGAAGTACGTCGTCGTGCCGTTGTAGAAGTAGTGCTCGCCGGTGCCCTCCCAGACGAAGTGCCAGGGATGCTCCTTGTCCACTCGCACCAGGCCGCGGCGCTTGCTCTTCATCGCCCGAAAGGAGCCGGAGTGTGTCTGGGAGCCAGCCGGTCCGCGCCAGGTGACCGAGTAGTGGTAGGCGCCCGGGGCGGTGGGGAGGAAGCGGACGCGGTAGATGGAGCCGTCGGCCGAGTCGCAGAAGCCGTCCACCTTCGCCGGCTGGCCGCCCGTGCACTGGAACTGGCCTCCCACCTCTGCATTGACGAATGGGTTCTGCGGGCGGGGCGGCGCGACGGCGAGCGTGACTTCGACGAACTCGTAGGTGGGAACGGACGCGGCGGACTGAGAGAAACTGACAGACACGGTGGGCGCTCCCTTCAGTGGCGTGACCAGCAGCAGGCAGATCACCGGCAGGAGTAGGAGCAGCAGGCGATTCATGGCCTGCCCCTCCCTCCGGGCGGCCCGAATCGCCGCGCCGCGTCATCAAGCACCAGCACCCAATCCGGCCCCTCCTTCGGGGAGGTGAACTCCAGCTTCCCGCCGACCGGGAACTCACCCTTCTGCGCCTGAGCCGTGCCCGTGCGCGGGTCATACCACCACGCCTTCAGGCGCTTGCCAGAAAGCTTGCTCGTATTCACCGTGACCTTTCGACCCGCCTCCGGCACGTAGAGCATCGCGTATGAGCCGCTCGCGTCCCGCGTTGCCTGCACGTGGTGCACCCCTTCGCCTGTGTCTCCCGCAATCAGGCTCTGGTCGGGAATCCTGGTCAGGAACGGTCGCGACTCCATCAGCGCCCGGAGGTGGCGGAGCTGGCCGGCGCCGGGAAAGGAGAGCGCCTCTTGCCAGGGGGTTACAGCATCGAACTCGCCCGGCCGGGAGGGGAGGTGGAACTGGAAGATGCCGTTCGCCCCGTAGGTGTGGCCGTGGGCGCCCGCGAAGACGGCCCAGTAGGCGGCCTTCCGCACGTCGCAGTCGTCGAACCGCCCAAGAGCCGGCTTGAACTGGATCGCGATCTGCTCATAGCACGGCTCCCCGTCCAGGCATGGCTTGGCGGGAGTGCGGGCGTAGTCGGCGGCAATCATCCCGTAGTTCGGATTGTTGCGCGCCCAGTGTCCGCTCTGGATCATGTTGAAGCTGAGCCAGTCGTCCTCGTGGAACCACTCCGAGGAGCTCTGCCCGCCGGTGGGGTGGTAGGTGAGAAGGTGCCGCCCCTCGTCGCCGCGGCGCAGCCCCGCCGCCATCGCGCGCACGATGGCGAGATGCCGCTCATTCTCCGGCGGCCGATCGCCGCCGAGGATCCAGACGATGGGCTGTTCCCGGTAGCGCCGCCCGAGGAACTCGCCGTAGCTCGCCGCGTTCTCGGGGGTGAAGATCTCCGGGCCTCCGCCCCACTTGGTGTTCCACTTGTCGCCCCAGGTGGGCAGCATCCCGATGTACAGACCGAGCCTCGACGCCGCCTCTACCACCGCGTCCACGTGCGCGAAGTAGCGCTCGTTGGGCCGAGTAGGGTCGCTGTCGAGCAGCGGGAGGTCACCGTTCGCATTGGGCACGGTGAGCCCGCCGAACTCCGCCAGCACCACCGCCTGGATGACGGTGAACCCCTTCCCGGCCCGGTCCCGCAGATAGCGCTCGCTGTCTTCCCGGTTGAGCCTGTGGAAGAGCTCCCAGGCGGTGTCCCCGAGCCAGAAGAAAGGTGAGCCGTCTTCCTTGACCAGGAACCGCCGGTTCTCACTCACCTTCAGCCGTGGCAGTCCGGCGGACCGCGCGGTGGCGGCGCCGGCACACAGCAGCACTAACAGGCAGGCTGCTGCGCCCCAACCCATCGGCCCGATAACCATCACTGGCTCCTCTCGTCGCTGCCTGCGGTTCGTCCGCGCGGATACGCCGGCGAGCATCACCGCCGCGCCTCCCCAGCCGGCCCGGTGACCGCCTGCCAGATTTCCACCTGCTTCGGCCCGTCGTAATTCTTCCCGACGATAGCGGGCAGTGCGGAGGGTGCCAGGCGGCCCACCTGCGCGTTGTGCGTGCCCGTGGTGGCCAGCACCAGGCGCTGCCACTGCTCCCCCTTCGGTTCGCGCCGGTACACCAGGACGCGCTTGCCGGGGCTGGTATGCATCTCGCCGGCCATCACCTCGAGCCGCCCGTCTCTGTCGAAGTCGGCCACCCCCAGGCTGTGCGCGCCCTCCAGCGGCCCGGCATCGATGACATGCTCGCGCCAGGTGGGGTTCTCGAACCAGGAGAGCCGGCCCTTGCCCTCCGAAGGGCCGAGCACGATGTCGGGCTTCCTGTCGCCGTTCATGTCCGCGATGACGACGCGGCAATCGTCGGTCCAGTCCGACACGACCTCGCGCTTGGCCCACTTCAGACCGCGCCCGTCGGTGTTCCGGTACCAGTACCGCCCGGCCGCGATGTCGAGATGACCATCGCTATCGAGGTCACCCACATCGAGCCCCTCGCCTGCGGGCTGGTCAATCTCGTGGCGCACCCACTCGCCTTGTGGATCGCGTGGGGCCTCGTACCACACCAGGTGCGGCGGGGTGACGTACTTCGAGAAGGCGATCACATC
>Ga0315282_10013244_pt1 | contig 12464 bp, 10 predicted proteins | sample YL17G07_20_MG_FD_203693 | JGI IMG/M metagenome (GOLD analysis project Ga0315282, IMG submission 203693) | Sediment microbial communities from Yellowstone Lake, YNP, Wyoming, USA - YL17G07_20 | ecosystem: Environmental > Aquatic > Freshwater > Lake > Sediment | place: USA: Wyoming | collected... | reverse complement strand
CAGCAGTGTCCGTCAAGTCGACGTAGCCAGTGCCGGAGCCCGCCTGAATCCTCGTCGCGGTAATTAGTGTACTGCCAGCATCAGTGCCAGAGCCCATGTCGTTCTGAGCCGCAGTGCCTCCAGTGACGTGGATAGTTAGGGAGTAAATCCCCTGCCCGCTGTAGCGGCTGACCTTTAAGTACAGGTATGGGGAGGCGCTCGCTGTACCCTCGACAGTGTCCGTCTGGCTTCCCCCCAGCGTGGAGGAGTCTATCTCTGTCGTCGAGGTCGGGGAGGCAAACAGCGCGAGGTCGAAGTCAGAGCCAGTGGGGGGGGTTATGCTGGCGCTCATAGTCAGGTTCGTGCCGACGCTCACAATGTACCAGTCGACGGTGTCGCTCGAGTCAAGGTAGCCCGTGCCGGAGCCGGCGGAAATCGGAGTAGCAGTGAGTGCCTCGTTGCTCGCATCCGTGCTCGTGTTGAAGTCATTCTGAGTTGCAGTGCCGCCCGTGACCGTGACGGTCATCGAGTAAGTTCCAGAGCCGCTGTACTGGTAAACATAGATGTAGAAGTATTCAGATGAAGTAGCCGTGCTCTCCACAGTATCGGTCTGGCTTCCGCCGAGGGAGGAAGAGTCAACCTGGGACTGGTTCGTGTCGTAGAGCTTGATGTCAAAGTCCGAGCCCGTTGGCGGAGTCACGCTGGCCCGGACAGTCTGGCCAGAACTCACGCTGACCTTGTAGTAATCGTACGTGTCTGTCGAGTCGACGTAGCCCGTGCCGCTCTTTGGAGATATCGTCGTGGCAGCGCTCAAACTATTTCCAGCATCATCGCTCGAACCCATGTCGTTCTGAGTTGCAGTGCCGCCCGTGACCGTGACGGTCATCGAGTAAGTTCCAGAGCCGCTGTACTGGTAAACATAGATGTAGAAGTAGCCCGACGTCGAGGCCGTGCTCTCAACCGAGTCCGTCTGGCTCCCGCCGAGGGAGGAAGAGTCAACCTGGGACTGGTTCGTGTCGTAGAGCTTGATATCGAAGTCCGAGCTTGTAGGCGGCGTCATGGAGGCGCTCACAGCCTGCCCGCTCGAAACCGAAATTTTGTAATAGTCCGCAGTGTCAGTCGCGTCAATATAACCCGTGCCGGGACCCGACGAAATCGCCGTCGCAGCACTGATCGTATTTCCAGCGTCCGCGCCCGTGCTCATGTCGTTTTGGGTAGAAGTAGTGCTTCCGCCACCCGTGACCGTGACGGTCATCGAGTAAGTTCCAGAGCCGCTGTACTGGTAAACATAGATGTAGAAGTAGCCCGAGGCAGTCGCAGTTCCATCAACTGACTCAGCCGTGCTACCACCAGCAGTGGAGTAGTCAACCTGTGACTGGTTCGTGTCGTAGAGCTTAATGTCGAAGTCAGAGCCGGAAGGCGGCGTCATGCTAACGCTCACAGCCCGCCCGCCCGAAACCGAAATTTTGTAGTAGTCCGCAGTGTCAGTCGAGTCGATGTAGCCAGTGCCCGTGCCAGCCGAGATTGCCGTCGCAGCACCAATCGTATTTCCAGCGTCCGCGCCCGTGCTCATGTCGTTCTGTGTTGTTCCGCCCGTGCTAGTGGTCGTGACCGTGGCAGTGAGTGAATAGGACCCAAAGACGTCAGTCTGGTACCAATAAACGTAAATGTAAAAATAGCCCGACGCGGTAGCGGTTCCACTGACGGTTTCGGTCACGCTCCCGCTTTGGACGGAGGAATCGGCCTCCGCCTGTGTAGTATCATAAAGCATGAGATCAAAGTTTGCTCCAGTTGGGGGCGTCAAGCTTACACTTACAGTTTGTCCCGAAGTGACGCTCACCTTGTAGACGTCGGTGGCGTCGCTGCTGCTGAGAGAACCCGTGCCCGATCCAGCAGAAATCGCCGTCGCAGCACTGATTGTGTTTCCAGCGTCCGCGCCCGTGCTCATGTCATTTTGAGTGGTACTCCCGGTACCCGTAACCGTCACGGCCATCGTGTATGAGCCAGTGCCGGTCCACTTGCGAACATCCACATAAAAGTAGCCAGAGGCATTGGCAAAGCTTTCAACTGTATCAGTTTGACCAGCGCCTAGAGAAGACGAGTCTACAGATATCTGGCTCGTGTCGTAAAGATAAAGGTCAAAGTCGGAGCCAGACGCGGGTGTTATGGACACGGTCACGGATTGGCCGCTAGAGACAGCAATTTTGTAGTAATCGTCCGCATCAGTATTGTCAAAATATCCGGTCCCAGTTCCTGCAGAAATTGTGGCCGCGGCGCTCATGGAGTCGCCAGCGTCCCCGCCCGTCCCCATGTCACTTTGAGTTGGGGCAGTTACTGGTACAGCATGAATCAAGCTGAACACAAGGGCAAGACACAGGGCAAATGACACGATGATTCTTTTCACTCCAATCCTCCCAACCGAAATAACATACAAGCGGGGCTATTTTAACTGTTTTTCTAGGACAAAAGGCGGGTTTCCTCCTAGCCGAAAAAACCCAGCCAAAAGGGAAAAATGCCCGCCCCGAGATATCATAAAGGTGAAATTGTTGCAAAGAAGACAGCGTAAAGAACTGATTGAACTCAACGCCATCTTCGAGGAGCTCCGGAAGGACGCGAAGACGGTGGCCGAGGACCTGGCAGTGGGCATAGACGCGACCAAGACCGTCGGGGCATTTTCCATCCTGATAGGGGTGCTGGCGGCGGTCATGGTTTACCCCACCCTCAGGATTGATTCCTGGGGCCCCCTGGTAGGGGTAGTGTTTGCAGCCTTTGCCGGTGGAATGATCGTCCTCGGTGCCTTCACGCTCCGGAGCTACAGGGTCCTCGCGCAGAAGTACTCGAAGCTGCTGAAGCTGAAGCGCTCCGAGCGCTGAAGAAGTGACGGTTTGCGCAGAGAGAGCGGGCGGAGGAAGAAGATGGCGAAGAGAGAGGCAAGGGTACCTTTGGCCGGAGGAACGTCGGTCATGGCTAGGATGTGGCCAACCGTAGGTAGGTTCCTCAGGATTTTCGACGAGATAGACAAGAAGGGGGGCAAGGCACTGAAGTGGGACCTCCTGAAGATAGTCGGAAGCGAGGCCGCTTTTGACAGGTTAATCGCCGGTTTGTTGATCAAGAACCGGCTCCTGTGCGAGGTCAAAGAGGGCCGACGCACTTGTTACTCAAAAACAGAGGACGGGCAGCTCTTTCACAAGACCCTCCAGAACGATCACCTGTTGAAAACATGGGCGAGGATAGGGACAAAGAAGCTCAGGCGCTGGCCTTTCGAGCGCGAGCCGCCAGAGTAAGAAATCATTTTGTGGAGGCCGTGATTTTTTTGAAGAAAATATCCCCCGGTGGACCGCGGTCAATCGAACCGTTCTTCAAGCCCCGCTCAGTGGCGATAATTGGCGCAAGCGCAAAGCAGAAGAAGGTCGGTTACGTCATAACAAAAAACTTCATTGAGGGCTTCAAGGGCAAGTTTTTCCTTGTGAATCCGAACGCGCAGGAGATTTTGGGATACAAGTCTTACTCCAGCGTGAAGTCAATCCCAGATGAAGTTAATCTGGCAGTGATTGCAGTTCCAGCGCCAGTAGTGCCGGATGTTATTGAGGAGTGCGGCGAGAAGGGCGTTAAAGCGGCCATAGTGATATCCGGCGGTTTCAGGGAGATTGACAAAGAGGGCGCAGAGCTTGAGGAGAAACTTGTAGAAGCATCAAAGAAGTACGGGATTAGACTGATGGGCCCCAACTGCATGGGGGTCTTCGACTCCGCGGACATGGTGGACACGCTTTTCATCCCGGACTACAGGCTGAGAAGACCACCGAAAGGAAAAATCGCGTTCATCTCCCAGAGCGGTGCGTCCGGGATAGCTTTCCTCGACTGGGCGGCGGGCGAGAGGATAGGCATAAGCAAGTTTGCAAGCTACGGCAACGCGGCGGACGTCAGCGAGGCGGACCTTCTCGAGTTCTTGGCAGAGGACGAGGAAACGAAAGTTGTCGTGATGTATTTGGAGGGCATAAGGGAGGGCAAGAAGTTTGTGGAAGTGGCTAGGGAGATAACTAAAACAAAGCCGGTTCTGGTGCTAAAGTCGGGTTCCACAAGTGCTGGGGCAAAGGCGGCGCTTTCGCACACGGGCTCATTGGCCGGTTCCGACGAGGTCTTTGACGCCGTTGTCAGGCAGACGGGCATGATAAGGGTTTACGATTGGGAGGAAATGTTCGACCTGGCCAGAGTTCTCGTGTACCAGCCAGCAGCCAAAGGCGAGCGTTTAGCGGTGATAACGAACGGCGGCGGGGCAGGGGTCATGATTGCAGATGAAATAGAAGAGATGGGATTGAGGCTTGCGGAGCTTGACGAGGTGACCGTGGCGGAGCTCAAGGCCAAGTTCCCGTCCCGCGTGGTTGTAAACAACCCGATAGACCTGACGGGCGACGCCGACAATGAAAGATATCGCGACGCCATGGACGCGGTTATCAAAGACAAGTCTGTTGACATTCTGCTTGTGGTATGCATCCCCCACACCCCCGCGATTGATCTAGAATCTTTTGTGGACGTCGTAGTCGATTCTTCAAGCAAAAGCACCAAGCCATTGGTAGTCTGTCTTCCGGGGGGCAGGGTTTCAATGGAGATACGGGAGCTTTTTGAGGACCACGGCATACCAACGTATCCGACACCAAGACGGGCAGTGCGTTCGCTTTATGCTTTGGCAAAGCACGGGCCGCTCTTGAAAAGTCTTCTTTGATTTTTCCCGAGTTCATAAGTGGTGGGGCCGCCTAGCTTCAGACTTCCGTTTGAACTAATGTGCTGGATTTGGGCAGGAATTTGGCAGTTTTAACGCAGTTTCTGGGCAAGGAAATTGCATGTTTTCATGAGCAAAAATTGAGCAGAAATTGAGCAAGAAATGGGGGCGATGCGGGCGTGGGTTTAGTTACACTCTATACTGATGACAAAAGAAAACGCTTGGTGGCGATTTGAAGCATAAAACAAAAAGAAGACGAAAATCAGGGGAGAGTTTGATGCCCGATTTTTTGCGCCACTACTTCCTGATAAGCCAAATGAACCCAATGAAAGCTAGTACGGCCCCAAGTATACCAAGTGAAATTCCATACCCGGCGCCAAAACCTATTTCAATTCCGCTCGTGCTACCAAGCCCAAGAAGGGCGGAGGCAGCACCACTTATTGCTTCAACAACACTGACGAACCCCCAGACACTTCCTATCAGAGCAAGTATCCCTCCGACCGGCAGAAGATACGCCACGGCGCCCCGTCTGGTTGTCAGTGCCCCTATGCCCCCAACCAACACCAGAATTCCTCCAATAAGAACTAGGCCCGGGGCAAGTAACTGGGATCCAAACTGCTCTAGAACTTGAAATCCGGAGAGTGTAACGGAAACACCCTGCGCGCCAACCCATACCCAAGCCAAGCCCACGCTGATTATCGCGACAATGCCGCCGATCAACCCAATTATTGCCCCAATTTTCTTTCCCGATTTTTCAGTTTCTTGAACTTTTGCCCGAGCTTCTCGTTTTGACGTTTCTTTCTCTGCACGAGCACCACATTTCGGGCAGAACTCCGCGCCTTTCGGGAACTCATTGCCGCACTTTTTGCAGTATGTCATCCTTCCCCCGCCGTGCTCTCTATATCCTTAGCTTTGGTATGGCAGTAGTACCCCATAAACAATGAAAATATGCCAAACATCCCTAGGGCTACCCCGCCGCAATAATAAATTAAATTCCAAGTTCCCAGCAAATTCAGTGCGACCGCAGTACCATAGTTAGTGACGCCCCAGATGATTACAATCAAACTTGCCAACAAACCAATCGCGCCCCCAACGTAGGCAATGTTGCCCCAACTATGCCACTTTTCTGCCATTCTCTCAAGCGGAACGCTTTCTTTACGTGGTAAGCGTGATTCAGATTTAGGTGTTACTTTTACCCTTGCCCTTGTTGATTCAGTTACAGACGCCCCACATTTTGGGCAAAATTCAGCATCTTCAGGTATCTTCTTACCACACTTTTTGCAGTACATCATCGGCCCCAATCTACCATTGAGCCTCTTCTTATAAACAACATGTTTAACATGTCTAACTCTCTTAACATGACATCCAAAGCTTCTTCAGTGACTCGGTTGGTTGAGAAAATCCGCAAGCGTGCCAAGAAGCTAGTCCGCCAGCACGATAATTTAATCGTCTTCATAACACCCGAAGCAAAGAAGCTGGGGGGGAGCGACTGGACTATCGTGAAGGTCAGCGTTGTGGAAGAAAAAGGAGAGAAAAAAATAGTGATAGAAAAAGGGATGGAGCTCTGAGCCGCATGCAATTTCCGGCCACTTTACCTCCTTTGAGAGCGTGCCCTTAACAGCCTCACTAATGTTAAAACATTGTTAAGAAGGTCTTTCAACAGCTTCATCCGCCTTCTTTCAATTCTCTTTTGCCTCTTCCGCAGCTCTTCCACATTTACATTGCCCCGCGTTTTCATCAGCTTCTTCAAAGCCTCAGGAAAGTCCTCCAAAAATTTAGTATACTGTTCTATATCGTAATTTTGGCCATGCCTCAGTGAGTGGCACCTGTTATCTGGACAATTTTCCTGCCCATCTGGAGTCATTTTCCTGACTTCCATCCCATCCTTTGCCCCACCCTCTTCGCGATTTCTTCGGGGGACAATCCTCTCTTCAGAAGTTCACGAACCATCTTTTCAATCCGCTCACGGACTGGTTTGAGAATCCTGACTGTGATTTTCTCCGCTTTCTCTTCCACTTCAAGCCTCTGAAGATCCTCAGGCGGGATCATCTTGCGCAACCCTTGCTCAGCTATCTTTCGTAGAACCCGCGGGTCAAGGGCCTCAACCTCGTACGCCTGGTCCCCATGCCGTTTCACGTATCGAGGCGTCCTCCGGTCTCTTGGATTTGCCGGCCTAGGAGGAAGCCGGTAGCGCCGAACCTGCCCCCATGTCAAGGCTATCCTCCTCACTTTAGTGGGAGACATCATTTTTCTCGTGATTCTGGCTATGTCGAGCCCGGATGGGTCGAGGTCGCCGAGATAAACGATCGCTTCAACTCCTCTTTTTTGGGCTCTCTGGATGGCCTTTGTGTACATACTAAGGGAGCCATACCCCCGCTGGATTTGGACAGGTGTTTTGAACTTTTCGATGATGTCTTTGAGGATAGCATAAATCGTTATTTTCTCCACCCACACCTCAATCTTGCTCAGGCTTGGAGGCTTGGGAACAATCGGGCGCCTCGTGTAGTCGACGAACTTCTGGTTGAGCTCCGGGTCCTCAAGGCGCCACCGCTTGGCCCAGCGCGAGAGCCACTTGTATGCTCCGTGAACGTTTGGGAAGTCATACAAGCTTACGAGTCTGTAGTGAAGCGTGCGAAGCGTCAGCTGCGCGTACTCTGCCGCTACCTCATAAACCCATCGCTTTACCTCGACGGGTTTAATGCCCCACTGATTCCGTCTCCCCATTTTCGGCCGCTCCGTTAAAGTTCTTGAGTTGGAGATCTCTGAGTTTTTGATTTGTGTATTCACGGTGCAAAGCTTCCAGAGCTCGGACTATCCCTTGATGCCAACTTGTAAACAAGCCATTTGACCTGAGTTCTTTAAGCCATCTTGCTGGCTCGCCGCACAGGGTAATGTTTATTCTTACGCCATCGTCACCATGTATTTGGGGCCTGAGACGATTCGGTTTTGCCATGGTTCCAGAAAAGAATGGTGTTTTTATCTTATCCCACTTTAATTTCAACTGGAGGGATAGTTGATGGCAAAAAATACTTATACGTTCTTTGCAGATGAACTGAGAGAATTTTGCGAAATATATGTGGGTTACAAAGAAATGATAAGGCTCTTCGAAACGATTGACGCCGACAAACTCATTCGATACGTTTTGACCCATCCACGAATATTAAAACAACCAAAACTTCTGGCTAGGTTTTTTCCGCTTGGGTTTCCCCCGCCATCTATTGGGGAGTTAGTAGAGAGCGGCATAACCTCCAGCACGTTAAGAAGGGAGGTAAAAAGATTGCTCGAACTTGGCTTGCTTGAAGAACACGTGCTCAAACCGCCAGAGAAACCCAAGATAGAACAACTTGTGCTCATTCGGAAAGGAAAACCAAAACCACCACGGGGTAGACCTAAGCACGTTTACGTTTTCCAATCGTGGTACTGGAAACTTGCAGCTACCCAGGATATCAAGCATTTAAAAGATGCTCATTTGCCGAAAAACATGGAAAAATTTATTTATAAATCAAAATTTCTATTCATCGAATGCGGCCTTGAGAAAGAACTATTGATGTCTGAAATTCGCTTTGTGGCAAAGTTTTTCAGAGCTGAAAATGCTCTCGAATATCTCAAACGCACCTGTCAAGAACTTGAAAGACTTCACCCCGAATTAAAAGGAAAACTATGGCCAGACAAAATTACTTCTCAGGATCTTAAGGATTTGGCCTATTCGGTTGAGAAAAACCTCCCCGATGTTGAAAAAAATATAGAGCTGGCACTAATCAAACAAAAAAGACAGATAAAGAAAGCCCTTTGTGATGAATCTTGATTTTGGTGAAATATGGGGGCTATCTGTGACCTTCGTGCTCATCCGACATCACCAGCATTCCACCGTATGCCCACCTCAGAAGGTCAGCTGTTCCAACCGCTGCCCAAGAGTCGATTCCCCAGTACTTTCTGCTCAACCAGTCTGGAACCTTTGTTTTCGGGTTGAGATTCTGAACATCAAACCAAGAGATAACCATTGCTTGTAACTTGATTACGGCGCCTTGAGGAAGCGCCCTGACAAGAGAAGGATCTTTGGAGATAGCAGCGAATAACAGCGCCATTTGAAGCTCTTGTTTAAGTTCGCCTAATTCTGCCATTTTATCTCCCCAAACTTTTATTCTCCCTTCCAGCTTGGAGAGTTCACCAGTGGCCTGCTCACTAATCATTTGAATCTTCCCGACGCCGGACTCGGTTAAAGTTCCAATGGAGGACTCGATTTCTGCCTTCCGCTTTTCCAGCGCTTCGACCTGCGACTGGAGCACGCCGACCTTGTTCTCAAGCGTCTTGATCTCGCCAGTCCTCCGCTTTACAATCCGTTCGACATCTCCATATCGAACAAGCTCCTTCTCGAAATCGTTCGGCGCCACCCCAACGGAGCCAAGAATTCCGTGCCACGTCAGAACTTCCTCTTTTCCAACGCCTTGTTTTGCCAAGTCCTCCAACGTCTCAACAAGAGCTTTTTTACTCGCGCACTCCAGCTCAAGCCTCTTGGACTCCGCCTGCCATCCCTGGACTTCGGATTCCTTGCTCTTGATTTGGGCCTTCAACCTTCCGAGTTCGATTTCATAAGCCAGCTTGGCGTCGTACCCCTTGAGATCCCGGAAGAACTTGTCCGCGGCGCTTTTCCCGCTGACTCCCCGCCGTGCAGAGATTTCAGAGATTTTCTTTCCGAGCTTTTCCAATTTATCTGAGTTGAAGCCCAGCTCCTCCAAATGTTCAAGCTTTACTATCAGCTTTTCTTTCGACTTTTTGGTTGCTTCTAGCTTTTCTACTCCAGTCAGCAAACCTTGCCTTTTTTGTTCCAGCTTGGCTATCTGGCCCTCCTTCTCCTTTTTCTCCTGCCTGAGCTGTTCCGTCTCTTCGGCGAGTTCCTTGAGAGCGTTCCTGGCGTTGACAATCTTTTCGTTGACGTTTGCGTGCTCCGAGGAGAGCCTTGAGACCTCCGCCCCCGCGTCCACGAAAAACCTGCCGAGCGCCCCGTAAAACGAGCCCTTGTGGGCCCCGTACTTTTTCTGCACCTCATCGTAGGAAACCTCTCCATTGAGCCCGCGCCGCAGTTCAGAGTATATCTTATCTGTCAACATCAGTGCTAATTTATTGCCTTAATTTAAAAGGATTTGCCAAAATCAGCAATTATACAGCTTTTTTGCCTAAAAACTGCTTGGATTTTGCTTTATTTTAGCACTTCTTTACCCGCTGTTCGCCCAATAGTACAGATAAATCGGCGTCATTCCGCCACCAGTACGGGTACAGTACTGACGGATGTCACTAGTGACATTTGGTGGACCAGGTAGGGTTTGGCAGGGTGTCTGTCCCCATGGTTGGATCCTTGTACTGTACTGTGGGTTGCCATGTACTTTCGCGCACCGCGCATCGACCAAAATCATGTAGAAATCCAAACCAACGCGCCCAAAGCAACGGCTGGCGTTAGAACGAGTTACTCCGTTTTCTCTTCTCTATTGAGACATGTCTCAATCTTGGGAAACGATTATAAAAAATCTATAACATGTGCTAGAAAGTAGGGCCCCATTCGATTTCTTGGTTATCCAAATAAATTGTTGCCATGCCTGTGGACCACTTTGACCATTCTGGAATGTACTGATCACAATATAAAAAATCATACGCGTTTATATTTTCAACCTTGCTGAATCCCCATGGAACAAGTTTGTTTCCCGTCCATTCCGAATCTTTTTGTGCGCATATCCCCCACACCGTGGCAATCTCGCTATTTTCAACTTGATAATCCACATCCATTCTAGTTACCATTTGGTTGGTTGAATCGTAAAAAAACAGATAAGACTCGCCATTTTCAACTGTGGCTCCAACTGCTACAATTTCATTATCTTCTGTCGGCGAGTAAAAATGAATGCTTATTTTTTCTGTTGCAACATTTTTATTTTCTGCAAGCGCGGCTTTCATGTTGTCTTGAAGCGTTGTAGCAGATGACTGAGTGGGGCCCCCTGCGGGTGGTGCCGTTCCTTGAGGTGATGGTTGAGGAGCTAGGTAAGAAGCCACAGAGATTATCACTATAACGATTACTACAACCGTTGCGATAACCGCGCGTTTTTTAATCACTCTTTTATCTGCGGGCGTCGGATGTTCCCATTCTGACATCTTCAACCTCCTTACAAAGTGAACCCGCTGGCTGGGTTCCCATCAAACTCGTGCGGATACCAATCACTATCCACTTGTGAAATCCTAGCCGAACTATACATGTTTTGATAATAATCAATCGTGCTTGAGTATGTACTAATGTAAACTGATTTAGCCCAACTGAAATTTCCTTCCATGCTTTGGCTACCAGATTCTCCATTCACGAGCCCCCGGTTAAGAAAAATATCCGGCCAAATAACGAGACCTAAAGCGTTAGGGCCAGTCGCAGTCGTTAAAAGCCTGTTAGTTTTATTGGTGCCAGCATTAGTTACTACTTCATCCATTCCTCCGGAGAAGCATGAACTTAGAAAAATAAACAACTTACCGTTGAAGCTGGAAAAGGCCGACTGCAGCTCAGTGTCTGATAACGTAGATTCGTAAGTGCAAAGATTAGAATATTGTGGGTCACTACTTCCAACCCAATAGGATCCTCCACCGTGGCCGAGGTACACAAATACTATCGTGTCGTTGGAGGTTGCCTTGCTTACCACGTCTCTTATGGCATCTTTGACCCTGCTGGCAGTAGCTTGGGTGCCGTTCAAGAAATATTCCACAGTATATCCCTTGCTTTTAAGATAATTCTGCCATCGCTGCCCATCCCTTTCAAAAACGTCTTGACTATTGCCGGTGCCAGTTACAATAATCGCGTGTTTATTAGTCGACCCGGGGGATTCCCCCGATTCAAGGGTAAAAGTGTCGGAGTAGGTGCCGCCAGTCACCAAGATGAATTTACACTTCCAATCATATCCAGATGGTTTAAAATAGACGTATTTGCGCAAGTATGGAAAGTTCGAGTCGGTTATCTTTCCACTGCTGTCGGTGGTGCCCCAAAGCTTCCAGGTTGAACTACTGGTATCGTAAATATACACCGGTGTGTTAGCGATGTAGTTGTAGTTGGCGTTGTAGAAGGTGAAGGTGACCTTTATCCCTGTCTCCTCTCGAGAGAAGGTATCATAATAGCTACCGTAGTCATAGCTGAAAATAAATTTGGACTTCCAGTTGTATCCTGAGGGTTTGAAGTAAACTGTTTGTCTTGTATACGGAAAGTTCGAGTCGGTTATCTTTCCACTGCTGTCGGTGGTGCCCCAAAGCTTCCAGGTTGAACTACTGGTATCGTAAATATACACCGGTGTGTTAGCGATGTAGTTGTAGTTGGCGTTGTAGAAAACGAAGCTGATTTTGGCGGTGGACTCCGCCCCAGCCACGGGCAGGGAATAAACGGAGGTCTGGGACCCGGAGAGCTGGCTCGTCCCCCCAAATTTTGCGTAGTCTTCCACCACACGGTCCGTTGGGTCCATGGAGGTGGCTGTCCAAGTAATCGAGTAGTTGCCGTTGCTGTCGGTGGTGCCCGAAGCCATCAAATCATCGCCAATGAGGTCATCGTCGTAAATCTCGATGGTGGCACCCGACACCCCCGCGCTGGTGTCGTTCCTTGTCAGCTTGCCGGTGAATGTGACGGTCTGCCCCTCGGTTGGACTGGCCGTGGATACGTACAAAGTCAGTGTGGTGCCCACCTTCTCACCCACTGTGAGAGAATAAACGGAGGTCTGGGACGCGTTGAACTGGCTCGACCCCTCAAATTTTGCATAGA
>Ga0315282_10013243_pt1 | contig 12465 bp, 7 predicted proteins | sample YL17G07_20_MG_FD_203693 | JGI IMG/M metagenome (GOLD analysis project Ga0315282, IMG submission 203693) | Sediment microbial communities from Yellowstone Lake, YNP, Wyoming, USA - YL17G07_20 | ecosystem: Environmental > Aquatic > Freshwater > Lake > Sediment | place: USA: Wyoming | collected... | reverse complement strand
ATCACGTAGCACAGAAGAGCGAGCCTGCGACCGATTTTCAAGATAGACAACTCATAATGACTACGGGTGCTCTGGTGAAAAACAAAAGGCATGATCTACTTATTAGGGCATTTTCTGAACTGCAGCACGACAACGCGAAGGACCTTCATCTTGCGATTGTAGGAGAAGGCCCTGAGGAGCAAAACCTGCGCGAGTTAACTTATCGGTTATCTATGGAAAAACGAGTGCACTTCTTGGGCGGCGTAAGTGAAGTAAGACTGGTCTCATTATTGAGAGCCTGCAGAATCTTTGTATCTTCGGCTTGGGTTTCTTGGGGATTGGCTCCGTTGGAAGCAATGTTCTTTGGAAAACCAGCAATAGTGTCTGAGGACGCTGGAGTTGCAGACATCCTACGAAACGAGGAACACGCGCTCGTAATTCATCCCACTGTCGAACAACTCAAGAGTGCGATAGTTCGCCTTGTACAAGACGATCGATTTGCCAGAGTGCTAGGGCAACGGGGGAAAGAGGTGGTCTCAAGGAGTTACAACATGCAACGGTATATCCAAGAATTCATACCGTACTTAGAGGAAGCTGTGACCGACAAATAGCGTGGGAATATGCTAGGAAACGTTGTCTAGGGCGCATCTCAGTTTGCGCGCAACGGATCCTACGGTCGTTCATGCTGCGCGTTCTAAGTCTCATTCAAGTTACGAACTCTTCCAAGGAGTGATCCAATGGGGTCGATCGCGTGATTTGACATGCGCCCGTTCCATTCGCGCAGTGCGTTTCTCTCGCAACAATCTTCCAGATGTGCGCACCACGGGCGACGCGCACAGGCTATCGCCATTCCGTAAACTATAACCAGCAGCCACGATGTTGAAGAAGCGAACATATTAAGCCTAGAACAGAATTACAGCAGCGCGGAAATCGCTCGGTGAGCTTTTTTGACCAAAGACCAAGATGAGGTTGTCATTCCTGTAATTCACATTCTTGCTTTGGGTCTAATAGGAGTTTTCGCGTACATTGTCGGCAATGTTCTGCCAGAACCCCTCTACCGTATCATGAGCTCCTTCCCCTTAGGGGGTGATACTCTAAGTCATGTTTCCAAAATTCTGTATATGAAAGAGTACTGGGCTTTTGGATGGTACTACAAGGAGGGCATGGGATATCCGTATCTGACGCTTTATCCGCCAATGGCTTACTACTTTGCCTTTGTTCTCAGTTTTCTGGGGATCAGTGCCTTCACGCTCACAAACTCATTGGCCTTTGCCGCGATAGTAGTTTCAGCGTGGGCGATTTACTGGTTCGTAACGATAAGGTTCAAAGACCTTCTGATGGCTGTCACGAGTTCACTATTTTACTTGATAGCGTGGTCATTCTCCACATGGAACGGGTATCTGGCATGGGGTTTCTTCCCCCAGATTATTGCGACTCCCTTCATGATTCTGGTTTTTCCCACGTTTTTGATGTGGAAGAGGACCGGCAGCAAGAAATGGTTCTCGATCACCACACTGCTGGCGGCAGCTGCCCTCGTATCGCACGCGGCGGTAGCGGAAGCAGGTGTTGTCGCGCTCTTACTCTACGTTCTAGCAGAACGGTGCGCGGGTGAATTTGGCTGGCGAGAATTGAAGGGCTATCTGGCGGCAATGGTCGGCGCCGGTGCTCTCTCAGCAGCTTGGGTTCTTCCATTCATGTATGATTATCCGTTGAGTGGGTTCGTATTCGGGATTAGTCAGGAAGTGGCCCCAATTCAATTCATTGAGTTCATTTTGGCCGGTCTTCCTGATGTCTCGGGAATTACAATCGTGCCAGTCAGCTGGATCTATTCTGCTTCGTTCTATTACGCCATTGTTGCACGGTTCATGATTTATTCAATCATAGTAATAGGCGTTATACGGGCGTTCAACTGGAAGCGAAGAAGCCAGTCGCCTCTTCCTCTGGCCTTACTCGTCATATTCTTACCTTTGAGTTCCCTAGCGTTGGACTACATTTTCTTTCAACAGACTGATCATCTAAACCCTGTCGTACGATTCAACTTCGCCAACACGATGATGGTTAGCGTAATAGCGGGTTTTGGTGTGGTCGCTATACGCGAGGCCCTCCAAGGTGCATTCAAGATCGTTGGGTCAGTCAGGAGAAGGCAAGTTCTCTCCGCACTCTTGGCTATACTGATTTTATCGTCGTCGCTTCTGTTTGCTTGGTCTACTCTCACACCTAGTATTAGCATGGTCAGTCACGCCGAGGAGTACCCAGCGGCTGAAGATGTTGCAAGAGTTATCGGAAATGGTAGAACATACCTATGTGCTGTTTCACCATACCTGGGTGGCCTTAAGCAGCTTTTGCCGGTGGTTTCTAACGTACCTCAAGTTGGTCTCTATTTCGGGCAGGGAACGGTAATCGGTGGCTGGACCGGTTATGAGGAAGGCGTTCTATTTGGGAATTTGGGAGGAACCTTGGAATTGGAAAACGTCCTCAAGTGGTTCGGCGTAAAATACATCGTGTTGAACACAGACCATGATCCCATCTCGAAATATAATGGATCCCCATTCAGGGAGATCTCGAGCGGAAAACTTGGAATCGAAAGCTATTCCATTATTGAATACGACGATGCTGAGCAAGCTATAACAGTTTCCACTGTTCCCGCCTTCCTCGTTATTGGAAGCACGGAAAGAGACGCCTATACGACTACACTTCGTTCCGTGATTTCAACTAACCTAAGCCCGGATACCGCCTTGCTCATAAAGGGAAGCGGCTACGTTGATGATTATACCGCAGCCGAGTTGGCGAATTTCCAAGCCATAATCCTCCAAGGCTACAGTTACCATGATCACGATCAGGCCTGGCGACTTCTCGATCAATACGTCGGCAACGCGGGGAGGTTATTCATAGAGACAGGGTGGCAATTCGTCAGTCAGGACTGGCAGAGCAGTTCTATCCCCACTCCTTCTCCTGTGACAGGAACAACTTGGAGCACATTTGAAAATCAGTGGAGTCTTGATTACGTTAACCCATCCTTCGCTGAAGACGTTGACTTGAGCAAATTCCCCCAGCCGGTTTTCGGTGGTCTACCCAGAGGATTTTCGGCTGCATCTTCGAGTAATATCCGCAATTGGGCTCAACCCGTACTATCAGGTTGGGGACACCCGCTCGTTGTCGCCGGCCAATACGGGAAGGGCAGAGTCATCTGGTCAGGCATGAACCTGATTCCTGAATCACAAGACGCGGCTTCGGGAGGCAACTATGAGGAATCGAATTTTCTCTCTAACCTTCTCAGCTGGTTGATTGGTGGCATCAATATTCGAGCGGTTGATCATCAAATTGTGAGTTGGGAACCTCAGAAACTTGTTCTTCGAATTGGTGGGACCACTGGGATGACCGGAGTCTTTCTTCGCCAAGCTTTCTTTCCGAATTGGCACGCCTACTCTGAATACGGCGACCAGAAAAGAGAGTTGAATATCTACCCAGCTGGTCCCGATTTGATGTACGTCATTGTCTCTACCGAAGGCGGACCGACTGAGGTCACACTTGCGTATCAAGCATCAACACTTGATACGGTCTCCTTATCCATATCTCTGGTTACGCTGGTCATCCTGGGTCTCTGGGTTGCAGGGAAAACTTCCTTTCTGTCGAGAAGATTGAAGGAAAGCTGGAAAGAAGAATAGGAAAAAGTATGCTTGGAAGACAGCTGGGAAAGGGTAAACCCAAGACAAGAAGAGAAAGACACTGGTAGACTGCAAGTATTATCAGAGATGGTATTTTGAGAAGAAATACGCTTACGCAAGGAAACGTGCCGCTATACAGAGGCATTACACAGAGATCCTCCGCTGGGCAGAACGCGTAAGTCAAGTCGAAATCTTCGAAGGTAAGAAAAAGACAGCCCTAGATGTAGGCTGCGCGTACGGTTTCATAGTCGATCTTCTTTCTAGGTTGAGTTACCACGCTGTTGGCACCGATGTCTCCGAGTATGCATTGGACCAAGGTGAGGCCTTAGCGCCGCTAGACTTGGTTCTCTCGACCGCTGAAATTCTACCATTCCGAAGAAATTCCTTTGAGTTGGTCACATGTTTTGAGATGCTCGAACACCTGCGCGAACCTGAACAGGCCATTTCCGCAATCTACGGCATTCTGAAGCCTGCAGGCACATTCATCATGTCAACGCCGATCGCGATGCCATTAGGATACTTGATACCACTCCTAGGCAAAGAAAAACTTTCAAGTCATCCGTCTGTGAAGAGAGCTCAAGTTTGGGCCACGATTCTTCGTGAGGCTGGCTTCAGCGCGATAAAATTCGAGATGTTTCTTCTTCTACCAATTCCTGCAACGATATTCAACAGATACTTCACAGTAGACAGTATTTCAGTCCTCGCGAGCCATGTTAGAATGGTGGCCAGAAAAACTCAGTGAATATGCCGAGCAGCTTTCTCGGTAAACTAAATAGAAGCCTCGAGCTTGCTCTCTAGCAAGCTAACATGCTTCTGCCAAGTGAATTTCTCTGACACATACCTAAAAGCGTTTGAACCAAATCTCTCTCTTGTCAGACGATCGGACATTATTTCCTTAATCTTGTTTGCAAAGTCACTCAGTTCGTAGGGTCGGGCGCGAAATCCCGTAATTCCATCCACGACAGTCTCGGCGGGACCAGCGTAGTCCCACACTACAGAAGGAGTTCGGCACGCGCCGGCCTCAAGGGGACCCAGCCCCAAGTCTTCTTCCGGAGCTGCGTACGCGCAAACTTCTGCCTCTCGGTATAACTTAATCAGCTCATCTTCGTCGACATCACCCGTAAACACGACATTTTGTCTAAGCCCAAGTTCCTGACACAATCTCATCAGCTGATTTGTATATTGGGTAGGACTGCCAGTCAACAAGAGCTTGGCATCTGGAAAATCCGAGGATACGTGATCAAGAATCTGTATCAGCCACTCAAGTTTCTTCTGAGGATAATGTCTGTTCGTAGAGAGAATAAACGGCTTTGCCTTGTCTCGCGCAGAACTTGCAATTCGCGATTTGTGTAGAAATTGATTGTCGACACCTGGGTAACAAACGATCGGCGTTCTTCCGTATGATATTCCAATGTGTTTGGCTGTCCAGTAGCTGTTAGCGAATAACGCATCTGCCTCGGTGACCGACATCGTATCTATCTTCTTCGCAATGGGTGCGCCGATGCTCGCTATCAAGAAGTTCAGAACCCTAAGGCTCGGGTTGACTCTCCAACCGACCTGCAGATCAACAGGACGAGGATAGAGGAATCTAGTCGGTTGATGCATGTAGCAGACGTATGGTTTCTTCAGGATCCGGCTTATTGCATAGCCGATCCATGTGCTGGGTTGTCCATGACAGATGAACGCGTCGAACATACTGAACTTCCTAGCAAGAAAAGGCGCTAGGGCCGAACTTGCCAATATACTGGCAGCTTCACGGAGAGGAACAGGAAAGGTAACCGGTAGGGTAGGAAGGTAACCTCTGACATCTATTTGCCGTATTAGTTGAGGAAAAGATCTTTCGGGTCTCACGATGGGCGCGAAACAGGTGACTTTGTGTCCTCGCTTAGAGAGTTCTATAACTTGATTTATCGCAGTACGCTCGCCACCGCCACTATAGAAAAAGCCCATGTGAAATACTGCTAGATGCATATGATGAAACCTATTGATCCGCCACGGGATATGTGCCGGTTGTTACCCTCTGCTTGAAACACATCAATTCTCAAATCTCAGACTTGGCCAAGAATCGAGTGTCAAGTTTCTTGAGATCTTCTATCTCGGCTACATCGTAGTACTCGGTTTCACTTAGATAGCCGAAGAGGCGTTCCTTTTTCTTGATCATGCTGGGAAACGTATCCTTCTCAAGGCTCGCGGCACGTCCGGTCTTGATGTAGGAAAAGATCTTGGGCTCTAAGACGTAGAGACCTATGTTCATCGTGAGATTGAGCTTCGGCTTTTCCCTCCATTCCAATATTCTATCAGAGTTTGCTAACGTAACAATTCCGTACTTGAGTGGGACCTCGTAGTGCCGTAGCGCCACCGTACCGACGGCGCCCTTCGCTCTGTGAAAGCTCACTAGATTCCGGATGTTTACATCGATTAGAATGTCGCCATTCATTGCCAAGAATGTCTCCGAGATGTGTGGTTCCGCAGTCTTTAGTTGGCCAGCTGTGCCAAGCGGTTTCCTCGCGCGAGCATAGTCAATGTGGACGCCGAAATCTGAACCGTTGCGGAAGTAATCCTCTATCTGCTTTCCGTGATAAGCGGTCGCTACGACAAGGTCCTTCACCCTATTTCTACTCAAGTAACCAATGATGTGTTCGAGAATTGGCTTGTCCCCCACCGGAAGCATGGCTTTGGGCATGATGTAAGTGTAAGGCCTGAGACGGCTGCCCATACCGCCAGCCAATATTACTGCTTTCATGCCACGCCAGTTTCCTTGAACCACTGCACAGTCTTCTCTAGTCCATACTTCAGACCAATTTCTGCCTGGAAGCCCAGGATTTGCCTCGCTTTATTCGTGTCGGGACATCTACGCCTTGAATCTCCTGGCAGAGGGTCATCATGAATAGGCTTCAGTTCGCCGGTTCGACCGCAAATTTCGATAATCTCCTCGGCCAAGTCAAGAATTGTAGTTTCCTCGCCAGACCCTATGTTGAACACGCCACCCACTGCTTGTTCACTTTCGGCCGCTGCGATCGTTGCATCAACAGAATCCGTCACGTACGTGAAGGTCCGAGTCTGCTTACCATCCCCGTGGATTGTGGGAGCGACACCTCTTAGTACGCTTCTAATGAAAATCGCCACGACCTGCCCATAAGGCGTTCCAATCAGCCGGGGTCCATAAGCGTTAAAGTAACGTAGGACCACTGTCTCGAGTTTCCGCTCGGCGTTTAAACTGAAGCAGAGGTGTTCTCCGAAGAGTTTGCTAACTGCGTAGGACCACCTGCGCTCCAAAGGAGGGTCAAAGTTGATTGGCTCATCTTCGAGTGTGGGAAAGTGCCTCGGCTCTCCGTAGACCTCTGATGTTGAAGCAAAAACAACGCGCTTGACATTCTCATCACAGGCGGCTTGAAGAAGGTTCCTAGTTCCGAGACCGTTCACCTCAAGAACTCTTCGCGGCTGCTCGTAGAAGTAGCGTGTCCCGTTTATTGCAGCCATGTGAAAGACGGTATCGACGCCCTTGACCGCCTTCCGAAGAGTCGATGCATCCAGGATATCTCCATGCTCAAACCTGAAATTACGATTGCCTTGATGTTGCGCTAGGTTCGCCTTTGAACCTCTGAAGAGGTTATCCAGAACTATTACCTCAAGTCCCATGCTAAGAAGTCTGTCCACGAGATGTGAACCTAGAAAACCAGCCCCGCCTGTCACGAGAACCACATTCAAAGCTTGCGCACCTGAGAACTAGAACGCCTACCCACGCCCCTGAATACAAAGCCAGCCTTAACCGCTTCTGCCGGATCGATGACATTCCGGCCATCGACGAGGGCTGCTGGCTTGTTTGCCAATTTGATTAGATCGCTTGGATTGAGACCCCTCAGTTGATTGTGGTCGGCAGTTATTACGAGACAATCAGTGCCTTTCGCAGCATCCAACGGATCTCTTAGGAGAGTGATTTTTCCAAGAGTCGATAACACTTTCTTCTCAGAGACGTATGGATCATAGCCAATCAATATCGCTTTCATTTTCGCAAGTTCTTTCGCTATGTGTATTGCGACACTCTCTCGCAAATCGTCCGTCTCGCCTTTGTAAGCGAGTCCCATGATGGCGATCTTCGATCCTGGTATCCTTTTCCCCATCTCCAGATACGCGGATCTCACAAGACCAATTGTGTGAAATGGCATGTACCTGTTCCTCTGGCGGGCAGCAGCAATCAAGGTTGGCCTCACCTTAGCTCTTTTCGCAATGTAGCTGAGCATATTCGGGTCTTTTGTGAGGCAACTGCCCCCGACGCCGCAACCAGGAGTCAGTATCCTTGTCCTGGGACCGGTGTTCGCTACCTTGATCGCCTCAAGGATATCTACTCCAACCGCCTCGCAGATGAGCGCCAGCTCATTAGCCAAGGCTATGTTGACATCACGATAGACATTGTCGAAGATCTTCGCGATCTCGGCCGTGGCGATCGTAGTGGCTCGGATAACTTCGCCCCCAACGAAACTGAAAAAACCTTTCGCGATGCCTATGCTTAGCTCATCAGCGGCTGCGATAAGGTGAGGTACTGTTTCTATCTCCTTCAGTGCGTTGCCTTCAACCAGCCTCTCAGGACAGTATGCTAAGGCAAAGTCTTTTCCTGCCTTCAGGCGACTTCGCTTCTCCAGCCTAGGCTTTATCATTTTCACGGTGGTTCCCGGCGGGACTGTACTTCGAACAATTACGGCTTTTCCAGGCTGAAGCGCCTTCCCTACTGAGAGCGCAACGCTCGCAAGATCCTTGGAGATCGGCTCCCCATCGCTAGCGACAGGAGTACCAACGCAGATTATAATTATGTCAGCCTCAGCCGCAGCTTCAGTCAAATTCGTGGTGAAGTGTAGTTTCCCTTCATCAATCTCTCTCAGAAGCTCGTCGACGCCGGGTTCGAAAATGGGAGCATTTCGTCTGATCAACTTTTCAATTACGTTCTTCTCCCTATCGACACCTATCACGGTGGCTCCTTTCTTTACGAGAATCAAGGTTAGCGGAAGCCCGACATAGCCCAGTCCAACTACTGCGACCTTCACAACGCCTGACCTGAGCCCCTCAACAATCTGAGCGGATGAAAGCACGCGTAGGTCAGTCATCTCTTCATCACACTTTAGGTAGGACCATAGCATGTTAAAATCTATGCTACAGACTGATGAGAGGCGAAACCAGTTGAACTTCTTTGCTCTGAATCACAAAGCGGGTTGCTCATCGCAGGAAGCCATATCTCAAGCCACTTCTTTCACTGCAACATTGAGACTGGAATGGAGACGGCACACGCGTAAGCGCACGTAGGGAGAATGGCCTATTGGACCTCGCTATCTTGCATATGGGATTCTTTTACTCAGGAGGCGGCGAAAGAACCGTCCTGAACGAGGCTCTAGAATTTCAAAGGAGAGGCCACAATGTCAAGGTGTTCGGTGCCGTGGTGGACAGGCAGCGATGTTTCCCTGAGCTGATCAACAGAGTTCATGTTCGCGCATTCTTTTGGGATGTCAATTGGCCACTAGTAAGAAAATCCGGTAACATGATCGTTCAATCTATGGTAGCACCTTTTCTGAAAAAGAGATTGGGCAAATTCGATTGGGTCATAGCACACGCCCAGTTGGCTCCTTGGATTGCATACAACACTTCCAAACAATACTTGTGCTATATGCAGCAGCCGAGTCGCTTCTTGTATCCGCGCCCTATAGATGAGGGATCATGGCGCTACGATGCAGATATGCAGTTCCTAAGCACCGTTGTTCCAAAGGTTCCTTGGATAAAGACCCTGGACAAAATGTCGGTAAGAGGAGCGAAGGGCGTTTTCGCGAATGCGGCGTGGGTTTCACATTGGGTTCAGGACGTATACGGCGTACCAGTCACTCCTTGCCCACTCGGAGTCGACCGTTCTGTGTTCAGACCTTTGCCAGATAAAAGGAAGGCACGGAAAACCATTCTCATGGTCGCTCGTCACGTCCCTCAGAAAAGGCAGGATTGGCTTGTCCAAATGATGCCTCAGATCATCAAGAAGTGCGGTGAGGTAACATTGGTTCTTGCTGGAGGCTTCTCCAGCTATACGCGTAAGCTCTCGGCGCTCGCCCGTGAACTAGGCGTCAGCAAGAACGTTATCATGAGAGAGATGCTTGGTGACGAACTGGTTGAAGCATACAATAGAGCGACAGTTTTCGGATTTACTCCCCCGACGGAAGATTTCGGACTTGCTCCACTTGAAGCGATGGCGTGCGGAATTCCAGTCGTCTGCTGGAACACTGCAGGTCCTAAAGAGACTGTTGTTGATGGAGTAACAGGGTTCAAGATTCGACCTTACGACTTAGGCGCATTCACAGAGAAGCTTATTACGTTGCTTCTCGACGATGAACTCAATAGCAAAATAGGAAGAAACGCAGTAGCGCATGTTGCGGAAAATTACACCTGGAAGAAACATGTAGACATTCTCGAAGCCACCATGTGCGAGATGAATCAATATTAGTGGGCGGAAGAACAGACATGACCAGTCTTAGTGAATCTCAGCGCCTCGTTCCGGAGTAACAAGCCGAACAGATCGACAAAGTGGAAGACCTGCCATATGAACTTAGGAAATGCAATACAAAATCGAAAGGCGATAACTGACCGATGAAGTTCTGCGATATGTGCGGCCGACAGTTGGATGATGGGGCACGTTTTTGCGACAAATGCGGCAGACTCCAAGCTCCACTTATCAGTCAAACTCGCAAGCCCTCATGGCATTTTACGATGCCCTCAGTACGCCTTGTCCTCATTGGCTTATTCGTCCTGTCACTGATTCTAAGGATCTTAGCGATCTCGTTATCCTCCCCTGAGGGAGCAGGTTGGTACTCGGACACATATCACAGATGGCAGATAGCCGTATACACTCTAAACATAGGTCTGCCGCAAGGCCGAATGTGGGATCTTCTCGGGCTTGAGTACTTCTGGGGGCCGCTGCCGATGCTGGTGGAAGCGTTCCTTATCTGGTTCCTAGGAACGACAAGCGTCGTACCATTCAGGATACTCAACATCGTTATCGGTAGCTCTAACGTGGTCATCTTGTACCTGCTTGCCAGAAAATTCTCATTACCCTACCCGGAGCTCGCCGGCCTCCTCATAGCCACGAATCCTGTCCTAATCTTTGTAGATATTTCGGGAATGGCAGAGCCGATCGCATTTCTCTTCATCTTCGCATCCTTGTTTTTCTACGAGAAGAGACCGTTCGTCTTCGGAGTCTTACTTGCCCTCGCGTCTATGTGTCGCGTTGAGTTTTGGGCCATTTCTTGGGGCCTCATCGCATGTTACGGCATATTCAGGAAATCCACAACAGCGATGATGCCTGCCTTGTTGGGCTGGTTAGTCGTTATGAGCCCATACTTGTTCCACTTATGGGTCCAGACCGGGGACCCGCTTTACCCGCTGCGGACCAATATCGCCGCGGATATTGTTGGCCAATGGTTTGCCACAGGAAGTATTGATATGTTGTCGCTAGTTTGGAGGGGGATATTCGTTGGGATATTGGCTTTTTCGCTCTTTGGGTTGATTTACCTAGTCTGGCGGAAACCGAAGAGTTACATAATTTACGCTTTTATTCTGGGAAACCTAGCCCAGCATGGCATTACATTTGGGCTGTCAGCTTACTCTTCCGGATTCGTGCCGCTGTACTTCATCGATCGGTTGATAGTTCTTGAGTATATCTTCATCGGTTTGGCCGGCGTTCCTTTCCTAATAAAGTACGTGCCGACTATTTTTCCCGCCATGAGAGGCGTTGCTTCGAGAAGAGCCTTTGGCGCAATCGTTCTGGTGGGCGTTGTGCTGCTATACTCCTATGTGGGGTACATGTCCACAGCCATTTACACAGACCAGGCTCAATCTGACATAAGGCTCTTTCAAGTTGGGAATAGGATCGCCGCGAACTATGCGGGAGGAACCATCATTAGTGACAACGTGGCTGTAACTTACCGTTTAATCAATTTGGGCATAGCACCTGAACATATTCTAGGGTCAACTTATGCTCCGCGAGACAATCTGGGCCAAATCTATAATTGGTTGGTAGAATACAACGTAACGATCATACTCTTCAGCGGTCGTGTCGCTGCAGTCTTGCCTGCGCTTCAAGATGGGTCGGATCACTCACCATTTTACGTCTTATTCAAAGACAATAGCACCGGTGAAGTGGTTTACAGAGTCAATTCAACTCAGCTTAGAATGCTAGCATCGTCCGGATAAGATTCCTAAAAAAGATGAGCCGCCGTCTGCTTTTGCTATTGCTGATCAAGATCAGGGGCGGATAAATAAGGCGGAGCACTGTCCATATTGTACGTTGACTGATCTTGGCCCGTGGAATCTGCAACCGAGCTATCGCAGGCTTAGTCGCTTTGGCAGCCCTCTCCGGTCTGTGGGCCTACCTTGGTTATTTGCTGCCGGCAGTGACTTTCCTCCTGCTTGGGTGGGGCGTGACCGTGTACGATGCAAGACGCCACAGCCATGAAACACGAGCATGACAATTTCACAGATCTCTGCGTTGCCTGCAGGAACTACTTGCCTCAACTGCGCATTAGCGTGTTTAGACCAAGTTATGGAGGAAAGGCGTTCGTTATGCTGGGGAGTGTGGAATGAAAGTGGAAGGCATCGCTCTCGCTGCGTCAGTTTCGATTCGGTCTCTGACCCTCCCGATCTGAGCCTCGTCAGATTATCTCATTGTATTGCTCATGTTCACAATCTGCATTTCTCTTGGTCCGCATTCGGGCTGTGTGGTATTGGAAGTATTACATGAGAAAGAGTCGTTATCGGTACAAGCGATACTTACTCTACCTCCCTAAGGCTATCGGCG
>Ga0315282_10013242_pt1 | contig 12465 bp, 13 predicted proteins | sample YL17G07_20_MG_FD_203693 | JGI IMG/M metagenome (GOLD analysis project Ga0315282, IMG submission 203693) | Sediment microbial communities from Yellowstone Lake, YNP, Wyoming, USA - YL17G07_20 | ecosystem: Environmental > Aquatic > Freshwater > Lake > Sediment | place: USA: Wyoming | collected... | reverse complement strand
GCAAAACTCGGCAGCAGAACTCGAGTTCTCCTCAGACAGCGGTCAACTGCCAAGAAACGGTTCTTGCACGGACAAACTGCGTTTGCCCTTCAGTTTCTTGCACAACTCACAGAGGTCTTTCACAGTCAAGTCTGGTTTCTGACCGCTTTCTTGAAGGTTCACCAGCGAATAGAACTGCGAAGGAACAAATATGGTTTTCATCCCGGCAACAGCAGCGCCTTTTATGTCTTCCAGCGGGCTGTCTCCGACATAAACAGTCTCCTCAGCGTTTACTCCAAGTCTTCTCAAGGCTTCATCAAAAATCTTCCTGTTCGGCTTACGCACACCAACATCCTCCGAAACCAAAACAGCGTTCAAGCAGCGGCCTATGCCTAATTTTCTAACCGCGGCATAAATCACAGGAGCGTAAGTAAAATTTGAAATCAGCCCCACCTTGCAGGCTGACGAGACCTCACCCAGAAGTTCTTTCGCACACGGGTTGAGCCTCAGGGACTCTAGATAATCCACGAAGAAAACATTGATCGCAGCTTTTAAGGACATATCCTCGGGGCCTATCTTGAACCCCAGACGGTTCAGAGCTTCAGAAACCCACACGGCATTCGTGACCTCAACAAGTTCCTCATACCGTACGGTTCGATACTTTTCATGAGCCTCGCCGTACGCCTTCAGAAAATCTTTTTCGCCCACTTTGAATCCTGCATCAAAAATGGCTTCGTACAGCTTTTGTTTCGAAGCTTCCATGTCATAGTCTTCAACACTCGCTAGGGTGCCGATGAAATCAAACATCATCGCTCGTAAAGCAGTCAGTTTCTGGCCTTCCGTTTCAAGTTGTTCTGAACTGGCTGTGAAATGTCCATTCGAAATAATAAGCTTTAGCGATACCTCCGTCGCCCTCTTTTCTATGCAACACTCACTTCTTTTTCATAGGCCATGTGAGGGTTTCCATTATGTCCGTCTTTGTTATTATTCCAAGGAGTCTTCTGGGGTTTTTTCGGTCAACAACCAAGACTCTTCCGATTTCATGTTCAGTCATTATCTCGTAGGCCTTTAGTGTGGTATCATCAGGGTAAACTGTTAACAGCCTCTTCTGCCGGATTTCCCCAACCTTTGCTGTGCTCCTCTGGTCAGGGTCTGTTTTCATGACGTCTTCAAAGGTTGCGATTCCCATGAGGTTTCCTTCATTGTCAAGTATTGGGTAACCCATGTGATGATGTTTTGTCATAATGTCAAGGAGTTCTGCGACTGTGGTCTCCGGGGATACTGACATAGGATTACCAGTCATTGTCTGTTCAACACTGAGACTTGCCAGCAAGCTGAGTTCCATTGGCCGAGGCTGCAATAGACGTAGTGTTGCGGGTGGCACGGGCTTCCCCGCAGCTTTCATTGTGTCCCTTTCTCTTGAATCGGTTTTCTCCTTGAACACAGCCATTTCAATCAGGTGAGTGAAGACTTCAGGTTCCTCTTCTAGTCTTCTGACTTGGATTGCTCCGTTTTTGACGGCGCTATTAAATATCTCTTCTCCAGTTTTCGTTCTTATGATGGCTGTTGACCATTCATCCAGCGGATACGCTCCGCCGACAGAGATGTCCGCAAGTTCCGCCGTGTAATCCAAGCAGCTGAGGCATCCTTGCAGGATGTGCTTCTTTGCGTCTGTGACAGGTATCATGGCGACTTTTTCTTTCGTGTGAATAATGTATTTCTTGTCAAGAGTGATCTTTACGATTTCAGAAGAGTCTATTCCCTGCTCCTGCTTTATTCCTTTCAAGAGGTTTTTGAGGGAGAAACTCCACAGGCACATTAGACCTATGACTACCTTGAGGTTGTCTGCTATTCTATGTTCCCAAGATTCCAGTTTGCGCATCGCCAAGACTTGGCAAGGTGTTCCAACGAATGCTATCCTTGTTTTCCCATATTCATGCACTATTTTTCCGAAAGCCTTGCCCACAGCGGACGGGAAATACCCTGCGTCGACTGCTGAGAACATGTCGTCGTAAACCAGGCCTATTGAAGGCTCAAGCTTCAAGGTTTCTTTTCGTCCTTGCTGAGAAGCCACCGCACCATCAATCAATTTTCTGTCGATGCTGTTGAGCAGAATTGCCGTGACAACTCCACCGCCATGGCTCATTTCGCGAAGTTTCCTGTCAGTTGCCTGTGCAAGCACTATTTTGCGGTAGTACCCGAGGCTTTCTCGCCTTTGCGGAGCGTCCGTGACAAAACCTAAGGCTTCCAGCAGCAAGGCTTCGCTGTGTGGACAAACATCATAACATATGGGACAGAAGTCCATCTGCTCAGAACAGTCATGAAGATAATGCACAGTGTCGCCTTCAATTCTTAGAGCATGAACCGGACAGGCTGCTTCACACGCACCGCACAGAGTGCACAGACCCGGGTCGATGATTCGGCTTTTCAAGTCGTTGTAAGCTATCAAGTCTCTTGCTGTTTTCATTCTCTCCCCTTCCTCTTGTACCAGCATAGCATGTCTGAACGGCTAAACCCCGCCAACTCGTACTGTTGACTCATCGTGATGGCACTCTTCGGGCAAATCTCAGCACATTGACCGCAGAAAATACAGCGGTCACCATAGTATTTAATCTCTGCTTCCATTCCTTTTCCCACCATTTCTATCGCTCCTGAAGGACAAGTGTTCTGGCACAGGCCGCATCCTATGCATTTCTTCATGTCCCACGTAGGACGGCCTCTGAAATCTGGGGGCACAGGCGATTTTTCAAACGGGCACTTTACCGTAGCGGGCTTCCTGAATATTTGTTTAAGTGCCTCTTTGGCCAAGCTCACTGTTTCACCTTCCTATTCCAAGCTCTATGAGTACTATCTGCAGAACGGCGATTGGCAGTAGATACTTCCACATTCCTGAAATCATCTGGTCTATTCTGAAACGTGCAAAAATGGCTCTCAGAAACGAAAGAAGCAGGACGACTGGCATTGTCTTTATTAGGAATGTGGCAATCGGAGGCAGAAAGCTCACTTGCTGAGCACCGCCCAAGTATAATGATGTTATCAAAGCTGAAACGAAGACCAGCTCAAGGTCCCTTCCGAGCCTGAACAATGCCAGTTTTCTTCCGCTGAACTCAGTTCGCCATCCCGCAACGATCTCTGTGTCCGCTTCAGGAATGTCGAAAGGAACAAATTCCAACTCAGCCAACATGCATATCACGAGCACCGCAAAGCCTATGGGCTGGAGCACTATTCCCCAGCGTGAGCCTGCTGATTGCCAACGAGCAATGTTGCTTATCGAGAGCGTCTGTGCCGCAATGGCTGGTCCAGCAAGAGCCAATCCCATCGGGATCTCATAACTGAGCATCTGGAGTGCAGCGCGTATGCCGCCTATGATGCTGAACCTGCTCATAGAACTCCAACCGGCCAGGAAAACCGTTACGACTATGAGCGTGAACACAAACATGACAAAGGCCAAGTCTCCTTCAAACGCTATCAAGCCTGTCTGCTCAGAAATAGGTATGAAGAACAACGCCGTCAAAGGCAAGGCAAGGTAAAGGATCGGAGTTAGAGTGAAGAGAATCTTGTCGCTGGCAAGTGGCACAATGTCTTCTTTTGAAAGAAGCTTGAAGAAATCTGCTACAGGCTGCAGGATTCCGAACGGACCTGCATACAATGGGCCATACCTGTTCTGCACTTTTGCAAAGAATTTTCTGTCGACCCACTCATAAAAGAAAGCCAAACAGAACAAGAACAACATGCCCGGAAAAACAAGAAGCTGCAGCGCTGAAAAGACATTCATCTCGACGTGTTCCTCTTCAACTGTTGCATAGTCCAAACCCAGTTTCTGTCCTTTGCAACGTCAACAAAAACCATACGGTCCATACAGGAGAAGCATGGATCTATGCCTGCCAAGATTATCGGGATGTCTGCCAAATGCGCACCCACGAGGGTCTTGCACAATGCTGGAATGTTTGCAAGGGTCGGGCTTCTGACTTTGTACCGTTCTGGCTTCGTTGTCCCGTTTGACTTGACGTAGTGGATCAGTTCGCCCCGCGGTGCTTCAACTCTTGAAACTGCTTCTCCCGGGGGAACAGCCATGGGCACCCGCACCCGCGTGCTTCCTTCTGGCATCTTGTCTAAAGCGTACCGCACTATGTTGATGCTCTCCAGCATCTCCTTGCATCTCACGACTGTTCTGCCGAGAACGTCACATTCGTCATCTACGATCACTTTGAATGGAATCTCGCCGTAAGCAGCGTACGGGTCGTCAGCCCTGACGTCATTCTTGACTCCGCTTGCCCGCAAGGTTGGGCCAACAGTACACAAATCGAGGGCATCCTGCTTTTTCAGGACCCCCACGCCTGCTGTTCTTTTCAGAAAAGTCTCCTCAGTTCGTATCACGTCAAGATACTTCTGAACTCTTTTCTCGAAGAAGTCTAGGCTGCTTCGGATTTTGGCTGTTTCTTCAGCAGATATGTCTCGTCTTACTCCGCCAATCGTGTTCATGGCATAGTGAACACGATTTCCCGAGATTGCTTCAAGTAGCTCCATCACTACTTCGCGGTCTCGCCACGTGTACATGAAAAGTGTGTCAAATCCTACTTCATGTGCCGCAACTCCAACCCACAGAGAGTGGCTGTGGAGCCTTTCCAATTCAGCTATCATTGTGCGAATGTATTTGGCTCTCGGCGGTGCCTCAACGCCTAACAACTCTTCGATTCCCTGCGTGTAGCAGGTAGTGTGTGCATGTGAACAGATTCCACATATTCTTTCAGCCAAATAGAGGTCCTGAATGTAACTTCGAAGCTCAAGAGCTTTTTCTATGCCGCGGTGAACGTATCCTATCCGTGGGGTTACGTTCACAACTATGTCGCCATCAACTTCAAAAAGAAAATTTTCGGGTTCTTTAAGGGCTGGATGTTGCGGGCCGAAAGGAACTTTGATCGTTGAGCCATAACCCACCTTGTTTTCCTCCTTTCATTTTTTCGTACCGATTTGTCGAAGCTCTTCGAAGGTTCGTTCCTTCCTCAGTGGATAAACGTCCTTCGGCCACTCTTCAGGCAGTACTAGAGGTGATAAATTCGGGTTTCCTTCAAAGCTTACTCCGAGGAACTCGTGTACCTCTCGCTCGTACACAGAAGCAGCCGGAATCAAGCCTGAAACAGTCGGAATACTCGGCATGTTCTTTGGCAATGCAACTCCAACAGAAAGTTCGATGGCTCCGTCCCGTGCAAAATGATATATCACTTCGATCTGGTCGCCCAAGTCGACGCCCGTTATTGTCGATAAGTGCTTGAAACCAAAATCGTTGATCAGACGTTTCACTGTCTCTTGGAATGATGCTTTCTTTATGCGCATGAAAATCCTTCTCTCCCTCGGAGCTTTCACCTCGATCATGCTGTCCTTCAACGCGACTCTGAGCTCATTTGCAACTTCACTTGTCTGACCCATGTAGCTCCCTCTTCCTTTTTCTCTGGATCATTCCTGCAATTCCGTCTATAATCGCTTCAGGCTTCGGAGGACATCCAGGCACATAAGCATCTACAGGGAGGACAGTGTCTATGCCGCCGAGAACGCTATAGCAGTCTTTGAAAGGCGACCCGCTCAGTGCGCACGTGCCGATGGCAATGACTTTCTTCGGTTCAGGCATCTGCTCATAAACGCGAACCAGTCTGTCCTTGATTTGAAGTGTGACCGGACCTGTGACCGCCAGAATGTCAGCGTGGCGAGGGCTCCCTTGCAGGCGGATGCCAAAACGTTCAACGTCAAACTTGGGCGTCAATGCTGCCACAAGTTCAATGTCGCATCCGTTGCAACCACCAGTGTTGAAGTGCAAAAGCCAAGGCGATTTCGCCCGAGCCCAATCGAAGACATTCATCTATCTATGCCTCCTTGAAAGAACGAGCATTCCGACGGCCATCAGCACAACCAGTGAATAGGCTATCGGAACAAGACCTACCGAGAAGAAAGATGTTGCTATGACAAAAGCAAGCACATCAAAGACCAGGAAGTAAACCGCAAAAACTAGAAATCTCTCCAAATCCACTTTCACCTCTTCAGCCGGCAAGTCTTCCCCGCATGCGTAGGGTGCAGTCTTCCCGGTATTCGGCGAACCGCCTCTGGCAGAAATTCTTCCACTAACTAAGTAAATTGCTGACGCTATGGCTAAGGAGATGCCGAAGATTATAGGCAACAGAAAAGGTGTATCAACAGGCATCAACGCGCCTCACTGTCAAAAGCTTTTAAAGCAACTCTTAAAGCTTTTTCTAAAACATACTAATAAGAAACCATGGGATGACATCGAACGCTTGACGAAGTTTTGCCCATTGCCCTGATGGTCACCACGGTCCTTCTTGCCTTATTGACTGTTGAGCTTCAAAGCATTTTGTATGCGGTAATCTCGTTCTGTGGAATGTGTATCAGCATCGGAGCACTTTTCTGGTTGCTAAATGCACCATTCGTAGCTGTTTTTCAGCTTCTTATATATGCTGGCGCGATTGTGACAATCTTCTTGGCAGCAATCATGCTCACAACACGAAAGGAGAGTATAAAATAGAATGAAAATTGACGCGATCACCGTTGCGGGATTAATCATTGCACTAATGACATTTGCTGCAGTAACCTTTCTAGTAGTACAGCACCCTTTTCCAGCGTTCTCCTTCGCGCAAACAACAGCCCACTACACGAGTACAAGCGGAAACGTGGGAGCAGAAGACAGCTTTTTCATGTGGACAAGCCGAAACATAGACGTGCTCGCCCAGGCTTTCGTCCTGTTCACTGCGGCGGCCGGATGCCTAGCGGTGTTAAGCACTCAGGAAAAGGAAGAAGTCTCATGATAAGCCTTTCCTACTATATCGCTTTCGCCATTGCACTCTACATAATTGGGTTATACTGTCTAGCAACCAAACGTAACATGATAAGACTCGTTCTGGGTGTCGAGATTCTCATGAACGCTGCACACATTAGTTTCGTAGCTTTCGCAGCCTATGTTTCGCCGGGTTTGGTGGACCCTCTCGCGCATTCAATCGTTATGGTTTCAATAGGTCTGGCGGGCGCCGTGAGTGCAGTAGGCCTTACGCTTGTCGTCTATGCATACAGGCACTATGGCACTCTGGATGTTAGGGAATTGCGGCGTCTGAAAGGATGAAGAGGTGAACGATTATGTTCACGCTGCCGCTTGACATTCTTCTGCTCTTCACTATAACTACCCCTGTTGCTGGATGGGTAGGTCAGAAACTGCACCGGCGCAGCATCTGCGGATTGTACGCTGCTAGTGGGCTCACCGCATCCGGAATAGCTCTGAGTCAAATGTTCACGCAGCTTTCTTCAGGTCAGACCGTTCCAGCCTCGAGCAACACGCTTTTCTCAGCAGCTTTCAAAGTTGACGCGCTGGGAATTTTCATGGCAACAGCTTTCACAGTGCTTGGAATTGCAGCAACCACATACTCGATCAAATACATGGAAAAGGACTCTGGGACAATCATTTACTACACGTTGCTCATGGCCATGATAAGCGGCTTGACAGGCGTAGTCTTCGCGGGAGACCTCTTCACTCTTTACGTTTTCTGGGAACTTATGTCTATTGCATCATATGTGTTGGTAGCTTTCAGGAAGGAGGAATGGGAACCTGTCGAGGCTGGTTTCAAGTACCTCGTGATGAGTGCTGCCGCTTCAGCAACAATTCTCTTCGGCCTGTCTCTTCTATATGGGATGGCTGGCACACTGAATTTTGAAGGCTTAGCTACAACTTTGGGCAGCAGTTCACCGAACTCTTGGATGTACGTTGCTGCGCTTTTCATTCTGGTGGGCTTTGGAGTAAAGACCGCAGTTTTTCCGCTCCACACATGGCTGCCTGATGCTCATTCAGCGGCGCCCACACCAGTTTCCGCGTTGCTTTCAGGAATTGTGATCGAAACTGGAGTCTACGCTTTGACTCGAACCTTTTTCACGGCTCTTGCTTCAACAGAAACCCACCTGTTCATTCTTCTCGCAAGTCTGAGCGTTCTTACCATGTTCGTTGGAAACGTCACAGCCCTACTGCAGAATGACCTGAAACGGTTGCTCGCCTATTCGAGCATCGGACAAGTAGGCTACATCTTGGCTGGCGTGGCTGTTGGGACGGAACTAGGTTTGACAGGTGCCGTGGCGCACATTTTCAACCACGCGTTGATGAAGGGTACTGCTTTTCTGTGTGCAGGAGCTGTGATCTACAAGCTAGGATCCAGACAGCTCGATGAAATGTCTGGTATAGGACGCAAGATGCCTGTCACAGCCGCTATTTTCGCCATTTCGCTTTTTGCCCTCATAGGTATGCCTCCGCTGAACGGGTTTGCGAGTGAACTGACCCTGTTCACAGCAGCAGTTCAGGCTGACGCTTCTTGGCTTGGCATAGCCTTAATTTTGAACAGCGTGATCTCTGCTGCTTACTATCTGAGAGTCCTGCGTACTCTATTAGAGCCTGTTTCGTCTGAAAAAGTTGAAAAAATGAAAGAAGCGCCACTTCTGATGTTGCTTCCAATGTGCGCATTAGCTGTTCTGATAGTCATTTTTGGAATTTGGCCCGACCAGCTTCTGAGATTTGCTCAACAAGCCGCGTCAAGCCTTCTGGGAGGGAGATAACAGATGATCTGGAATCCTGATATTGTCCCTTGGCTCTGCTGGATATTCCCCGTGCTTGGTGCGATTTCTTCACTGATTCTAGGCAGGGCTCACAGAAAAATCAGAGACATAACCGTCGTGTCTTTTTCCTTCTTAGCCTTGCTCATGGCCCTCTTCATGCTTCCAGACCTTTTTAACTACAGCTATACTGATAGACAAGCAGTCTGGTTCAGTATTGGCAGCAACAAAGTCGTAGGCTTGGGTATGTTAATCGACCCGTTGAGTATCATACTTGCAAACGTGGTCGCGTTCCTCGGTCTTCTCATACTAGTCTACTCGGTGAAATACATGGAAAAAGACCCTAATGTCACGAGATACTGGTTTTTCACATCCTTGTTCATGAGCGGAATGCTTCTTTTAGTCTTAGCCGACAATTTCATCCTTTTCTTCATTGGCTGGAAAATAGTTGGTCTCTGCAGTTTTGCTCTCATAAGCTACTACTACAGCGACGAAAAGGAGTACTGGATCGGTGGCCCATCGCCCTTTCCTTTCAGCAAGCCTTCAAGATGCGGCCTAAAAGCACTGCTCGTAACGAGCTTCGGGGACATCGCCCTTCTCGGAGGCATACTAATCATCTACTCTTATGCACACACGTTCAATTTCATCGAGCTTCTCCAAACGGCAGGAAGTTGGCTTGCACTAATGGCTCAAAACCCGGGTGTCTTGACACTAGCTTCGGTTCTGATCGTGGTGGGGCCACTGGCAAAATCAGCCCAGTTCCCATTTCACGAGTGGTTGCCTGAAGCTATGGCAGGTCCAACTCCAGTCTCAGCCCTTATCCATGCTGCAACCATGGTTAAATCAGGAGTCTACTTGGTTGCCCGCATCCTGCCCATATTCTTCTTCGCTTGCTGGAATCCTGGCGCAAATTATCCTGAAGCGTTAACTTTCTTCATCATCGTAGCGGTTGTCGGTGCTTTCACTGCTTTCATGGGCGGTACCCAGGCACTTGTTTCTCTGGAACTGAAGAAGGCACTCGCATACTCAACGATGAGCGTCATCGGATACATGATGCTTGCCCTAGGAGCTGCTGGTCTCAGCCCAGGAGCCCTCGTTGATGGAGTAGCTTCAGGAATATTTCACCTGATAAATCACGGGATTTTCAAAGCATCGCTCTTCCTCTGCGCAGGCATAGTAATCCATGCCTCGGGGTCAATTTATCTATCCGAGATGAAACTTTCGAAGAACAAGATGCGCTTAACATGGATCTTCATGTGGACGGCCGCTTTATCACTCATCGGCGTTCCACCTCTCTCGGGTTTCTGGAGCAAAGACGAAGTCCTTCTCTCGTGCTGGCAAAGCGGCCAATACGCATTGTTTACTGTTGCCCTGATCACAATCATCATCACTACGCTTTACGTTGTACGTTTCATGGGAATGATCTTTCACTCGAAAGCTCCAGAACATGCAGAAGAGAAACACGGTGAAGAGAGAAGCGGTCTATTTCTTGTTCCGTTGGGCTTGCTGTCCTTTTTAACTGTGGCAATAGGGTTAGCAGGGCCATGGATCAACAATATCATACACGAAATTTTTTCAAGGTACTATCTTGAATCTCTGAAGCTCCCCGTTGTGGGTGGGACCTATCCGCCAAGCCCAGTTTCTGGTGTTCTGCCTGTTGACATCTTTCTTGCATTAGATTCAATTCTGATGGTACTGATCGGAATAGTTCCTGCTCACAGGCTTTTCATTTCACACAAAACAAGCTCAGAGACACTGATCAACAATCACAAGAGCCTAAAATCTCTGCAAAAATTCATGTGGAACAGATGGTACATCGATGCTTTCTACAACAGAGTATTTGTGAACGGAATGCTTTTACTTAGGAATCCGCTGGTCCGATACGTTGAAGGGAGCATTGACCACGTTTTCAACGTCAGCGTTCCAAGCTCCTTCCAAGCGGGTCACAAAGCTTTGAAAAAGATTCAAACGGGAATTCTTTCAGTGAACATGCTTCTGATGATGGCTTTCATGGTTGCTGTCTTGTTCATTCTGTGGTGGCTGAGGGTGTTGTGAAATGGAAATTCCGTACCTGCTGCTTCAATCGGTCATAATTCCTGTGGTTGCGGCGCCATTTTTAGCGGTGGTTGGAAGAAAACTGAAAAAGAATTCAGGATGGGTCGTTTCCGCCATACTCGTGTACACGACATTTCTGCTAATTCTTGCTGCTGTGAACATTTGGGGTGCAAACAGTCGAATCGAGGAGGAATACGCTTGGAGCACATCGGTTCTTGACTTGAGATTCGGGCTTCTGGCTGACGGTCTCAGCCTTCCGGTAGCACTGGTCGCAAGTCTTGTCTGTGCTGCTTGTGCAGCTTTCTCGGTTCCTTACATGCAGCATCGGATAGAACAATTGTACGGCGAAGAAGCGCGTGGCATGTACAGCGTGTACTATTCATTATTCCTTCTTTTCCCTTCTGGTCTTGTAGGCGTCGTTCTGTCCACAAGCCTCATCGAGCTTTATCTCTTCGTCGAAATGGCTCTAGTTCCGGCTTTTCTTATGATTGACCTGTTCGGTTATGCCGATAGACACCGAATTGCGCTCATGTATTTTGTCTGGAACCACTTGGGCGCTGCCCTGTTTCTTGTTGGTGTGGTCTTGGCATTTTCTGGGAACGGAAGTTTTCAGATTTCCGATTTGGGAAGGATTTCTGGGACTTCAGTAGCCTTCTGGGCATGCCTGCTGATTCTTGTTGGATGGCTGATCAAGATGGCAGTCTTCGGTTTCCATGTTTGGATACGTTATGCCCACGGAAACACGCCAACGGCGATTGCACCCATAATCGCTACGATTGTCGGACTGGGCAATTATGTGCTTGTACGGTTGTTCGCGGAACCGCATGCGCCGCTTCGTGATACTTTCACGCTGTTCAGTCTTCCGCTTGCAGTCTGGGCGATTGTTACTATGATTTATGGCGCTCTTCTCACATTTTCCCAGGACGATATTAAACTCCTTTACGCATGCTCCACGATCAGCCAGACTGCCTACTCACTTCTTGGAATTGCAACTCTTACCTCGCTGGGCGTGTCAGGAGGCATATTCTACTTTCTAAGCCACACTCTTGGAAAATGCATCTTGTTCCTCACAGCGGGAGCGGTCTTCGTTCAGACTGGAACCCGAGACATGAAGGAAATGGGCGGCTTGGCGCGCAAAATGCCACTAACTGCAGTGCTGTGCATATTGGGCTCAATGATTCTCTCAGCCATTCCACCGCTCAGTGGGTTTCAAGCAGAATGGATACTTTTCACGGGAGTATTCAGCTACGGTCTCCAAAACACTCTGACCTTGTTGCTGGCCGTGATAGGCGTTCTCGCTACATTCCTCTCTCTGGTCTACAGTTTCTGGCCTGCAGTACGCATTTTCTTCGGGCAGCTCCCTCAATCAATGGAAAAAGTCAAAGAAGCCAAACTATCGATGACTATTCCCCTGATAATCATCACTTCCATATCCCTCATAATTGGACTCTATCCAGAACTGCTCACACGTTTCCTCAATTCGGTTCTGTAAGCATGGGTCAAAACTCTAATGGCTTGGAAGCGTTAAATAGCAACAACAAGAAAAGCTTGAAAATCATGGGGCGTCAGGTTGAAGGAGAAGGCAGTCTCTGCAGTATCCATTCTTTTCCTCTTAATCTACGGACTCGTCGCATTCTTCATGGCATGGAACGGTTCGTCAATGTTCCTGCTTGCTTTCTATCCGTTGCTCATAATTCTTGTAGGCGTGGCTTTCTTGCGTCAAAGCGGTTTGACCATGGCCTTTGTCGGTTTAGTGTTCACTATAATCTTGGCAATTCTTCAGTTTGGCACTCCTGTTGAGGTTGCCTTGGGGTCCACAGCGTACGGTTTCGTGAACAG
>Ga0315282_10013241_pt1 | contig 12466 bp, 5 predicted proteins | sample YL17G07_20_MG_FD_203693 | JGI IMG/M metagenome (GOLD analysis project Ga0315282, IMG submission 203693) | Sediment microbial communities from Yellowstone Lake, YNP, Wyoming, USA - YL17G07_20 | ecosystem: Environmental > Aquatic > Freshwater > Lake > Sediment | place: USA: Wyoming | collected... | reverse complement strand
GGCATAGTACAGAGCGTAATCGAGGATTGACCAGCCGCCCATTTGGGCCATGTATCGAAGGGATCTCTCGCCGCCGAGCAAATAATAAGCGGTTTCCAGCCATCCCCGGGTAGCGATGTTGGCCTGGATTTCCCTTTCCATAAAGCTTATGACTTCATCGCGGCTGAGGTCGAGCCGGGAGCCGGGCTTGAACGCGTGCTCCATGGCATACTTCGACAGGGCGTGCGTCGATTCAAAGGCCGTAGGATCAAAGGCGAACTCCGATCCCCAAAGATACGGATCTTCCTTGACGAAATACCTCACCTTCTTTTCCCATTCTCCCCGAAGCAGATCCGCTTCCTCCGTTTTTCCGTTCCCGTACAGCTCGTCGATCAGGTCGACGATCACGACCTCGTTATACATCCCCGTCGTCTGGGCCGACGCCTTATTGAACCAGAAATTATGCTCCAGGGGGTTGCGCTGGTACGGCAGATTGAAATAAGCGCGGGCCGTGCCGAAGGCGCGCTCGAGGTATTCCTCCTTGGTTAACGCCATCTTCAGCTCCGGAGAATTCTTGGCCGTCCGGTACATTCCGAAATAGAGAGCGATATAATGAGGATAGTCGTAGGCTCGGGAGAGCTGTTCCGTCCAGCTCCCGGCCTTCGCCGTCCCGCGGCTCTCGCGGTTCACCTTCCAGTTCGGCAGTCCGTAGATCCCGTACGGAAGCGGCCCTTCCTTATCGGTAAGCTGCAGCTTGCCCCAGACGAAGTTCTTCAGATGATAATCCTCCGCCTCGACCTCCTTCTGCTCCGGAAAGTGAGCATTCTTCGATGCGATGTAGGGCGCCTTGCACAGCATCGGGTCTCCCATCGTCAGGTTATAATTTTCTTCCTGGCCGGGCGTGTCGGGAGTGACGAGTCTCTCGTTCTTCATATCCCAGTCGGCAACGAGCCCGTCGTACCATTTGGTCGGGTCCCGGATCACCTGTCTCGTCGCGAGAAACGCAGCTCTTTTCTTGATCAGGGTCTCGAGCGGCTCCGTCACAAAAAACTCGAGCCCCATCTTCAGACCCTCGCCGAAGTTTACCGTTAGCAGATTTTCCCCGCGCCGCGAAAATTCGACCTTGTAGATGTGGGTGTCTTTTCCTTTTTGCCCCTGGTCCTCAATTTTGGTTTGATCAGGAAATTCGGGGGTGACCGTTTTGATTACGTTTTTAGTCCGCAGAGATAAGCCCGCGACCAGGTCCTCCGGTACAGTCATTCCGGGAACAATTTGGACATCGATCAGTCCTTCTTCGTATAGCACGTCCCGCACTCCATCATAGTCATTCGCCCAGTGAAATTTGAACCCATACGTCACTTCAGACCCGGGCATAGACATGGGCGTCAGGGTTACGCTCGTGTGAGGCTGCCGCCAGCCGGCGACCCTGGCCCCCTCCTTTTCAGCCTGCCCGCTAAACGCCGAATGAATAAAGACTGAATCCGCCCCGTCGAACCCTGGCCTTCCCCCGCCTACGTATTCCAGCTTCGTGGCCGCAAAAGAGTCGGGAGACACGGAGGAGGGACATCTCAGAAGCGGGACCATCACCAGGTACGGACCCACACTGTTGGGCCTCATCCAAAAGAGGAAAGAGCCGTGCCCGGCGATCAGACTGTGGGAGAGAACCCGGAGAGTTTCCGTCTCGATCCTGTTCCATCCTTTTCTGGTGTTAAAAGGAAGAGGCAAGACAATGTCTCCAATCTCAATCGGCTCATCCGTGAGGTTCCGGAAATTCAAGGTCCATATGAGGCTCTCCCCTTCGACCATAAACCGTTCCGTGAACTCCAGATCATCTCCCCAGCCATAACGATCAGAGATATGATACGTGACTTGGTATCGAGGAGGATGGTTCTCCGCGTCGGATGTCCTTCTTCGACCGTCGTAAGTCATGGACTGAGTTGAAGCTTCGTGCCATCTCCCGCCGCCGATCCTGAAGCGAACGAGGGCGTCGCCCAGGGTGGCGCCCTGAGCAATATAGTCCGTGTCAAAAGCATCCCCCAAACACTTGAGACTCGCGATTCCCGCGGGACCGAACTTTAAATCGAAACGCACGTTCGAGGCGGCCTGTTGAGCGGCGACAGATCCGGCCATCGAAATGAGGCCGCAAGCGACGAGCCCGAGAACCGTCTTCTTCGTCATCGAATCCTCCTCGAAATCAGATCCTGGCTGCAAAGCCCATATGCCCGGAAGCGGTCACGGATCTTCAGCTTTTGATCTTCCGAAGATCAACTTCCGCCTCGCCCTTCTCATGGATCGGAAGCAGAATGGCATTTTCTTGGCCCTTTTCGACTTTGAGCGTTGAGACGGGGATCCCGTCTTCAGACACACTATAGTTTCCTGCGGGCAAACCGGAAACCTTAAGCCGGGCGACGTGCTGCTCCCCACCTCGATTCTCAAGCGTGAATCGAATCTCGCTGAGGGAATTGTCCACAAAAATCGGCTTGTCTTTGGCAAAGCCGTCTTGATCCAAGATTAGGTGAAACCGTTGTTCTCCCCGGATGACATGGAAGCGCTCACGGAGCCCATCCTTCGGCACGACCTCGATGCCCTTCGCGGTCTGGCTCACCCCGCCGCCGTAAGCGATAAGGCCGAACAGGGGGTCATCCGCGACCACCGTGGCCGCAGTCCTCAGGGCGCCGGCGAAACCGAGGTCGATCTCCCCCCCATAAGGCCAGGCCCCTCGTGGATGCAGGGCCCCGTCGAGCCAGACGCGGCCCTGAGGCTGCATCATGAAGGCGCTGCCTGCGCCGCCGTCGTTCTCCCGGCCCGGATACCAATAGCCGTAATTGGATTCCTGTGTCCCGGTATTCATGAGAGCCCACGAACTCAGGTAGGACGCGTATCCCAGGCGCAGATACTTGACCGGATCTTTGGCGAAGTACAGAGCATAATCTAAGACCGACCAGCCCGCCATCTGAGACATATATCTGAGAGACCTTTCGCCGCCAAGCAGATAATAAGACGTCTCGAGCCAGCCTCGGGCGGCGATATTGGCCTGGATCTGTTTTTCCATAAAACCCGTAACCTGCTCGGCGCTCATGTCCAGCCGTGAGCCTGGTTGGAACGCGTTCTCAGCCGCGTATCTGGCCAGCGCGTGGGTGGACTCGAATGCCGTGGGATCAAAGGCAAATTCCGATCCCCACAAATATGGGTCTTCCTTGACGAAATACGCGACCTTTTTTTCCCATTCCCCTCTGAGCCAATCTGCTTCGGTTTTCATCCCGTTCGCCGAGAGCTCATCAATCAGGTCGGGGATGACCATCTCGTTGTACATGCCCGTCGTTTGAGCCGACGGCTTGTTGTACCAGAAATTGTGCTCCAGGGGATTCCGTTGATAGGGCAGTGAGAAGTAGGCCTTCGCCGTTCCAAAGGCCCGCCTAAGGTATTCCTCCCGGCTCAGCTCTGTCTTCAGCGCCGGATAATTCTTGGCTGCCCGGTACATGTTGAAATAGAGCATAATGTAATGAGGGTAATTGTAGGCCCGGGAGATCTGAACCCTCCAGGCACCCGGCCTCGCGGGCTCCAGGCTCTCGTGTTCGGCCCTCTTTTTGAGGAAGCCGGCGGGCTGCTCAAAGATCGCATAAGGCAGCGGCCCCTCCCGGTCGGTGAACTGCATTTTCCCCCAGAAATAATTTTTGAGATGATAATCCAACGCCTCCATCTCTTCCTGGGAGGGAAAATGGGCGTTTTTAGCCGCGATATAGGGCGCCTTGCACAACGACGGATCCCCCGAGATCAAAGTGTCCATTCTCCGGCCGAAGCCTCCCAGACTCCCCGGATCCCGCGCGTCGTCGACATTGTCGGGAGTCAGAAGCTTCATATTCTTCATGTCCCACTCCCCGACCAGGCCGTCGTACCACTTGCCTGGATCCCGGATCAGCTGCTTCGTCGCCAAAAAGGCAGATCTCTTCTTGATCAGGGTCTCCACGGGCTCGGTTACGAAAAATTCCAAGACCATCGTCTGCGCCTGTCCATAATTCACCGTCAGCAGATTTTCGCCCCGCCGGGAAAACTTCACCCTATAAACATGAGTATCCTTCGCCCTTTCTCCTAAGTCTTCGATTTTCGTCTGGTCCGGATATTCGGGAGTGACCTCTTTGATCACGTTTTTCGTCCGCAGTGAGAACATCGCCTCCAGGTCTTCGGGAACCGTCATGCCGGGGACGATATTCACGTCGAACAGCCCCTCCTCGTACAAAACATCTCGGACGCGATCGTAGCCGTCGGCCCAGCGGAATTTGAAACCGTAGAGTACCTCGGACCCCGGCGTGGACATGGCTGTCAAGGTGACGCTCGTGTGCGGCTGCCGCCAATGGCCACCTCTTTGTCGCTCGGCCGCCCCACTGAAGGCCGAATGGATGAAGACCTGATCCCATCGATCCTGCCCCTGCTGGACCCCGCCGGAGAACTCGAGCTTCGTGGGCCTAAAGACGCCCGCCGCCTCAAAGGGCGGACAATTTCCCAAAGGCATCATCATGAGAAAGGGCCCCACGCTGTTCGGACGCATCCAAAAAATAAAAGACCCGTGCCCGGAAATAAAACTGTGGGGGATGACTCGGCGGGTTTCCGTCTCGCTCCTGTCCCATCCCTTCCGGGTGTTGAAAGGCAGAGGAAGAGCAATATCTCCGATCTCAATCGGCTCATCCGTGAGATTGCGAAAATGCAGCGTCCAGACCAGGCTGTCTCCATCCACTCTGTACCTTTCGCTTAACTCCAAGTCATCCCCCCAACCGTACCGTTGTGAAAAACTATAGACGACTCCGTATCGGGGAGGATTATTCATCGGGTCTGTCGTCCTCCTCCGTCCGTCCTCCGCCATCCTCGGAGTTAAGGCCTCGCGCCATTTCCCCCCGCCTATCCGATAGCGCACCGAAACGTCTCCGAGAGTCGCGCCTTGGGCAATGTAATCCGTATCAAAAGCATCATGAGGAAATTTCAGACTGGCGATACCCGCGGGGCTGAACCTCAGATTGAAATTCTTGCTAGAGAGAGTTTCTTGAGCCCGGGCTTCATTCGCTCCCGGCAATACCAAAAGCAAGGAAACACCAAAAATTGCCATCCTGCGCACATTAATCCCCTTTACAAATTCTTTTTAGGGCTGCCATGACGAGCTTAAGGCTCTAGGACCGACCGTTGCGTTATTGCGGCCCCTTTCCGGCAAGGTAAGAATTCGCTCCCCTGGCCGCCTTTTCTTCTCTTTTTGATGAAATCTTGCCGATTTCCTGATCGAGCGTCTTCCCCCAAAGCACAGAAGCCTGATCAGTCGACACAGCGCAATATATCGCCAGGCCGAAGCCCTTGTCAAATCGACGAATCTCGTTTTGTAAGAGCCTTGAGGCCCATAAAGCTCAATGATATATTGGATAAGAAATCCCATTCGCCGTTGTTGCTTTGCTGGATTTTCTTTGTTATTTTACCTCCATGGCTAAAGAACAATTTGACGACGACGAAAGCAAAAACCCAAAAATCCAGGATCTGACCGGCGTTCCACTGCGGACGCAGGTCGGAGTCGGACAAATCTTTTTGCAGATGCCATTCACCCGAGAACACTGGAAGTCGGGCTTCGCCCTTCTCTTCAGCTTTATTATTGAAGCGTGGGAGATGATGATCATCATCCTTTCGAGCCAGTTGATCATGGCCGACTTCAAGCTCACCCCGAGCAAACTCGGATCTCTGATGGGGGCGATCTTTTTCGGGATGATTCCCGGATGTCTGATGTGGGGCAAGATCGTCGACTCGTATGGCCGCAAGGTGACGATGGTCTGGAGCCTTCTCTCCTACGGCGTCGTTTCCCTGATCAGCTCCACTTCCCCGACGTACACGGTCCTCTGGGCGACGCGATTCGCATCGGGAATCGCCCTCGCCGGGGTTCTTGTTTCCGCGTTCGTCTATTTTGAGGAGTTGCTGCCAGTAAAAAGCCGGGGACGGGCAACCGTTTATCTGGCTGCGGGGTGGCCTTTCGGGATGCTTATCGCGATCGGCGTCACGTCGCTGCTTCGCCACGCCGGATGGCACTGGATCTTGGCGGTCAGTTCTCTCGCCGGGCTCTGGTCAATCGTCGTCTGGAAACTGGTCCCTGAATCACCCTACTGGGCAGTCGGAAAGGGTAAACAGGACCTTGCCAAGCGCTCCATTCGTCGCTTGGCGGCAGGAAAGAAGGACTTCAATCTTGACCAGGTCGAGCTGGTCGTGGACCAGTACAGACAAGGATCCTACCTGGAGCTTTTTCAACGGAAGCTACGGCGCGTGACGCTGCTGCAGTCATCCCTCAATTTCTTTTTCTGCTGGGGATATTGGGCGCTAGCGTCGTGGATGCCAGTTCTCCTCTCCAAACGCGGTTTGTCGGCCCCCCAAAGCGACGGCTTTATCGCACTTTCCGCGCTGGCCATGATTCCCGGCTATATGTCTGCCTCGTGGCTGACGGGCCGCTACGGCCGGAAAAAGATTATGGTCATTTACGTGTCCTGCGCCGCCCTGCTCGGTTTTGCCTTTGCCAAATCCATGACTCTTGTGCAGATGTACGTCTCAAATTTCGCCTTGTTTTTCTTCAATCAGGGCGCCTGGGGAGTATGGGATACGTGGATGGGTGAGCTCTACCCGACAGACGTGCGGGGCGTAGGTTACAGCGTCGGTCTGACCGTCCAGCGCGTGGCGAATTCATTAGCCCCGGTGGTTATCGGCGTTCTATTGGCCAGGAACGCGGGTTTCTCCCTGACCGTATCCTTCATCTCCTCCTTCCTTGTGGCCACGGTCATTTTGTGTCTATTTCTCCAGGAGACAGAAGGGACCATCCTCCATTGATGGCTCCGCCCCTTCAGAGCGACTCCCTTGCACTGCTAAAGAATCAATCCTCGGATAACGGAGAGGTGACTCATGCATGAAGGGAAAAAGGTCCATCCCGAGGAGAACGCGGAATCCAAGGGGATTCTGGGACACGAGCCTGTTCTTTCCGAGGTTCCTTTATCCGAGCGAAAACACTGGATAGTCCCGGCCACGATTTTCGCGGGGCTGGAATTCGCCGTTCCGGTGATGATGCTCGGGGCTGCGTTGGCGGGAAGCTTCAGCTTGGCCAAGATCTTGCTGATCCTGCTTATAGGCCTGGTCATCATCCAGTGGATCGGCAACGGGCTTCAAGGTTATCTCGGGGCCAAAACGGGCCGTCCTTCACCCGTCATTGCCCGATCGAGTTTTGGCTCGCTCCAGGCAAGGTTTGTCATTGGATCCGCTCTCCTGGTCCTTAATATCGGCTGGTTTGGAGTGAATACGGCCGTAGCCGGAAACGCCATTTGCGCTTTGCTCGGAATCAATTATCAGCAGCAGTGGATCGCCTGGGCCATCTTGACGCTGATGGCCGGACTCCTCTTTGCCCTGCCGGCGGTCATCGGATACAATTCGATGAAATGGACGGATTATCTGGCTGTGCCGGGAGGGATTATATTGGTCACGGCGGGAGTCATTTACGCCCTGCGGAACACGGGTTGGGACAGGATCATCTCCTGGAACCCAAAACCCTCGCTCACCCTTCTGGGAGGAATCAGCCTCGTCCTCGGGGCGAACGTCGCCCAGTGGCTCATCGCCTCCGATTATACTCGATACTCTAGGCCAAGAATCAAGGATCAGGCCCTGATCCCCCTGGGCATCGTCGTGATCGGCCTGATTTTCTTCACCACGGGCGCCGTGATGTCCGTCGGTGTCGGGGACGCCGATATCATTCGGGTTATGCAGCGCCTGGGATTCCCCTTCTGGGGCTTTCTGATCCTCTGGCTGGCCCTTTGGACCAGCCAGCTCGTCGCCAGCTATTCAATCGGCCTCGAAATTGCCAATATGTTCAACATCGACTCGGAGACGGGTCGTCGCTGGCTGACCGTCGCTGGCGCATTGACGGGGATCACACTGGCCCTGTTCGGGATCCTGAAGTATTTCCTGAATTTCCTCATCGTCATGGGGGTCACTTACCCAGCCATTGCCGGGGTCATGTTCGCCGATTTCTTTTTGGTGAGCAAACGGGAATGGACGGACAAAAAAGGCTGGAACTGGACGGCCACCATGGCCTTCCTCATTGGGGCTTTAGCCGGTTATGTCACCCAATATATCTGGCCGATGGGGATCCCGGCGGTCCAATCCCTTCTTCTCTCAGGGATCATTTATGTCGCGGGAATGAGGCTCAAAACGCGGGCGAACGCGGCCCCGCAAAAAGCGTAAGAAGGGGAAGTCCTGTTTACTTTCCTGCTAGGCGTCCATCATCTGCTTCCGGAGCTCGCGCGTGGCCGGGACGTCGACCGCCATATTCCCCTCGTCGATGACGACTCCGTACAGATTCCTGGCTTCTCCGAGCGAGACGTAGCCATCGCGCACATCGAGGAGAACCTTCTGGGGATCACGCTCGAGAGGAGGCCCATAGCCGCCGCCTCCCCCGGTTTGGAAGCTGATCATTTCATTCGGAGCGATCGGCAAGTTGGAGACTTTCCGCCAGGGCTCTTCCCGTCCCTCTTTTCGGTGAACCACAGTAATGCTCGGTTTCCCCTGCTTTCCCCCGAATAAGCCCCACGCCGGAGAGCACTTGACTCGATCGGCCGTCACGGTCAGGCCGGCCGGATGATCGACGAGCCGGCAGTCCCGGCGGGCGCCCAACCCTCCCCGGAACTTCCCCGGGCCGCCCGAATCCTGGATCAGCTCAAAGCAGTCAAACTGCCAGGGATATTTCACCTCGGCCAATTCGATTGGGACGTTGTAGGTATCCCCGAGGTTCATGCAGAAAAGAGCGGATTCGCCGTCTTCGTCCGGCTTGGCGCCGTAGCCGCCAGCGTCCCCTTCGGCGTTGACGTAGTATCTTCCCGAACGCGGATCGGTCCCGTAGATAAAGTCGGCCATGCAGTCGCCAAAATGCCCTGCCCGTACCCGATCGGGAATCACAGGGGCCAATGCCTTCAACACCAGGTCAGGGATGACGTTGGTCGGCGTCGGCCACATCGCGCAGGCAGCGGGGAACTGCGCCTTAAGGAGGCTGCCCTTGGGGATGATGATCTTCAGGGGCCGAAAGAAACCCTCGTTGCTCGGTTGGTCGAGGGTCGTGACGATCTTAAAAGCGTACCGGGAGGCGCAGACCGTGGAAGGCTCAGGAACATTCATCGGCCCGCGGCACTGAGGGGCGGTCCCGGTGAAGTCCAGCGTCATGTTTTCGTCCTCGACGACAACCGTTACCCTGAGCAGGAGGCTCTCGTCGAGCGGCCGGTCATCGTTTCCGTCGCCGTCGAGAATCGTCTCCGCTTCGTAGGTTCCGTTGGGTATCCGCCGGATCGCCGCCCGAGACATTTTCTCGCCCTGATCGAGGAGAGCGACAATCGACCGCTTCACGGTGTCCAGACCGTATTTGATAATAATCTCGCCCAGCCGAATGCTTCCCGTTTTCACCGCCGCGATCATCGCCCTAATATCTCCGAGGACGGGATCTGGCACGCGGGAGTTCGCTCTGATCAGGCGGAAAACATCCTCACTCGGCTTTCCTTCGGCCAGGATCTTGACCGGGGGCATGCGAAATCCTTCCTGAAAAACCTCAGTGGTGTCGCAATACCAGCCGCCGGGATGAATCCCTCCCATATCGACGGTGTGTCCTCGGAATGCGGCCCAACCGAAAATCTCACCGTCAAAGAACGCCGGACAGAGGACGACGATATCGGGACAGTGGGTCCCACCTCCGTTATAGGGATCGTTACAGATGATCACGTCTCCGGATTTCAATCGCTTCCGTCCGATGGTTTCGTAGGTCGACCTGACCGCATAGCCCAGGCTTCCCAGGAATGAAGGCAGCCCGGCGGTTTCGGCGATTGCGTTGGCTTCATCGTCCAGAATTCCGCAGCTGAAATCTACTTCTTCATAGAGGACGGGGCTATAGGCGGCTCTCTCGACCGTCCTTCGGATATCCCGGCTTGCCGCGATTAGCCTGTTGCGGATGACTTCGAGAGTGATCGGATCAATCTTCATAGCCCCTCCTTGTCGATAGAGATGATGAGGTTTCCAAAGGGATCGACGACGCAGGTCTGATTTTTCTCGATAACGGTCGTGGAAGTCGGCTCTTCGAGAATGGCCGGACCTTCGATGATGTTTTCGGCAAGGAGCCCATCGCGCTGATAAATCGAAAATTCCTGATGTATGCCCTTTCCTTTGTAGACTTTTCTCTTTCCGCGCCGCGATCCTGGCGGGGGGGTCTTGCCGCCATTGGGGATGGCTCGGAATTCGGGTTTCCAGGTCTTGCCGATGCCGATGACGCTCAGCGAAACAATCTCCTTTGGCTCCTCGGGAGCATTGTGTCCGTAAACCCGGAGATGGAGCTCATCAAAGCTCCTGGCCAGAACGTCCTTATCCGCGTCCGATAATTTTTGGGCCGAGGTAACGGACAACGTGTGTTCCTGCCCGTAGTATCTCAGGTCGATCTTGTAGGAGACGACGATGCGTTCGTCGGCCATGCCCTCGCTCTTAAACAGCTCTTTCACGCGAACCCCGAGATCCTTGAAAATGCCATTGATCACCTTCGTCTCCGCGCGGTCAAAGAGTTTGATATACGTTTGGGTAAAGTCGTGTCTCAGGTCCGCCATGAGCATTCCCCAGGCGGAGAAAACTCCCGGCGCGGGAGGAACAATGACCTTGGGAATGTTCAACTCCTTGGCGATGGACGCCGCGTGCGTCGGACCCGCTCCCCCGATCGCGATCAAGGCGAAGTCTCTCGGGTCGAAACCCTGTTTGACGGTCATCGATTGGAGCAGCCCGGACATGTTGCAATTCACGATGTTTACGATCCCGAGCGCCGCGTCATTGGCATTGATATGATAATAGCTCGCGATTTTGCCCATCGCTTCACGTCCGGCTTCGGGGGAGATGCTCATCTTGCCACCGAGAAAGTACTCGGGATTGAGGATGCCGAGCTGGAGGTCGGCGTCGGTGACCGTCGGGTCTGTTCCTCCTCTCATGTAACACGCCGGGCCGGGCTCGGCTCCCGCGCTTTGGGGTCCGACATGCATGGCTCCGACTTCATCGATCCAGGCAATGCTGCCGCCCCCGGCGCCGATTTCGCAGATATCGACGACGGGGAGAAGGATGGGCCGCCTCTCGACTAAATATTGATCCGCCGTTTCGGGGAGCCCGCCCCGGATGATCGAAGTTTTGGCCGTCGTTCCTCCCATGTCGTAGGTCATGACGTTCTTGTAGCCAATCATGTCGGCCAGGAACGCCCCACCGATGACTCCGGCCACGGGCCCCGATTCGACCATGGAAATCGGCATGTCTTTGGCGACGGCCGAGGTCATAATGCCCCCGTTCGATTGCATGATCTGAAGGATTCCCCGAAAGTCCCGGCCGGCCAGGTTCTCTTCCAGGCTTTTCAGATAATTCCGAACCACAGGCATCACATAAGCATTCTGGACCGTGGTGCTGGTGCGCTCGTATTCATAATATCGCCTAGTGATGTCATGGGAGAGAGATGTCATCGCCCGGGGATATTTCTCATTCAGCAGCTTTCCGATTTCCTGCTCGTGCCGGGGATTGACATACGCGTTGATAAAGCAGACAGCGACCGAGGTGACATCGTCTTTGTTCAATCGCCCAATCACCTGAGCAAAATTGTCGAGGTCGAGTGGAACAAGGATGCTTCCGTCGGCCTCAATTCTCTCTTTGATCTCCATTCGGAGATACCTGGGCACGAGGGCCGTGGGCTTCTTGTAGAGCGGATTATACATCTCGGTTCGGTTGCTTCGCCCGATCTCAAGCACGTCCCTGAAGCCCTTGGTCGTGAGCAGGGCGGTTTTCGCCCCCTTTCCTTCGAGCAGGGCGTTGATAACGACCGTCGTTCCGTGGACTATGAAGGAAACATCTTTAAAAGGTACGCCGAATAGCTCGACGCTGCCAATCGTTCCAATTGAAGGATTTCCCGGAGTCGTGGAGACTTTGCTGACCTTGATGTCACGACTGGCTTCGTCAAGCAGTACCCCATCCGTAAAAGTCCCGCCGACGTCTGTTCCTATTCTGTACACTCCTACCTCCTAAATGTGTTGCGCGAAGATCCAATGCTCAACGAATCCGTTCGGCAGAAAAAGAATGTCAAAGCAATTCTCGTCTGTTTCCATATTTCGAACGTAATGTATGATATATTATGGTTACAGCTACATGTAAAGATTTTTTAAGCCCCTGTTTAATCCCGTTTCCCTTATTCTTTATTATTAAAAGACTGCCTTTCTTCGTCCGCTCTCCGCGGCCGGTCCCGGACTTCTTTTACCATACTTTGAACGGCAGAGATTTCTTATCGAAATACATCTTGTAGGGAAACACCTCCCCCATCGCATAGAACGGGAACATCTTCGACTCGGCACTGGTCCCATCAGGAAATTGAACGCGAAAGACTCCCGGCGTGCTGTACGATTCGGCCGGAGACACAAGCCCCACTCGTGTCGGCTTGGGG
>Ga0315282_10013240_pt1 | contig 12466 bp, 9 predicted proteins | sample YL17G07_20_MG_FD_203693 | JGI IMG/M metagenome (GOLD analysis project Ga0315282, IMG submission 203693) | Sediment microbial communities from Yellowstone Lake, YNP, Wyoming, USA - YL17G07_20 | ecosystem: Environmental > Aquatic > Freshwater > Lake > Sediment | place: USA: Wyoming | collected... | reverse complement strand
TAGAGATAAAAGGAGACATAGCTCAGATACAGAATGCACTAAAGACAGTATATCCAGAAGTAATAACAAGTATAATGGGTAAGTACCTAGTAATAAAGGTAGAAGAGAATAAACTAGAAGATATAAAAGGTTTAATAAGCACAATAGATAAAGCTCAGATAGAGCAGGTGGCTACTAAGTCTCTAGAAAAAACAGAACGGGTGAGTCTTACATACGTCTCTGCTAAAGACTTTGTAGATTCTATAAGAGGCTTATTCCCTCAAGATACATTTATAGTTGAACCTCCAACAAATAGTATCGTTATAAAGGGAACTGAGGATATAATCGATAGAGTTAAAGAATTTATCAGTGCAGTAGATATTCCTACTCCCCAGTATATGTTAGAGGCTAAGTTGGTAGAAGTAAATAGAGATGGAGCTTTACTAATTGGAATTGACAGTTCCATTACTGGGAATGTAAGTTTAGGGCTTTCTACTAATAATTTTGCCTTAGAGTCTCTGACATCTCTTGTTTCTTCAACTGTACAGTTAAATGCTGTATTAAATATGGCTCAGAGTAAGGGGCTTGCAAAGGTTATAGCTGCTCCAAAGATTGCCACTAGTGATGGAAAGGAAGCGACTATATTTATAGGAGATGCAATCTACTATAATATTCCAAGACCTGATGGTGGATTTGACCTAAGACAGGTAAATGCTGGTATAACCCTTAATGTAACTCCAAAGATGGAAAGGGATAAATCTATAGATGTAAAATTAACTCCAGAGGTAAGTAGTATCACTGGTTGGACAGGAAGTGGTGCAACCATAGCTCCTAATATAGGTACAAGACGAGCTTCAACAGAAGTTAAAGTGAAGGATGGAGATACAATAGTAATAGGTGGCTTGATGCGTTCTTCAGATACAGAGACACTTAAGAAAGTACCTCTCTTATCTAACATCCCTATACTTGGACAGCTTTTTCAGTCTCGGGATACCAAACAGGAAGAGAGGGAACTTATCATAATGCTAACAGTAAATGTAATTAAGGAGGGAAAGAAGTAATGCTTTATCGAAGAGATATTCTTTCTATAGAAGATTTGACCATAGAAGATATAGAAAATATATTTGCTATGACTGACTTTTTAAAGTCTAAAGAGGGTAATTCTCATCGTCCGCTGCTTGGGAAATCGATGGGATTATACTTTGAAAAGCCCTCTACACGAACAAGAGTTTCTTTTGAGGTAGGGGTTTATCAGCTTGGGGGGTACCCAGTATATCTAGACACTAAAACCCTTCAGATAGGAAGGGGAGAAACAATCCCTGATACAGCTAGAACTCTTTCTAGATATCTAGACTGTATTGTAGCAAGAACATTAAAAGATGAGACTGTAAGAGAGTTAGCGTTCTATGCAGATATCCCTATAGTAAATGCCCTTACAGATAGAGAACATCCCTGCCAAGCTTTGGGAGATATCTATACTGTAAAAGAGCATTTTGGTTCTTATAAGAGTTTAAAGCTTTCTTTTATAGGAGACGGGAATAATGTTGCTAATTCTTTGGTTCTTCTTTGTTCAAAATTAGGGATAGATTTTGCGCTTGCTTCTCCAAAAGGATATGATATCAAGAAAGATATACGAGAAAGAGCTTTAGAAAATGCCAAAGTTTCTGGAGCTAAGATTAATTTTTATAATGACCCTCTTGAGGCGGTAAAAGACGCTGATATAATATATACAGATGTCTGGGTAAGCATGGGAGAGGAGCAAGAGGCAGAGAAGAGGTATAGGGACTTCCAAGGATTTCAGGTAAATAATGAGCTTATTAAAATGGCTCATCCTAATGTAAAGATAATGCATTGTCTCCCTGCAATGAGAGGTAAAGAGATTGCTGATGATGTAATGGATGGACCTTGTTCTATAGTTTTTGACCAAGCAGAAAACAGGTTACATATTCAGAAGTCTATACTGTCTTTGATTTTGGGATAGAGGAAGATGAAGAGGATATTTGGTACAGATGGAGTAAGGGGTATTGCCAACAAAGAACTTACTCCAGAGTTGGCATTAAAAATAGCTAAGGCAGGGGGGTATCTTTTAATGAAAGGTAGAGAGAATCCTTCCTTCATATTAGGAAGAGATACGAGATGCTCTGGAGATATGATAGAGGGAGCAGTTATCTCTGGTCTATGTTCAGTGGGTGTCTCTGTAGTAAGGGTGGGAATCTTACCAACTGCAGGGATAGCCTATCTTACTAAAAAGCTAAATGTTGCTGGTGGCGTAGTAATATCTGCTTCTCATAATCCTATAGAGGACAATGGGATAAAGTTTTTTGATTCTCAAGGCTTTAAACTATCAGATGAGATGGAAGAAGCTATCGAAGAATCTCTTGAAGAGAACTTTCCTATACCTATTGGGAGTGAGGTTGGAAAGGTTAAGAATTTAGATAGAGCGGAAGAGCTCTATATGGAGTATCTTATAGAGAAAGTCGGCACGAAACTTGAAGGTATTAAAGTAGTATTAGACTGTGCATACGGTGCAGCGTATAAAGTAGCTCCTTCCGTATTTAAGGCATTAGGGGCGGATGTCTTAAGTATAAACGATACTCCTCTAGGAGAAAAGATAAATGTAAATTGTGGGGCTACTCATCCTAAGGTAGTCAGAGATAAGAGCGGAGAAGTGCCAGATAGTATTGGTATATCCTTTGATGGAGATGCAGATAGGGTTATCCTTATAGATGAAGAGGGGAACATTTTCGATGGGGATTATATCCTTGCTATATGGGGAATAGAATTACTAAAGAGAGGAGAATTAAAGAATAATGCTGTTGTGGGAACTATTATGAGCAATTTGGGGTTAGAAAAAGCCCTGGCTCAATACGGTGGTAGGCTTTTGAGAGCTTATGTAGGAGATAGGTATGTTCTTGAAGAGATGTTCCATTCTGGAGCCATCATAGGAGGAGAGCCTTCAGGACATATTATTTATCTCCCAGGGACAACAACAGGGGACGGCATTTTTACTTCTCTTATGATTTTGAAGATTTTAAAGGAAAGAGATAAGCCATTATTTGCTTTTAGAGATATTATTAAATGTTATCCACAGATTTCCAAGAATATAAGGGTAAAAGACAAGTATGGTATAATAGAAAATAGCCTGATGAAGAGTTTGATAACTAAGGTAGATAAATTATTAAATGGTAGAGGTAGATGGATTATAAGACCTTCTGGAACAGAACCATTTTTAAGGGTTACTTTAGAGGGAGAAGACGAATTCTTTATAAAAGAGTTAATAGAGGAAATAGAGGGGGAGATAAAAAAGATAGATAATGCCTATAGCTGATTGGTTCAGTCGTAAACCTAAATACGCCGAATTAAAACCTGTAAAGAAAGAAATCCCTGAGGGACTATGGACTAGATGTCCTAAGTGTCTTGAGATTTTATATAACAAAGAATTGGAGAGAAATCTGAAGGTATGTCCTAAATGTGGGTATCATTTTAAACTAGGTGCATGGGAAAGAATATCTCAACTAACTGATGAAGATAGTTTTCAGGAGTTGGATGGTCATCTAGAAAGTGTTGATGCTCTTTCTTTCGGTGGAGATATATATCTGGAAAAACTTAGAAATGATAAAGAGAAAACAGGAATAAATGAGGCTATTGTTACTGGTATATGTAAGATAGAAAACTATTCTTGCCTTTTAGGTGTTTTCGACTTCGGCTTTATAGGTGGAAGTATGGGCTCTGTTGTTGGAGAGAAGGTTACTAGACTCTTTGAGTATGGTAGTAAAGAAATTGTTCCTGTAGTTATAGTATCTACCTCTGGTGGGGCAAGGATGTATGAAGGGATGCTCTCTTTAATGCAGATGGCAAAAACTAATGGTGCTTTAAATAGATATAGAAAAAATGGAGGAGTATTTATCTCTGTCCTTGCTGACCCTGCTACCGCAGGTGTACTGGCAAGTTTTGCCTCTCAAGGGGATGTAATTATAGTAGAACCTGGGGCACTTATCGGTTTTGCAGGACCAAGAGTAATTGAACAGACGATAAAACAAAAACTTCCTGAAGGGTTTCAAAGATCAAATTTTGTATTTCAACATGGTATGGTAGATATTATAGTAGAAAGGAATGAGTTAAAATCTGTCCTGGGAAGAATAATAAAGATATGGAACTTGAGACAACTTCGTTAACTGCCTGGGAAAAGGTTCAATTAGCTAGACATCCCCAAAGGCCATTAACTCTAGATTATATAGAAAATCTTTTTGAAGACTTTATCGAACTCCATGGAGATAAACTCTATGGAGATGATTTAGCTCTTATTGGTGGTATAGGTGTTTTCGAAGGTAAGGGTGTAGTAATTATTGGTCATAATAAGGGTAAAAATATAAAAGAGAACATAGCAAGAAATTTTGGTATGCCACATCCTGAAGGTTATAGAAAGGCACTTAGATTGATGCAACTAGCTGAAAGGTGGCATCTACCTGTAATCTCATTTGTAGATACTCCTGGTGCATATCCTGGTATAGGGGCTGAAGAGAGAGGACAGGCAGAGGCGATAGGCAGAAACATACTGGAAGCTTTTAACATAAGAACTTCCATACTTGTAGTAGTTATAGGAGAAGGTGGTAGTGGTGGCGCTCTGGGTATAGGGGTAGGAGATAAGGTCATTATGCTTGAGAATGCAATATATTCTGTTATTTCTCCTGAAGGGTGTGCTGCTATCATCTGGAAAGATTCTAAGGAAGCTGAGAAGGCAGCTGAAATGCTTAAGCTTACCGCTCAAGATTTAATTAAATTTAATATTATAGACGAGATTATTCCTGAGCCTCCTGGTGGGGCGCATACAGATATTCTTAAAACGATGAGTCTAGTAAAAGATGCTATTGAGAGAAACTTGGAAATTATATGTAATAAAGATATAGATACACTTTTGGAAGAGCGCTATCAAAAGATAAGGAAGATAGGAGTATTTGAAGAAAATTTGGTGCCGAAGGCCGGAGTTGAACCGGCACGGAGTCCAAGCTCCACTTGATTTTGAGTCAAGCGCGTCTGCCTATTCCGCCACTCCGGCTTTTTCTATTATTTTAGATGAAAGAAGAAGGTGATGTCAATAGATAAGCTTATCTTGGTAGATGGAAATGGTATAGCTTACAGGTGTTACTTTGCATTACCAAGGCTTTCTAGTCCGAAAGGAATTCCAACTCAGGCTGTTTATGGTTTTACAAATATCATCTTTCGGGTTATTGATGAGGAAAATTCCTCCTATATGGTTGTAGCGTTTGATACTAAGGCTCCTTCTTTTAGACACGAAGCCTATAAAGAGTATAAGGCTCATCGTCAGGCAATGCCTGAGGATATGAGTATTCAGTTTCCATATATAAAGAGACTACTCAAAGCACTTTCTATACCTATATTAGAATATCCAGGATATGAGGCGGACGATGTTATTGCCACACTGGTTGAAAGATTTGGAAAGATGATGGATATTTTAGTAATTTCAGGTGACTATGACCTACTTGCTCTGGTAAAAGAAAATGTCAAGGTGATACTTCCGCTGAAAGGAATTACTGAGACTGAAGTTTTCGATGTTAAAGCGGTAGAAGAGAGACTAGGTGTTCCTCCCTATAAGATTCCTCTATTTAAAGCATTGGCTGGTGATGCTTCAGATAATATAAAGGGTATAGATGGTATAGGGAAGATGAGTGCCATAGAGATATTAAAAGATGTAGATAGAGTAGATGAGCTTATAGAAAAGATTCCTTCTCTACCATCTAGATTAAAGCCTAAGTTGGAAGGGAAAGAAGAAGAGATAAGAGATAATTTCTTTATTGCTTCTTTAAAAACAGATGTCCCTATTTCTATTGAGGTAAGTGAACTCGCCCTAAAAGATGTAGACAGAGAAGAACTTAAATCTATAGCACAGGAATTAGGTATGAGGTCTGTATTAAAGAGATTCTCAATAGAAGCTTCTGACCAAGAGATGAGAGTTTCTCATGAAGAGATTGAATTAGAGAGGCTTAGTGCTTTAATAGAAAAGGCAGATAGTTTGAGTATTGAAGGAATAATAGACAAGTCTCACTATCCTCCCAAACTAAAAGAGTTAACAGTATGCATCGATGGACATATCTATAGAGTAGAGGCTCATTTGACTGAATTTGTTGGAGACCTTTTGACTCAAGATAAGATAATCTCTCTATACGATGTAAAATCCATATATAAATGTATAAGCCCAGAAAAAAGGGATAATTTATCAAAAAATATATTAGATGTTCATCTTTTAGGTTATCTTCTTGATACATCTCAGGAGGTAAAGCTTGAAAATCTGATAGATAAATATTTGGGAGAAAATATCGAAAGACCTTTAGCTATAACTCGTTTAGGACCTATACTGAAGAATGAAGTATTAGATAATGGTATGGGTGAGCTTTATGAGAAGATAGAGCTTCCCCTTACAAGGGTCCTAGCGGATATGGAACTTAAAGGTGTCTTGATAGATACAGAATATCTCAATGAGTTTTCAAAGACCCTTGAGGTTTCTCTCTCTCAGATAGAAAGTTCTATATATAACTTAACAGGAGAGACTTTTAATATAAACTCCCCAAAACAACTTGCATATATACTCTTTGAAAAACTTAGGCTCCCACCTGTAAAGAAGACCAAGACTGGATACTCAACCGATGCAGAAGTTCTAACTCAGCTTGCAGCTGAAAATGAGATATGTGCCAGGCTCTTAGAGTATAGAGAACTTACTAAGCTTAAAAACACCTATGTAGATGCATTACCAAAACTTGTGAATCCTTATACTGGAAGATTACATACTCATTTTAGCCAGACAATGACATCAACTGGAAGGCTAACAAGTATGGAGCCAAATCTTCAGAATATTCCGATAAGAAGTGAGATAGGAAAAGAGATAAGAAAGGCATTTATAGCTCCTCCTGGGTATAAGTTAATCTCTGCTGATTATTCCCAGATAGAGTTAAGGATTCTTGCCCATCTAAGTGGAGACCCTCTCCTTATAGATGCTTTTAACAAGGGGATGGACATTCATTCCCAGACTGCTTCCAAACTATTTGGGGTACCTCCAGAAAATGTAAATTCAAATATGAGGAGACTTGCCAAGATTATAAACTTTGGAATTATTTATGGGATGAGTGAGTATGGTCTTTCTAAAGAACTTGGAATCCACAGGAAAGAGGCAGCTAACTATATAGAGAATTATTTTAATACATACCGTATAGTGAAGGAATTTCTAAATAACTTAAAGAAGGAGACTATGGAAAAGGGATATGCTCATACGATATTTAATAGAAGAAGGTATATCCCACAGATAAGGAGTAGTAATAAAACAGAGAGAGAATTAGGAGAAAGGTTGGCTGTAAATACCCCTATTCAGGGGAGTGCTGCAGACCTTATTAAGCTTGCAATGGTAAATTTATATGATATATTAAAAGCTAAAAAGTTAGAGGCAAGTATTATTTTACAGATTCATGATGAGCTTCTTATAGAAGTGAGAGAAGAGGAGGCAGAAAAGGTTGCAGGTATAGTAAAGGAGGTTATGGAAACTGCCTATCCTATGAGCGTACCAATCACTGTAGAATTAGAGATAGGAGATAATTGGTGCGAGATATGAAGGCCATTGTTATAGGTAGTGGCGGAAGAGAGGATGCCCTCTCTTATAAAGTTTTACAGAGTCCTCAATTAACTAGGCTTTATTGTCTTCCTGGGAATGGAGGTATGGCAAGAAGGGGAGAAATTATTAATAGAAAGATAGAAGAAGTTCCTATTATTGCGAAAGAACTTGGGATAGACTTTGTAATAGTAGGACCTGAAGCCCCTCTTTGGGATGGAATTGTAGAAAAATGCGAGGCTTTGGGTATCCCTGCATTTGGTCCTGACTCTAAAGGGGCTCAACTGGAAGGCAGTAAGGTATTTGCAAAGAGATTTATGAAAAAGTATGATATCCCAACTGCTAACTTTGAGGTATTTAGCGAGTACGAAAAAGCTTTAGATTATATAAAAGAGAATGGACTCAAGGTGATAAAAGCGGATGGGCTTGCTGCAGGTAAAGGGGTAGTAATTCCTGAGAGTTTTGAAGAGGCAAGGGATACCCTTTATAAATTTATGGTAGAAAAGACATTAAGAAAATCTGGTGAACAAGTTGTGCTTGAAGATATACTCTCTGGTAGAGAGGTCTCTTGTTTTATAATAACTGATGGTAAAGACTATAGATTCCTACCGATAGCCCAAGATTATAAGAGAATCTATGAGGGGAATAAAGGACCGAATACTGGAGGTATGGGTAGTATTGCCCCTGTAGAGTTAGGAGAATCTTTAATTAAAAAGATTAAATCAAAGATAATAGAACCAACCTTAGAAGGCTTGCAGAGAGAAAATATAACTTATAAAGGTGTTATCTATTTTGGTCTTATATTAGTAAAAGATGAACCTTATGTCCTTGAATATAATGTGAGATTTGGTGACCCAGAAACTCAGGCGATAATTCCCATTATTGATGGAGATTTGCTTCAGTTTATGTATGAGACTGTTCATTCTAAGCTTCCTTCTTCGGGACTATCTATAACACATAAGTATAGCTGTTGTGTTGTTCTTGCTTCCTCTGGTTATCCTGGACCATACGAAACAGGGAAAGAGATTACTGGATTAGATAATGTTACAGAGGGTGTTGTCTTTCATGCTGGGACCAAGTGGGAGAATAATAAACTTCTTACTAATGGTGGAAGGGTATTGGATGTGGTAGGTCAAGGAGAAACTCTAAAGATAGCGAAAGAGAAGGCATATAAAGCTATAAAATATATACACTTTGAAAATATGTTATATAGGAGAGATATAGGTGAAGATAGTAATATTAATGGGTAGTATATCAGATAGACCTTTGGCTGAGCCTATTTTTGAAATTTTAAAGGAGTTTGATGTAAGCTATGAGGGACGGATAATCTCTGCTCATCGTTCACCTGATGCCTTGAGAAATTTCCTCAAGGATTTAAACCTCAAAGAGACAAAGGTTATCATTGCAATAGCAGGAGGGTCAGCTGCTCTTCCTGGTGTAGTAGCAAGCTATATAGATATCCCTGTTATAGGTATACCTGTTCCTACAAAGAATCTTGGAGGAATAGATAGTCTCCTCTCAATGACACAGATGCCATCCGGAGTCCCTGTGGCTACTGTAGGTATAGGAGAGGGGGGGGCAAAAAATGCAGGCTATTTAGCCTTAAGGATACTTGCATTAGAAGATGAAAATTTGAAGGAGAAGCTTGCTAAATTTAAAGAGAAATTGGCAGAAGGAGTGAGAAGACTTGATTGATAGATATAATGTCCCTGAGGTTTCTAAAATCTGGATGGATGAGTATAAGCTTTTTACCTGGCTTAGGATAGAAATTTTGGTATGTGAAGCTTATAATAAGCTGGGGGTTATTCCTTCTGATGCCTTAGAAAGAATAAAGAGGAATGCTTCTTATGGAAGTCCAGAAAAGGTAAAAGAGATAGAAAGAGAGACAAGGCACGATGTGGTTGCTTTCGTGAAGGTTGTAGGAGAGAGTATAGGAGAAGATGCAAGGTATCTCCATATGGGTATTACATCTTCTGACTTATTGGATACTACTTTGGGAATTCAGCTTAAAGAATCAGGAAATATCATACTTTGTGATTTGGATAAACTTATAGAAACAGTAAAAAATAAAGCTAGAACTTACAGAGATACCCAGATGATAGGGAGGACCCATGGGGTCCATGCTGAACCTATTACTTTTGGTTTTAAGCTTGCAGGATGGATTGCTGAATTAGAAAGAGATAAAAGGAGACTAATTGATGCCATAGAAGAGGTCTCTGTAGGGAAGATCTCTGGAGCAGTAGGTCAATATGCTGAAGTACCTCCAGAAGTAGATGCTTATGTATGCGAGAAACTAGGCCTTAAGCTTGATGTTGCTTCTACACAGGTCATTTCAAGGGATAGATATGCGTTCTTCCTCTCTACTCTAGCAATATTGGGTTCTTCTCTAGAAAGGTTTGCTATGGAGATAAGACACTTAGCAAGGACAGAAGTCCAGGAAGTAGAGGAGTTCTTTGCTAAGGGACAGAAAGGCTCAAGTGCTATGCCCCATAAGAAAAATCCTATTACTTCGGAACAGATATGTGGACTTTCCAGGGTATTAAGGGGAAACCTTATCGCTTCTTTAGAGAATATGGCTCTTTGGCATGAGAGGGATATAAGCCATTCCTCAGTAGAGAGAATCATAATGCCAGACTCTACTATTCTAGTTAGTTACTTATTGCGTAAATCTAGAGAGCTTATAGATGGTCTAGTGATACATCCAGAGAATATGGAGAGAAATCTTGAATTAACAGGTGGTCTTTATAATTCCCAAAGGGTTCTCATCTCTCTTATGAAAAAGGGACTTCCAAGAGATACTGCTTATGAGATTGTTCAGAGAAATGCACTAAAATTTTGGGAGACTCACAGACTTTTTTATCAATTACTCTTAGAAGATGAAGAGGTCAGAGCATATTTATCAGAAGAAGAATTGAAAGACTGCTTTGATGACGAAGTTTATAAGAAAAATTTAGATATAATCTATAAGAGGGTTGGAATATAAAAGTTACTAGAAGGAGGCTAGCATTATGTCCGATACTCAAGTCAAATTATATTTAGATAGAGAATTTGTTATAGGTAAGACAGAACCAAGACTTTTTGGCTTTTTTGTGGAACATCTTGGGAGATGTGTTTATGGTGGACTATATGAGCCTGGGCATAAATTCGCTGATGAGTTAGGTTTTAGAAAGGATGTAATTGAATTAGTTAAAGAACTTGGTGTTACTATTATACGTTATCCTGGAGGAAATTTTGTATCAGGATATAGGTGGGAAGATGGTGTTGGACCTGTTGAAAAGAGACCTAAACAGCTAGAACTTGCCTGGGGATCAATTGAAACTAATCATTTTGGTCTGAATGAGTTTATTCAATGGACTAGACGAACTGTGGTAGAACCACTGATAACTATCAATCTAGGAACAAGAGGTATAGATTCTGCTCGTTCTATAGTAGAATACTGTAATCATCCCTCTGGAACTTATCTAAGCGATTTAAGGATAGAACATGGCTATAAAGAACCACATAACATAAAGGTATGGTGTCTTGGAAATGAAATGGATGGACCTTGGCAGATAGGGCATAAGAGTGCGGAAGATTATGGTAAGCTTGCTGTTGAATCTGCAAAAGTAATGAAATGGGTTGACCCTTCAATAGAGCTTGTTGTCTGCGGTAGTTCTAATCCTTATATGCCTACTTTTCCTCAATGGGAAGCAACTGTACTTGATATAGCTTATGACTATGTAGATTATATCTCTTTGCATATTTACCTTGGAAATAGAGAAGATGATACTATGAATTTTTTGGCAAAAGTTACAGATATGGACAGATACATAAATACTGTTGTTGCAACATGTGATTATGTAAAAGCAAAGAAGAGGTCAAAAAAGACTTTATATTTATCTTTTGATGAATGGAATGTTTGGTTTCATTCTAGAGAGAAGGATAAAGTTATAGAACCTTGGTCTATAGCTCCTCCTCTTCTTGAAGACGTATATAACTTTGAGGACGCTATGGTTGTTGGAGGTATGCTGATTACCCTTCTAAATCATTCAGACCGGGTTAAGATAGCCTGTCTGGCTCAGCTTGTGAATGTTATAGCTCCAATAATGACTGAAAATAATGGTCCAGCTTGGAGACAGACGATTTACTATCCATTTATGTACACCGCCCGTTACGGTAAGGGAGAAGTTTTAAAGCCTATTATTCAATGCCCTGTATTCAATACAAAAGAGTTTTCAGACATACCTCTTGTCGATGCATCAGCAGTCCTTAATGAAGATGGAGAGTTAGTGCTATTTTTAATAAATAAGAGTATGGAATTATCGATACCTCTAGAATGTGTCCTACGTGGCTTTGATAAAGATTTCTATGTTAAGAAATATATCGTCTATTCAAGTAATGACCCTAAGGCGGGAAATACTAAAGACAATCCATTTAATATTGTCCCAAGAGAGGTTGAAAACTATTGCTCTATCACTGGAAATACCCTTACTATAAAACTTGAACCTTTCTCATGGAATGCTGTAATTTTAGCTAAATAAATTTTAAAATTCTTCTAGCCCGCTAGCTATGCGGGTTTTTTAATTTTAGGATGTTAAACTTCCGCTAATTGGGAGTTAAGGCTTACAAATCTTACAAGGTCTGTATCCTTGTTCTTTCGCTTCTTCTCTTGTATTGAAAAACACCTTATTTCCCTCATCTATCTTTTCTACATATCTACATTTCGAGTGGTGAAAGACTTTCGAATTTTTATTTCCTACATACCTGTATGCTCCCGAGCTGGATTTCTGTTTTCCTGAAATTCCCCATAATCCTTTGCCTGATTGTTTTGCTTTTGCTTGTAAGCTAACGAATAAATTACCATATTTTGTATTAGAAGAATTAAGAACCTGA
>Ga0315282_10013239_pt1 | contig 12466 bp, 12 predicted proteins | sample YL17G07_20_MG_FD_203693 | JGI IMG/M metagenome (GOLD analysis project Ga0315282, IMG submission 203693) | Sediment microbial communities from Yellowstone Lake, YNP, Wyoming, USA - YL17G07_20 | ecosystem: Environmental > Aquatic > Freshwater > Lake > Sediment | place: USA: Wyoming | collected... | reverse complement strand
GTTGTCCTCTGTTTATGGTTTTCGGAGGGGTCTTGAGCTGGATGTACTTGGGGATGGGGGTAGTGGCTGGCTGAAAAGCGTATCATTAGCCCAAAAACTCATAATTATTGAATCCGCCTGCGCGCGCGAGGAAGACTACATCAAGTTTAGGGCTTTCCTAAGGCACTTCGAGACTTCGCCTCCCTCCTCTTCCGCCCTCTCCTTACCTTGGAGCCTCATCTAGGTATCTCAGGAACTCGGATTTTGGCTCTTTTTGCTCCCTAACTTCTGGTTGAGTCAATCCAAACGAGTCGGAGGCTCGACGAAGCTCATCTGAGAGAGGTGGATCAGGTGGATGGTCGACGGGAGGCTCCTCAGCCACTCTGTCCGTTTTTTGGGATGAACGGCTTGGAGACTTCTCCCGTGAGGCATCGAGGTTTTCAATGATGTGCATGAGGGCCCCTGCGAGGATAGCCTTCTCCCATTCGCCCTCCTCTGAGAGCCTTCTGAGGTCCTCCAAGAGCTTTTCCTTGTCTATCTCCGGGGGTTCCGCCCTCTCTCTCGGCTCCATCTCACTTATGGGTCTCCTTTCCCCCTGGAGAGGCTCTGGTTCTCTGATTGGATCGACTATAACATATCTTCCTGAGACGTGGATGACGTTACACTCGACCAACTGTCCCGGGCCGAGCATACTATGGTAGGGGCTATCCCTGTCGAAGATTATCGTACGGCCATCAGGCATATTTCCGATTATGTTGCCCTTAACCCCCCTGATAGTACAGACCTTTATCCTGTCGCCCAGATACACAGGCTTCGTATCCCTTTTATAATCCAATATAATCTACATCCAATTAGAAAACATTCAATATTTATCAGGTTAATTCTCTAAGCCCATTATTTAAACCACACGCGTTACATAGATCAGGGATAGTGTCTGAAATCCATAAAGGCGTACGTCATAGACTCGATGGAACTCTCAAGGATCTTGGACTAGGGGGAAACGACGCCGGGGACCTTCGGGAAGGGGACCGACTCCCAGATGTAATCGCGACCGCATACGTACCTAGTGAAGCGTTCCACTCCTATGCCGAAACCGGCCGACGGCGTCGTCCCCTCCCTGAGCATCTCGAGGTACCACCTGTATGTCTCCGGAACCTCTCCCGTAGAGAGCATCCTGGCGACGACCCTCTCGTACTTGTACTCCCTCTCACCACCGCTGACGGCCTCACCATAGCCTTCAGGGTAGAATAGGTCGAAGTCGCGGAGGATTCCCGGGCATTCCTCGTCCTCCCTGTCGTAGAAGCCCCTCGCCGTCTTCGGGTAGTCGATGAGCCAGAAGAAGTCCCTGAAGCTATTAGAGAGAGTCGCCTCTGCCTCCCACGATATCTCCTCGCCCTGCTTCACCTCAAAGCCCTTCTCCCTCAGGAGCTCTACGGCGTCGCGGTAGGTAATCTTCTTAAAGGGGAGCTTCGGCGTCTTTAATTCTCTACCGAGGACATCGAGCTCGTCTGAGCAGTTCGCCTTCACCCTCTTCACCACGTACGCGACCATCCCCTCCCCAATTTCCATGACGTCGAAGTAGCTTGCCCTTGCGACCTCGAGGTCGAGCTGCCTGAACTCGGAGAGGTGGCGACCAGTCTCGATGGTCTCGTCGGGCTCGAGCCTGATGTTGGGGCTGAGGGCGAAGATCCTGTCGAAGCTGTTCACCGCCGTCTGCTTGTAGAGGATCATGCTGGTCATCACCTTGAACTGGGTGCCGTAGTAGTCGAAGCTCACCTGCTGCGCGCCCCTTATGCCGGGGTCGGTGGCGGGGCCGATGATGGGGGCGAGGATCTCGATGAACCCTATGCCTCGTAGATGGTCCCTGAGGGCTGAGAGGATCTCGTCCTGTACCCTCATCACCGCCCTCATCTCAGGCCTCTTGATATCCCTGTACCTTGCCTGTAGCTGAGCCTGTACCTGAGCCTGCCTCTGTGCCCTGTCCATTCATTACACCGACAATAAAGAGTACGAGCGAACGGCCTGTGATATAAAATTATTCCAAGAAATAATGTATTATTTACGAAATAACACTTAAATAGTGTCGCCACATCGTATATTTTCTAATGTCATCCGTTAACGTGGATGAGAAGGACAAGGAGATACTACGGATGCTCATGGAGGACGCCAAGGTATCGGCGAAGGACATAAGCGCCCGGATCGACTCGCCGATAACCACCGTCTACAGCCGGATAAAGAAACTAGAGGACACCGGCGTTATCAGGGGGTACAAGCCGATCCTCGACGCCGGGAAGCTGGGGCGCCCCACGACCGCCTTCATCTTCGCAAGCTTCACCTACAGGCCGCCGGGTGTGGACAAGGATCTTGATCAGAGGGAGATCGCGAGGAGGGTTGCGAGGTTCCCGGAGGTGCAGGAGGTCCACATCATCACGGGGGACTGGGACTTCCTCATCAAGGTGAAGGAGAGTGACGTCTTCGCTGTCGGTAACTTCGTCGTCGACAAGCTACGCACCGTGCAGGGCATTTCAAAGACCCTGACCTGTATGGTCTTCGACGCGGTGAAGGAGACGATGGACGTCCCCCTGCCGCCCTAATCCTCTTATCCCTTACCGATGGAGGCCTTCCCTTACCATGTAGCCTGCGAGGGTGCCCAGGGCGGTGTGGATGAACGCCATGGCCATGGTCGATCTCTCCTCCAGGGTAGCCTCCTCGAACCGACTCCATAGCGCCCTTCGCGTCACCTTATACCCCGCCTCCTCCGGGCCTATACCTAGGCAGGTCTCGGGGCGGCGACTGGCCTCCCCTAACGTGGCCGCATCGGGTGCATCGCCAGGCCCCATCGGTCCACTTGAAGAGCTGGTGTCCGTGGCAACCCCTGCACCAGAGATCCCTGAGGACGCCGACCCAGGGACAGCCCCGGCAGCGTGCCCTGTACTCGACGACGTCGAGGTCGTCGATGCGCCGGTATGGGACAGACGTTTCTTCGCTAACGCTAAGTGATTCATCATCTACGTGCACGCACCCTCTCCATGATGAGGAGCAAACGCTAGTCGTCAAACTTCGCTAGCTTAGGGCCTAGCACAATTGGAGATGCTATAGAAGCCTAGTGCCTTCACTATGATTCCGGCAGGGCAAGCAAGCCGACCCCCGCGAAGATATCCCAAGCGCTATATTGGGCCCATTGACCGCAACGGGCACACGGAGCGTTCCAGACGAGTCCAGCTGATACCGAATTCATGACGAAGAACAGGAGAAGTAGTGGCAGAAGAACAGGAGAAGTGGTTGGGTGAACTGCCAGGTGGTAAGGGGGGATTGGCAGGAAGTGAGAGTGGACTGGCTGAGGCCGTTGAGCCTCTGCCAGTAAGGGCATGAGTAACAGGGAGAGATGCTGAAAAGGGATATAAATGCCAATCTTGACGAACTGCCATAGACACTGCCAATAATCAGGGGACCGATCAGCAAAGCCGCGAAGAAGGCGGCTGAGAAGCCCAAAGTAGGAGAAAAAGGACGAAGGGGGGGCCCCATCCGGGCCTTTACCTTCTTTAAGGCCATCTCAGCGTACGTTTCACCCCTTTCTCATTTCTCTGGCTGACCGATTTCCCATCATCCCAGTACAGTCCTGAATGGCCAGTACTGCCAATTTATTGCCAATACGTGGCACTGGCTATTATTCTCTGAGGCGTCTCAGATGTCTGCCAGTCGTCTGCCATTCTCTGACGAATACAGGAGAACTCTTGCCAGTCCACCCTCTCCTATTGCTGTTCACTCTCCATTTTAGGTTCAGTAGACGATGGTAAATGGCCAGTTCTATGCACCAGTTTTCCCTCGTTGGTGCAGTTGATGGGGGGGAGAACTAACGGGGTTGGCTGTCCACAGTCCGATACACAGGAGGACTGGGAGGAGATCCGTGAAGGCGCTGCCAGTCGCTGCCTAAGTGACCATCCTATGCACGGCTGATAAGTCTCAGTCCTCCGCCGTCGCCCCCATAAACGGGGCTCATCAGGTGCCGCCGTATCTTCACTCCTGCTGAGCATCAGCAGGTGCCCCACCGAGCATTGGCCAGTGCCATCCCGTATCTCTGGCTAAGATGCCTGCTGTCTGGGCGGTTCCCCATATGTCTCTCGGCGTCCTACATGCCCTATTTAATCGCCGTATCTCCTGAACATCAGCAGAAAATTAGCGAGGTTCTGGCTTACCCCCTGTAACCGAGAGGATGGCTCACCAGTGACTGGGGAGGGACCCCTCCAATAGTGTCCCCTGTAATAAGCATTATATCGGCCCTGACCCTGGGTGGGGCGTCGGGGTGTTCCAGTATCCTCGCGAGTATCCCCCCAGCGTCAACTTCACCCTTCAAAAGACCCTTTTCCTCCTCCCCATGGGCCCCCCTCGCCCTTTTTCCCTTGTCGCCTTCTCCCGTCTCTCCTCTTTTTTCTTGGTTCTGGTGATCGTCCCCTTTATACGGCCCACTTCCAGGAGTCCAAGCCTGTTATTTCCATTATCTCCCTGATGTCAGCTGTAATATCCCGTTTAAAGATTTCAACGATTATCTGCTGGTCGTTCATCCCCTTCCTCCTGAGAAGCTCAAAGACTCCAGCTATCCCGGACTCAGTTCCAGGAGATCCACCTGGTAATTCTCCCATATATGGTCCCTCCAATGGTCCCTCTTCACCTGACAAACTCATCAGAAAAATTATTATCATCAGCTGAGACCCCTCACCGACGCCGAGGTCTGGGAGCCGGTCTACGATCAGGGAAGAGAGTTTAACCCCTTTCTACATAATGGCCCATTTATCTCTGAGGAGCCCGAGTGCCCACCATGAGGAGGCGGTGAAGGAAGCAAAGTCGAAGATTAAGGAGAGACCTAATCCACCACTGGATTTGCTCCAGGCGATGCGCTGCCACCGCTTCGATTCCTGAGGTTCAACACCAATATCCGATAATTTTACAATAGGGACACCATATCCCAATTGAGGATTTCCGGGTTAAAGTTCCGTGCGGGAATCCAATTAGATCACGCTACAGCGTATACATGTGTAAAAGGCAACCATTACCCATTTGGGTAATGGTTTCCTCCGCCCCTTTCCAGCAGCTTATCGTCTGCTGAGGGACTCTCCTGGCCCTGGAAGACATGAACGACGTCTCGCCTCGAGGTAGGCCACAAAAAAACTCATCTCCTAAACCTCCACGGAGATGTCCGACCTAGGGGAAGGCCTGTCAGGAAACACCTCTTTGATCGCTTGGGGGAGGGTCTTGTTTTCCTTTGCAATCTTGTAAAGCAGGCTCTCTAGATTAAGCGTCTGCAGAGCTCTGTAGCGCAGAAGGCCCTTCTTTAGCATGATTGCCCTCGCCGTGTCGGTTACCGGAACGACGCCTAAAGGGGTAGTCTCCATCAGGTGCCTAGCAAGTTCGGCCATCTCCTCAATCTCAGGTAATTGGATTACGTCTTTATTATTACATTTAGGGCACTGTCTGACACCGATTGTATCCGCTTTCCTGGGCGGGAAGAGGTAGCCGCACCGCAGACAGAGGAATTCTCGCTCATGCGTTGACATGATATCCCAGTCTTTGTATTGGGATAAGTTATATAAAAGTTACGCATAATAATCCCAGTTGTGGGATTGGGATGGAGGGCGACATTCGACGAAACCGGGAGGGCGACGGATACCACCTCATGATCAGCATATATCTCAAGGAGGCCGCCCAGCGATGAGTTGGCGCAAGAGGGAGCTCCCGATCTTTGTCATCCGGCGGCTTAACCCCGCTCAAGTATGTTTTAAATGTCGCAAGTGTGGGCGACTCAACATCTACGGCTGGCCGGAGGGCAAGGATGGCTACGACATTAAGCTACTGACTCGGGGGATGGCGAGTGAAATTATAGCCCACCGACTAGGGAGGCCTCGCTGAGATGAGTGATCCCTTAAACCCTAGTGTCCCCGTTGACCGCGTTTCAGAGTTTAAGCGCCACATGCAGGAAAGGCTGAGAATAGAGTCTGAGAATATTGAACGACGACAATTGAGGGAGCTGGCTGACCAGATCCTGAAAAAGGGCCTTTTTGACAAGAATAAGTTCATACCCGTACGATTTGTGAATAATGTGTTAGGATCCTACCCACCAGACACCTTCATAACCCCTATGAACGACCAGGGCGGCGACGTTGTTTGGCGGTACCATGAGGACACGGGAATTTACACCCCAAACGGTGTCCCCTTCATAGAGAAGTGCCTTTTAACCATACTAGGCGAAGATGCGACAACGACGCAGTATGCCCAAATTGTGAAACACCTGCAGGTGAGCACCTATACGCCCCCGGAAGCTTTTGAGGATGTACCTGAAATCATAGTGCTCAAAAACGGTAGCTTTAACACACTCACCGGCGAACTAGGCCCACATAGTCCTGAATACATGGCTAAAAACACTTTACCGGTAACCTACAACAAAAACGCTGACTGCCCCGTCTTCAAGAAATTCTTAAGCGAAGTCATACCCGACGAGAACAACAGGCGGTTTATTCAGGAGTGGTTTGGTTACCACCTTCTGAAAGACTACAGGTTTCAGAGATGCGTGGTCCTTGTCGGCGACGGCGATAATGGAAAAAGCACGCTGCTCCTTGTCATAATCGCATTCTTGGGTTCCGAGAACGTGGCATCCGAGACTCTTTTTAGACTATCATCGAATAGGTTTAGCCCCGCTGAATTATATGGCAAACTTGGCAACGTGAGTGCTGACATAGGCCCCGACGAGATGAAATACACGGGCGTGATAAAAATGTTGACCGGCAACGACTGGATTACAGTAGAACGAAAAAACCGCGACCCATTCAAGATGAAAAACTACGGCAAGTTAACCTTTAGCTGCAACCAGGTACCTCAGACACCTGATGAAACGCTGGCCTTTTACAAACGGTTTATAGTGGTACCCTTCGGCGACCCCATACCCAAAGAGAAACAAGATCCCGTGTTAATTGAAAAACTTACCACCGAGGCCGAGCTAAGTGGGATCTTTAATTGGGCTTATGAGGGCTTGAAAAGTGCCCTTAAAAGAGGGTACCTATACGAGTCCTTAGACATACAACAGAAAAAAGAAATCTACCAAAACATGAGCAAACCAGAGTATGGATTTTACAGTGAATACATTGAGGAGGACCGAGAATCCTTCGAGCTCAAACAAGACATCTTAACAGCGTTTTACATGTACTGTAAAAACAAGGGATTCCTACCTCTATCTGAAAGAGCATTCATTAGACCTTAGTCGTAATTATTCGCCTCGAAAAATGGTTAATGTTTTCACCATATTTTATTATGATTCTAATGTTTTTTGGTGCTTTTTACGTGGATTCCACGGCTTCTTACATTGTTTTTTGTATTAGTAAACAATTACGACTAAGGTCTATTGAACGATTCAAGAAACTAGCCTGGGTACGAGAGTACCACCCCAAGCTATGGACCGACGAAAACCCCCAAGGTAAGCAATACGCGTGTTGGAGAGGAATTAAACTAAGCGACGCCTTCAAGAAGACTGTTTACTACACGTCGCGCAAGGACTACCTAGCAACCGTCAGCAACCAAAAACGTATTGAGGATATTGACCATATTGAGGGTCTACATACTCCAACCAAAAAATCCGAAATTCATATGAAGGAAGAAAACCCTCAATATGGTCAATATGGTCAATACGGCGGACTTGTGGAGGACGCCAAAACCTTCATTCAACAGTTGGGTGGTAGGGCCGAGGTAGGCGCGGTTAAGGACCACCTGGCACGTAAGGGCTTCTCGGAGAACGACATAGCGGATCACGTCGTAAATAACTGGGACGAGTTCGCCAGGCCAGACGCTTGGCATATCGGGTTAAAGAGCCCTACTTCCATCGACGATAAGGAGGACCCCGGCCCCGACGTCGGCGAAGGCGAGGAGGCTGATGAAGAATGAACGAATCCGTTTTAGCAGACTTGATCAGGCCCGGCACAAGTCGCGGCCTTGACTTCATAATCGTAGACGAGTTAAGGAAACGAAAGGGCATAGTGCATGAAGAGATCTTGAAATTCGCGGTCGGCGAGATGATCGCTAACGCCTTGGACACCGATGCAACCAAGATATTCATCGAGACGAGGACCCTCCCTGATGACACTGAGGAGGGCGAGGCCTCTTGATGCGACGGGGATCAAAAGCGGCCGATCCCGCCGGACGAGCTCGAGGCGCTATCCGACAGAAATATGCTTAGGTATTTCAAACATGACCTGGAGGAGATGGGCCGCGGGAACAAGGCCCTTGGAGGGGGGGAGCTGATCGGGGAGGAGCAGGCCGCCTGGAGGCTGGCCATGCAGAACAGTGGCAATAGGAATTTGCCTGACACCGTTGTCAGGCTAAGTGACTACGGCCTCTCTTGGAAGGACTCCAGCCGCGCCCAGGAAGTCAAGCTACTGCTTGAGGTCTTTCTTGCTATTACGGGGCCTGACGTCCGGGGGATTAATCGACGCGATTATCCCCTGCGATCCTTCCCCCGCTTCCTTTTCGAGCTCCCTTGCCTCCCTCAGGACCTCGGCGGGCACCGTCTTCCGTTCGACCTCTTCCCATACCTCGAGGGCTACGTCCTTTAAGACCCTGTATTTGTTAACCATTTGCACAGCTATGTCCCTGATGTATTCGACCTCGTTTCTGAGTGTGTCGACCTCACCCTGTAGCTTCGCCTCAAGGTCCTGAGTCTTGGTCCTCAGCTCGAGGTCCTGGACCCTGAGCTCGTTGACCCTCTGTTTGAAGTCCGTGTTTTCCCCCAGCAGGTTCAACGTTGAGGCCTCGAGCTTAGAGATCTTGGCCATGGCCTCGGGCGGCAGTGGCTGGGGTGTCTTCTCCTCGGCCTCCTCCCTGGAGGTCTTGTCAATCTTCAGCAGGTGTTCGTAACTAGCGTAGATCTCGCGGAGCTCGTCGCTGGGCATGTTCAGGTATGCCCTCTTGACCGCGCCGATGTCGTGGCCCATCATAAACTCTATGAGGTCCCCGTCCATCTTCCCCGTCAGCCGGGACCTGAAGGCCGCCCGAAGGCTGTGGGCCCTGGTCGAGGTGAAGCCATTGCCGTTGGCCTCGTCGTCGACGACGAAGGGCAGCCTGGGGGCCAGGCGCCTCAGCTTGATCTGCAAGGCGCCGGCTGTCATCCGCTTGCTGGTGCCCAGCTTCGTGAAGAGCGGGTCCTCGCTCCTCAGGGGCATGCGAGGCTTCAAATATTCACGCAGGAGCTTGATCGCGTCTGCACCTATGAATGTCCTGTACTCCACGCCCGTCTTGATCCTGTTGAGGTGGATCATGAGGGGCATTTTCCCGGCCTCGAGCTCGCGCCTGACGTCCCCATAATCAAGGGCCAGGGCGTCGCTGATGCTTAGGCCCGACTGGAAGATCAAGGCCACAAGGGCCTTATCCCTGAGGGTATCCTGGGCGTCGACGAACTGCCTCAGCTCCTCGAGCTTCCATTCATGCTTGGCGTTCTGGGGGAGCGGCATGGCGTTAGGAAGCTCTATGAATCGCCAGCTCATGCTTATGCCGTAGTACTTGAGGGCGTTCTGCAGGCAGGTCAGCGACTGCCTCGTCGCCAGGGGGGCGTAGCCCTTCTCCTCGTGCCACTTCACGAATCCCCTGGCCACGTCCTCTCCGGGCCGGGACCTCTCGACGAGGGGCCTTCCCTCGTTGTCCCTCGTCTGCCCCTCGATCTCCGTCACGTAGTCGCCCAGGCCCTTCCCGTAGTAGACCGCGAAGCGCTTCAGGCACTTGTCGTAGGCCTTCCTCGTCGCCGCGCCCTTTGACTCCAGGTACTTGGTGGCCGCCTGATCCAGCTCGCGTGCGTTTAGATCAACCTTGCCCCTCGTCATGTCCCTCAAGGTATTAATTAAACCCTTATACTTAAAGTCAGCTATCAGGAAGTATCTCTGACCAGGTTCCTGAGCCCAGCCTCTCGGGCGATACGAAGGGCCTCATCGACCTCATCCCTCGTCAGCCTTCTACGAAGCTCCGGCCTTTCGGATGCCCTCCATTCCGGCCGGTACTGAAACATCAGGTTGACCCTCGTCCACGGCCCGAGGTTCCCCGAGATCCACTCCAGGATGGGCCTAGTGCAGCACTCGTTGTGGCCAGGGAGCACGAGGACACGTATGATCAGCTCGCCATACCTCTTCGCCATGAGGTGGTTCCTCGTGCACGCCTCCCAGTAGCCGGGAGCGTCGGATATCTCCGATGTGCACCTGTCGTTGCCGTACTTGAAGTCGAGGAGGTAGAGGTCCGCGAAGCCGGCGAGGAGCCTCGAGGTCTCTTCGCTGTAGTAGCTGTTGCTGTTCCAGACGGTGGGGATGCTGACGTCGACCCGGCGCATCGTCTCCATCCAGAGCCAGGTGTTGGGCGTGGGGTCGCCTCCGACCATGTTGAGGTTCCTGCACCCCTCGTCCCTGAACCTGCTCACGATCCCCGCCATCTGGCTCGGGCCGACGGGCCGCCCCGGCGTGAGCCACTGGCTGATATCATAGTTCTGGCAGTGGACGCACCTCATAGTGCAGCCGCATGTGAACACCGTCCCCGATGGGACGAGCTCCGGCTCCTCGCCCATGTGGGCGAAGAAGCTTGAGAGAGAGAAGACATCGCCGCAGCTACAGTAGCCCCTGCCGCCCATGAGCCTGTTGACCCCGCACCGTCTCTCGCAGAACCGGCACCCTGACATGAGCCTCCCCGCGAGCTCGGCCTTGAGGTCGAGGAAGGATCTCTTAGGCTTCGCCGGCTTTCTCCCGGAGTCGAAGCTTTTCTCGAACTCCAGGTATTCGTCCCCCAGCCTCCCGTGGAGCCGCCAGAGAACATCCGTTGAATCCTCCTCGGAGTAGTCTGCCCTGAGGTGCCTGCATACCTCGAACTTGGCTTGTCTCTCACCCTTCACGACTCCGACGTACCTCGGCAGGCATCTGGCGATGCCAGCGTCGTCCAGCGAAGAGCCGTAGCCGGTGAACCTCCACATACGGTAAAGGATTCGGACCAGCGGGATACAAGGGTTACGCGGGGAACCGTTTAATTCCGTCGTTCGCCTACACTTAAGCGATGGAGATGGAGTCCAGGTTCTCTGAACGGCTCGACGAGGAGACCGTGCGCTGCACCATCTGCCCGAGGATGTGCACGGTGAAGCCCGGGAAGACGGGGTTCTGCGGCACCAAGGAGAACAGGGACGGGAAGCTCATGGACCTCACCTACGGCCAGCTCTCCTCGATAGCCGTCGACCCCATCGAGAAGAAGCCCCTCGCCCACTTCTATCCCGGAAGCATCAGCCTCAGCATAAGCAGCGTAGGATGCAGCTTCACCTGCCCGTGGTGCCAGAACTGGCACATCTCCCAGGCGAGGCCCGGCGAGACGGGGACGAAGAGGGTCCCGCCGGACTACGTAGTCGACATGGCCCACAGGCAGCAGTGCACGAGCATCAGCTACACCTACAACGAGCCGCTGATCAACCTCAACTACGTCGAGGACACCGCCCGCCTGGCAAAGAAGGAGGGGGTGAAGAACGTCCTAGTCACCAACGGCTACATCTCTAAGCCAGCCCTCAGCAAGATCGTTGATGTCATCGACGCCGCGAACGTCGATTGGAAAGCCTTCAGCGAGTCCTTCTACAGGAAGCACTGCGGCGCGGACCTCCAGAGCGTCCTCGACGCGACCGTCGAGATGCACAGGAGGGGTGTCCACGTCGAGGTCACCTTCCTCATCATCCCGGAGACGAATGACGGTGAGGATGAGACGCGGAAGATGGCGAGGTACCTCGTCGACAACATGGGACAGGACGTCCCCCTGCACCTGAGCAGGTTCTACCCCCAGTACAAGTTCAGCCACCTGCCGCCGACGCCTGTCGAGACTCTCACCGGTGCAAGGGAGATTGCGAGGGCGGAAGGTGTGAAGTATGTCTACATCGGAAACATCCCCGGCGAAGGGTACGAGGACACTATATGCCCTAACTGCGGACAGGCAGTCATCAAACGCATCGGCTACACCATCACCGGCTGGAGGCTCACGGAGGACAACAACTGCACGAAATGCGGCTCACACATCCCCATAGTCGGGCACCTGGAGAAGCATGCAAGCCTCTTCTAGAGGCTTGACCGGTTACCTTTTTCAGTTGCCGCGACGCTTAGAATCCCATTCTTGGATGTGAAAGCGATGAGCGTGAAGAGAACGACAGTTATCTTCGAGAAGCCAGGCAGTGAGCACACCGAGGAAACCCTAAGGATCGCCCTCGAGGCGGCGAGGGAGCGGGGCATCGACACCGTCGTCGTCTCCACCACGACCGGCTCAACGGGCGAGAAGGCAGTTGAGATCTTCAAGGGCAGCGGAATCAGGCTCGTCTTTGTCACACACCAGTCCGGCTACAGGGGAGCGGGTATCCAGCTCGTGCCCGCCGAGACGAAGAAGAAGCTTGAGAAGGCCGGGACGGTTGTGACCTGCACCGACGTGCTGACGGGAGGCGTCGACGTGGGCATGG
>Ga0315282_10013238_pt1 | contig 12467 bp, 8 predicted proteins | sample YL17G07_20_MG_FD_203693 | JGI IMG/M metagenome (GOLD analysis project Ga0315282, IMG submission 203693) | Sediment microbial communities from Yellowstone Lake, YNP, Wyoming, USA - YL17G07_20 | ecosystem: Environmental > Aquatic > Freshwater > Lake > Sediment | place: USA: Wyoming | collected... | reverse complement strand
AATGAAGAGCCCAGAGGAGAAGGGATGGGAGGGGAATATTTCATGCTCAACCCGGAATATGAGGCCCTTATTCCCGTAGTCCGGGGAGAGGTCCCCGCTCTCTTCATCACCGACAACGAAGTGACCATCCATAACGCCTTCGAGCTTATCAAGGAGTTCAACCTCAAGGGCATTCTCTATGCGACGGCGGACGTTTATAAGTTCGCCGACCGTTTCCGCCAGGAAAAAATACCTCTCATCTGGGCCGGAACGACAAACATCCCCAAGAGATGGGAGCCCTTCGATCTCAACTTCCACGCGGGCGCGGTCCTTGCAGCCAAAGGAATTTTGTTTGCCTTCGACCAGCTCGGCTGGGGTCCGGGAAACAGGAACGTCCGGAACCTGCCCGTCCCCGCAGCCCACTCCGTGGCCCATGGGCTTTCGGAAGATGAGGCCCTGAGAGCTATGACCATCTCCCCGGCAAAAATACTCGGCGTCGAGAGCGAACTCGGCTCCCTCGAAGTGGGAAAAACGGCCAACCTCGCTCTCTGGAGTGGAACCCCGATCCAGATGAGGTCGCGGGTGGAAAAGATGATCATCAAAGGCCGGATCATACCGCCCACCAGCATACAGACCCGCCTCCGGGACAAGTTCGAGAAGGTGGTCCGGGAGCGCAGGTCGCGGTCCGGGGGCTGAGGAGCGGCTTCGGGCGATTGACGCCGTCTTTTTTTTGATATATAAGAATTAAAAGGGGCGACTTATGAGAAAAAAAACATCCGTCTCATTGCTTCTGATTTTTCTTGTCTGGGGCCATCTCTCGGCCTCCACCCAGGGCGCCTTCAGGGGGACAGTGAAGGGCAAAAAAGGCAACCCCTTGGAAGGCGTCAAGATCACGATCCTCTCCATGAGTTACTCGGTTGTCAAGATGGTTGTCAAATCTGATAAAAAGGGGCAATTCTTCCAGATCGGCCTGCAGCCGGATTATTATCAGCTGAGGTGTGAGAAGGACGGCTTTCTTCCGGTCGTCATGGAGAAAAGGGTTCCGGTCGGCGAAACGGTCGATGCCAGTTTTGTCATGGAAGAGGGCGAGAAGCCCATGGGTGAGCCAGTCGGAGAGAAAGATTTCAAGCAGGGAAACGATCTTTTCGGCGCGGGGAAATATGAGGAGGCGGCCGAGGCCTACAAGCAGGCCATACTCAAGGAGCCCCAAGAGCCTATCTACCAGAACAACCTCGGCATCTGCTACACCAAGCTCGGAAAATATGATGCGGCCATCGAAGCCTTTAAGGCCATGCTCAAGATCAGGCCACAAAGCTATTCCGCCAACCGCAGCCTGGGCGAGCTCTACGGGCTTCAGAAGAAATATGAGGAAGCGCTCCCCTACTTCGCCAAGGCTTCAGAGATCAGCCCGGACGACCCGGAAGCCTTCTACAACCTGGGCGCGTGCTTGATCAACACCCACGAATACGAGCGTGCCGCCGCGGCCTTCCTTAAAGCCAAGGAACTGAAGCCGAGCTATGCGGCTGCCTATTACCAGCTAGGAATGATCTCCGTCAACCAGAACAAGAAAGAGGAAGCGATCCAGCACCTCGAAAAATTCCTCGAGTTGGCGCCTGAAGACCCCAACGCGGCCATGGCCAGGCAGCTTCTGGATTATCTCAAGAAATCTGTCTCTCCGTGAGGCTTCGGAGAATAAAATGAAAAAGGTGCGCTTTCGTCCCGCCGGATTTTTCCTGGCCATATTGGCGTTTTCTGGTTTATTGCTCGGCTCAGAACCTCAACAAAAACCTCAAGCTGAGAGCGGGAAGACGGTGGAGATGCCGGCGAAATATAAGAAATGGCTGGAGGAAGAAGTCATTTATATCATCTCCGACAACGAGCGCGCGGTCTTCAAGAACCTGCGCAATGATGAGGAGCGCGAGGGTTTTCTAAGAACGTTCTGGAAGAGACGGGATCCGACTCCGGAGTCTCCGGTCAATGAATACCGTGAGGAGCACTACCGGCGTCTGGAGTACGCCAATAAAAACTATTTCGAAGGAAAAGCCGGCTGGCGCACCGACCGGGGAAGGACCTACATCATGTTCGGGCCCCCCGACTTCTTTGAAACAAACCCGGGCGGAGGCAGAGGCTTCCTCTTCGATCCCTCCGGCCCCACGGCTGAGTTTCCTTCCGAGGTTTGGACCTACAGGTCTATTCCGGGTTTGAAAGACAGAATTGGACGCATCGATCTTATTTTTGTCAATTATTATAATTCCGGCTCTTACCAGCTGACGACTGATCCCGCCCTTGCCAACGCCCTCCGCAATGTTTCCATGCCCGCAAGGAACGTCGGCTATGAACAGACGAGCAAAGAAGCCTACCCCGGAGAGAAAGACAGGGACATGCGGGTCAACCCTCTTGAGCAGCTGACCCTGCTCTCCGAGCTAACCAAGTCGCGAGGCGAAGTTCTGGAAGAGATGGAGAGAAGCGAGCGCCTGAGGAAACTCCGCGGAATCGTCGATGCCAACGAGTCCTTGACCGCCATGCCCTTTATCGCCCAGGAGAGCTTTCTTCAGGGCAGCGAGGATCTGACCTCTATCCCCATCAGCATTGAGATCGCCGGAAAAGACGTCTCCTTCAAGAAAGCCGAGGACCGCTATAAAGGGATGATCAATTTTTATATCGAGGTCAAAGAACAGAGCAAGACCGTGTACCAGATCAGCGATCGTCTCGAGATGAACCTGAAGGAAGAAACCTACAATCGCAGGCTGTCCGATTCCTACCAATATAAGCACCGTCTCGAGCTCAAGCCCGGGGACTATTTCTTCCACATCGTCGTCTGGGACGAGGCCAGCAGCAACGTCGGCTACCAGGACAAGAAAGTCACCGTGCCCCCGTACCCCAAAGCCGAATTCTGCCTCAGCGACGTCATCCTCGCACGGACCGTCAGGGTGGTCGAAGCCAAAAAAGAGCCGGTCGTTGTCAAATCCAGCGATATCCCAGCGCTCAAGGCGCTCGATCGCACCAAACTCAAGGTGCCGGAGATGGTGGAAATCAACCAGCGCCAGGGAGACCCTTTCACCTTTGGCAACCTGGAGATCGGCCCCAACCCTTCGTCCGTGTATAAGCCCAACGAGGAGTTGGTCTTCTTTTACCAGATCTATAATCCCGTCTTCGACCCCGTCAGGGACAGGGCCGGAGTCTTGATCGAACATCAAATCTGGAAGGGCGACAAGCTGCTGGCGACGATCGATCAGCCCCAAGAAGCCAGCATACCGGCCGCCCAAAAATCGAGGACTCTCAACAGCGGAGCTCGCTACACACTGAGCAATTTCGCGGCCGGCGATTACACACTCTTGATAAAAGCCAGAGATGTTTTTTCGAACCGGATTATCGAGAAGAGAGTGAATTTTAAGGTTAAGTCAACCTGAGATTCAGCTGCGGAGGGCATCGGGCCCCGAGCTCGGGTGGGGAGGAAGTGATGAAGTCGAGGAAAACAACAATTCTGAGCCTGTTGGTGCTGTCCGGCTGTCTGGCTGTTGGTCTTTTTTCGGGGAGGATGATCCTCGGCCGAAGTCTCGGCCAGGAAGAGAAAGAGGCCTTGGCGCCAACCCGGAAGATCGGCTATTTCACTTTTCTCAATGAAGACAGGTCCGTCGCCCTGGTGGTCGATGTCGAACTCGCGCGGATGCGAAAGGCTGAAAAATACCTCCCCCTGGGGATCAGGCTGGCCAATAAGGATATCTACACCCTGAAGCTGGATCGGCAGAGCCTCCTGCTGGTCGATTCGGCAGACAAGACCTATTCCATGCCGGGCTACAAGCAGGTCGAAGCTGCCTACGATAAGTATTCGCTCGACGCCAAATATTACGCCCGCAAGCTTTTTACCGAAGGTGACATTTTGACCGGCTTTGCCTCCTTTCTTAAGCTCCCTTGCAGCTTTTTCCCCCACCCGTTTAAAGACAGCGTGATGCATGACATCCTCATCGATTCGATCGACATGCCGCAGAGGTCGTTCATCGAAGACCTCGTCTATTTCCCGAACCCTGGGTCCGACGTGGCCGGGCAGAAACTCAGGCTGAGACTCCAGGGCCCCGAACTTGAAGAGCCCTGTGAAGTGGCCTTTGTTGTGGATTAAGTGGCATTCCCTTCAGCCTTGATATCCGCCGTCTTCCTCTTTTTCCCGCTTTGCGTTGGCCAAATCGAGATGAAACCGGAGGGATTTTTTGAAGCTCCGGGGTTCGCCTTTCTCGTCTATCACAACACTTATTTTGAAGGCAAAAGAGGCGGTCTCGAGGTCTTCCTCCATGGCCGGCGAATCATCGATGCCGGGGAAATCGTGGCCCTCACAACCCCGGGTCGATTCTTGGACTTCGAAGCCAAGGAGACAGGGAAGAGGATCGTCGACACCAGGAAAGGCCTGTCCATCATCCCGGAGAAGATCAAACCGCTCGACCTGTCTTATCAATTGACCTGCCGCACCGACGGGACATCGATCTTCATCAACCTCAGCACAGACAAACCCGTAGATTGGACTAAGCTCCGCAGCCTCGGGCTCAAGCTTGAAATCTATCCCAAGGAATACGCCTACAAGACCTACCAAGCAGGAGGAACAAGCGGATATTTTCCTGAAAGGTTCACGGGAAAGACGTTGCTGGTGTCCCACGCCAGAGAAATCCGGGTTGCCCCTGAAGACGGGTTGAGATCTTTTACTCTGAGCTCGGAGGACTCCGTCCTCAGTCTAACCGATGAGAGGGAGATGAGCGAAAACGGCCGGTTCGTTGTGATGGCTTCTCTGCCTCTGCACTCCGCCCAGCAACACCTGACCCTAAAGCTCACGCCCAAGATTGATCCGAACTGGAGGAGAGAGCCGGTTATCCAGGTCTCACAGGTCGGCTACCATCCGGATCAAAAAAAGATGGCCGTGCTGGAGCTCGATTCCAGGAAAAAAAAGATCGAGGAAATGAGGCTTCTCTCGCCTGAAGAAGACGGGTCGAAAAGAATTGTCAAGGCAGCGAGGCCGGTCAGCTGGGGGCATCTCTTCGATTATGATGATCATGTTTTCGATTTTAGCGAGATCCACAAATCGGGCCTGTATTATCTCCAATATGAGAATGAGGAGGCAGGGCCGATCGCCATTCGCAACGACGTTTACAGAGAGGCCTGGTGCCCGACTCTCGACGTCTTCTTCCCTGTCCAGATGTGCCACGTCGATGTCAGACAGGGCTACAAGATCTGGCACGGCGCCTGCCATCTCGACGATGCCCTCCAGGCTCCTCCGAATCAGGTTCATTTCGATAGCTACCGCCAAAAGGCAGACCCAGAGACCCAGTACAAAGCGAATGAGCATATCCCGGGCCTGGATTGGGGCGGCTGGCACGACGCAGGAGATTTTGACCTGCCTTCGGGCAGCATCTGCTCGACCGTCCTCTGGCTGGCCCTCGCTCAAGAGGAATTTGCTGTTCAGAGGGATGTGACCTCTCTCCGGCGAGAAGAACGGCGCGTCGACTTGTTCCAACCGGACGGAAAGAATGACCTGCTCCAACAGGTCACCTTTGGGATGGAGTTTCTTTTGAGGCTCTACCGGGCCCTGGGACATATCGGCGCCGGAGTTATCGAGAATAACAGCCGGGACTATGGGCTGGTCGGCGATCCGGCAAACATCACGGATGGTCTTGTCTACGACCCGGCCCTCAAGCCCGCGGAGAAAAAGAACGGCCGCTCGGGGAAGTTCGATGACCGCTGGGTGTTCACGAACCGTAACACAGGCGGTCAGTATCAGCTGGCCCAGGTGGCTGCCGTCGCATCCCGTGTTCTCAAAGGATTCGACCAAAGCCTCGCGGAGGATTGCCTAAAAACGGCCATCGAAGTTTGGGAGTTTGAACAGACGCACCCGCGGGTGGACTTTGAGGTCAGCTATCAGCCCCAGGAAGATACCTCCCATTCCTGGGAGCTCGCGGCCACCGCCGAACTCTTCCTAACGACGGGAGAACAGAGATTCCGGGGAAGACTGGCCGAGCTAACGCCTTTCATCCAGAAAATGCCAGCCTCCACATTCTGGAATCTCGCCGGATTCACTCTCGCCCGGGCGGCAGCGAAAATCGAAAACGGAGATTTCAAGCGCGCGGTCAAGAACAAATCCCTGGAACTGAAGTCGGAGATGGAAAGGGAATTCTCCAAAAGTCCGTACGGCGTCTTTTTTGAATTCGAGATCTGGGGAAACAATTGGGACGTTCTGGATCTCGGAGCGAGGTCGTATTATTTCATCAAACACTTCCCCGATCTATTCAGCAAGGATTATCTCTTTTCGGCCATCAACTACAATTTCGGCTGCCACCCGGCCACGAATCACTCCTATGTGTCGGGAGTGGGCGTCCGTTCGGCCACGGTCGGCTACGGGTTCAACAGGTCGGAGGTGACTTACATCCCGGGCGGCGTCGTGTCGGGGGCTTCATTCTTGAGGCCAAAGTTCATTGAATATCGGGCGGGCGAGTGGGATTGGTATGAAACCGAGTACGTGATCGGCGGTGCAGCCGCTTATATCTTTGATGCCCTGGCCGTTGATTCTCTTTTGAACAATAAATAGAGTCTTAGGGAGGACAAGCTACTTTTTTATCGATTTTGGCCCTAAGGCAGCTTGTCCCGTTTTTGTTTTCACTGCTCACTGCTCACAGCTCACTGCTCACTTCTTTAATGAGTCGACGAGCTTCTTGATATTCTCCTGATCGGGGCTGATCTCAAGAGATTTCTGCCAGGCTTTGAGCGCCTCGTCTCTCTGCCCGAGTTTGTAATAACAAGTCCCGAGCTGATTGAGAATATCGAGATTCGTCCCGACTTTGGACAGATAATCCTTATAAAAAGAAATCGCCTCATCATACCGGCCCAAGCCCTGGGAAGTCCTCCCGAGCAACGAGAGCACATCGGCCGTCCCTTCCTCTTTGCCGGCGAAGGGCGACAGGATCTCCATCACTTTTGCATAATCTTTTTTCAGGTAAAGGACTTCTCCGTATCCCAACGCAAACTGCACCCGCCCAGGGTTGCGGCGGTAGGCTTTTTCCAGGAAGGGTTCGGCCGCGGCCGGATTTCCTTTGTTCATAAGCTGGAGGCCCGAGGTGAAGACGTATTCATCCAGCGCCGAGACCGGCATCACCTTAGCAAATATGAAAGGCCGGGGCACTTCAGGCAATGAAGAAATCTCGAAATTTTCGGCCTGCGACTCCGGCGCGGTTCCGGATTCCCCAATCAGGGAAACCGCTATTTTGTAGTAGGCGGGAGGAAAGTCCTTGAGTTCGAGTGTCTCGGCGAAATTCATCGCGCCGGAATACTCGCTGAGCCTCTTCGTCCAGGTCCTGAACTCTTTGTCTTCCTTGAAAATGGTGAACCTGAGCGAGCCCCGAGACTTCAGGGTCTCGGTCAAATTGTAAACCTGGAAGAAAATGATCAGCGCCTCTCTTGAGGCAAAAGCGTTCCGTGAAGGGCAAAGGAGCTGCAGGTCGCCCACTTTGAAGGGGGTGATCTCTTTTGTCCGGTCAGCCGCTATTTCAGCTCTGTAAGCGAGAGTCAGAGGGCTCAGCTGGACATTGGAACCGGGTTCGGGGACGGCCAGCGCGGCCTCCACCGAGGTGAATTCTTTGGAGGTTTTATTCTTAAGCAGGAGGTCGAGCCTGTAGCGGCCGGGGACAAGCGGGAACATATCCTGAAGCTCGAAGGACTGGGATCTCACGTCCTGGAGCTGCCCCACGGTCAGGCTCAAGGGAATCTCTTTGTCGTACTGAAAAACAGTCCGTCCGGTGGAGTCGGATATCCTCCCGTTGAGCTCGAAGTCTGCCTGATATTTGCCGCTGTAGTCTTCGACTGAGAGCTTCTTGGGTTCGACCGAATAATGGACCAGGAAAAAACCCGAATTATCTTTGAGGACTCGGACCAGAGCGTCGCAGCCTATGTAGTTCGCGGTGTATTCCACCTCGACGATATCTTTGTATTTAAGCAGAGCCTCCGCATAGCTATCCGACACCCTCCTTTGGGGAGCAGAATAGATGTGGCTGATGAGCATATTCGAAGCCATCGAAATAGTGCCGGGCGGGACTCGCTCTCCCGGAATGAGGGTCAGTGTTTGCCGAGCCAAATTCGGCTCGAGCTTCCTGAGCGCCTGATACGCCGCCTGTTCGTTTTGAAAGCCACCCGAAGAAGCAGCAATCAGGCTCTCGGGGCCGTCGTCAACGGGTGAATAGAGGACATAGTCTCCCATCCCCTCCTTCTTAAAGAAGATTACATTAAACGCCGTGGGCAGTCCGAGCTCGGGATCGCCGAGGTAAAACCAGATTTGGGTGGGATAGACATTCGAGACATTTTCGTAGCCTTCGATATTTTTCGGTGGTCCCAGGATGATATGGATTCGTCCTCTGTCCGTTTTCCAGCCGGGGAGGGAGCTGCCCCGGCCATAGATCTCGTTGGCATACTGAAGTCGTCGATAATGTTCCTCTCTAAACTCATTGCGGGGAGCGCCGGGATTCGGGTTTCGCTGCTTCCAGAAGGCTTCGATGAACATTTCCCTTTCGCGATCGGACCGGAGCTTGAGGAAAACATCACGCTCCTTGGCGGTGATGATGTAGACGACCTCCTCGTCGAGCCACGTTTTGTATTTTTCGGGAAGTCCTGTCCCGGCTTTCTGCTGCGCCGCCGCGGGAAGAAAAAACACGACGAGCAGGGCCGCCGCCCAAGCCTCTCTCTTCATCTTGAACCTCAGACCGTAATCTAGCCGATTTGGGCCAATTATTCAAACGAAGGAGTAAACATGAATTTCCGAAGTCGCGCTTTAGGACTCTGAATAAGTGCTCTTCCACCCCCCTACCCCCCTTCTATACATAGCGTCATAAATATTTGCGCATTATAGTGATTTCTGATATGATGGCCTCCGAAAGGAGGCCGTCATGCGTCGTTTGGATATCGCGGATGCTGACATCATGAGACTCGCCATCCAGAATGAGATCCAACGGTCCGAAGAGTCCCGCTATGACCATCGGCTCCACGGTGTGCTTCTGGTCTGTTCCGGCATGAGCTCCTATGACATCGCGGTTCTTCTGGGCCAGAGCCCGCGGACGGTTCAATACTGGATTCATCGGTTCCGGGATCATGGCTTCGCTGGGCTCCAGGAAGGGGAGAGGCCGGGAAGGCCTTCGGCTTTATCGGGGAACGCCCTCCAGGCCGTCGGCCAAGATCTCCGAAGCGAGCCTCGATTCTTAGGCTATCCCCAAGCCCTCTGGGACGGGAAACTTCTGAGCCATCACCTGAAAACCCGCTATCAGATCGACGTGGGCGTCCGTCAGTGCCAGCGGCTATTCCATCAGTTGGGATTCCGACGGAGAAAACCTCGGTCCCTGATCGCCCAGGCCGATCCTGAGGCCAGAGCCGCATATAAAAAAACTCCGAAGACTGGCCGGAAGAGAGGACATTGATCTGTGGTTTACCGATGGGTGCCATTTTCAGCAGCATGGGTCCCGGTGCGTCATGTGGATTCCCCCGGAAAACACCGATCCCGTCCTCTATCATGCGCCCACCCGCAAGTCGGTGGCGGTGTTCGGGGCCGTCTGCCCGGCCGACGGGCGCCTGGTCACCCAGCCGGCCAAGACGTTCAACGCCGAGACATTCCAGGCTTTTTTGGGAGTCCTTCTTCGTCATGCCCGCCCGGATCGAAAGATGATCGTGGTTGCAGACAACGCCCGGCATCACCATGCCGCCGTTCTTCAGCCTTGGCTTCACCAACATCGCTTTCGGCTGCAGATCGATTTTCTTCCTCCCTACAGTCCCGATCTCAATTCGATCGAACGGATTTGGAAGCTGACCCGGCGTCTCTGTACGCATAATCGATACTTCCCTGACCTGGAGGAACTCGTGGACGCGGTCTTTGATCGATTCCGGCTCTGGATAAAGCCCAATCAAACACTCCATCAATTATGCGCAATCATTTGAGACGCTGTGTATAAATATGGGGGCTCAAAAGCTGGACGCGACCTCGGTCAAGGAAGCCCGGAGGGACTATCCCCTCCGGGCTTCATAATCGTTATCTACGCGTACTTAGAACTGGAACATAATGCCCAGCCGGAAGTTGCGGGGAGCAACCACGCCCACGACCCGGCCGACATCCCTGAGCAGAATGTCGGTGCCCGATATGCCGATTTTCTTGAGCATGGCGTTGGTCACGGCCTTGGAATTGAAGACATTGAACATGTCGAGCATGACACGCAGCGTTCTTGGACCCAGCTTGAAGCTCTTATCAAGACGTAGATCCAGAATACTCAGGACGGGCATGTAAAGCGGTTTGGTTGCATCCTGGGCCACGATTTGCCCCGGCATCCCGGCCCCACTGCTAACGAGGAGCACAGCGTGCTGCAGCAATTCGGTGTCGTTCGGATCATAGTTCCAGGTCTCAAGTGTTTGAACATCGGCCAGCACCCAGACGGGACGACCCGTATGCAGGCGGAAGCGGAAGCCCAGGTCCAGTTCGACCTTGGGGATGGTATAGTTTCCGTTGACCTTGAATTCAAACTTCGGGGTGAAGGGCATGGGGCCCACCATGTTGTTGACGGTCTGGTTGATGCCGCCCAGCCATTGGTCGGACCAGATGTTTGTTCCCTCCATGTTGTAGTCTTCGTCCTGGCGCTTGTTGCGGGCCGCGAACCCGTTCGATTTATTGAAGAGCAGTGAGCCGAACAACTGCCAGCGTTCGGAGTAGCGCTTCTTGAACGTCACCTGTAGCCCTTCGAACTTACGCTCCGCCTTTACGTTTGGGCCGCCTGCATAGTTTGGGAAGTCGGGCATGTTGCGCCACTCGAAATCCGTGTGAGTCTGCGCCCAATTAATATCCTGCCTGTCGATAACGCCGTTACCATCGTAATCCTTCAAGACGACGCTGTAGAGAGAGACCTCCTGGCCGTTGATGACCTGCGTTTTGACCTCATAATCCCATGACTGCTGGGTGACACTATTCAGGGGCCATTGCACGATCACATTTCTGGTGATGCGGTTAATATAGGTGACCCCAACAGAAAAATTCTTGAAGATCTCCCGCTCCAGGTTGACGGTGAACTGATCGGTGTGCTGATTTTTCAGGCCGGGCTCGATTTTCAAACCAAAGGCAGGAATCCTACTGCGGAATATATTTGAAGGGAAGTCGGTGCCCCACTCGGTACTGATCGGGTCTAAATTGGGGAGCTGCCTCGCCGCGTTGGCAAACTCGCTGCCTGTAATAAAGCCATCGCCATTCAAGTCGAGGCCGGCCCAGGGAACTGCGTAGAACTGCGTTGTGCTGTATGTTCGATCCCGGTCAGGGCCGCCGCCCCCGAAGCTCTCGACTCCGATCGGGGTGTAATATCGCCCGAAGCTGGCCCTAAACACGGTCTTCTGATCGCCGGTCAAGGCGTAGGTTAAACCGACGCGCGGAGACCAGTTCTTGAAGTTGAAAAGGTTACCCGAACCCTGGCGGTCGCGCATGACTGTAAGATCTTGCTGCCAGGCTTGGGGAGAGGTTGGCTGCTCCAGCATCTGGCCGCCTTCGCCGAACCTGGCGGTCATGTGGTCGAAGCGCACGCCAAGGTTAAAGGTCAGGCGCTTGGTGGGCGACCACTGATCATCGAAAAAGAATCCCAGGCCATCGGAAGTGCGCACCGTGCGGATGGGTTTGCTATAGGTTTTGTCGACATAAAAGAGCAGCCCGGCGGTATCGCCATAGTAGTTTTGCAAATAGGCGATGTCATAGTTCCAGCGATACGGGTAGCCACCTTGGTAAATCCCGAAAAATCCGAGGTCCTCTCCGGTGTTCGGGTCGATAAGCTCTTTCCCGAAAAAGTCGCCGCTGATGCTGTTCAATCGGCCGCGGGTGTACTGCACGCCGAACTTGATATCATGTTCACCCAGGAAGTCCTCGGCATAGTGCGACATATCGGCTTGGACCGTCATGCGGCTGGTATGTTCTTTTCTCGCCCCGGGGAATGCGCCGCCGACGCCTGAATCGAAAGGAACGCCTTTCCACCAGTTGATGTATCCCGGGTGGTCGGGAGCACTGCTGGGAAGTTGGTTTCTCTCACTGACCCAGAACCCCAGGAGCTTCGCCGAAAGGAAGGTGCCGCTGCTGGGGAACCATTGCCATTGGGAAGAGACAGCGTGGCTCTGGGTATAGCTGTCGTAGGCCATGGAAGGGTCCCAGTCCAGGGAACCGTCTGTGAAGCCTCCGCTGTTGTTGTTTTCGTAGTGGTAGGACGCCCAGGCGTGCTGGTTCTTAAAGGGTGTCGCGGTGAGCTTGAAGTCGCCATACCGGTTGAGAGACTTCGTAATGGGCTCCCAATTAAGGGCTTTGGTTTTATTGTTCAGGTAGTTGAGGGCCGCAAAGAACCAGACGTTTTTGGAAAAGAAAGGGCCGCCCAGGGTCAGGTCCAGTTCCAGGTCGGATTTGGGATAAGATCGATAATCGTCGCCCGGCTGGAGATACAGCCAATTGCGGCCCAGTTGGCCGG
>Ga0315282_10013234_pt1 | contig 12468 bp, 10 predicted proteins | sample YL17G07_20_MG_FD_203693 | JGI IMG/M metagenome (GOLD analysis project Ga0315282, IMG submission 203693) | Sediment microbial communities from Yellowstone Lake, YNP, Wyoming, USA - YL17G07_20 | ecosystem: Environmental > Aquatic > Freshwater > Lake > Sediment | place: USA: Wyoming | collected... | reverse complement strand
TGGAGATTAGCAGAGTCTGGCCTGAACATTTTGGTTTGCGCGGCTTGTCTGATCATGGTTACTATCCCATGCAGTTCGAGATTATTGAACAGTCTGAAGAGGATTGGCAGACAGACGACAAGTCTACTATGATGATTCAGATAGACGCTATTCCAATAAACTACGATTTAATTTTAAACAAGAAGTGCAAATTCGAGTTTGTCAAGGGCTTTTCGTATCCAGTTGTAGGCAGCTCCGCTTATTTATTAAATAGCGAAATGATAAATCGCATGTATAACCAGAAAATAGCCGAAAAATTTGGCATAGACCCTTCTAAAACCGTCGAAGATGCAAGGACTGATCCGAGGCTTGGATTAATTAAAATGTTTCAGGCAAGCGAAACAGTCATACCCATCTACGTTGATTTTGAGAAACTTGTCCGCTATCACTTCGGCGTTTTCGCTTTTACTGGTGGCGGAAAAAGCAATTTAATGTCGAACGTTCTTAGGCGAATTTTGGCGCACACTGACAACACGAAAGTCATAATTTTTGACATAAGCTGCGAATACGTATTCTTAATGTTGGATATGCTTGCTGACCCAGCGTTTTCAGCAAAAGTTGTTGTTGAACATAAAATCGACTCGCTTGAACAGTTTTTCAACTCTGTTGTAAAGCCGAGAGAGTATGAGGCTGATGAAAGAATTAAGGCGGGATTACAGCGTATTATAGAGCAGGGTAAGCTTGCATATTACACGAGACCTAAACAGAAGATTCCCACTTACAGTCAATTCTCGGATGAGCTTAGTGCTCAAAGGAAGGACAGCGTGGACAAACCGCATTATATGAACGCCATTGACAAAATTCACGATGCCATAATTGAATATGTGGAAGAACATGGTTTGAGCGAAAACCAAGAAGTAAGCGAAGAGTTCGTTAGGTACATAGATCAACTTGCCACGGAAACCATACAGCAGTTTAAAGTTCACGAAAAAAGTGGGTTATATGCGTGGGCCACCACGAGAAGTGCAATCTTGGACATTATTAAAAAGAAACGAGAGAGAGAAAAAGAAGAAGTTGGCGGACTGACAGCTGAAAAAATCCGTGAACTATTAGAAGACAAAACAACACGTCTTGTTTGCGTTTCAATTTCAGACCCGTTTATAATAAAGGACTTAGTCATCACTCTAACGCAGGATTTACTTGTTCGGAGAAAGCGCAGATTCCAAGTTAAGCCCTACGTCCTGCTTGTTTTTGACGAAGCCCAAGAATTCGTTCCAAGCGGTGCGTCGGGAATTGATGCTAAATGTTCTGGGCATGTTGAAACTTTGCTTAGGCAGGGGAGAAAGTACGGTTTAGGCGTTTGCATAGCTACGCAACGTATTGCCTACTTAAACACAAACGCTTTGCAGCAGCTGCACACCTATTTTGTTGGCACTCTGCCACGCCCATACGACCGCGCACTGATAAGTGACACATTCATGATAGACAAGGGCATACTTGAGAAAACGTTGGAGTTTGCGCCAGGCGAATGGCTTTTGTCAAGCTACATAGCTACTGGCATAGAAAACGTGCCCATATTCATTAAAGCAGACAACGCCGAAAACGAGATAGAAAAATGCCTTAAAAAGACATAAATCGCTAATGGGTTGTTGCAAAGAAGAAACCAAAGTGAGGTAAATAGGTTGTGCGCCAGATTTGCGACTGTAAGAATTCTAAAGTCCAAGATTATCTTTGAAAAGCATGGCAGGAAAGTTGTTATTGACACGTTAGAATGCGCGGATGGATCAAAGTACGAATGGGTTTATTTCGGTGATACAAAAGTAAAGGACAATCCGACAGCCGTTGCTGTAGCCGCCTTTACAGAAGATGATAAAATGCTTCTTGTGAAGCAGTATCGCCATCCGTTGGGCAGATTAATCTATGACTTGCCCGCAGGAGGCATAAGAGAAGGAGAAAGCCCACAACAAGCTGTCTTAAGAGAGTTAGAGGAAGAAACTGGTTATACTGCTGAAAATCTGACATGGATCGGGAGGTTCAATTGGGCTCCAAGCAATATAGCTGGGGTCGTTGAGCTATTTTTCACCAAGGACTTAAGGATGAAGGGAAAATTCCACGCTGATGAAATCGCTAATGTCGAATTTATGGATTTCAACACGGTTCTAGAAAAGGTTTTGAAAGGGCAATTTGTTGATTCAACGCTAATCATAGCAACTCTAATTGTCAAGGCTAAGAATTTGCTGCAAAATGCCATGTAGTGACCTTGGTCTGATAATCCTAATCAAAGCCTTAAGCAGTATCATTGGTTTATGTTTTGTTTTTTTATCTTCTTATGGAAAGGTAGGTCTTGTATGGTTTGAAGCCAACTTTGGAGTATGCTCTCACCGCCGGAACATTGTCCGCTATGACATGAATCAACGCAATTGGAGACCTCTTCAAAATCTCTTCAACAAGTGCAGACACAATCGACGTAGCGTATCCTCTGCTTCTATACCTTTCATCAGTTGCCACCATGTTAATGTTGCTTGCAAAATCCACAAAACGAGTGTATCCAGCCGAAACAAGCCTGCCATCCTTCTTTATGCCAAGAGCAAACGTCGTTTCCAACGATTTCCTAAGATTTTCTGCCTTAGCCTCACCCCACCATTCAGGATCACATCTCCTCATCAAATCTCCAACCTCCTCCGCATCCTCAACCCCAAGTCTCACAGGTTTCTCAGTGATCTGAATGCGCTCTTCTCCGCGATTCAGGCGCATCTGCACCATGTCCTGCTTAATGCGTGGCTTATACTTCTGACAGACGATGTCCTCGCAGTCTGGCGGCGCTTGCAACTCAACCTTCTCAAAATTGACATGCTCAAATAACTTCTGCACAGCTTCTCGACTGCCTCTTAACTGGACATTGTAATCAGCAAAAACCAGCAGCGAACCTAAGACTTCCTTTCCTTCAATTGCCAAGAATATCTTCGTCTGCTCCCTGCGTTGAGTCCAATCAAGTATGAAAAAATAGTAATCTATTGGGTCGCGGTTCACGTAATTCCAGAACACCTGTTCGTAGCCGTCGGCCACAGAAACAATTTGCACAGAGTAGTCTCCCAAACAGAAAATATGCAGCGGGTTGAAAAGATAAGGTTTGAGAATCTAGGCTGTTTTGGCAGGTTGCACTGGCGCCATATCCTAAAGCAAAGCTGCCGCAAGCAATATGCACACACCTGCTTTCAACTTTACACCTCCAAGCCAAAATCAAAGATGACGCCTCGACCAGAAACGGAACCCTCTGATATGTAAACTAGGCTGTTTTGGAGGTTTAGCATGCTAAGAGGAAGCATTATGTCATAATAGGTTGCGTTTGCGGTAGATATGGCATGATGATATGGGCTTTCGGGAAACGGAAAGTGGATGATAATGCTGTAGACGCCAGTCGTGGTGTTTACATCATATATGTGTTCGTATTTGTCACTGGTGTAAAATATCCATCCGTCATCACCCATTATTGTTCCGTCACCATCTCTGTCGAAAACAACCATGAGATCGCCCTGCCTGTCGTTTACTTCACCAGATATCGAAAGGTTCTCCTCAACAATCTTGAACGTCAACTCTACCTTTAACAAGCCACCACGTTCTGTTGGGAGTTCGAACGTGAAGTTCTTGGTGTTTGCCATGTCGCTAAGTTGGGCACTCAAGCTATTCACCTGCTGGGTCAGCTCTTCAATCTTTCCTTCTAGGTTCATAGTCTGCATATATAGAAAGGCGTTAAACCCAAAGGAAATACTGAGACAAACAGCCAGCAATACGCCTACAATGACCCTCAACTTCACACCTCCAAATCAAAGTGGAAAAGAACCCCACGACCATCGACAGATTCTTCTGATATGTAGACTAAGTCGTTGTGGAGGTTTAACATGTTCAGAGGGAACATTACATAGAAAGAAGTTACATTTTCGCTTCTCGTCACATTGTGGTATGGGCTTGGCCATGGAAGCATTCTAGGAATTATAAACGTGCCTGAAACGACATCAACATGTGTTGGATGATAGTTGTTGGCATAGTAGAGAATCCAACCGTCGTCAGCGAATTCAATTTCTCCATCCCCATCTCTGTCAAAAACGATAATTAAGCTACAGAGTTCATGGTCTAGAATAGCAGTTATTGAAAGGTTTTCTTCAACTATCTTGAAAGTCAATTCCATCCTCAAAAAGTCACCAGCATCTCGTGGGAGTTCAAAAGTGAAGTTCCTAGTATTTGCCATGTTATTAATCTGTGCATTTAAACTAGTCACTTGCTCAGTCAACTCTTTAACCTGCCTATGTAAATCCAGTGTCTGCATGTATAGAAAACCATCAAACCCTAAAGAAACACTCAAACAACCAACCAACAAGACAATTATTATTCTATAAACTTTTGAAGACAAGAAAGCCACCTACAATGATTATATATAATGCAATTAGCTTTAAACTTTAATTTGTTGGCACTTTGCCGCGTCCATGTGACCGTGCGTTGATAAGGGGGATTTTGGAGAAGACTTTAGAATTTGCGCCTAGTAAATGGCTCTTGTCAAGCTACATAGCTACGGGCATAGAGAACGTGCCAATATTCATAAAGGCAGACAATGCAGAAACGAAATAGAAAAATACCTAAAACAAGCAGAATGAAAAGGCAGTTAGCAGTTCTATTTGACCCCACATTTTTTGAGTAGTCTCTGCCATTTTGCATCTGTTATTTGCTGTATTTCGTCCACCATTTTCTTGAATTTCGGCGTGAACAAATGCCTAAAGCGCCCTTGCACTTCCAAGTACTCCTTTACGGGCTTCTTTTTCTGCGGAGCCAAAGCGAAGACTTTGCTTGGAGTTGAGAGCTGGTAGTCGCCGTTTACGGCTTCCAAAAGTCGGAACACAAATGTTTCAACTCTTGAAGCGCGCGTATTGTTTGAATCGTAGGTGGTGACTTACATAGTTTTGCCCGGGTCTCAGCGTGCACTTCTACTGGGCGAAGAGATCAGTTGTCCTAAGCGCATCCATTAGTCTAGTGTTACAGTGAAGTTTTCAATGCGGCTATTGTAGGTGGTCGTTCTCCATCTGAAGTATCCGATTGTTGTTTGCCGCCCACTTAAGAAAGCATACATTCGCTTAGTCCAGTAGTAAACTGTCCACGTGCCAGCATCGAGGCTTTCAGCGCCCAATTGATCTGTTGTGAAAGTTGCCTGAAGAATCCAAGAACCGCCGTTATTGCAATAAACTCTAATCACAATGGAGTCAGTTGAGCTGAAATTAATATTTGGACAATTCCACGTCGCAGTTTGAATGCCTTGACCGTCAACGCTACGATTGACCTGTGCTACTGGTGTTCCACTTGTTATCTCAGTCTCAACGCCTTCTGTGCTACGTTTCCACACTCGAATACCCCAATAGACAGTGTTGTGTTGATAAGCGGTGACGGTTGAAACCTTGTAAATATTGCTCTGAGTGGTGTCCAGCTTGTAGGCTTCCAAACCGTTCACGCTATGCAGGTCACCCCGCATATATCGAGGACTGATGTAACTGTAGTGGCCATTGATAAAACCGTGAGGAATTTCTGAGGAAGATGTGTTAAGTAAGCAATAATCAGTTCCTGGGTTTGCTTTGATCATTAGTTCAGTTGATAGTGTTCCTCCTTCAAGAGGTGACTGTATAATTTGAAATGTAAGATTTACTAGCCATGTCGTGCCGTTAAACGATTGGGCTGGGTCTCTAGCTGTCAAGCTTTGGTGATACCGCCCAACGCTATTGTTAATCGGGTTTGAGACCCATGGACCCAAGTAATATGTCCAGAATGCGTAGTTGATGGTCTCGTCAGTGCAGTTTATCATGCCATTATTCCATTCTAATGCCACTTCCCAGCCATATAGACAGGACACATTCTCAACCACGATGCTTACATTGAAGGCATCACCAACGTTTGTGCTGGTCGTATAGAATACGTTTTCATTGGGCTGAACCTTAAGCAATGTTGAATATTCTGATTTCGGAAGGTTAGCCAGTTTCTTCATGCTTTGGCTTTCGGAGTTTTCTAGTCCTTCGCCAAAATTTTTGCCCAGTATTATTGCATCTTTTGCATTGATAAAGCCGTCTTTGTTGACATCTGCGTCAGGATTGTATAGCTGTTCCCCTTCCTTGGACCCGAACGAGACTCCAAGGAGAACTGCATCTTTCGCATTAACGTATCCGTCATCATTAATATCAGGAGGAATTCTTGAAGGTTGAGTCTCGTCAAGGCAAGTCAACCAAGACAATGCTCCATCATTGAGTAGGCTATTTTGTGTATCTTCAAGAACAGGATGCTCCTCACCATTTTGATATTTCGGGTCGTTAGTGAGTCCGTAGTCGAAAGCTTCTTTCATCGAAACGATCGAATCTTCATTCATATCTGCTTCCATGAATTCTTGGGAAAAAAGATATAAGCAATTCAAGAATGGTTTGCTAAAACACCCAAGAAATTGGTACCATACAACTCCCCACTCATCAGTATAGCTTGATCCTGTGGGATCACAATAGCAATATTCTTTTTCACTGCAGGATGCGATGATAATGCGATTTTGCGCCGAAAGGTCTGAGCAGAATCCACCACCAAAACATGAAGGCTCCGATGTGCTGTTTTCGGTTTTGCATGTTACAAACGTACACACGAGTCTTGCATAACTAATGTTTAATAAATCCTGTCGCAGTTCATCGTCCCAATATTTCTCAAAGTCTTCTTCTTCGTACTCCCAAGGTTCCATGTGGGCTTGGTGTCTCTGTAAGCATACACATTCATCAACTCCTACAAAAGCTGTTCCATTCCAATAATCTTTCAAAGGTTCATCTCCATCTTCATCCTCCCTCCCCCAACACATGTGTCCTGTGGTGTTACAACCACCGCCATGACTAGAAAAGAATATAAAAACCAAATCATCTGAATCCGCGTGCTCACTAAGCCACGTCGAAAAAGCATAATGCACATTGTCCCAGTTTGCAACCAAATTTACTTTATCACTTGACTTAACTGGGCTCAGATATAGCACTCCATCGAAATTATATTCGTCAACTAATAGGTCGTATGCAATGTCAGTATCAATCTGAAATTCTAACCATCCACACACCAAAACTGCCCAACGTTTATCAATGTGAAGCTCAAAATCAGCTTTTGCTACATTGAAAGCGAATAATGAGGTTAAAAGCATCACAAGCAATACGCCTACGATTGCTCTCAACTTTATACCTCCAAATTGAAGTGGAAAAGAACTCCACGTCCAGAAACGAATTCTCCTGCTACATAGATTAAGTCGTTGTGGAGATTTAACATGCCTAGGGGAAGCATTATGTAAAAAGTGGTTGCGTTTTCACTTCTTACCGCATGATGGTATGGGCTTGGATAAGGCAGTATTCTTACTATACTAAACATGCCTGACGTGGAGTTAACACAAAATACATCGCGATACTTAGCATCACCATAAAACATCCAGCCATCATCACCCATTATCTTTCCATCCCCATCTCTGTCGAAAACAACTATGAACCCTCCTTGAGTAACATTCACCCAAGCAATTATGGAAAGATTCCCTTCAACTATCTTAAAAGTCAATTCCAACCTTACAAAAAGAGACAATTGTGGGAGTTCAAAAGTAAAATTCTTAGTGTTCATTAAATCGCTTATCTGCGCATCCAAGCTGTCAATTTGCCCAGTCAACTCCTCAACTTTGCCACGCAAATCCAAAGTTTGCATGTATAGAAAACCATCAAACCCTAAAGAAACACTCAAACAACCAACCAACAAGACAATTATTATTCTATAAACTTTGGAAGACAAGAAAGCCACCTACAATGACCATTGTACATGCAATTATATTTAAGCTTTAATTTGTTGGCACTTTGTCACGTCCATATGACCCTGCATTGATTAGCGATACATTCATGATATATGAGGGGATTTTGGAGAAGACTTTAGAATTTGCGCCTAGTAAATGGCTCTTGTCAAGCTACATAGCTACGGGCATAGAGAACGTGCCAATATTCATAAAGGCAGACAATGCAGAAACGAAATAGAAAAATACCTAAAACAAGCAGAATGAAAAGGCAGTTAGCAGTTCTATTTGACCCCACATTTTTTGAGTAGTCTCTGCCATTTTGCATCTGTTATTTGCTGTATTTCGTCCACCATTTTCTTGAATTTCGGCGTGAACAAATGCCTAAAGCGCCCTTGCACTTCCAAGTACTCCTTTACGGGCTTCTTTTTCTGCGGAGCCAAAGCGAAGACTTTGCTTGGAGTTGAGAGCTGGTAGTCGCCGTTTATGGCTTCCCACAGTGGGAATATGCATGTTTCCACTGCTAAGCGTGAAAGCTCTATGGACTTGCTTGGATCGCTTCTCCACCCTCTTGGACATGGTGCAAACACGTGTAAGAACGCTGGACCGTTAACTTCTATTCCTTTTCTGACTTTTACGAGCAGGTCTCGCCAGTAATAGGGCGATGCTGTAGCCACATAGGGCATGTCATGAGCCACCATAATATCCGCAATAGGCTTCTTGTTTTCTAACTTTCCAGGTATGACTGTGCCAGCCGGCGAAGTAGTTGTAGACGCGCCTAAGGGTGTTCCACCACTTCTCTGAATGCCTGTGTTGTGAACCACAATTCCATCGGCAATGAAGTTATGCTCTCCTTCCACTCTTAAGTCCAAGGTGGGCTCCTCACCCACATGCCTTGTACACTTTACTTTTTCCATCTCAAAATGTTCATTTTCTATTAAGAAATTTTGATACCCGTATTGAGCCGGATATTTCTTTATATTCCATTTTCTTCTTTTACTAAAGCATATATAGCCATACTCTGCGTCTTTTAACAGCTTTCTACCCACACATTTTGTTCCTTTCTTCTTTTCTTGTTTGTGGATTTTTCCAACTCTGTAACCCATTGTTTGCAATAATAGCCTTAAGCGTCTAAGAAGTTCGCGGCTTGCAGAGACGTAGCGTAAACTGTTACCTATTCTATAGCCATCAGAAAGCATCAGTCCTTGAAGGAATGCCTCTTTTTCTTCGTTTGGAAGGGTAAATATCCAGCTTGGGGTTATTTTATTCTTTGCCCCTGAGCCAAAACCTAAAGAATCTATAAACTTGGCGAGGTTTACTGAGTGCGAATAAACATACATTTTGTCGTTTGTTTTTATCTCATTACCAAAGATTTCGGAGTGAAGCTTGGTTAAAACTTTTCTTGATCTTGAATCATCTGGTAATGCAAATCCAACCTCACCTTTTTTCGGTCTTACCCATCCATCACCAACATATATTCCGAGATACTTCATCAAGTCTGGACTAGAACATTTAGGTATGTTTACTTCATTGAGGCGATTAACTTTCCAGTCCCCCTTCCTTATTTTTTCGAAATTAAATTTGAACGATTCACTACTGTCCAAGTTTTTCAGTACAACGACCTCATCCCCAACCTTAACTTCGGACAAGGTTTTCCAAACGAAACCATTTTTTCTCCCTCTGCCATTCCTTTTTAAAACAAGGAAGGGGTGGTTCGATGTGGCTTTTATCGAGTGATGCAAAGTCTCCAATTCGTATATCCCTCTCGTACCGTTATCAAAGATGCCAGTGCACTTCTTCAGAACGGGTTGGTAACTTTTCTGGTCGAATGCGTATGTTTCATCTCCTTTCTTTACCTCTGTTATTTTCTTTAGCCCATCTTTTGTCATTATCAGTGATTCCCTACTCAAACAGTTCATGTAAGCTTCATTATCATAGAGCACAAATAGAAAGTCATGTCCCCTTTCCACTGCTCCGGAGAGCGCTTGTATACCTATGTCGTACGTGCCTCCGTCTCCGGCAAGGGCAACAATGTCTATTTGCTCCTGCTTTATCCTTCCCTTCTTCTTCATTATTTTTAAAGCTGCTTCGATTCCCGACGCATTCGCAGCGACGTTTTCAAAGGCTGTGTGTAGCCACGGTGCAGCCCAAGACGTGTATGGGTAAATTGATGAAACTACTTCCATGCATCCGGTTGCGTTCGTCACTATGGTTGGTCCCCTAACAGCTTTCATTATGAGTCTTAGAACTGTTGCTGGTGCGCAGCCTGCGCATGCCCTGTGCCCTGACATGAATAGGTCTGGTTTTTCAGCGATGTCTTTTGTGGTGAATTTCCATTCAGAAAACATTCCATTTTCCTCCTTTTACTCTCTTAATCCAACATAATTTATTGTAGTTTCAACATGTTTGGTTTGAAGTATCCTTTGCAGTTCTTCGTAGATTTTGCGCATTTGCTTTGGGCTTGTGTCTCTTCCGCCCAATCCATAAATGTAGTTTACCACATAAGGATGTGTAGGCAAATCGTAAAGCACATGGCGGACTTCTTGGAACACTGGACCACCGTTTCCTCCGAAGCTCATGCTTTTATCCATGATAGCCACTGCCTTCACTTTTCTAAGCGCCTCAACTATTCCTTCAACTGGTAAGGGTCTAAAAGTGCGAATTCTAAGCAGTCCAGCTTTAACACCTTCTTCCCTAAGCTCATCTACTACGGTTTTCACGGTTCCAGCCGTTGAACCTAAACATACGATGGCTATCTCAGCATCTTCAAGGCGATATGAATCAAGAAGTCCATTTCCATAGGTTCTACCGGTTATTTGCGCATATTCCTCATTTACTTGCTGAATTATTTTGAGCGCATTTCTCATGGCTTCTTCTTGTTGCCGCTTAAACTCGAAATAGTAGTTTGGAAACGCTACAGGTCCCATGGTCATGGGCTTTTCCGGATCAAGTCTGAAAGGTGCATTTTTTCCTTCGTGCGTTGTCACTAGGGGCAGCTGGCGGGTTCCAACAAATTTTTTGACAATGTCATCTGGAAGCGCTTGCACATTTTCTAGTGAGTGGCTTAGAGTGAAGCCGTCTAAGCCCACAATGACTGGTAAGAGAACTTCTGGGTTTTCAGCTATCTTAAAGGCTTGAATTATCGAATCGTAAACTTCCTGTACATTCTCAACGTAGATTTGTATCCAACCGGTGTCCCGTTCAACCATTGTGTCGGAATGGTCACCATGAATGTTTAGCGGTGCGGACAAGGCTCTGTTGGCAATTGCCATAACTACTGGTGCGCGGCATCCTGAAGTCACGAAAAGCATCTCATGCATCAAAGCCAAACCGGCAGAAGCTGAAGCTGTAAAGGTTCTTGCGCCTGTGGCTGATGCTGCGAGACATGCGGTTAAGGCGCTGTGTTCTGATTCTGTGCAAACAAATTCCGTTTCAACTTCGCCGTTAGCAACATATTCGCTGAATTTTTCAACAATTATAGTTTGAGGAGTTATAGGATAGGCTGCTACAATGTCAACATCTGACTGCTTCGCGGCGAAGGCAGCTGCTTCGTCCCCGTTTAAGGCTAAAACCTCTTGTTTAACAACATTTTTCATTTGGTCATACCCTCTATTCAAGTTTCATTTCAATCGCCTTCGTTGGGCATTCGTTGGCGCATATTCCACAGCCCTTGCAGAAGTTATAATCAAATTCTATGTCTCCCCTTTCAGACTTCCAATGTATTGCTCCATCTGGACAGAAAAGCACACATAATAAGCATCGTGTGCATTTCTCTAAATCTCTTACTGGCGTGTATGTTTTCCAATCTCCAGTCAAAAACTCGGTACTAGGCTTCCAGCATACGCCTGCCGGCGAAATTTCCTTCCAACTTTTTTCTTTTGATGTCACTCGGATTTTACCTCCTCATAGGCTTCTTTTATTACAGCAAAGTTTTTCTCCGCAATGTCCTGCCTAAAACGTTCTCTAACAACTTTTTCTACGCTTTCCAAGCTGACTATTTCAGTTACATGTGCCACGGCTCCTAGCATGGCTGTGTTTGTTATGGGTGTTCCCAAAATTTTTATGGCGATTTCTGTTGCTGGAACAGTCCAGACTTTGCCTTTGTCTGTGTTGAGTGTTTTCCTGACTTCTGCTGGGCTGTCCCTTGAGTTAATTAAAATTGTTCCTTTCTCATCTAACCCCTCAGTAAATGGAACTGTTTTCAATAACGTTGGGTCTAAAACAGCTACAACATCAGGATTATAAACTGCGCAGTGTATTCGAATAGGCTCGGTGCTTATTCTTGTAAACGCGGTTACTGGCGCACCCATTCTTTCTGGACCGAACTCTGGAAAAGATTGAATATGTTTTCCTTCGTAAATGGCTGCTCGTGCTAACAATTCGCTTGCTGTCCATGCTCCTTGGCCGCCTCTGCCATGCCATCTGACTTCTAAGATTTTTTTCAATTTTTTACTCTCCGTTAATCTTTCAAGCTTATTGGGAAATCTATAATATACATGTTTCTAAAGCAAGCAAGCAAAACGAAACATGAAAGTGGAAGATCAACTAATTCTTCTTAGCCGTTAGCAATCGTAATTTTTAAGTAAATAAGAGATATATCAGAATCTAAACGTTATGAAACTAAGAATATGGAAGCCGATGATTTGCAACAAGAATCAGTAGGTGACAAAATACTC
>Ga0315282_10013231_pt1 | contig 12470 bp, 10 predicted proteins | sample YL17G07_20_MG_FD_203693 | JGI IMG/M metagenome (GOLD analysis project Ga0315282, IMG submission 203693) | Sediment microbial communities from Yellowstone Lake, YNP, Wyoming, USA - YL17G07_20 | ecosystem: Environmental > Aquatic > Freshwater > Lake > Sediment | place: USA: Wyoming | collected... | reverse complement strand
ACAAGTCCGGCGAGCGCCGCGGCGCTCGCTGGTGAGCTCGGTTATCCCGTTGTCTTGAAGATCGTCTCGCCTGAGATAGTCCATAAGACCGAGGTAGGCGGAGTCATGATCGGACTATCATCAAGTGCTGCTGTGGAGTCTGCCTATTTACGAATCCTGGAAAGTGTGCGGGCCCGCAGACCAGATGCCCGGATCATAGGGGTTCTCGTGCAGAAGATGGCTCCTGAGTCAACGGAAGTCATTGTCGGGTCGGTGAACGATCCTCAGTTTGGGCACACCATCCTATTCGGTCTAGGGGGAGTCTTCGTCGAGATACTCAAGGACGTGTCCTTCCGCATAGCTCCCCTCGAAGAACGCGACGCACGTGATATGATCCGTGAAATCAAGGGGTACTCCGTTCTTGATGGGTACCGCGGTTTCCCGGCTGCTGATCAAAACGCCATAATCCACGTGCTCTTATGCGCGTCGCGCCTTGTAACGGAGAACCCTCAGATTGAGCAGATGGACCTGAACCCGATAATGGTGTATGAACGGGGAGCTCTGGTCGCGGACGCGCGAATGTTGCTCGCGGGCTAGAGGTCCGCTGAATCATAAACCTTGCAGGTTTGGGTGGGCACGTATCGGTCAGACTCACGTGGGAGTCTGTGAACGGGGTTTCGAGAAAGTCTTATGAGCAATAATGCATCTTCCGACAGGCGGCAAAAGGTACAGAGCGACTTGTCAGCAAACACTGACGCATTGTTCCGGGAGATCAGTGCGCTCAGGGAATCGAATGTCGGTGTTGTTGAGCAACGCGAGACTCTCAACCGCAAGGCCAAGGAACTGCTTGAACAACGTAACAAGCTGAATGAGGAATTCAAGCGGCTGATCGGCGAAGTCAAGACCCTCAAGGCTAGGAGAGACGAGCTGAATCGGAAGGTCAAGGAGCTCAAGGGTTCTCGAAACGTCGCACGAGATGCCGCGGTCGCTGAAAGGGAGAGGCTCGAGAAGCTCAGGAACAGGTCAGTCGAGCTCTCAGAGCGTATCGAAGGAAACCCGCGAAGAGCTGTCGAGGAGTTTGATCGCTTAGAATGGAAGATGCAGACGACCACTCTCACTCCTAAGGCTGAGAAGGAGTTGATCAAGCGCCTGAAGGAACTCGAGGCCCAGGTGCTTGTAGCAAAGAAGGCAGAGGCTCTCAGGGACAAGATTGTGGGAGCCAGGGCGACTATCGGCGGCAGGAGGCTTCAGGCCCAGTCGTTCCATGAACAGATGACAAAGGTCGTCGAAGAGAGTGAGGTCATTCACAAGAGGCTGGTTGAGGTGGCCGCATCTGCGTCGGCGGCCAAGGCTGAGGCGGACAAGACGCATGCGGCTTTTGTGGAAGCCGTAAAGGGTGCAGATAACGCCCACAAAGAGTATGTTATCAACCTCGTTAAGATCCGAGAACTGCGCCAGCAGATCGCGCAATCGGGGCCCATGGCTAAGCTTCGGAAGGCGCAAGAAGTCCGTGAGAAGCTTGAGAAATCTGGCGCCGAGAAGCTTGAGCACAGAAAGAGGCTGTCTCTTGAGGAGTTCAAGGCGCTGATGGAGAAGGGCGCCATCTAGGCGTGTCCGCTGGCACTCCTTATATTGCCGCGTTCTCTGTCGTCTCAATAGTGTCACGGGATCGTTTCGGCGGGTGACTCTTGTCTAGCGTCAGAATAGGGCTGGTCGGCGGCTCTGGTTTTGAGAAGCTGATCGGACATGGAGAAACAAGACGAATAGACACACCCTATGGACCATCTCCTGATATCACGATTGCTCAGGTTGACGGTGTACGTGTCGCGTTCCTGCCAAGGCACGGACCCCGCCATGAATTTCCTCCTCACAAGGTGAACTACCGAGCTAACGTGTGGAGCCTGAAGCAACTGGGAGTGGAAAGGATAATCGCGACCAATGCCGTTGGCGCAATGAGAGAAAGCTACCGGCCAGGGGACCTAGTGATTCCTGTGGACATTGTGGATTTTACGAGGTTTAGGAATCAGACCTTCTACGATTCCGAGCCGGTTGTACATGTTGACGTAACCGATGTCTACTGCCCAGAGATTCGCAAGACCCTGATTGAGGCCTCGAGACGCTCGTCTCGGAAAACATGGAATGAGAGCGTTCTCGCTTGTACAGATGGGCCACGGTATGAGACTCCGGCTGAAATCAGGATGATGAGAAACGCCGGATGCGATGTGGTTGGAATGACATCCGCACCCGAAGCGTTCCTTGCACGCGAGCTTGAGATCTGCTACGGCGCCGTTTGCTTCGTAACCAACATGGCGGCAGGACTCCGGAAAACACTGACTGCATCTGAAGTGACTCAGCTAGCCGAGAAAGTCCTGCCAGAAGTAGAATCATTGCTAAAGGACGCGATAGCCAAGATTCCAGTCGCAAGAACCTGTAACTGTGGGAAGGCTCTCTCACAAGCCACCGCGACGTGAGTGACCATGCTGGAGGGCTTCCTACGGGCAGTCGGCGCCTACGCTGTCTACGAAAGGCGGCTTGAGGGACAAGTCAGGAAACAGCCCATCCCGGAGCACCTAGGCATCATACTCGATGGAAACAGACGGTGGGCCATCGCACGTTCAGGCATAGCGTATGAGGGGCATCACTATGGAGCAAAGACTAGCGAGCTCTTCCTAGAATGGTGTCTCGATCTCAATATCAAGACAATCACGCTCTATGTCTTCTCAATGGAGAACTTCAACCGACCAAAACAAGAGGTCGACACGATATTCGGCATCATCGAAGAAGAGGCAAGGAGGCTACTGAAAGACCAGAGGCTGCATCGGGACCAAGTGAGAGTGAAAGCTCTCGGACGTTTGGATCTGCTGCCCAAGCGGCTACAGGAGGTACTCCGGGAAATCGAACATGCAACTGAATCGTATGACAAGCACTACCTGAACATCGCCCTCGCATATGGCGGAAGAACTGAGATCATTGATGCTGCACGCAAGATTGCAGTTGATATTCAAACGGGCTCAGCTAAGCCAGAGGAGATAGACGAGCAGTTCTTCATGAAGTACCTCTACACAGCTCATCTTCCGAACCCGTATCCCGATCTCGTCATACGGACCTCGGGGGAAGAGAGGCTGAGTGGCTTTCTGCTGTGGCAGTCGGCCTACAGCGAATTTTGCTTTCTAGATGTATATTGGCCGGAATTCAGGCGAATAGATTTACTTAGAACTGTCCGAACTTACCAGATGCGCCAGAGAAGATTCGGACACTGATCCTGCAGGCTCTCTGCAAGTCATTCTAGCGTGAATGCATGGAATTGCAAGCGTCTAGGACTCGCGTCAAGCTTTATCTCACATCCGATACGGATTCAAAGCCAATCGACATCACGACATGATCGTCTAGTCTCGAAAGTCTGGCGTAGCACGGCGGGATCGGTTAGCTCTTGGTCTACATTCGCAGGATTGATCTTAGAGGTTTCAAGACCTTCGGGAAGAAGGTGTCCCTGAGCCTTGATCGTGGCCTAACAGTGGTCACAGGCCCTAATGGTTCCGGGAAGAGCAACGTCGTAGATTCAGTGAAGTTCGCGCTGGGAGAACTGAGTGCCAAGGAACTCAGAGGCGGAACGATCACCGACCTTATTCACAGAGGCTCCCCTCATGCCACGGCGAAATCCGCCTATGTAGCAGTCCAGTTTGACAACGCGGATCGTCGTATCCCAGTGGATGCCGACCTTGTCACCATCTCAAGGGAATTCAGACGAGGCGGTGAAGGCATCTACCGAATGAACGGACGGCGTGTCTCACGAAAACAGCTTACCGACATCCTCTCATCTGCAGATATCCAAGTTTCTGGCCACAATATCGTTCAGCAACACGCGATTACCAGACTTGCTGAAGTGACGCACGAGGAACGACGAAAGATAATCGAGGACATGATAGGAATCGCCGTATACGACTCCAAGAAGGCGGAATCGGAGATCCAACTCCAACAGGCCGATCTAAACATAAAGGTAGCATCCGCCCGAACCGACGAAGTTCGCCTCAGAGTCGAGGGTCTGGAGAAAGAGAGAAACGACTACCTCAGGTCGCAGCAGCTCAAGAAGGAGACTGGTAGACTCCAAGCCCAACTGACTTCCTGCAAGATATGTGAGATCCAGACTCAGATCGCTGATCTCAGAAAGGAGATTCTCGAGCAGCAGCAGACTATCGAGCAGATCAAAGCCAAGAAAGATGAGATCTCCAAGGAAAGAGAAAGGATCGAGTCGGAGCGGCAGAGCTACGAGGAGACAGTTGTTGACAAGGGCAGCGCTGACTTGTTCAAAACCGAACGCGCCCTCGGAGACATCAACGCGAATATCGCAGGCCTGAAGGCTGAGATCGAATCATCCAAGGAGGCTCTACGATCCCTCCAGACTCAGAAAGCGTATCTTGAGAAACGCATAGGGCAAGCTGATGAATCAATCGCACAATCCCACTCAAACCTAGCCGACTGCAGAAACCGACTCACGGAACTAGTTGGCGTTTTCGATGCCAAGCGCAAGGAACGAGAAACCTTCTCGGCATCCCTCGCTGAATCCAGAAAGAAGATTGGAGAGGAATCAAGCGAGGCAAGCGCACTAGACGAACAGATTAGTGAACTCACGAACCAACTGATAGAGATCGATGTACAAGCAAAAGGAAGCAGTTCGAAGATTGCGCTCCTAGAAGGCCATATCCAGACACTCAAGTCACGACGAAGAGAACTCGAAGACCTATCCACGAGCATCAAGAGTAGAATCGAGGAACTTGCGAAGCTTTTCGCGCAAGAGAAATCGAGACTGAACACAATCGAAGCTAACCTCGCCGAGTATACGAAAGTCGAGGTCGAGAAGGAAGCTGAGGTGGCACATGCGGCTGAGGTCTCAAAGAAGGCGAGGCTCACCCTCGCAGAAGTTGAGACTCAGAAGAGCGTAGCCGAGGCCATAGCATCCGATGACTCTGCCCTCCAGCTAATTGAGGAGATGGGCCGGTCAGGTGCTATTGCTGGTATCTATGGACGTCTGTGTGATCTGGCCCGCTTCAAGGAAGAACATTGCAAGGCCGTCGAGGCCGCTTCAGCAGGGTGGATGAAATCAATCGTCGTCAAGAACATAGACAGCGCAATCGGATGCATAGAAAGCCTCAAGAGAACAAAGCTCGGACGTGTCAAACTGATCCCGATCGAGAGTCTCTATCCTACGAGGAAGGTCGAGTCTCCTACACACATCGAAGGCGTACTTGGGACAATGGAGGACTTCGTCGAGCCTCTCGGGCCGTTCGATCGTGCAGTCAACTTTGTCTTTGGTGACACGATACTGACCGCGAGCCAAAGGTCAGCCTTCCTGGCCTCCCTTGAAGGGCATCGAGCAGTATCGATTGCTGGTGACCTCTACGAGCCGGGAGGGGGCATGGAGATTGGATACTACCGTGAACCACTGGATGCCAGAAAGCTCCTGCCCAAAGAATCAACTCTCGCAGATGTAGCATCCGCGGTTGCGGCGTTAGAGGGCCTCTTAGAGCGTAGCAAGAAGGACCTTGAGAGGCTGAGAGAGGAGATCCTAAACCTAACCGAGAGCAAGGCAGTGAGCAAGAACCTAATTGACGCGATGGAAAGAGAGGCCGATACGATACGGCAAGATCTTGAGCGAGCCACAAAGGCCATTGAGAACTCCGATAAACGTGTCGCAACGTTCGGTGAAGAGATCGAACATGAGAAATCCACTCTCAACTCGTCCCAAGACAGAAGGCAGGGTCTCCAGAGCAAGCGCGATCTGCTCACGAAAGAGAAGTCGTCTCTTGTACTCAAGGCGAAATCCGGCGAACTAGCGGAATTAGAGAGTAGACACGCGGCCCTGTATGATGAAGTGAACACGCTCATCCAAAGAAGACTGGAGCTTGAAGCTAGGATTACCGCACTTGAGACTTCCATTACAACGTTCGGACAGAACCAAGATCAGATGAAGGCTCAAATCGCATCAATCGAGAAACAAATCGAAGGTACACAGTCAAGGATTGAGACATCAAATCAAACCCTCGCCGGCCATGAAGGAACTATCAAGGAACTACAAGGCCAAAGAGATGAGATACTGGAGAACGTGACCTCCGCCAAGACGAAACGGAGTGAGTTCGAGCAGGCGCTCAAGAGCCTGGAAACTCAACTGATGAAGGCCATCAATCAACTTGAACCATTGAACCGTGAAGTCGCAGATCTCAACTCAACGATCAAAGAGAAAGAGATGCGCGCATCGCTTTTCTGGACCGAGATCAAGCAGTTAGGCTACAATGAACTCGTTGAAGTAGATCCCAAAGAACTTCCATCAATAGAGGCTTCGCTGAACGGCCTCAAGCGCGAGCTCGAACGAATCGGAGCAGTCAACGAACTGGCAGTCAGTCAATATGAGGACCAGAAGAACAACTACAAACAGCTCGCGACAAGGATCTACGAAATCGAGAAGGAGCGACATGCGATCATCGAATTCATGAACGAGCTTGACAAGAAGAAGTACGACATGTTCATGCGGGCGTTCAACCAGGTCAACAATACGTTCCAGGAGATCTTCGCTAAGATTACCGGCACAGGAACAGGGAAGATGGTCCTTGAGTTCCCCGAGGATCCATTCAAAGGCGGAGTTGACGTCCTGCTGGCGTTTCCAGGCAAGTCTGAGATGACGATCAGTAGTGCAAGCGGCGGAGAGAAATCAGTCAGCACTGTTTGTTTCTTGCTGGCACTTCAAGCGATACATCCTATGCCATTCTACATGTTTGACGAGATCGACGCTCACTTGGATGTGGTGAACTCGCAGAGGCTCGCAGAGCTGCTTCGCGATCGATCAAAAGGGTCGCAGTTCCTTGTAGTGTCATTGAAGGACACGACGATATCTAGAGGAAACAGAGTGTACGGCGTCTTCATACAGGAGGGCGTCTCGCAGGTCGTGGAGATGCCGATGGCTCAGGTGAAGGCCTAGTGGACATAAGCGAGAAACCATTCTGGTTGCGCCCTCCGTACATGATTCTCTTCGACCTGCTTAGACTACACCGCATCAAACCGTGGGATGTGAATATCACATACCTTCTGAACGCCTTTCTGGCAGAGATGAAGAAGCAAGGCTTCATCGACTTCTCCGCCTCCGGAACCGCTCTCCTATCCGCTTCAATGATCCACAGAATGAAATCCGAGCTCGTGCTAAAGATGGAGGAGCCGCCGAAGCCTCCCATTGCGAGGCCTAACGAGGAGGTCCCACCGCCTCTCGCCTTTCCAATCCGATTCGAATACACGTCAACCTCCATCGAGCAAGTCCTCTCAGTGCTTGAGGAAGTTCTGAAACGTGAGAGCGTCGCTCTCGCGGAGCGAAAAGGCCTGCTCAGCCCTCCAGAAATCCTTGAACAGATGGATGAGTTCCTCGCCAATATCGAGAAGAATATCGAGGTATTCTACGCCACTCTCTTGCGGAAGGCTGCCCAGAGCCCTACGTTGTCGTTCCTGCAGCTGACCAAGGACTCCTCGTTGCTGGATGCTGTTAGGGCCTTCATTATGCTTCTGTTCCTAGTGATGCAGAACAAAGTGAACCTGAGCCAGACGGAAGACCAGGGTGACATAATCATCAGCTTGCCGGAGGTTGCGGCCACAGTTGTCTGAGACCCAGCAGATCGAAACAAGCGCAGACGAGCGTACAAAGAATCAGATCTCGATGCTCGAGGCCGCGCTGTATGTGACCGGCAAGCCGCTCGACGTGGGCGTCTTGGGATCGATCCTCAATATGCGCTCAGAGGATAAGATACGCAAGCTTGCTACAGCATTGAAGGAGAAGTACGCGCAGAACTCGGGGGCACTGGAGGTCCTGGAGCTTTCTGACGGACGATACGTTATGCAACTGAAACCGGAATACTCGAAGAGCGTAAAGCGTCTGGCAACGAGGCAGCTCCTTACTCCAGGCCCACTGAAGACGCTCTCCTATATCGCCCTACGCCAACCTGTAGCCCAGTCGCATGTTGTGAAGGTAAGAGGTAACCTGGCCTACGGACACGTGAAACAGCTGTGCGACATGGGATTGATCTCAGAGGAGAAGCTGGGGAGATCCAAAATGCTTAGGACAACGCCGAGTTTCTCCGACTACTTCAACCTGAGTCAGGATTCCCGACTCATGAAGAAACAGATCCAGAAGATAATGGACGACCTTAAGTCAGCCCAACCAGGGGGAACTCAGCCAATTCACCCATCCGAAGTGCAGACGAACAGCCCCGCGCAGGAGGGGGCGAGTTCAACCACGCCTTCAGAGCCTTCAAGTGCCAGCAGCCAATAGATCCAATAATCGTTAGAACATGCGGTTCTATCCCAAAGTGACTTGGACTACATGCGTGTGAAACAATTGGTCATCGTCGAAGAATTCATGAGTCAACCTCCGCTGACCGTGGACTCGGAAACATCGGTGGCTGACGCTTGCAAGCTAATGGGCGAGAAGCATATCGGAAGCATTCTGGTTTCCAGCAAAGGAGTTGTTAACGCAATCTTTACCGAACGTGACCTGATGTCGAGAGTTCTCCCAGAGAAGAAGGCCCTTGCCAAGGTCTCGGTTGGGGCTTACGCATCGTCACCGCTGATTATCGTATCTGCAAGTGCGGATGTCAAAGAGGCTGCGCGGATTATGGCCGAGATGAAGGTGAGACGGCTCGTAGTCGTTCGCGATGGTAAACCCATCGGCGTTTTCACCGCAGCCGATCTTGCGAAGGCCACAGGCAAGTTGCCTCTGGAGTTCTAAGCGAAGATCGGGGAGGAATCGCGACCGTGGATCACGAAGAGGGGACTTCTGATCTCAGATGCGCTGAGTGCGGACGCATGCTTCTACGTGATGATGAAGAGCGACGATGGGCCAGATGCAGATTCTGCGACAAACCAGTCTGCTTCGATTGCATTCGATACGTAGGCACGACAATCAGAGGCCCCTACATGGACTACGTCGAAGCAATTCGAACATGTGGACAATGCTACGTGAACAGAGGATGAGGCCCGTTCGATCCACATGAACGAGAAAAATGCGAAGGCAGTTGCGGTCGTCGTGTACGTGACTGGTGAACCACTGGAAATCAAGCGATTGATACCGAACGTCTTATAGGCAGATCATGTGGCCCGTTACGAAATGACGGATGGTATGTGTCGTGGATCCAATAACCACGATGAACTTTGCTCTCTGTGTTGTGATTGTGGCTCTCGCCATCGCAGCATACAACAAGAAGAAGAACGATGTGGTTTTGTACATCGGCGTCGCCTTCGGCCTTTTCGGCCTTTCTCATCTCATAGTCCTCCTTGGTTTTGGCGGAGCAGCAACAACTGTTCTTGTCATCATTAGGACTCTCGCGTATCTGACAGTCATTTTCGCCTTGCTCAAGCTCTGGAAGCCCTAGAGACCTCTCTTCCGCAGTCGGCGTGCCACGATACGCACGAGAAGCGACAATGCGTTATGAGGCAGTGCTTTCCCGCATATGCGGATGATAAGTTGAATATCGAGAAACGGGGGCACGGTAGAGCAAGCAATTCTTATATGCCGTGCTGAGAGGTGTGCACGCGTCTTAGTTTGGAGCGTACCCTGATTTGCCCCAATGGCATGGTGACCAACACAAGCGTAAACGTTCAGGAGGACGAAGGAAGAGGTTCCGAGGTAAGCGCGCCTACGAGATGGGTAGCGACCCCACAGCAACCGTGGTCGGCGAGCCTCGAATAGTAGCGAAACGAGGACGTGGCGGCACGATCAAGCTTAGCGTGCTCGCAACCAAATTCGCGAACGTAACCGACCCAGCGACCGGCAAGACAGAGAAGACCGAGATCAAAAGCGTTACAAGAAATCCGGCCAACGTTGACTACCAACGTCGAGGCGTGATAACAAAAGGAGCTATACTCGAGACTCCCTTGGGGCAGGCTCGAGTAACTTCGCGACCTGGACAGCACGGCGTCGTCAACGCAATTCTTGTCCAGAAGGTCTAGACTCAGATTGTTTCTCGACTGAACTTGCGAGTCATCCAACGGTAGTGGGGCGTCCACGGGTTGAAGCAGAACGGAAAGATGGTGATTTGGCCCGCGGCCCTTGACTCGACAAAGTCCAGATCCGACGGAAGGCGCCTCGTGAAATCACAGTCAGTTCAAACGCCGCGAGTCGACGAACTGGAATACGCGGCGAGGAATCTTTCATACGACCCGGAGCCCTCACCACACTCGGCGCTTCCTTTTCGCTGGTGGGAAAAGACTGGCTACGTTCTGGTCAAGCGCGGAGACAAGCCTAGGTCGAAGGTTCTGAAGGATTTGGCGGCGGAGATTCAGAAGATCCGACGCTCAAAGCAGCAACCGCCCGGATCAGGATAACAGGATGGTTCCGGTGCTCGGGCTCGGCCTTAGTCCGGGTGCTTTCACGCTTAGCAATGAGGCAAACTCTTGCGACTTAAGCGCAGTCAGGAATGATTGCACGGACGGTTTGTCTAAGCGGTCTCTTGCGACTAGGAAGTCGAACGATTCATCGCTGATCTTTACGAAGTCAAGACCATAGGTCACTGCAACAGTCCTGATGCCCACACCCACGTCGGCTCTACCATGAGCCACGGCAGCCGCCACGGCGGAATGAGACTTCGCTTCAGACGTGTAACCGTGTATCCCTCTGGCCAGTTCCTCAAGTTTCACGCTTCTTGAAGTCGCAATCCCGGAGAGGTGGAAATCCACCAGAATCCTTGTGCCGGAACCTCGGTTTCTATTGATGAACGAAACATCTGTGCGCAGGATATCATCGAAGCCGCGTATCCTCTTCGGGTTGCCTTTGGGAAGCAGGAAACCTTGTTCCCGTGCATATCCTCTGACCAAGACTGCTTTGTCTTTCAGCCGAAATCGATTGTAGAATGGAATATTGTATTCACCTGTCGCCTCATCTAGGAGATGCACGCCAGCAACATCGGCCTCACCGCGGTTCACAGCGTGAAGTCCTCCAAGCGATCCCGTGTTAATGACCTTGGCAACGAACTCTGGCCTGTGTTCACGAATGACTTCGATTAGGACATCGATTCCGACGCAGTGACTTCCTATCACAATCAAATCAGCTGGATTCAGACTTGCCCCGAAGAGGTGGACTTTGACTTGCTCTCCCTCCTCGACGAAACTGACCGTGTCAGGTATGTCAATGAATCCGTCAGAAAGAGAGAATGAGGTTATCGCACCAGATCCACCCACGGTCGGGTAAGCGAGATACTGCCCGGTTGCTGTTCTAGCTAGGTGGACCGGCAAGAGTTCGCGTCTTCCCTTTGCGGAGACTACTTTCAGCGCGAGCTTCGCGTCGACAACAACCGCTGCTCGTCGAGTTAGGCCTGACATTTCCCTGAGGACAGGAGCGACGAGCGCATGAAATATCATGAGTGCAGAGGTCGGATATCCTGGCAGACCGATCAGGGGTTTGCCATCCACGACCGCGACAAGTGCTGGTTTGCCGGGTTTGACCGATATTCCATGAACCAGCACTCCTGGCTTGCCGAGATTGTCGATGATCCGATAGACCAGATCTCCGGCCCCAGCTGAGGTGCTACCGGAAGTCAGCACCATTTCAGCTTGCTGAAGTGCCTGTTTGAGCTTCCCCTCTATGACTACGGGATCGTCGGGTACAATGCCGAGGCGGATGGGTTCTCCCCCACATTCAGCTACACTTGCCGCGATAGCGCTCGCGTTGATGTCGTAGACCTTTCCGTACGTGAGAGAAGCTCCTGGAGGAACAAGCTCATTACCAGTTGAGAGGATCGCCACGCGCGGTTTCTTGAAGACCTTGATTCTCTCTGTTCCGAGCGCGGCAAGTACTCCAACTTCGCGCGGTGTTATCGTTTCGGTCTTGCGAAGGACGAGTTCCCCAGCCATAATGTCAGACCCAGCGGCTGCTATGTTCTCGCCAGGAACGACAGATCGGAAGATCTCAAGCGTCGAGTTGATGCGGCGAGTGTGTTCGACCATCACCACCGCATTCGATCCGCGCGGAACAGGCGCCCCTGTTGAAATCTCTATGGCCTCGCCTCTGTTGACGGAAATCGAGATCTGCTGGCCGGCTTCACATCGGCCGACGATCTTCAATTTCTTTGGATTGTCGTCGTCGGCGCCGAAGGTGTCCTCAGCAATTACGGCGTAGCCGTCCATTGCTGCTCGGTCGAAACCTGGCACATCGATGGGGGAGATTATGTCCTGTGCGAGGGTTCGTCCCATCGAATCGGAAACGCGGATTTCGTCTGTTGATGTAGGTTCAGGTCTGAAATGCTTGTGGAGCTCGGCAAGGGCGTCCTCGATTGTGACTAGGGTTCTGAAGACTTTACGGTCTCCCAGCGTTTTCACCTCGTTCCACAGGCCTGAACAACTGGACCTCGATCTCGACTCCCTCATCATACCCTTCAAGATTCTCCGGAATGACAACGATTCCGTTTGCTCGAGTGAGCGTTGTCAGGATCCCTGAGCCGGGAGCGCGAAGAGGTTCAGCGTAG
>Ga0315282_10013230_pt1 | contig 12471 bp, 9 predicted proteins | sample YL17G07_20_MG_FD_203693 | JGI IMG/M metagenome (GOLD analysis project Ga0315282, IMG submission 203693) | Sediment microbial communities from Yellowstone Lake, YNP, Wyoming, USA - YL17G07_20 | ecosystem: Environmental > Aquatic > Freshwater > Lake > Sediment | place: USA: Wyoming | collected... | reverse complement strand
TGAGGATGTTTCTTTCCAAGGGGAAGATTACCCAGGATCTCATTGCCTTGATTCGCTCCTGGCGGCATTCGGGATTCCAGGTCTATGCGGGCCCCAGGATTCAGCCCGGTGAGGAGGAGGCCACAGAAAACCTGGCCCGATACATCATCCGGTCATCCTTCTCCCAGGAGAGGATGACCTATCTGGCCGAGGAATCCAAGGTGATCTATGGATCCAAGGACGGCAAAGAGGAGAAGGTCTTTGATGCCTTCGAATGGCTCGCGGCCATGGGTCCCCATGTCCCGGACAAGGGGAGAGCAGATTATTGAGTACTTCCTGAAGTCATTGGCTGACAGATTTCGACAATGAGGCAATATTTCATTTAGTAATCCTTAACTGCAATACTGGCTGGAACCTACCTTTATACCCTGTGGTCTTTTCTGTTTGACATTCAAGTCCGCTTCGCGTATATTTTATCAAACCAAAAAAGAGTTATTATCATTGCCCGCTAAAAATCTCAACATGATCAAGTATAAGCACGCTCTCGCCCTGAACCCTTATTTTGGGGATTCTACTGCACTCATGGGGGTTTTCCCTCCGACCGGCCTTGAGTACATCGCCGCGAGCATGAAAGACCTAGTCGGTAAGGTGACCCTTCTTGATCTTCGTTTTGAGAAGGTCTACCAGGATCCGAAGGCACTGAGTAAGTTCATTAGAAGCGAGATTGATCTTCTATGCGTAAGTATCCGATGGGAATCTCGATTCGAGGAAGTTTGTGATTTCGTGTCTCAGCTGCCTCCTGAGGTCTGCACAGTCGTCGGAGGCTATAAAGCAACGGAGGAAGTTGAGTATTTATTTGACCGTTGTCCAAATATCGATATGATCGTACGAGGTGAGGGCGAAGAGATCATTAAACAGATCGTCACAGGGATCCCGTACAAGGATATTCGTGGGCTTTCCTATCGGGAGAACGGGGGAGTCGTCCACAACCAAATCCATCCTCTGCCTGACATCACGCATATTCCATTTCCTGACCGGTCCCTGAGAAAGTATGATTATTCCCTGGTTAAACACGGTGTTCGACTCGGCAGCCACACATTCGACACGGTACTGACAACGAGGGGATGTCCCTTCAAATGTAAGTTTTGCACATTCAGTCTCAATCCGCTCGGGCAGAAGAGGAGCTATACGGAACGACCGGTTGAATCGGTCATCGAAGAATTGAAGACGGTTACGGCCGATGTCGTGCTCTTCAGCGATGACAACTTCTTCACGAACCCGAAGAGGAGCGAACAGCTTTGCGATCTGATTATCGAGAACAAGATCAAGAAGATCTTTGTTGTCCAGGCCCGGATTGACATCGCGAGGCATCCCAAGGTCCTCGACAAGGCAGAGAAAGCGGGTTTCAAGGTTTTCCTGATTGGGATCGAGTCACCACACGACCGGATCTTAGAGCAGCTTCAGAAGGGGATCACCCAACAGCAGGTCCGGGATGCGTTTGCGGTCCTGACGCAGTACGACTTCTATCTGCATGGTTACTTCATCTATGGCAACATCGGTGAGACGGAAGAAGAGATGCTCTACATTCCGAAGTTCGCGAAGGAGATCAAGCTGGATTCCATCAGTTTCCAGAAACTCCGCGTCGAGAGGTTCTCGCCCCTAAAGGAAGTGGTTGAAGAAACGCCGGGCTACTACTACAACCGTATTGGTGGTTCCGTGTATTCGGATCGTTACGGGCGTAAGGAACTGAAGCAAATCCGGAACCGGATCCGGTCGGAGTTCTATGATATACCGCAGGTCATCCATATTATCAGAAAAGCCAGGCAAATTGAGCTTGTACGTGGCCGCGACTTGACGAATGCATTTCTTAAACTACCTCTCCTTCTGTATGGGTTGGCCAGACGAAAAATGCGAAAGATGATATAGATCCGGACTCCCTGCAGATATTTGGTTATTCCAAGGACATTATGCATGCTTTCACTCAGTAATCGTTAATTGTTGAGCCTCGGAATATCTGAACATTAGTAGGTGTACTAATCAATTAAGACTCAATTTAACACTCCCCGTAATGGCTGCCCCATGCTCCGTGCCTGCCTGCGCCAAGGCTTCGGCAGGCAGGCTCTTTTGCCATCTTAACGGAGAGCTCCCCACAACTTCTCAATTAATGGGCCTGCCTCTTCGACTGGCAGGCAGTATTGCATCTCTGTGAATCGCTTCCTGAATTGAGCCACCTCCCCAGCCAATGATCGACCGTGGAGGATCACCTGGCTGATGTAATGCGCCAGTTCACCGAAATCGTCTGCCTTCATTCCGAATCGCGTCATCTCCTGAACTCCCATCCTAAGGCAACTCGCAGCAGTGAATCCTTCATCATCCGGTGCACCCTGATAATTGACAATGAGATTGTTCTCTTCGAGGCGATTGGCCATGGCCGGCCCCTTCCCATACCCTACCCTAACAATGACCTGATGTGTCTCAGTGTATCCGAGGGCCGGATTTCCTTCCACTGCCAACCCTCGATCCTTCAAAGCTCTTGCAAAGGCCTTGGCATTGGAAACAACTGCTTTCTGATATTCCGATTTAAAGGCATTCAACTCGTAGGCTGCCATGAGAAGGCCCAAAAGAGTTCCCAGGTGATGGTTGCTCACACTTCCCGGAAAGACTCTCCGCAAAATGGTCTCCCAGAGATCTTCATACTCCGTCCCTTCGGACATGTTGCTGGCGAGGACACCTCTCTGAGATCCGAAAAAGGTCTTGTGAGTGGAACTCGTAACGATGTCAGCACCCTCCTTAAAAGGTTCTTGATAGTACGGTCCGACCAGACCCAGAACGTGAGCCATGTCATAAAGGATGATGGGTTTGGGGTGCATTCCCGAAATCATTTGGGCAAGCTCTTTGACAGGCTCTCGATAAATCATCATGCTCTTTCCAAGGACGATCAGCTCCGGTTTGTGGAGCTCGAGGAGCTCCTTCGTTTCCTCAAGATCAATCTGGTAAGGGTCCTCCTCGAGAACAGGGAATTCAATGGCAGCTGCCCTTTCCATCAGAGGATCGACAGCAATAAAGTCCCTCAAAGCACCCATGGGCTGGGCACTGAGATGTCCTCCCCTTGTCAGATGGTGGTTCATCACCTTTCTAATTCTGGAGGGGTCTTTCTTTCGATAAAGGCGGTTGAGATAGTCCATCAAGCCGCTGAACACTGCCATGTTGGCCATCTGGCCGCTGATCACCCTCGTCTCGACCTCAGAACATCCGAGGAAATTTTGAAACTCTTCCATAACCGATCTCTCCACTTCCTCGATCAATTTTGTCCCCTGATAGTAAAAAATCTCTTTATCCTCGAATGCCTCAAACTTGCGGTGTTCAGCATATCGACCAGAAGGGTCCAGCATGGAGAAAAGCTTAACCAAAATCGAAGGAGTCTGTTCAGAAGGGATCAGGTTGAAAGACTCCTTTTGTCTCCAGTCGTTATTTTGGACCGCCTTAAGCATAAGCTCCGTGGCCAGGTCATTCAGACTTCCTTCCCCGTGCTTTTTTACCGGTTTCTCCACAACGAAAACAGGATGGGCATTGGGCGGCGCCTCTGAAGAAAGATTCTTCTCGACGATCATTCCCTGAATGGTCTTTCCTCTGTACTGAATCTCGATCTTCTGCCTTTCTTCAAGGTCTGCATCGAGATAAGCAAGTCCAATTGGCCTCATTCTTTTTTCGTCAGCGGGCTTTCCAAGGATTCCAGCTTCGCTAAAAATCCAGTAAGGAACCATTGTCCCGCTGGTTACATTGCCAACCACTTTCCCATTCACCAAGACCTCATATCCCCTTCTGGCAATCCCTTGTCCTGTGATGAGAAAAGGCATAATACTTTTGGGAACGACGCGTCTTTCCTTCGGAGGCAAAGGATAGTCGTTCTCTCTTGCATTCACCTCTTCGAACTGAGCTCTTAGAGCTTCTCTGCCGATAAACTCTCCTTTCAAAGAAGAAAAACTGACTGTCACTTTCGCTGCAGGCAGCATGGCATAAATAGGGATCTCTTTCCCTTCTGTGTCGAGACCCGACTCGTTTCCGTACAGAACAAGGCCTGCCTCCAATCTAAGACTGTCCCTTGCACCCAGACCCACCGGGACAATCCCCTCTTTCTCGCCTTCTGAAAGAATCATTTGCCATAGGAATTCCAACTTCTCCTTCGGAATGAAGATCTCAAAGCAGATGGGCTCGCCGGTGTACCCCGTCCGCGAGACCATGACCCAGGTTCCTTCTATACAGCCAATTCTTAAGCGATTTCTCCAGGGATCGGGCAGCTTCAGGATTTTTTCCAGGACCTTTTTGGTAGCAGGACCTTGAAAGGCCATCATGCCGATCTCTTCTGTCTTGTCCTCCATGACGACATCGGAAAATCTCTTCTTCTGCTCCATGAACCAGTTCCAGTCCTTCTCCCTTGTAGCAGCGTTGACGACCAGAAGATAACTCCGGGGGGACGAATCATCTTCATCCAATCGGTAGACGTAGGCGTCATCGAGGGCTCCCCCTTTTTCATTCGGAATGAGCGTGTACTGGGCCATCCCTGGATCAAGGGCGAGGACATTATTCGTCAAGACGTGCTGCAAAAAAGGAACAGCATCTTTTCCGGATATTGAAAAACGGCCCATATGAGAAATATCGAAGAGCCCTCCATATCTCCTCGTTCCCAGATGCTCTTCGATGATGCCCTTCTTGTATGAAATGGGCATCTCCCATCCTCCAAACTCAACCATCTGCCCGCCGTGCTCACGGTGCCAAGCATTGAGCGGTGTCTTCTTCAGTCCTCGCTCCATTTCCTTCTCCTTTCCTCAGATTTCTGAAAAAGTCCAGAAACCTCTGTGTAATCATTTTTCGAGACCTGTGCAATCAAGAGAGCGCACAGTAGCCTTTGGAAATCTCTTCCTCTTCCTTTTAACAATCATTTTACACCGGCTCGTTTTGAAGATTCTACCATGTTTTTCGCCGGAGAAAATGGGTGAAATATGTTGGGAATACCTCCATCTTATTTAAGAAATACATCTCTTCTTCATCAAAAATACAGAAGCCACTCTGTTATATCTCCTAAGGGTGATTGATAAGATTAGGAATGAATTTTATTCATGCTCTTCATACTTTATGATCGAGGAAGTCCCTCACCGGCTTGTCGAGAGGAGGCTCAAAAATGATTGCCGAAGCAACGACTGGTGGGGTGCTAAAAAAATCACTTTACCAGGCTGATCAAAAATGCCCAGATGCAAGGCGCCCGAAATCCTGAGGAGTGAGGCGTACTTGGAGTCCGCCGCAACGACGAAGGATGAGGGGAACGCCGCAGATGGGCGTTTTTCAGCAGCCTGCTAGTGCGTAGAAACATACCCCGCTTCTTGAATGAACGTATCATCAACAAGACCGGAGAGAAGATCAAACGCTACGCCGCGTATCCGGAAGGCATCGAGGACCGCCTGAAGCAGCTTGATCAAGAATGGGACATGGAGCGAATGTGGGAAGCCAACGCATCGAACCTGGTCATCATTGGCATCATTCTGGGCACTTTCGTATGGGTGTGGCTTTATTTGATCTCGCTTCTGGTCGGCGTGTTCTTATTGGCCGGCGGACAGATTATTTTCCATCTGCACAGGCATCTGCTGGGAGGGTGGTAATCGGGATAATCTTATTTTGGAAACCCGGCCAAATACTCCCTGATCAACATCTCATTTCTATTCTGAACCTTCTGCATCTCACTGAGTGTCACATTTTCAAAGGGCAGCTTCAGACGTTTGCTTCTCAGCCGGGCTATCTCAGCATCGAGATATTGAATCGTATTCGCAATGGTCTCGGCCATGGTTGATAAGGAGCCTTGCGCTCCTTCGAACGTTTCCTTGTCTAAGTAATTTCGATTCAACAGATGGAATCGTTCGAAGAGTCTCTTGAGCTTTTCCAACTCCTCTTCCTTTCCCTTTTTTTTCTTGTCTAACTTTTTGGTGAGCTCCAGAAATTTGTCTGTCTCCATAGATCCTCCCTCGCCTTTCATCGGGGAGTGTCCCGATTCCACGACTCCGTTTCGCTCCGCTCGTAAATCTAAGACAGTCCCCTTGTTAACCTCTTCTTATCTATAAATTTATGAAAAAGGGCCCGGTTTGTCAATTTTTTTGCTTTGACAGAGTAGATCGTTTGCCCATTTCTAAACAGCCTGCTTAAATTTCGTCATCCATTTTCAATTTCGATGACCTCCCCAAATTACACACTATTCCAATATCAAACAAATCATTTTTAATTTCAATGAATTATGAGGTAAACGTTTATTCGTGCAATTCACAATCAATGGCATAAGATTTGCTCTTATCTTGAATCGTACAAAGGCGTATCGAATCAGACAAGGGCGTCTCTACCTGTGATTGACAGGTAATGAGCAGACAAAGGCGTCTCCCACTGTCATCGACAGGTTAAAAAGAGGCGCCTTTTTTAACCCCTGACAGGCTGCCGATAATCTGAAAAAGGAGGAGAAAATGGAGAAAGAGAAAGAGCATGTGATGAAGCTGGCGAAGGAGAACGACGTAAAATTCATTCGGCTTTGGTTCACGGATATCCTTGGCTTTTTGAAGGGGTTTGCTATTACCATCGATGAATTGGAAGTCGCTCTCGAAGAAGGAATGGGGTTCGATGGCTCCTCTATCCAGGGTTATGCCCGCATCGATGAGAGCGATATGATCGCCAAACCTGATCCAAAAACCTTTCAGATCGTTCCCTGGAGACCCAAAGAGAATGCCGTAGCCAGAATGTTTGCTGACATCTATGAACCGGATGGAACCCCCTACAAAGGGGATCCGCGATGGGCGTTAAAAAGGACCCTCAAAAAGGCTCAAGAACAGGGGTACACCCTTTACGTCGGTCCTGAGCTGGAGTACTTCTACTTCAAAGGGAGTGATGGAACAGAGACACTCGACAAAGGAGGCTATTTTGATCTCACCCCTCTCGATGTGGCGACCGAGCTTCGACGAGAAACCATTTTAACCTTGGAAGCAATGGGAATTCATGTGGAATACAGCCACCACGAAGTGGCGCCCAGTCAGCATGAGATCGACCTCCGCTATACCGATGCGCTGACCATGGCCGACAATGCCATGACCTACCGCCTCGTTGTCAAGGAGATTGCATTGAGGCACGGCGTCTATGCGACCTTCATGCCCAAACCCATTTTTGGACAGAACGGGAGTGGAATGCACACGCACCAATCTCTTTTTAAGGGTAATAAAAACGCTTTCTTTGATGCAAAAGATGAATTCCATCTCTCAAAGATTGCCAAGTCTTATATGGCCGGAGTCTTAAACCATTCAAAAGAGATCACTTCCATCACCTCTCAGTGGGTGAACTCTTACAAAAGGCTTGTCCCTGGTTATGAAGCACCGGTCTATATCTCTTGGGCCCGCCGGAATCGGTCTGCCCTGGTGCGGGTTCCCATGTACAAACCAGGGAAAGAAAAAGCCACACGTATGGAATTCCGGTCCCCTGACCCGGCCTGCAATCCCTATCTGGCATTCGCGGTAATGTTGGCGGCAGGTTTGAAGGGAATTGAGAAAGGTTATGAGCTTCCTCCACCCGTCGAAGAAGACATCTTTGAAATGTCTGAGGAAGCAAGGAAGAAGCACGGAATTGATTCCCTTCCAGGAAACCTTCTCGAAGCGGTCCAGCTCACGGAGAAAAGTAAATTGGTGAGAGAAACATTGGGAGATCATATCTTCCAAAAATTTATTGAGAATAAGAAGATCGAATGGGATCAGTATCGAACCCACGTCTCCCAATTCGAAATAGAGAAATATCTCCCCATTCTATAAGGAGGGAAGCATGGATCGGAAAAGGACCTGGTTCGAAAAGGACATTTCAGGTTGCTCCCTTACCGGGTTTATTAATGAGAACGGTGAAAGGGTTAGTGGAGAGGCAATTATCCAATCCATTGCCTTGATGAACGAACGCTCGAATGGTCTTGGAGGAGGGTTCGCAGCTTATGGGATCTATCCGGAGATGAAAGACCTATACGCCCTCCATTTAATGTATGATGACCTCCAAGCGAAAGAAGAGACGGAGCGCATCCTGAACGAATTGCTTTTCGTCGAGCTGAAGGAAGAGATACCCACCCGCAAGACGCAAGGCATCCACCGCCCCCCCCTTCTCTGGCGATACTTCGTCAAGGTCGATGAGAATAGACTTTTTGAACCCGGAGTTTCAGAGGAAGATTACATTGTGGAAATCGTGATGAAGATCAATACAAGTTCAAAAGGAGCCTTTGTCTTCTCCAGCGGAAAGAACATGGGTGCCTTTAAGGCAGTCGGTTTCCCAGACGACGTAGGAAGGTTCTACCGACTGGAGGAATACCAGGGTTATACCTGGATCGCCCATGGTCGTTTTCCTACGAATACGCCGGGATGGTGGGGTGGAGCCCACCCCTTCACCTTGCTCGATTTTGCCGTTGTCCATAACGGAGAGATTTCTTCTTACGGCATTAACAAAAGATACCTGGAGATGTTTGGATATCAGTGCACGCTGATGACCGATACAGAAGTGATGGCTTACCTCTTCGATCTTCTGCTGAGAAAGCATCGTCTTCCCATCGAGATAGCCTGTATGGCCTTAGCCGCTCCCACGTGGCAGGAGATCGACCATTATGACGGAAAAATGGAATTGGCTAAGGCTCTCCGAATCGTCTATGGAAGTGCGTTGGTCAATGGCCCATTCGCCATTCTGCTCGGGCATAAAAGAGGGCTGATTGGTTTTAACGATCGAATCAAATTGAGGCCCCTCGTTGCTGCCAGGAAAGACCACACTCTTTATATTGCCAGTGAAGAAGCGGGAATCAGGGAAATATGCCCCTCTCCCGAAAAGGTTTGGTCACCTAAGGCGGGCGAACCCATTACGGGTTGGTTGAAGGAGGAACAGCAACGTGAATTTGAGTCATCTCGAATCCGAATTTCAGATCGAGAGAGATCCGAACAGGTGTATTCAGTGCCAAGTGTGTGTTAGGCAGTGTGCCTTTGAAGGACACTCCTACGATCCTGAAAACGACGAAGTCAATTCCAAGGAAGAAGTGTGTGTGGGCTGCCACCGTTGCGTCACTCTGTGTCCTACCAATGCCCTGACGGTTCGACAGAATCCACTCGACTTTAGGGCACACGGCAACTGGACAGGTTGGGCTATCCGCAATATTTTTAAGCAGGCTGAGACAGGAGGTGTTCTCTTGACCGGGATGGGGAACGACCGAACCTACCCCATCTATTGGGATCACCTCCTCCTCAATGCCAGTCAGGTGACGAATCCCTCTATCGATCCCCTGAGAGAACCGATGGAGCTGAGAACTTATCTCGGAAGAAAACCCGACAAATTGGATGTCCAATACAATGGAAAAAATTTCCAACTGAAGGAGCCTCTCCCTCGGCAGTTGAAATTAGAAACACCGGTCGTCTTCTCGGCGATGTCTTATGGTGCGATTAGTTATAATACTTGTGAGTCCTTAGCGAGGGCTGCTCATGCCCTTGGAACCTATTACAATACAGGTGAAGGCGGTCTCCATTCAAATCTTTACAAATACGGTAAGAATACCATCGTTCAAGTGGCTTCCGGGAGATTTGGGGTCCACAAGGAATATCTCGACACAGCGGCAGCGATTGAAATCAAGATCGGGCAGGGGGCTAAACCTGGTATCGGCGGTCACCTCCCCGGGGAAAAAGTTGTAGAGGACATCTCGAAGACGAGGATGATTCCCAAGGGCACGGACGCCCTCTCCCCTGCCCCTCAGCATGATATCTACTCGATTGAAGACCTGAGGATGCTCATCTATGCCCTCAAAGAAGCAACGCGATATACCAAGCCCATCTCTGTTAAGATCGCTGCCGTGCACAACGCCGCTGCCATTGCCAGCGGTATGGTGAGGGCGGGTGCTGACATTGTTGCGTTAGACGGATTTCGGGGAGGGACTGGAGCAGCCCCCACCGTGATTCGTGATAATGTGGGCATTCCGATTGAGTTTGCATTGGCTGCTGTGGACCAGCGCCTAAGAGATGAGGGAATTCGTCATCAGGCCTCGATTCTTGTAGCGGGGGGATTCCGCAACAGCGCCGATATCTTCAAGGCCATTGCCTTGGGTGCTGATGCGGTCTATATCGGCACAGCAGCCCTTATCGCCATGGGCTGCCATGTTTGTCAAAAATGTTATACCGGGAAGTGCAACTGGGGGATTGCTACACAAGACCCGTATCTTGAGAAAAGACTCAATCCAGATATTGCAACGGAGAGGCTGATCAATCTGATCCACGCCTGGAGCCATGAGATAAAAGAGATGCTGGGAGGGATGGGAATTAATGCGATTGAATCACTCCGTGGAAATCGATTGGCCTTACGGGGGATCGGGCTGACCGATACCGAATTGGATATCCTCGGGGTCTTGCCGGCGGGAAGGTAATGCAACCGATTTCGAATTTTGAATTTCGAATTTCGGATTCTTAAGTTCATCGTTCAATGTTTATCATTCATAGTCTAAGGTTACCAGTATGAAACGAATTTTTGTCAAAGAAGAAGTGTGCATCGGGTGTCGCCTTTGCGAGATTCATTGCCTCGTTGAGCATTCAAAGTCCAAAAACATTTTTAAAGCTTTCAAGGAGGAAAATCCCAGAGCCCTTTCCCGAATCCATGTGGAGGAAAAGGGGACGCTTTCTTTCAGCCTGCAGTGTCGCCATTGTGAAGAACCCCATTGCTTAGAAGCCTGCATGAGCGGGGCCCTTTACCGGGATGAGAAAACAGGTGCCATCCTTCACAACAAAGAACAGTGTGTCGGATGCTGGATGTGTCTCATGGTCTGTCCTTATGGCACCATCCAAAGGGATTTGAATGGAAAGAAAGTTGCTTCAAAATGCGATCTCTGCATGGGGAGGGAAACACCGGTTTGCGTCATGAAATGCCCTAACGAAGCCTTGGAATATCGTGAAATTTAGTATGAAAATTGTCATCATCGGAAATTCAGTAGCGGCAGTTGGAGCAATCGAAGCAGTTCGCAGCGTGGATCGTTCCACCCCCATCACGGTCATCTCGGACGAACCACACCCAGTCTATTCCAGACCTCTTATCTCTTATCTTTTGGCAGGGGAGTTGAAGCCCGATCAGATCTTCTATCGGCCGAAAAATTTCTATGAGAAGAATAATCTTCGACCCCTTCTCGGAAGGTCCGTCACCAAGGTTCATTTCGAAGAAAGGACCGTCCAATTAGAGAATGGCAAGAAGATCCCTTACGATCATCTTCTGATTGCAACGGGCGGAAAACCATTTATCCCAAAAATAGAAGGGCTGGATACGCCCGGAGTCTATACATTCACCAAGCTGGAGGATGCCAAGAAAATTTCATCGGTTTTAAAAGATGTTCAAAAAGCGGTGGTCATCGGTGGAGGGCTGATCGGGCTGAAGGCAGCCGAGGCCTTAAGGAAGAGAAAAATAGAAGTGACCGTCGTGGAGCTGGCTGACCATATCCTCAGCCTCACACTGGACGAAACGGCTTCTTCTATTCTCGAAAAAGCACTGAAGAAAGAAGGAGTCCATCTGATCACTTCCAATACGGTTGAGGCGATCTTGGGCGATGGCCGTGTGGAATCGGTTCGTCTTGCCGATGGGAAATTGCTCAAGACGCAGCTGGTCGTCGTAGCGATCGGCGTCGTCCCGAATGTGGATCCTTTCAAAGAAACTGCCCTTCATATCGAAAAAGGAGTCCTCGTCAATGAACGGATGGAGACGAACATCCCAGATGTCTATGCAGCCGGGGATGTGACCCAAGCTTACGATAAAATCCTTAAGAGCTACCGCACGATTCCGGTATGGCCCAATGCCTATGTTCAAGGGAAAATAGCCGGATACCAGATGACGGGAAATAAGAAATATCAATACGAGGGAAGTTTCATGATGAATTCCATAGAAGTGGCTCATGTCCCGACCATCTCGATTGGTCTTACGAACCCCCTTCCTAACGATGGGTACCAAATTATTAGAAAACTTGATCGCAGCTCCAATGTTTACAGAAAGGTGATCCTGAAAGAGGACGTGATCGTAGGCGCCATCTTTACAGGCCATATTGACCGGGTTGGTATCATCACCGGTCTATTACGAGACGGGGTTAAGGTGAAAGGATTTAGGAAGGAATTGATGAGTGAACAATTCGGTTTCATCTCCTTTCCAAAAAACTTAAGGAAGGAAAAGTTACTGGATTTGAAATGAAAAGTGCGGAGATCAATGCAAGAAATCTTCATTACCGAGATCTGAACCAACAGATCCATCAGGTCATCCACCAAGGGGCCAGGGATATCCTTCTCCGAAATGTGAATGGGCAACGTTATATCGGTGACGGCATCCGGGGGGGGATAAGGATCAAAATTGAAGGGGTTCCAGGAAATGACTTGGCTGCCTTCATGGATGGTCCAACCGTCTTGACCAGTTCAAATGCCCAAGACGCGGTGGCCAACACGATGA
>Ga0315282_10013229_pt1 | contig 12471 bp, 8 predicted proteins | sample YL17G07_20_MG_FD_203693 | JGI IMG/M metagenome (GOLD analysis project Ga0315282, IMG submission 203693) | Sediment microbial communities from Yellowstone Lake, YNP, Wyoming, USA - YL17G07_20 | ecosystem: Environmental > Aquatic > Freshwater > Lake > Sediment | place: USA: Wyoming | collected... | reverse complement strand
CGTCCCACGTCGCGCGGCCGCTGTAGAGCGCGTACGCCACACCGTTGATTGTTGATCCGACCATGCCGACGTCAGCAGCCGGCACTTCCAGCCGGACCCACGTGCCCGTCGCCGGCAGCGCGCCAATGTATTGACGCGAAATGGTCCCGTCGGTGCCCCAGTTGAGATTGTTTGCACCCCAGTACGCCCGGTGTTCCCAGGAGCCGGCGGCATTGAATTGCAGCATGACCTCCGCGGGCGGGTTCGCGGGGTCTAGGTAAACGTAGGTGTAGATGATATCGCCCGCGCTGATCGGCGGTCCGTTCGCGTTGTTGAAGTAGTGCTGGTGCTCGGCGCCAACAGCGATGTTTGACTGATGCGCCTGCGTGCCGGAATAGGGCGCGGGGTTGGAACTGACCCAAGTCCAGCCGTCGCCGCCATCGGCTCCCGTGCTCGCGCCTCCGGGAACCGCATCTTCGACGAACACCGTGTCGCGGGTGAATGTGACCGCCGAATTGTCTATGTCCATCGTTCCGCCGCCGGCGATGGAAATGCCCGGCGACGACGTCATGGCCATCATGGCGCTATTGGTTAGCGAAAGTGTGCCCGCGGTGACGTTGAGGAACTTAGTAAAGTTGCATGACCCCGTGAACCGCAAGGTTCCCGTGCCCGCCGTAGTCAGCCCGCGGCCCACGGTGTCGCCGCCGAGTCCGCCGAACGTCAGCGTCCGGCCCGCCGCCACTGTGATCGTGCGGTCGCCGCTCCATAGCATGATGTCCCCGACCATGTTGACACGGCCGCTGCGGCTGAAGGTCAGGTCATTGCTCGTGCCGGTGCCGAAAGTGAAATCGCCGCCAATGTATAGCCCGCTGTTGATGGTCAGCGGCGCGGCGGGCGTGGTCCGCAGTTCCGTCCCGTTGCCGGTGATGTAGAGATTGCCGGTGCCGAGGGCGTTGGCGTGTCCCAGAGTCAGGACGCCCTGGTTGAGGTCCACGGTCACGTAGTAGGCGCCATAGCCGCCGGAGAAGGTATTTGCTGTGGTTAACGCCAGTTCGCCCGTGCCCTCCTTCAGGATTCCGCCTACACCGCTGATCACGCCGCTAATCTCAAGCGTCCCGGGACTGTCCTGCGCAATCGCCAGATTGGTCTGTGCGACATTGCACGTGATCGCTGGCGAGCCGGCGGCAGCGGTGACCTCAATGGCGCTGCCAATCGTCAGCGTGTTGGGCGCCCCGATGATCTGACCGCTACCGTTGAACTTGACGTACGCCGCGGCGCGGTCTGCGCCGTTCAAGGCGATGATGTGGCTTGCGTCAACAATAATCTCATCATTCGCTGTCGGTCCGCCAGCCGGCGGCACGGGCGTCCAGGTGGTGATGTCATCCCAGTTGCCGCTCTTGACGGAAGTGTAGACGTTACCGGTGAAGGCTGGCACGACGCCGTCCGCGGTGGTGTACTTGGCCGGGGCACCGTTTGCCGTAGCCCACCGGAGCAGCATGCCGTCGGCAATCCCGCCAGCGTAGAGATTGCCCTCCGGGGAAGTCATGCCCCGCGTGAAGCTGAGTATCGCGTCACCGTTGCGGGTCAGACCGGCCGCGGTGAGCTGTGCCGTGCCGGTGCCATTGGGAACCACAACAATGCTGTTCGATCCGCTATTGAGCACCACGTTTCCGACCGTCTCGGTGCGCGCCACGTTTGGCGGCGCACTCATGCTGAGTGTGCCGCCGCTAAGCGTGATCGGCGCGGTGTCGGGAATGCGGTCCGGGTCAGCGGTGCCTGTGCCATCAATGTCGAGAGTCCCGCCGCCACTGATCGTGATGCTACTGGTGGCAAGCGTGGCAATGTCACCCTGGAGACGCAACGTGCCGGCATTGAGAGCGGTTGAGCCGGCGTATGTGCTCGCGCCGCTGAAGGTCTGCGTGCCGCTGCCGGATTTGACAAGATTCGGAATGCCCTGATCAACTGTGCCGTCCGTTCCGCCGGTCGCTATGCTTCCGTGGATTATCCCGGAAAATACGCCGGAACCATTGCCTGCGCCAATGGTGAGTGTATCGCCCACCGCGCCGTGGCCGTTCCAGGAGTTCATCACGTCGCCGTCGCCCGTCAACGCATCCACGGAGATGTCTTGCCCCCTGATCGCAAAGATTCCGCCGGAAACAACGTTCAGCTTGGGGTTGCCCGACCATGCGCCGGTCAGCCAGTCCATGGACAACACGCCGGAGTTGACGTTGACAGTGCCGGTGAAATTGCTCAAGCCGACGCCGGGGCTGTCGAATATCACCCATCCGCCGTTGATCCCGGAAGTGGCATTATTCACGTTCAGCGTGCCAGCGCCGGAGATCGTGCCGGTGATCTTGGAGCGGTTGGCCAGTCCATTAACGGTCTTGTTCAGGTTCAGGGATGCCCCCCCGTTCACCGTGCAGGGCGAAGCAAAGCTGGTTGTGTCCTGCAAAACGAGCGTGCCGGCGTTAACGGTGGTCGAGCCGGTATAGACGATCCCGGCGCCGATAAGCGTTAGCGTACCAGCGTTGATAAAGGTGTCGCCAATGTAAACGATGCCCATGCCCGAAACCGTAAGTGTGCCGGCGCCGCTTTTGGTGAACGTTCCCGCGCCAGCGATGCCATAATTCACGGTCTGGTTCCCAAAGACGTTGTAGACCAGCGCGGCATTGTTGGTGACGCCGCTGGTGTTGGCTATGGAGCCGTCATGGCCGTTGGTGCCATCACCCAACTGCAGCGTCCCTGCCTTGACTGTTACGCTGCCGCTGTACGCGTTGGCGGCCGTTAAGACCAGCGTGCCCGTCCCGCTCTTGGCCAGGTCAACTCCCCCGGAGTCTCCTATGATTGCGCCGATGGTATCGGACCCTACGCCGGTCGTGATATTTGCGGCCCCGGTGAACGTAATTGTGTTTGGGCCGCCAACGGTGTAGCCATCAGTTGCGAAGGTAATGTTCGTGACGCTGACATCAGCACCTAAAGTTACCGTGCCTGCCGTTCCCTCGAAGACGGCATTAGCGCCAGGTTGCCAGGCGGAAACATTGTAGGGGCCGCCGGGTGAAGTTCCCCAGTTCACGGTGGAGTTGTCCCAGGTTCCCGTGCCGGACCAGTAGAGATTTGCCGATGCAATGGTGATGGTCAGCGTGGCCGTGCCAGTGCCGTCAGCATTCGTGGCGCTGATGGTGACGCTGGTTGTGCCTGCGGCCGTGGGTGTGCCCGTGATCGCGCCAGTGCCCGTATCTATTGACAGTCCCGCCGGCAGGCCCGTGGCGTTGTAGCTCGTCGGACCATTGGTGGCCGTGATCTGATAACTGAACGCCGCCCCCACTACCCCCGTAGCAGTAAGCGGACTGGTGATCGCGGACCCGCCGCCAACGACGTATACAGGCGTCAAGCGGTTGGTCATCGTCCCGTCGCCAAGCTGGCCGGCACTGTTAAGCCCCCACGTCCAGACAGTCCCATTGTTCTTCAACGCCAGAGAGTGTGCGCCTCCAGCCGCGACGGCCGCGATGCCGCTCAATCCCGATACCTGTACAGGCATTGAGCGGTCCGTCGCCGTCCCGTCGCCAAGCTGGCCGCAATTATTGCGCCCCCACGCCCAGACAGTGCTGTCATTTTTCAGTGCCAACGAATGTTCAGATCCGCCCGCGATGGCCGTGACGCCAGTCAGACCAGATACCTGCACAGGCGCCCAGCGGTCAATCGTCGTCCCGTCGCCAAGTCGTCCACACCAATTGGACCCCCACGCCCACACAGTGCCGTCGTCTTTTAATGCCAGCGAATGCCATTCTCCGCCCGCGATGGCCGTGATGCCGCCCAGACCCGAAACCTGCACAGGCGTCGAGTGGCTAATAGTTGTCCCATCGCCATTTTGGCCGGCCCAATTTCCCCCCCAAGCCCAGACAGTGCCATCGTTCCTTAACGCCAATCCGAAATCACCTGCTCCAGCAATGGCCGTGACGCCGCTCAATCCCGATACTTGCCCAGGCGCCCAGCGGTCGGTATTTGTTCCGTCACCAAGCTGTCCCCACCAGTTGTACCCCCACGCCCAGACAGTGCCATCATTCTTCAACGCCAGGGAATAGAGACTTCCGCCCGCGATGCTCGTGATGCCGCTCAGGCCCGAAACCTGCACAGACGTCCAGCGGTCAGCCGTCGTGCTATCGCCCAGTTGGCCACAATCGTTGTATCCCCACCCCCAAACAGTGCCGTCGTTCTTCAACGCAAGGGAATAATCGCCACATCCACCCGCGATGGCAGTGATGCCACTCAGACCCGATACCGGCCCAGGCGCCCAGCGGTCGGTATTTGTCCCGTCGCCAAGCTGTCCCCGCCAGTTGGGCCCCCACGCCCACACAGTGGTGTCATTCCTCAGTGCCAGCGAATGCCATTTCCCGTGCGCGACGGCCGTGAAGCCAGTGAACGCTACGCCGTGGGCTATCGCATAGGTTGCGCTGGCCACAGCGCTGTCGGCCATGCCGCTCTTGACGGCGAAGGCCTTGAGTGTGGTTGGCGCGCCGACGCCGAGGGGCGCGGAGTAGACCGGCGAGGCTGTGGTTGGCGTGGTGCCGTCAGTAGTGTAATAGATTGTCGCGCCGCTGGTCGCGCACCAGATGGTCACGGGCTGTGCGCTAGGGTACCTCCCTTCGGCCGGGCTGAATACTGGCGTGGCGACGGCGCTGCCGCCGCTACTAACCTGCACCGGGGTCCAGCGGTCAGCCGTCGTGCCATCGCCAAGCGAGCCATAGCGATTGTCCCCCCAGGTCCAGATAGAGCCGTCGCCTTTCAGCGCCAATGAATGGCTCGAACCGCCCCCGATGGCTGTGACGCCGCTCAATCCCGAAACCTGGACGGGCGTCACGCGATTTGTCGTCGTCCCGTCGCCAAGCTCGCCGGAGTAGTTATCCCCCCACGCCCAGACGGTGCCGTCGTTCCTCAACGCCAGCGAATGCCACATGCCGCCAGCGATCCGCGTGACGCCGCTCAGACCCGATACCTGGACAGGCGTCAAGCAGTTTGCCGTCGTCCCGTCGCCAAGCCGGCCGCAACCATTGCACCCCCACGCCCAAACCGTGCCGTCGTTCTTCAACGCCAGTGAATGGGCGTCTCCGCCCGCGATGGCCGTGATGCCATTCAGTCCCGATACCTGTGCAGGCGTCCCGCGTTCAGCCGTGGTCCCGTCGCCCAGTTGGCCGGAGCTATTCCACCCCCACGCCCAAACAGTGCCGTCGTTCCTCAACGCCAGCGAATGCGACCTTCCGCCCGCGATGGCTATGACGCCGCTCAACCCCGATACTTGTGCAGGCGTCGAGCGGGTGTTGGCCCCCGTTACCCCCCCGTCGCCGACCTGGCCTTGGTAACGATACCCCCACGCCCAGACGGAGCCATCGTTCTTCAGAGCCAGCGAATGGGCATCCCCCGCCGCAATAGCCGTAACACCGCTCAGACCCAAGACCTGCGCGGGCGTCCAGCGGTCAGTCGTCGTCCCGTTGCCCAGTTGACCGAAATTGTTCAACCCCCACACCCAGACAGAGCCATCGTTCTTCAGTGCCAGTGAGTGCCCCCCTCCGCCCGCGATGCTCGTGATGCCACTCAGGCCCGATACCTGCACAGGCGTCCAGCGGTCGGTATTCGTCCCGTCGCCAAGTCGTCCACACCAATTGGCGCCCCACGCCCAGACCGTGCCGTCGCTCTTCAGCGCCAGGCTGTGGTAACCCCCGCCCGACACGGCGATGGTATCGCCCGCCCACAGCGCGGTGGACGATAACAGCGCCAGGAGCGCCACCACCCGAATGCCTGCAAACAACCGCATCTTGATCGTGTTACGCATGGCTCACCTCGCTTGCATTGGGCCTTGTGCTCGACAGACGCGCAACGTCTCGAAGATTGAGAATGGACGTTGCATGAGGACGCAAAGCGGATGGCCACCGTCCGCTCTGCCCGAGCCTTCGTCATAACGGCGTGCCCTCCTCCATGGCGCCACACCGCAACACTTGCCGATACGTACGATGTCCCGCACTCGCTGAAGTAGGACTTCTGCGCCGACCCAGACTGTCACGCACCACGAGGAAGTCAATGGAAATGATAGTGCAACTCCTTACTATTTCTGCACATGTGCATTTTCCGACTCCCCCGTGCCACCTTGGCGCGACCTCCTCGTCCTGACTCCCGCGAGCCAGCGCGCTCTGATCCCCTTGACAATCAAGCCCCTTCACGGTGCAGGAATGACGATCTACGGGCTGGCGGTGTTCTGGGCCGGCAATCCTGAGATCGCCGCTCCCAGGCCGCGAAGTACCCGTCTTTATCGGGCCTTCGGGCCGCGGCAGCAGAGGCGCCCGGTCGCAGCCGGTAGCGCCCTGAATAACATCCCCATTCCGCGTTATTATCACTTGGCGGTGCCGTCGTATCGGTCCGCTGCCGCGCCCGGCGGGCCGGTGCCCGCTGGTGCTTCCCGTTCACCACCCACGTCCAGGAGGTCCACGTCATGGTCAAGATTTCGGCCAACATCTCGAAGAAGGTGCCCATTCCCGGCACCGAGTTCAGTTCTCAGCAGTATGGCGCAAGCATGGAGATCGAGGTCTCCGACGCCGACAAGCCCGATGTCATCCAGGCCCGCATCCGCGAGCTGTACGCGCTCGTCACGCAGGCCGTGGACGAGCAGATCGGCGCCGCGACACAGGGCGGGCCAGTCAGCAGCCCTGCCGTGAACCGCCAGCACGCTCCACCGCCGCCGGCGCCCGCTGGCCGCACCGGCTACGCAGCTGCCAAACCGGCTGGCCGCACCAATGGCAACGGCAACATTGGCCGGAAGACCGGCGCCACGGAAGCGCAGCAGCGGGCGATCTACGCCATCTGCAAGTCATTGAACCTCGACATGGCCGCTGTTTTGGCCGACTACAACGTGACGGACGCCGGCCAGTTGTCTGTCAAGGACGCCAGCAGGCTGATTGATGACCTGAAGGGCCGGCAGACCGCGAATCAGCAGCCGGCGCGGTAGCCGTTCCCTTTCCAACCACCGGCCAATCCGGCCACATCCCCAGGAGAACACAACGATGAACACCACCGCAATCGCGGCGGAGCCGGTGGCCACATGCGCCGGTGCTGCCATACTGCCGGATCACCTGTCGTGGTCCGGCGTCCAGACGTACAGCCAGTGCCCCAGGAAGTTCCACTACCGCTACATCGTGCAGGCGCCGGTGGAGTTCGTGCCGGCGTCGCTGGCGTTCGGCGGCGCTTTCCACCGGGCTGCCGAACGCCTCCATCAAGCCCGTATCGAAGGCGCCCCGGTTCCAGCCGCGGAGGCACTGCTGGCCGGCTACGACGAAGCCTGGGCCGAAGACGCCGGCCAAGCACCCGAAGTCCAGTATGCGAAGGAGGAAGACGCTCTATCGCTGCGTGGGACGGCCGAGCGGATGCTGGCGGCGTACCGTGAGCACGCCCTGCAGCCCGCCAGCACCGGCGCGCAGATCATCGCCATCGAGCACAAGCATCGTTTCCGGCTGCTTACCGGCGTGCCGCCTATCGAAATGCGTCTGGACCTGCTGGAACTGGCCGGTGCGGACCTGATCGTCACCGACATCAAGACGTCACGCTCACGCTGGAATGACACAAAGGTCCAGGAGCACCTACCCCAGCTCGTTCTTTATGCCCACGGCCTCGTGCCGCTGCTGCGCGACCTGGGCGCCGAGCGTATCGTGCCGCGATTCTGCATCGTCACCAAGGCGAAGAAGCCGGCTGTGCAGGTTCTGGAGCCGCAGGCCGGCCATGAGGACGTGGACCGGCTGAAGCGGCAGGTCGCGGAGACCTGGGACGCGATCACGAAGGAAGTGTTCGTGCAGCGCGAGGGTTGGGGCTGCGCACAGTGCCCGTATCGCAGACGGTGCCTCGGTTGAGAGGGTGAAACCATGACGCACAAGCTGGTCATCGAGAAACGTAGCCAACGCCAGTTGAACCCGCTCATCATCCGTCGTCAACTCTCCCGGCTGGTGGAACGCGCACTGGCCGCGAGCAGGCGACGGCAGGGGTGGGAATTCACCGGCCGACTGCGTGCCCCATCACCCCGCCGAGATGGTGAGGGCTGGCTGTACAGGCTGGCACTGGCGTTCGAGCGCACGGGCAGACGAATCCGCCCCGACGTAGTGCAGCGCCAGTTCGATAACATCGCCAAGATCGTTGAGGCCGCCGGCAACTCGCGGGGTTGGGTGATTCCAGGACGGTCTCGACGAAACGCGGCCCCGGCGCAAGCAGTTCCGAGCCAGATGTATACGCCTGTTATGCAGTTGCCCGCCGACGTGGGCGACTGCTTCAACCACATCTATGACCGTGCTGCGCAGGTAGGGATCGTCTGGCAGGCGATCCAGGCGGCCGTGCAGAGCGGCTTCCAGAACCGTAATCACTGCGTCCTGTTCGGCCCGCCGGCCTGCGGCAAGAGCGAAATCCTGCTGGCCTTCAAGAGGCTGTTGGGCGCAGATGCGGTGCTGACGTTCGACGCGACCTCGACCACGGAGGCCGGCGCCAGACGGGAACTGCGGCAGTTGGCCAATATCCCGCCCATTCTCATCGTGGAAGAAATCGAGAAGACCGACGAGCGTTCGCTGCGCTGGCTGCTTGGCGTATTGGACACGCGCGGTGAAATCCGCGGCCTCAATTATCGGGACGCGAGCTTCCGACGCGACGTGAAACTGCTGTGCCTCGCCACGGCCAACGATATGAGAAGGTTCAACGAGGCCATGTCTGGGGCGCTGGCGTCGCGGTTCGCCAACAAGGTCCGCTGCCCACGGCCAACGCGCTCCATATTTGAGCGCATCCTGCAGCGCGAGATCCAGAAGCTCAACGGCAACCCTGCCTGGCTCAAGCCCGCGCTCGACTACTGCCTGGATGTCGAGAAGTCCGATGACCCGCGCCGCGCCATCGCGGTCTGTTTGTGCGGCCAGGACAAGCTGCTGAGTGGCGAATATCAACGCTGGCTGGCCGCAACCCGTGAACTGAGAGACGGCGAAGAAGAACGCGGCCAGTAGCCGCGCCTTCCTCCGAGCTCCACCGCGCACACAACAAGACAGCGAGGATGCCCGCAGCCTTGCGGCCGCCGGCTCCTCCTGCAGGGCGGACCTGGCCTTCCCCTCCGGTCAGGCCCGCTCATTCGTCCGCCGCCGAGGTGTTTTCGGCGGCATTCTCGATAACCAGCCTGGCTGCTGCTGACTCTGCAATCCTTCAACAAGGAGATCGGAGAGCGACAGTACAGCGACAACGTCAAGTCTCATTTGTTGGCACCAGTGTCCGGCAATGGAGGCAGGGAGGAATGCGCATGGATCGAAGAGCGAACGCCCCAAAAGGTCGGAAGTTCGATGTCCGGATTTCCAGAACAGAGATTCGCCATTATCACCTTGAGGTAGAGGCCGGTTCCAAGGCCGAAGCGAGGGCGAAGGCCCTGGATGCGGCCGGGGGGCTTGACTTCTACAGCGGGTCGTGCTCCGAGCCGGAGTACGGAGTGGAAGAGGTCAACGAGACCGAGTAATGAGGAGGGCGAGGAGATGGGCATCAAGTTCGAGACCTACCGTTATGCCGACGTGTCCACGGGCCATATCACGCATAAGGATGCCGAACTGCTGGAAGAGCACGCCAAGGAAGGGAGCGACAAGCCTGTTGGCCCGATAGCCTATAAGTATCCCGAGGGCTTCTGGGTCTGGCTGCCGTCCGGCGAGGTGGACCTGCTGAGGACGTACCTTTGTCGACTGCCGGGCGGCAGGGGTGTCGGATCAGTTCTGCCGCATCGTCGTGGAAGCGACTCGGCAGGGGTTGGCATTCGTCCGGTTCGACTGTGATGGGGCCCAGGTTGCGGGCCTGGAGAAGCACGACTGGTAGGGGAGGACGAAACGAGAAGGGAGGAAAGAATCGTGAAAGCGACTCTCATCATTGCAGTCGATCCTCAGCCCAGAGTGGAGGACGTGACCGTTTGCCTCATCCTCTGCAGACACCGGGACGGCATTGACGTTTGCCGGGCCGTCGGCGCGGCGTTCACTGAATGGGCCAAGACGGAAGAGGGCGCCGAGTTCGTCAGAACGAATGGCAACAATTGGGGCGACTCCCTCGACATTCCCGACCGCATCCTTCGCAAGCACGGCATGTACAAGTACGAGGGCTTGCTGTGCGGACGCGAGGTCGTCGGGGCGAAGTACGACCACGAAATCATGGTCGAGCATGGCGAGAACTTGGCCGAGGGTTAAGAAGATAGTGTAAGTAATAGTCCCGATCAACCTTTTCGCCGCCGGGCGTTCCGGCGGCACCATCATCAACCTGCTGGTCCCCGGTCTGGACATGACGATCCACTTCATCACCAGGGCCGGCAGACGGCCTTGGTGATCCCGCCCTCGACGAAGCCGCCGGCGCCACCGCCAGGCGTCCGGCTTAATCCGGGGGCCGGAATGCGTTATCATATAAGGGTAGCGCCTTACCGTTGGTCAGCCGCTGTCACATTGTGGCTGCGGCTGTGCCCGCGGCCACGAACCCCACGTTCTTCCCAACAGCAGGCAAGATCGTAGAGTTGCCGGGAGCGGCCCGGCAGCGTTTCCCCCAACCCAGTGCCGGACCAGCCGGCCTCGTGCGCGACATCACCATCGTCGCCGGGGCCGGTCAGAGCCTCGGCGATCCCGCCATCGTTTCCGTCACCCCCCCAGCCCCGTCAACACGACCGTCATCACCGCGGTGACGGTCGTCGTCATCCCCGCCGTCACCATCGCGCCAAGCCGGCCCCCGGCTCAACCACCGGAGGGTCATGTCATGTCCAACACCATCACTGTTGCCAACATCGCTGTCATGTCCGCTGTGGCGATCGAGGCTCAGTTCGGGAAGATCACCGCCGAATTGCACAGCCGTATCGAAGCATGCGTCGCCCGCGCCTGGGATCCAGACGAAGCCCGCCAGGAACTTTGGGCTTTTTGTTGGCGCGATTTCAGACAAGCCGCGCTCCGTGGCCGCATCCTGCCGGCCGGCCAGTTGGTCTGGTTCGGATGGCGCTGGCTCAAAGCCGGCCGTTCAATAGCGGGCCACGAGTCCGTGAGCGAGCCGCACTCACCGCTGTGCCAGCGGCGAGGACGGGCGCGTGTTATCCACCTATCAGCGCTGGCCTCTCACCGCCGTATCAACAGGAACGTGCAGCCGGATATCGCCCGCCAGTTCACGGCCGCGCTGACCAGCCGCGAACGCGATGATCCTGCCCACAGAGCCGCCGTGCGGTTGGACTGGGCGGCGCTGTGCGAACGGCTGCCAATGCGGCTGCGGAAGATCCTACGATGGCTTGCCATCGGGGCGAGCAAGACTTGGATTGCTCATCGGCTGGCCATCAGCAAACCACGGGTATCCCAACTTCTGGACACGCTGGCGCGGGAAATAAAGTCGTTCTTCGGCGCCGAGCTGCTGCCGGCTTGGTGCGTCGCCTGATGCGACGCAACTTACGATCCGTTGAATGACAATGCCGGGCTCGGAATCCGTTCCCGATAGCTTCACTGTTTGTCCGCGGCAAGTTCCTGGGCCGGCCACGTGGCCGGCTCGTTTCGTCACAACCCGTTCAACAAGAGGAGGGTCGTCATCATGGCAGTCACCATTCGTCACGGCGTCAACAGCATCAGTTCGGACACCGTCGCCGGGAAGACCGTCGGCGAGGTCCGCGATCAGGTGGAGGAGGTCCTCAACGTCCCGGAGTCGGCGCAGGTGCGCGTCAATGGCGCGCCGGCCGACGAGGAGGAGGAGATCGCTGACGGCGCCACCGTCGAGTTCGTGAAGGTTGCGGGCGAGAAGGGCGGTCCGGCGTAGCCATCGTGGCTACCGGCCCTTGCGCCTGAAGAAGCGTGGCGCGTCCTGTCGGGTAGTTCCTGGCAGGGCGCGCCGCCTTGGTTTCCTGGAGGGGATTCCCATGCCGACAGCTAAAGAAAATCGCGCGCTCGTCATCGAGGGCGATCTCGTCCGCGTGCAGCGCACCACCATCGAGCGCGAAGTGAAGACGAGCGACTTCATCAGCGAGATCGCCCGCATGCAGCCCCTGGATACAGCCCATTCGCCTCAAGACCACGCCGGCCGACAAGGACGAGGTTATCCAGGACTTGGTCTTGTCCTGGCCCCTCACGCTATGGTTCGTGCGCTGTATCGGCGACGCCATCCAGGACCTGCACATTGTCTGCACCCAGGCTCTGGTCGCCGACGAGGGCCGCGATACGAAGCTTCACGGCTTGCTTATGCCCAATCAGTACGACCTCGGCCAGGGTGCCGTCTGCCTGGGCAACCTGGTGCTCAAGGACGGCGTGCCGCTGGTGCGGCGCGTTGAGGAACTGGTCCGCCAGACGCTCGATTCGCTGTGGAACAGTGACCTGATGCCGTCCTTCGACGGCACGGGGATCACCGGCCTGGAAGACTGGGCCGAACACAGCGCCGCGAATCCAGAGTTCCACACCCAGATCAAGTTCCCCGAACACGACCAGCAGACGGTCGGCGCCATGCTGGAGG
>Ga0315282_10013227_pt1 | contig 12471 bp, 17 predicted proteins | sample YL17G07_20_MG_FD_203693 | JGI IMG/M metagenome (GOLD analysis project Ga0315282, IMG submission 203693) | Sediment microbial communities from Yellowstone Lake, YNP, Wyoming, USA - YL17G07_20 | ecosystem: Environmental > Aquatic > Freshwater > Lake > Sediment | place: USA: Wyoming | collected... | reverse complement strand
TGAGACGCCGACGACATAGCCCACCCTTACAGAGAGTTTGTGGGGGGCTTGGGGGGTGCTTTTCAAAGCACCCCCCAAAGACATCCATCCGTCACCGCCGTTCCCCGCCGCGTAGCGCAGCCACGATGGTATCGGCGAGGCGCTGGGTGGCCTCGGCCTGGGCCATAGCGGGGGGGGTGGGCGGCGTGTGCTGGGCGAGTTCGGCGAGGCCGGCGCGCCAGCGCTCGGCGGCCGCCTTCATGGCCTGGCTGGTCTTCTCGGTCCCGTCGCCGCCCTCAAGGAGCCGGATGAACTGCTCTGGGTCGGTCGGGTCCACGGCGACCTGCGCGCGGATCACGTGGTACCCCTTGGCCCGCAGCCACTCGTGGCTGGGACCATCGGGGAGGAGCCGGAAGTCACCCTCGCGGGTACGGACTAGCTGCATGGGGGATCCTTTGCGGCGGCGCTACTGGGCGGGGCCGGTGCCGAGGACGTACTCGATGACGAGCTGCGCATCGGTGAGGTCCTGCCCGCTGCCGCCCTCGTTGTGCACGTAGGAGAGGGCCTCGCCCGCGTCCAGGACGAGGTTGGCGGCGCTGGAGCTGAGGGTCAGTTCCCAGGGCACCTTGGAGCTGATGCCGCCGCCGGCGACGGTGGTGCTGCGCTGGGCGGCCACCGTGGCTCCGGAGCCGCCGGTGCCGCGGTTGATGAGGCTACCGGTGAGGTAGTTGGTGTCGTTGGCAGTGACGGCCCCCTCGTTGAGGAGGTAGGCCTTGGTGATGGTGAGGGGGCGGCTGGTGGTGAGCACGAGCCGCTCGGCGGCATCGCTATTCAGCGCGCCCAGGTAGGCGGAGACGCGCTTTACGCTGTCGTGACCGAACATGGGATTGCACCTCGCAGGGGCAGCAGTCAGGGGTCAGGCGTCGGGCGTCAGGAACGGCAGAAGCACCAGGCAGCGGGTCGCAGCAGTGACGACGTTAGCCGTTACCTGACTCCTGAAGCCTGGCGCCTGACGCCTGCCGTTCTACGCATCCGTCTCGCACGCCACGCCCATGGTGCCGTCCACCTCGACGACGCCGTAGGTGCAGACGCACACCAGCTCCGTGGCGCGCAGCGTCTCGTCCCGCTCGGTGCGGACGGTGATGTCCTGCTCCCAGACCATGCCGAGGGCCTTGGCGCTGAGGATCGCGCCGGAGCGATCGGCGCCGGCATTGGCGAGGGGCACATCGGGGTGCACGGTGACGGTGCAGCCGTACAGCTCGCCGATGAAGTAGTTGTAGCCAAACTCCTCCGCGATGCGGCCGTAGCCGGTGGTGCTGGTGAGCGGCGAGTTGGCCTCCGTGCCGAGGTCGTACCACTGCTGCGGGTGCAGCACGACGAGGTACGGCTTGGGGGCCTTGCTGGTGACCAGCCGGTTGATGCCGTCCAGCAGGTAGGCGTAGCTGCAGTTGTTGCCGGTGGAGCCGCAGTCGTAGTCCAGGCCGTTGAAGAGGGCCATGGTATCGGCATCCACCTTGGCCGCGAGGGCCCGGCCCAGCTCCCGGCCGGCGTCGCGGATCACCTGCTCAACCGAGCGGCTCACCGCGCGATCGGTGATGGTGCAGACGGCGATCTTCTCGGTCGCGTCGCAGGTCACTTCGCTGGTGTCGAGCGCTTGCGAGGTGGTGTGATCCACCCCCTCGGCCACGTCGTAGGCCGTGAACCCGTTGTACTTGGGGAAGTGCACCGTCTTGCCAGGGGTGTTGCGGGTGTCCTCGATCTGCAGGAACCGGCGCCCCAGGCCGCCGGGGCCAAAGAGGCTGTTGGCCCGCACGTACTCGCGGGTCTCGGCGATGATGGCGGGCACGATCTCGGACAGTGTGGTTGTGGTCGTCAGAGCCAAGGGGAGTCCACCTCTTCTCCAGGGGCAGGCGTCAGTTGTCAGGAGTCAGGGAACGGCTGGCCGTTCCTGACGCCTGAAGCCTGACGCCTGACAACTGCCTACGTGAGTCCTACGCGCTGTCGCCAGGCGCGGTAGGCTTTGGGGTTGGTGACCGGATCGGGCGGGTGGCGCAGATCGGCGGCGGGCGCCGGACGCTGGCCCGCGGGGTTGGTTGGGGCGCCGACGTCGGGACGCTCGGGGCTGAGGGCAGGTCCGACGGCTCGCGCGGCGCACTCGCGCCAGCGTTGGCTGGCGGCCTGGACGGCTTCGCGAATAGCTGCTGGTTCGTCCTCGGCCGCGGCCAGCGTCGGATCAGCCGACAAACCGGCAAGGAACTCCGGCGGCAGCGTCGGGTCCAGCTCGCGGGCCGCCCGCTCGACGAGAGTGGCGCGGCGGGCGTGCGCGGCCTCCTGTCGGGCGGCATCGGTCTCCGCCTGGGCCTGAGCGATCAGGGCGCGGGCCTGCTCGAGCGCAGCAGCCATCTCCTCGGGAACAGGTTCGTCGGACATAGAACCTCCACGGGTGGGCACAGCGGACTAGTACTCCGTCCGCGACGGACGACCGGTTGCGTGTGTGCGTCGTCGCCCCTTGTTGGTCCGACAGGAGGCCCGACAATCCTGTCGGGCCGCTGTGGCGGGCGGTGATCCGATCTATCTGGCTGCAAACAGGGAACGCTGGGCGGAACCGAACCACTGCGGCCGACCCGTAGGCCCGACACTCTTGCTTGCCCTGAGCGCAGCCGAAGGGTCGGGCCGGGGTGGGGAGCAGTGATCTGGACCGTCGGACACGGATACCACCTCGCGTCCACAGCGGCCCGACAAGAGTGTCGGGCCTACGGGGACGCCAGGGCTAGCGTCGCCCCCGATAGCGCCTCCTACGCGACCCGCACCGTCTCCGCGACCGCCTCCTCGGCGGTCATGCCGAAGAGGCGCTGCCGGGCCGTCTCCGGCGACAGCAGGCCGCTCTCGATCCAGCGCTGCCCCAGCTCGGCATCCTCCAGGTCATCCCGCGGCGGACCGTCGGCACGCACGATCGTGATCTCATCGGGCTCCAGCGCGACGGCGCCCGGCCGGCGCGCCTGGTCCTGCACCTGTGCGGCGTGGAGCGTAGTGCCCACGGACAGCACCTGCCGCAGGGCGGCGTCAAACAGCGTCCCCTTGGCCTGCACCGTCGCCGTAGTCTCGAGTTGCCGCAGTCGGATCGCGCGGCCGCTGTCCGCCTGCCCGCCGCTCGGGTTCAGGCCCATGCTCTCGGGGCTGATGCCGGCGCCGCGGAGGATGTCGAGGCGCAGGTCATCGAGCTGCGTCTTGACGACGTCGAGCTGCGCGTCCCAGACCAGGTAGCCGGGCGGCGTCTCGCCCTCGCGGACGATGATGAACTCGCTCTCATCGGCCACGAACTCGCCCCGCTCATCCAGGAGGCTCTTCGGGCCGTACATGCGCGGGCTGGCGTGGAGGTCGAGCGTGGCGGCCAGGCGCGTGGCGCGGTTGTTCAGCTCGCCCTGCAGCGCGAACACCGTCTCGTAGTCGCTGACCCCCCACAGCCCGTCCTCAGCGACCTGCTGGTTGGGCACATGCACCACCAGCAGCTCCTCCACCCCCGTGACCACCGCCTCCGGCAGCGCCGCGTACCGCGGCAGCGCGGCCAGCGGTCGCTGCTCTCCCACGGCCCACTCGCCGCCCGGTAGCGCCGCCAGCTCCCACAGCTCGTGCCGCACCAGCCCGGGTTCGTGGATCTCCTTGCGCAGCCACGCGCGGCGATCGCTCTCTTGGTCGGCCACGACCCAGGCGATCGTGGCCGTGGCGATCTCGCTCTGCTGATCGTCGGCGAAGGTGGGGAAGAAGAAGGCCGGGTTGACTCCCTCGATCACCACGCGGTCCCGGGCCGCATCGTAGCGCACCTTGTAGACCGCATCCCCGCCGTAGCTCGCCGTCTGCGCCTGGCGCACATTGAGAAGGTCCAGACGGCTCTCGGCGGCCAGCAGATCCACCAGCTCCTGCGCGGACGGTGCGCTGTAGCGGGCCGGTCGGCCGAAGAGGCGCCGCGCGCAGAGCCGCGTGATGAGGCCCAGGACGTTCACGGTGAGGTACGGCCGGTCGCCGGGAGGCCGGTAGGGCTCAAAGACCTCCTCGTGGCGGCCCTGGAAGAGCCTGTAGCCGATGTCGTACCACGCCAGGCGCTCGCGGTGCTCCGGCGGCGGCCACAGCTCGCGGTCTGGACGCAATCCTAGCCAGCCCAACGCGACACCACCTTCATCAGCGGCGAACCAGGTCTTCAAGCGTTGCCACCAGTTCACGAGGGATCACCATGTGCTCGGACAGGGAGTAGGATGTGGGGCCGTAGCCGGGTCACTCCGTGACCCGGTCCCCTCGCGCGCACAGCGCGCGGCCGTCGTAGGAGGCGCCACCGGCGGCGACCTCCGATCACCTCGCCCTCGCCTGCGGGGGGGGGAGAGGTCGCGCCGCTCGCGTAGGTTGGGCGTCTCGCCCGACACATGCCGTCGGTGGCGCGGGTTGCCAAGCCCGTGGTCTGCCCTCCCCGCCGTAGCCGTCGTAGGAGCCGCCACTGGCAGTGACCTCCAATCACCTCGCGCGCAGAGGTCCAGTCCAGGCCGCGCAAGGAGGCGGGCGGGCGGCCAGCGAAGGGGAGGACACGCGCGCCGCAGGAGACTAGGAGCCTTGGACGTCACCTACACGGTTGTGCTGCGGCCAGAACCCGAGGGCGAGTTCACCGTCAAGGTGCCGGCTCTCCCCGGATGCTTCAGCCGCGGGCGCACGGTCATCGAGAGCCTCCACCATGCTGAGGAGGCCATCGCCTGCTACCTCGGCAGTCTGCGCAAACACGGCGAGCCGATACCGCGCGAAGGCGACACGATCACGATCTCCACCGAGAACCTCACCGAAGCGTTGGTCTACCGGGTACGGGTCGTTGTCGGCGAAGCCCAGGTAGCCTGATGCCCAAGCTGCCCCGCGTCAGCGCGGCCCGGCTGGTGCGGGCGTTGCGCCGCGCAGGATTCGCTGAGGACCACCAAGTCGGCAGCCACCTCACGCTCATCCACCCTACGACAGGTCAGCGCGTTGTCGTCCCCATGCACCCGGGGGACCTCCCCATCGGTCTTCTCCACGATATCCTCAAGCAAGCCGGACTCACCGGCGACGGCCTGCGGCAGCTACTGCGCTAACGGAAGAGCCTGGCCGGGACCCGTGCCCCAGTGTGGCCTGTCCTGCCTGCCCTGAGCGCGGCCGTCGTAGGAGGCGCCACTGGCGGCGACCTCCGATCACCTCGCCCTCGCCTGCGGGGGGAGAGGGCGCCCCGCTCGCGTAGGTTGGGCGTCTCGCCCGACACATGCCGTCGGTGGCGCGGGTCGCCAGACCCGCGGTCGCCCCTCCGCCGTAGCCGGGTCACTCTGTGACCCGGTCCCCTCGCGCGCACAGCGCGCGGCCGTGCACCCAGGCGGTGGATGTGTTACTATGGGCTGCCAGGAGACCATCGCCATGCCAAGCCCAAAGACGAACCACCCCCCCAGGAAGCCAACGCCGCGCCCGCCACAGCGCAAGGAGCGGGCCACGCAGCCCCTGACCGACCAACAGGTCCGCCGGCTCATTGAGCGCAATCGCGATGCCCTCGAGCGACTGGCCAAGCGGTAATCCCCGGACCCTGAGCGTCGGGGACCTGCAGCGGCTCCACGATGAGGCCCTGCAGCGGACGGGTGGGTGCCCCGGCGTTCTGGACCTTCAGCGTCTCGAGGCTGCGTCTGCTAGACCGCTGACTGGCGTGGGGGACACTGAGCTATTCCCGACGATCCTCGACAAGGCAGCCGCTCTCGCTCACAGTATCGCGACGGCTCATCCCTTCGTGGACGGCAACAAGCGGACGGCGCTGCTCGCCGCTCAGGCTCTGCTAGAGCAGAACGGCCTGCTGGTGGAGGCTCCCGGACGGTTAGCGGAAGCGGAACTGCTGCGGCTTGCCACTGGAAGGGCGAGCCTCCGCAGCTTTGCCGGATGGCTACGCAAGTATGCTCGCCCGATGTGAGCGGCGAGGCCCGCGCCCCTTCCCTGCGTCGGCTGCCCGCGAACGCCGTAGCGGGCCGCCCATGACGTAGTACCGGAGCGCATCGAGGCAGTGGTCGTGCTCCTTGATGGGGTGCGGCTGAATGTCGGTGCCCTCCTGGTGCTCGCGACGACGGTAGAGATGGAACTCGCGGATCAGACACGCGCACGCCGGGTCCACGAGGAGACGAACGGCAGGGTCGGACGCAGGCAGACCCGCTGCCTGCCCTAGCGGGCGCAGCCGCTGGCGGATCGCCTCGATGCCCGCTTCCAGCGCGTGCTGCTGCCAGACTACGCCCTGCCGCGGCAGCACGGCCTTGCAGACCTGATCCAGCACCAGCCGGCCGTCACGCGCCGCCGGGTCGCCGGAGGCCCACGTCGCCCGTGGGTAGCCGGCCTGCTCATGCTCGGCCACCACCAGCTCCCCGCACTCCGCTGTGCTGCGGTTCGCCACCACCAGCTCGCGCAGCACGTGGATCACGTTCTCGGGCGTCTCCTGCACCCACAGGCATACGAACGGACTGTCCTCGGTGGTGCCGAAGTCGAACGTCATGTGCAGCGGCAGGTCGGCGTCGAAGGCGAGGCGCCTGACGTGCACGGCCTCCTCGAACTCCGGGTACACCCGTCCCACCAGTCGAGTGAAGCGGGCTTCGTAGGTCTGCGCGAAGAACTCGGCGCTGAACTGCCGCCGGGCCTCCTCGATCGTCCGCGCCGGGAGATGCGGGTTCGCCCACGAGGGGGCGTAGAAGCCCTCCCAGTCGGGATCGGTCTGGGTCTGCTGCCACTTGTTGTAGAAGTGGTTGAAGCCCTCGGGTGTGGAGGTGAAGAGCGCCCAGCCGTCGCGATCGGCGAGGTTAGGCTGCAGCCGTAGCTCCCAGACCGCGCCGGGACTGAGCGCGCACTCGTCCCAGACGATGGCATCCAGCGAGTCGCCGACGAGGGACAACTGGCCGCTGCCCGTCGTGGACTTGCCGCCCAGGTACGAGCCCCAGGGCAGCTTCAGCTCCCGGGGCATCGTCTCACGCCAGCTCTCGCACTTGGCGCCAAGCACGTCGAACAGCAGCCGGCAGACCTCCCGCCAGATCCGTTCCGTCAGATCGTGCGTCGGCGCAACGACCCAGGCGCGCTTGCGCGGCTGCAGCAGCAGGCACACCAGCTCGACCGCCGCGGCGAGCGTCTTCCCGCCGCGCCGCCCGAAGCGGACGACGCGCCGCGGCGCCTGGCTGTCATGGAGCGCCTGCTGGGCCGCAAAGGCGGGCCGGTAGCCGAGGGCCTCGAAGACGCCCGCCTTGTCGCCGCAGGCGGCGCAGCTACGTGCGGCATGGAGCCGAGCAGCCTGCTCCCAGACGTCAGTTGGTGCATGGTTCACAGGCGCTTCTTGTCATAAGAAGTCTAATGGGCCGTCTCCGGCGATGTGCCCAAGTGCAACTAGACTTGCGTTTGGTGGCACTATATGCAATACTGTTTGCGTTTGGTCGCGTATTCCTGTGGGTGAGGCGACGCCATGCGGCGGCGTGCATTCTGGCTGAGCCGGATCCAGGAGGCCTGGCAGCGGCGCTCGGTTGTATGGTTGTCGGGAGTGCGGCGCGTGGGCAAGACGATGTTGTGCCAGAGCCTGGCCGATGAGCCAGACGGACACCTGGTGGAGTACCTCGACTGCGAACTCCCGCGAGTACGCCGCGAGCTAGCCGACCCGGAGGGCTTCCTGCGCAGCGTCCGCGGCAAGCGGGTGATCCTGGATGAGATCCACCGGCTGCCTAACCCGTCCGAGCTGCTGAAGATCGCCGCCGATCACTTCCCGGAGACACGCGTCATTGCCACGGGCTCCTCTACCCTTCAGGCCTCGGCGCGGTTCCGCGATACATTGACGGGCCGCAAGGTGGAACTATGGCTCACGCCGATGATGAGCGCCGACCTGAGCGATTTCGGCGGGGCGGATCTGCGGCAGCGGCTGCAGCGCGGGGGCCTGCCGCCGTTCTTCCTGAGCCCCGATCAGCCGGAGTACGCGTTTCAGGAGTGGATGGAATCGTACTGGGCGCGCGACGTCCAGGAGCTGTTCCGCGTCGAGCGGCGGGCATCGTTCCAGCGACTGGTGGAGCTCTTGCTGATGCAGAGCGGCGGCATCTTCGAGGCGACGCGCTATGCCGGGCCCTGCGAGATCAGCCGCCCCACGGTGACCAACTACCTGGGTGTGCTGGAGAGCACGCGCCTGGCCCACATTATCCGGCCGTTCTCCACGCGCCGCGCCGGCGAGGTCGTGAGTGCGCCCAAGGTCTACGGCTTCGACACAGGCTTCATCTGTCACTACCGTGGTTGGTACACGCCGCGGCCTGAGGACCTTGGGGTGCTGTGGGAGCACTACGTCCTGAACGAGCTACAAAGCCGGGCGCCGGCACAGCCGATCCGCTACTGGCGCGACAAGCGCGGCCACGAGGTGGACTTCGTCCTGCCCCGACGCGGCGGGCCACCCGTCGGCATCGAGTGCAAGTGGTCGGCCGAGACGGCCGACCTTCACGGCCTGCGGGCCTTCCGCCAGCGCTACCCGGAGGGCGAGAACTGGATCGTGGCCCAGGACGTGGACCGCGGCTATAGTCGTACGCAGGATGGCCTGGAGCTGCAGTTCATGGGGCTGGAGGAGCTAGGGCGCCGGGCCGTCCCGTAGGAGGGCCCACCGGGCGCGACTCCGCCGTGCCGTCTTGTAGCGCGTGGGTTCCACCCCGCCCCAGAGATGGCAGGCCGTTGTAGGGGCGACCCAATGTGGTCGCCCTGCCGACGGGGCGGGGCGTGGAAGCCCCGCCCTACAGTCGGCCCACCGCCCCTCAGCCTCCACACGTCTCCCGCGCGCAGGCATACAGGAACCCGGCCACCGACTGCAGATGCCGGCAGGGCCGACCGTTGCGGCCGCAGCGCCGGCAGTCGTGCGGACTGCGCAGCACCGGGACCTCCGGACACGGATGCGCCTGGTAGAGGCGATAGGCGCGGGGGCTAGGGGCTGCTGGGTTGCTCATCTACCTCACCTCGTAGGGCGCGCAGTACCTGCTGGGCCAGCGGCAGCGGCAGCCGCTCCATGAGCTGCTGCGGGCTGGAGTCGCCCTCGCCCTTGCTCTCCCTCTGCTCGCCGGCGATCTGGTCGAGGGCGCGCAGCACGACGGCCGCGGCGCGGTCGTTGGGCTTGCCGTTCTCATCGCACTGCAGCGCCTGCTCGTGGAAGTGCTCGGCCAGCTCGGCGAGGGCAGCGATGCGGGCCGGCACTTCACAGAAGCGATGTCGGTCGGACCCGGACACGGACAGCAGACCGGTCATGGCGTCGGTACCTCGTCGGTGTGGCGGCACGCTTGTCCGGCCGACCAACGGTGGTATAATGCGGGCGACGGGAGGTGAGTGGGTTGGAGTGGACCTATACGGTGATCCTACGCGGCGAGCCCGAGGGCGGCTTTACGGTGCTCGTGCCGGCGTTGCCGGAAATCGTCAGCTACGGCCGGACGCCGGAGGAAGCGCGGCGCATGGCGGCTGGGGCGGTCGAGTGCGCCCTGCTGGGCCGCCAGGACCTCGGTGAGCCCCTCCCCACGGAGGGCCTCCTCGTCACCGTCCCCCCGGAGGAGCAGACCGGCGACCTATACGTGGGACGGGTCACAGTGGCGCTACCGGAAGCGGTCGCCGAGCATGCCTAGAGCTCCCCGCGTCTCCGGGCGTCGGATTGCCCGTGCGCTGGAGAAGGCGGGCTTCGACTTGATACGTGTCACCGGCGACCACGCTTACCTCCATCACCCACAGACCAACCGTCGGGCCGTCGTCCCCCTCACCTCACGCACCTGCCCCATCGGCACCCTCCACAGCATCCTACGACAGGCCGGACTTACCTCCGACGAGCTGCAGGAGCTCCTCGGGTAAGGGTTACCGCACCCAGCCCTGCGCGCCCCTCCTACTGGCGTGCCCGTTCGCGGAGCGGATCTCGGGCGCGCCTCTATCCCAGGTCGGAGGGGCCGGGGGTGCGCAGGGGCGGCTCTGGGCAGCCGCGGGTCGGGGCCTGTAGTCCACCACCAGTGTCACCACCAGAGACCCCGTCCGAGGGGAGAGCATCCCGCCCCCGCCTACCAGGTCCAGCAGCCACAGGGCGGGATGAGACGGGCAACGTATGCAGACGACGCTGTCCTGCCCCAGAAAGGGGCTCCGGGCAGTGGGACCGGCTGCCAGCCGGTCAGCGGGGTAGTGCCACCACACTGACGGGCAAGCTGCCCGTCCCACTGCCCGCTTTGATCGTGAGGCTACACCGCCAGCTCCAGCGGCAGCATCTCCCGCCGCCGCTCGCGCTTCAGCCGACGCCACGCCAGGTACCGCGTGCAGAGGCGGATGTACGGCTCCGGATCGGGCACGCACGTCACCTGCCGCTGCCGGTTATGCAGCAGCAGGATCGCCTCCCCCGCGAGGTCCTCGGCCAGGTCGCTACGCGGACCGCAGGCACGGCGGCACTCCGCCACAATGGCTGGTCGGTAGCGCTCGATGATCTCCCAGAAGGTCGTCGGCCTTTTCATCCTCTCTCACCCATACCCAATACAGTTGCGGCGCGCGCTTTCTCATCCAGGCGCACAATTCGGCGCTGCGTTGTGGCCGTGCTCACGTGCAGCTCGCCCGCGAGTTCCCGCAGCGTCTCCCCCTCCACATGGTGGCGCCACAGCAGATCGAACTCCTCCGGATCCAGCCACAGCCGGACGTTCTGCGTGGCCCGCACCGCCCGCTGCTGCGCGGCGGCCGCCGCGGTGAGGTGCCCGGCGGCCCTGGGCCCCCCCTCCGACGCCTCAACGGCGCCCAGCTCCTCCAGGGTCAGGTAGTACTCCCGCGTCCGGCAGCGCCACCAGGCGCCGTAGGCGCTCTCCGCCCAGATGCGCTCCCGGTCCTCAAGTTCGCGGCAGACGCGGGCGTACCGGATCAACTCCGGCGAGAGCGGCCGCGGCGGCGTGCAGACGCTGGGGCGCCCTCCTATGCAGCCACAGCGCATGCCTCCCTCCTCCGGGTGCTCGGTGCGGTACCGGCATGGCTTGGTGGAGTAGCACTGCGTCGGATCGCCGATGCGGGTCGAGTGGATGGGGAGCTGGAACATAGCGGTGCTCCTTTGCCTACCGAGACGAAGGCCGTTCTGTGGGGCGCGGTCTCCGCGCGTCCTGAGTCTGCCGAAGGGTGCCGCGCCTCTCCGCTCCGTCGTGGGCCCGGCAGTCCTGTCGGGCTCCGGCCGTAGGGGCGCCATTCATGGCGCCCGCCCTCCGTGTGGGGCGGGCATTCCCGCCCGCCACGCCGTTGCCGTTGCTGCCGGCTGCCGTCATCCGTGTCACCCTGCCTGCCCTGAGCGAAGCCGAAGGGAGCGCAGCGAAGCGTCCGCGCTGTGGTCCGCCTCCCCTCTCCTTCAGGAGAGGGGCTGGGGGTGAGGCTCCGTCCCCCCCCTCTCCCAAGTTCACGCGGGAGAGGGGGGCAGGGGGGTGAGGCCTCCGCCCCCCCCTACGCCGCCCGGGACCCACTAGCCCCCACGCCGGGCAGCGACAACGGCGCCTCGTCCCAACACGCCCCAAAGCACTCGCAGTACCGGCAGCCCCAGCCACAGTCGGGGGTCTTGGGGAAGTGGCCCTGCTCGATCATCGCGGCGAGCGGGGCGACGACCTCATCCATGAGGTGCAAGGCGACCGCGCGCCGGTATGGCACCTGCACCACCTCGCTGCGGCGCAGGTCGTAGATGGCCAGCGCGTCCGCCTCGCCGATGAACTCCTCCGCGGCGAGCGCCCACAGGTTGAGGCGCAGGTCGAACGGCAACGTCGCCACGTCACAGCGTCGGCGGCCCGCCCGGAGGTCTTCCACCACCAGCGAGCCGTCGCGCTCCACGATGCGGTCTATCCGCCCGCTGAGGATCGTCTGCGCAGTTACCCGCAGCCCAGGGCTGCCCGTCCAGCGGTCCTGCCGCCCCCCGAAATCCTCGCCGACCACGACGATGAGGTCCCCCAGCAGGTGATCGCTGAGCATCCCCAGCATCGCCGGGAGGTTCTCCAGGTCGCGCCGCTGCCGCGTGGCCCACGCGGCGTTGGGCGGCTCCGGCAGCGGCTGCGCGCGCTCGGCTTCTCGCCACCGGCGCCAGAACTCCGCGATCACGCGGGAGAGCGGCGGGGCGCAGCGTGCCAGCTCGGGGCGCTCACCCGCCCGCCGGCCGCGACGCCAGGCTCCCAGGGCGCGGCGCTGCAGCCACTCAGCCACCTCGTGCAGCACCCGTCGGTAGCGCCGGGAGAACGTATCGCCCCTTGGCTGGCCCAGCACATCGCGCAGCTCATACCGCCGCGGACACTGCTCGTAGCGCACGAGCCCCTCGATCGTCAGCCCCCGTCGTTCCGGTCCCATCTGCCATGCCTCCTCAGGTGCGGCGCGACCGTTCGCGCCTCTCCGCGCAGGACGGGCGTTTTTGCCCATCCCTCCGTCCATGTGGGGCGGGCATCCTTGCCCGCCATGCCGTCGGTACGGGTGTCATGCTGAGCGCAGCGAAGCATC
>Ga0315282_10013226_pt1 | contig 12471 bp, 11 predicted proteins | sample YL17G07_20_MG_FD_203693 | JGI IMG/M metagenome (GOLD analysis project Ga0315282, IMG submission 203693) | Sediment microbial communities from Yellowstone Lake, YNP, Wyoming, USA - YL17G07_20 | ecosystem: Environmental > Aquatic > Freshwater > Lake > Sediment | place: USA: Wyoming | collected... | reverse complement strand
AAGCAGCATCTCGGAGAAACCGATGACGCCGGTGAGCGGGTTATTAATTTCATGGGCGACCCCGGAGACCAGCGCACCTATTGATGCTAGGCGATCCTGTGTCATCATTTGCTCCATCATTCTTCTGCGTTCTGTGATGTTCCTGGTAATGGCGACGAATCCTGTGGGTTTGCCAGACATGTCCGTAAGGAGAGCGACACTCAGCTCAGCCGGGAATTCCCTCCCATCCCTGGTCAAAAACGTGTATTCAATGTTGGTAACGTACTTGTCTCTCAGGGTCTTCTTTAGATTCTCCCCAGCCCTAGCGTGGTCCTTTGGAGCGATAAGTTCAAAGGCACTTTGGCCGATGAGTTCCGCCTTATCACCATAACCATGCATGCGAACTGCAGCTGTATTTAACTGCACGATGTTTCCACCCAAGTCGGTAACTGTAATTCCTTCGGCCAGGGACTCAAAGATGACACGCAGTTTCTCCTCTGATTGCCGCAGTGCTTCCTCTGCTCGCTTGCGCTCGGTAATGTCCTGAACCATTGAGAGAACGCCTATCACCCTACCATCGTTACCCTTGAGCGGCGTGTTTGCCCACTCGCAAATGATGGTGCGACTATCCTTGGTGGTGTTTTCATTTTCGCTGTGGGCCGTCATGTCCCCTTCAAGTAGTCGCCTCCAGATATCATCTACATGGGGTTGCGCTTCCCTGGGGACAATAATATCATAGGGATGCTTTCCCCGCGCTTCACTTGCTGTAAAGCCGAAAATCTTTTCAGCGGCGGGATTCCAGGAACGGACGCGAAACTCAGTGTCCCAGACAATGAGTCCGATGGGCATTCGTTCAACTTGAAGCTGGAGATACTCTTGGAGCTCCTTTATTTGCGCTTCTGCTTTCTTCCGCTCGGTGATATCCCTAACATAAGCGACATTAGCTCTCCTGCCCTTGTAGGTTGTGTGAGCGCTGGTCAGTTCAACAGGGACTTCGGCACCATCCTTCCTGATAATCGTCATTTCGTAGAGCCAAGGCAGGGACTCCCCGGACATCTTCCTTCGATGCCTCTCTATCGAAGCTGCCCGGTCTCTGGGGCCGATAAGGTCAAAAAATGACTTACCCAGAAGGTCCCCAACAGAGTAGCCGGTAATCTTTGAAAACTGGTCACTAACAAAAGTAAGGATACCTTCACCCTGTTGGGTGTCCTGCAACATGGCAACCGCCTCCCCCACCTCGCCGCCAAGCTGCACCAGAGCACGGTACCTCTCCTCTGACTCCTGCAATGTTTCCTGCGTGCGCTTGAGCTCGCTAATGTCTGTCGCCGCGGCAATAATCCTCGTTGGCTTACCTTCCTTGTCTTTCATCAATGTCCAGCTCATTAAGACAGGAAAGATTGTTCCATCCTTCCGCACGACCTTTGTCTCAAAATTCCGCAAGAAACCTTCCTCCATCAGCTTCGGCAGGACTTCTTTTTCAATCCTTTGTGCCTCCACTTCAGAAAGGAAACCAACTTCAATACCTCTTCTGCCAATTACCTCTTCTTGCTTCCATCCCATGCCTTTCTCAAACTCACTGTTGACCTGGCGAATCGTTCCGTCTAAATCAGTAATGACAACTGCCTCGAGCATGCCCTGCAGCACTTGTGCCGCCATTCGGCTCGCTGCGGTTTCCCTTTCCATTTGCTCAAGGTGCTTACGGTCAGTGACATCCTGTAGCACCACCAATTCTTCTTCTTCTTCTTCTTCTTCTTCTGCAACAATTATTCCTCTGGCTGTGATGTTCACTATTCGCTCGCCCAGGCGCTTGGATTGCCAATGAACTTCAAAATTCTCCAGCGTATCTTCAGTTCCAAATAGCCTGGTTAACTCAGCACTGAGCTTCCCCTCCTTGTCTTTCAGTATGTCGACCAATTTCCTACCTATGGTATTTTCTGGCTTTGTTTGAAATAACTGATAAAAGGAACGGTTAGCGCTTTTTATCCTGAGACCCCTGTCAAGAACGCACACGGAGTCCGGAATTGTCGCCATTATGTTTAGCAGAAGCTTCCGTTCCCTCTTTTGTTCCCCTTCTTGCATATGCTCTCTATTGTTTTTCATCGAGAGGCACCTCCGCTGTTAAATTGTTTGAATCTTTGAGAGAAACTGCCCGGTGTTTCTCTGCTGATAACTCTTTACTACTTTTGGTCGCCTTCGGTCTCATATGATTACACAGGGGAGAATCCCCATACGTAGAGATGAAGAGGTCGTAAAACCTCTTCTCTTCCTGAGCCCATCTCTGGGGAACCCGAAGGAACCGGAAAACGCAACTCTTTTGCCTTACAAACCTTTTTATGCCGCCATTCTTGCTGCTTGTGCTTAAATGGCTGAGCAACCTCCTTCTGAGATTCTTGGCGCTTCCAATGTAAAATGTCTGGCAGCAGCCCGCGGGATAATCTATCCCGCCACTCTCCAAGCATAGCTCATATACTCCTGGACCAGCAGGAGTGTTGCTCACTACCGACGAAGTAGTAAAAGAATACAACTGGGAAAAATTCGCCGCCAGAGTGTGATAGACATAACCATTTCTCTCCAGGTATGATAATATTCCGAGTTCCTTTCTGCAATATGATACCTCTCTCCTCGTAACTGACAAGCCATATTCCTTGCTTATCCTATGTCGTAGCTCTTCATCGGTATAGGGCCTGACGGCCCGACCGCTACCAACATCTTTCGTCTCCTGACTGACAATCACCTTTATACATTTTTTTACCACGTCTCTTGTGCTGGCAAAAAGCGACCTCAAGGGAACTTCATCACCCCAAGGGGCAATGAGAGACAGCCCACGTGTAGCCCGGGAAATCCGGCTGGTGTCAATGGTAAAATCAAGGCAAAGATTATCGCCCGAGATAAGCCTAGCTAACTCGGCTCCGGTGAGAGGTTTCGGATGAATCTCATTATTCGAGGTAAAGTAATGCTTCTGATGTTCAACAATCGCTTTTACTATTTTGTGAACAATGAGATTTCTGGTACCAATGCGTCTCAATTTATGCAGCAGGCGGCTGACATTTATCATCTCTTCCTCAGCCAGCTTCGCATTATCCCTATACTTTGCCAGTTTCTCCTTATTGATTTGATACTCTACAGAAAATTCTCTCGCTGTATAGTGGATAGAATAGCTGTCTCCACTCCCAACAACTCTAGCAATAACCCCCGATTTGGCTAACGCCCTATCATTATCCTGATAGAGAATGTCCGCATCTACAAAGCACCTGGGCATTATGACACCCGCGTTGACTAATCTGTTATATAGCGAAGACCTTTCAACATCAGTGACGAAGCCGATAAACTTTTCAACACTCCACTCCAGGAAGTTGGAAAGAATTATCTTTCCAACGAGTTCGGACCGGTTCTTCATTCTGACGAAGCACGATTATCACGATATCCTACCCCTGCGAAGGAACGCCATTGCTTACATATACTTCGCATGCCTTGCCTTCTCACACTTATTCCCCTGAACAAGGACATTATATACCTGCGAAAATCGCAAGACCAAGTCTCCCTACCCTAATCTTGTGTTATGTGCCCCAAAGGTGGATATAGTGGGTAGAGATGGAGAAGGTGACGACAAATGTGGAAAATAGAAGGACGAAGTACTGCGATTCAGATTCTTCAGCAGAGTGACGAAGCAGGCAAGACTCGTCGGGTTACAAGACCTTAGACGAATGAGGAACTAACATACAAAAGCAAGGAATGTGTCTTGTTGCTCGCCCAAAGGGAAGTCTATTGCAGAAAAAGCCTAGCTATACTATCATAGCAGAGGAGAGAGGCTGAGCACGGAAAGGTGGGTTACACTTTTCGTATCTGGTAGCTGCCAAGAACTGGGCGCAGGAGGAGAAAAGGTTCTACAGCCTGTTCGTCTCAACATACGGGATTCTCCCTTGTCCAGCCACATGAGTCTGAGGGCGGCCGGTGGATAATGCGGGGGTTCTTTTAGCCCGACGGGGGGTGTCAGTAATGGATGGTACGGAGCATACTGAAAGAGAAATAAAGAGGGAACGGAAGCTTCTGCTAAACATAATGGCGACAATTCCGGACTCCATGTGCGTTCTTGACAGGGGTCTCAGGATAAAAAGCGCTAACCGTTCCTTTTATCAGTTATTTCAAACAAAGCCAGAAAATACCATAGGTAGGAAATTGGTCGACATACTGAAAGACAAGGAGGGGAAGCTCAGTGCTGAGTTAACCAGGCTATTTGGAACTGAAGATACGCTGGAGAATTTTGAAGTTCATTGGCAATCCAAGCGCCTGGGCGAGCGAATAGTGAACATCACAGCCAGAGGAATAATTGTTGCAGAAGAAGAAGAAGAAGAAGAAGAAGAACTTGTTGTAATACAAGATATTACTGTGCGCTGGCGTGCAGAAGAAGCACTGCGCAGGGCTGAGGAAAACTTTCGCCGTTCTGTAGATGATTCTCCACTGGGCATACGTATCGTCGATGCTGAAGGGAAAACACTCTACGCTAACCAGGCAACACTGGACATTTACGGCTACAGCAGCATTGAAGAGCTAGAGGCAACTCCGAGACAAGAGCGCTACACCGCCGAGAGCTATGCTGAGCACCAGGTGAGAAAAGAGAAGAGGCAACGGGGTGAGTACGTTCCGCCTGATTATGAAATAAGCATCATCCGCAAGGATGGCGAAGTTCGCCATCTTGAGGTGCTGCGTAAGGAAGTCTTGTGGTATGGCGAAAGGCAGTTTCAGATGCTATACCGTGACACCACCGAGCGTAAGCGGGCGGAAGCGTGCATCCAGCACCTGAGCGGCATGCTCCAGGCGCTGAGGGGCGTAAATCAAATTATTACTCGGGAGAGTGACAGCCAGCGCCTGATACAGAGGGCCTGTGAACTACTGATAGAGAGCCGCAGCTATAGTATTGTCCTGATAGTCCTTGTGGATGAAAACGGCAATTTCATCTTTGCGGCGAGAGCTGGCAGCTTTCCATCGGAAGAAGCTTGGTCAGCATTTCTCGAGCGGCTCAAACGCGGTGATTACCCAAGATGCCTCACCAAAGCATTGAAGCGTCAGCCATTTACCGTACTGGAGCTTGATGCCGATGAATGTAAAGACTGTGGGTTTGCCTACGAGCGCGTTTCCGATACTGCCTTTGTTAACAGATTGGAGTACGAGGGCAAAGTCTATGGAGCAATACTGGCTAGAATTTCATCTGAGTTTGCCCAAGATGAAGAGGAGCAACACCTGTTCCACGAGTTAGTCGGTGACATTGCCTTCGCGCTGAACAAGATTGAGAAGGAAGAAGAGCGTCGACGCCTGGAAGAAGAGCTACGTGAGTCAGAAGAAAGGTACCGAGTTGTCCTGGAACTGGGAGACCGAATCGGGGAAGCCGTGGTGATGCTTCAAGGCGATGAGCGGGGAGAGGCAATGCACGTCTTTGCCAGTGACATGTGGTGCAAAATGACCGGTTACTCAAGAGAAGAACTGCTCGGTATGTCCATGGGCGCCATAATTCACCCCAGGGACAGGAAGGCGGCAATGGACAGGCATCGGAGAAGGATGAGGGGTGAAGTGCTTCCCGGTCTTTATGAGTCAACCATCGTCAGAAAGGATGGCGAGGAGGTACCCATAGAGGTCACCTATGCTCCTGCCTCCTACCGGGGGAAACTAGCCAATGTCGGCTATATCCGGGACATAAGCGAGCGTAAGAAAATGCAAGAGCAACTCATAATGCAGGACAGGCTGGCTTCTATCGGACAACTGACTTCAGGGGTAGCTCACGAGCTTAATAACCCGCTGACCAGCATCATTGGTTTCTCAGACCTCTTGCTCGAGAAAGAACTCCCTGAGGATATTAAAGAAGACCTGGTGACTATCAATAGAGAGGCACATCGTACTGCCAATATCGTGCGCAATCTCCTCACCTTCGCCCGCAAGCAGCCGCAAGAAAAACAACCGATGGATATTAATGAAAGCATACAGAGAGTCCTGGAACTGCGTGCCTATGAGCAGAAGGTAAATAATATCCAGGTTACCACCCACTTTGCCCCGGACCTACCCCAAGTCATGGGGAATAACTCACAGCTACAGCAGGTATTCTTCAACATCGTCATCAATGCCGAATTCTTCATGCTTGAAGCACATGCAAGAGGCACTCTGACCGTTACTACAGAGCGAATAGGAGATTCCGTTCGGGCTTCCTTTGCCGATGATGGCCCCGGGATTTCTGAAGAGAATATGAGACATCTTTTTAACCCCTTCTTCACTACCAAGGAAGTGGGTAAAGGTACCGGACTTGGTTTGAGTATCTGCCATGGTATCATAGCCGAGCATGGTGGCAGGATATGGGCTGAAAGTGAATCAGGTAAAGGCGCTAACTTTATTATTGAACTGCCTGTATACAGGGGGTCGTCTCAGGAAGGGGGCAGCAAGTGAAAAAGCAGAAGCGAATCCTGATAGTGGAAGATGAGGTGGCTATCCGTCAGCTTTGCCAGAGAGTTTTGACTAGTGAAGGCTTTGAAGTGGATGTTGCTGCCGATGGAAAGGTAGCTCAGAATATGATGGAAAAGCGGCAATATGACCTCTATTTGATTGACATCAGGTTGCCGGTTCTGGATGGCAAAGAACTCTACAGATGGTTGCAGGAGGCATATCCCGATAATGCGCAAAGAGTGGTGTTCACCACCGGCAGCGTGATGGGTGAGGATACGCAGAGTTTTTCCCAGAGTAGTGGCAGGCAGGTCTTGACCAAACCCTTTACCCCTGAAGAACTGAAGACAAAAGTCAGGCAAGCCTTAAAGGTGATGGGAGGGTGACCGAAGGCAGAACGACAACACTGGTGGCTACCCAAACCATTCGCCTTTACTGAACTGAGAGCCATAGTGGAAGAGCCATTAGGGAGGTGGAACAATGACTATGGAGAGATTAAGAATATTGGTCGTTGATGAAGAAGAATCCGTACGTAGCCTCCTTCAGCGGATTCTCGAAGGAGCCGGTTACACTGTGGACACGGTGGCTAATGGGCGGGAGGCACTAGCCAAGATATCTGAATGGGAAACGGCGGCAGTGCTACTGGATATCAGGATGCCGGAGATATCGGGCATGGAAGTCTTGCAGCAGATAGCCAATAACCGACCCGAAACCAGCGTAATTACGGTTACTGCTGTTGGTGACGCACAGACGGCTATTGAAGCCATGAAGCTGGGAGCCTATGACTACATCATCAAGCCCTTCAACCATGATGACCTGGTGTTGAAGGTGCGAAAGGCTATCGAGAAAAGGAACCTCATGCTGGAAAACGAGCGCCATCGCCGCGAACTTGAGCAAAGGGTTGGAGAGCAGACGGCACGACTGCAGCAGATGTTTGTGGAGCTAGTCGAGACCTTGTCTCGGGAACACAAACTAATATACCGCGAGGCTTCTAAGCAACGAGGGGGTAGGGAAGCACTTTCGAAGCTACCCCCGGAATTGAGAGAACCAATGGCCTCTGTTGAGGAATTCAGCGAGGCTCTGCTTAGAATCCTCAGAGGAGGCTTGGCGAGATGGCCTAAGGCTTCCACAGACAAAGGTCAGGACTCAAAACCATAGGCGAGTCTCATCTCGGAGACAATCTCATGAAGAAAACGAGCATCCTGGTAGTAGATGACGAGCTGAGCATAGTAAAGTTTCTCCGTGCCAACCTCGAAGCCAGAGGTTTCAAGGTGCTTGCCGCTATGAATGGTGCTGAAGCTCTACACATTTTTGAAATGGAGTTGCCTGACCTCGTGATTCTGGATATAGTTATGCCCAAAATGGATGGTTTTGAAGTGTGCCGCCGGCTTCGTGAATGGACGCAAGTCCCAATTATCATGCTCAGTGCCAAAGGTGATGAGAGTGACAAAGTAAAGTGTCTTGACCTTGGCGCTGATGACTATATCACCAAGCCGTTTGGCAAGGATGAGCTCATAGCCCGTGTCAGGGCGGTGCTCCGCCGGGCTGAGGCGGCTGCCACCACATCCATCAAGCCTTCCTTTGCCTGCGGTGACGTCCGAGTCAATTTTGCCAGCAGGCAGGTGACTGTTGCCGGTAACGAGGTCAAATTAACACCTACAGAGTATACTCTCTTACAGGAATTGGTGCTCAATGCAAGCAAGGTTCTCACTCATACACACCTGCTAAACAAGGTGTGGGGTCCCGAGTACCGGGATGAGAGAGAGTATCTACACGTCTTTGTCCGCCGTCTGCGCAGCAAGCTTGAGACTGACCCAACAAAGCCCAGGTATATCCTGACTGTACCTGGTGTCGGCTATCAGTTTAAAGATATAGCATAAAGCGAAAGTTTAATAGCAAGTTAACTCAGGAGTAGGGCACTCTTTTCGGGTGCCCTTTTTGCTGCCCGAAAATATTCAGGAAATGTTTAGAAATCCCTCGTAAATTTTAAGCCCTCGTTTCGCATCCTAGCTGTACGCTGAAACCAGAAAGGAAAGTATGTAGGTAAGCTGAGATGAGAAACAGATGGATTAAGCGAATTTTCCCCTGATGGTTGTATTGCTTCTCACTCCCTGGCCAGTTGCCTACGCCCACGACTTCACTAATGGTATGACTGAGCAGGATACAGTTCGGATAGCAGTTGCTGAATCATCGGCAGCACCCAACATGAGCGTATTTGGACAAGCAATTGGCGGCGTTACCCCTGGCGACCTCTTTTACATTGACGCTACTGATAATCCTGCTGATATCCGGGTCAACCTGTACATCACCAACGCACAGGAACTTATCTGTCACTACAGATATCTAATTCTCAAGGTTGGGGTCTATACCGAGAGTAATGGCGGTGAATGGGAGAAGGTAACCGGGAGTAACGGTGAGCCGTTTCCCGATACCTTCATTACGATGCGAGATGCATGGGTTAGCTTTGCCTTGCCGGGACTTGTCAAATACAAAATCACCATTGATAGCGGCAGTTTCTACTGCACTACTACCAACACTGAGAAGGGCAGCCTCTCGCCTCAATTCTACCTGACCGTGGATTAGCCCGGGATAGCGAATAGCCAATGAGCTAGACAGACAGGAGGTACACGAAAATGGCAACAGGATGCAACAGAGTTTACCGGTCTGACCTGAATGGCGGGAATGAGAACGGCACTTTTAATGAGCACGATGAATGCATGAGGGAGTTCCGCAGGTCTCATCCCAATGTCGTACTAGTCAACGGATCGAGGTTGGACAAAGCTGATTTTCTGAAAAGACTGCCATCCCTGCAGGTTCGCTACCTCATGATGGAAACAGGGGGAGCAAAACTTTGTGGAGACGCAACTGATTGGCAGGCTCTCATTCCAGGCTCTCATTCCAATCCTCCATGCCCTCTTGCCAGAGGGCACCATGATGCATGAAAATATGCTTGCGCTGTGCGGTGAAGGAGTTCGTCTCTTATTGGTGCCATGAGCCCGACTTCCAATCTGAACCGGCGGTCCTGCAGGCACCGTAGATTGTCGCCTCGCTAGAGCGAGAGCACGCGGAGCAATTTCTTTGCTCATAGGGGCCGCCCGCCGACAGTAGCTCAACATAAGGAGGAAACCATGGAAGTAATCTACTCTCGCTGTGCCGCTCTGGACGTCCATAAAAAGAGTGTGGTAGCCCATGCCATCACGCCCAGGCACAGAGAAACCCGTACCTTTGGTACGGTAACCAAGGACCTGCTGGAACTCAAGAAGTGGCTGCTCGATCTTAAAGTCACCCATGTCGCCATGGAAAGCGCCGGGGTGTACTGGAAACCGATCTACAACCTTCTGGAGGATAGCTTCACCCTGGTCCTGGCAAACGCCCGGTATATCAAAGCGGTGCCAGGCCACAAGACCGACGTCAAGGATGCGGAATGGATTGCCGATCTGCTGCGTCATGGTCTGCTGCGCGGAAGCTATGTCCCCGACCGCCCCCACAGAGAGCTTAGAGAGGTAACGCGCTACCGGCGTATCCTGATCAGGGAGAGGAGCCGGGTAATCTGCCGCATTCAGAAGATCCTGGAGGGGGCCAATATTAAACTCAGCAGCGTTGCCAGCGATGTTGTCGGAGTGTCCGGCAGAATGATCCTCCAGGCCATGATTAACGGCATAGAGGACCCCAAAGAACTGGCGGCTATGGCTAAAGGCAAGCTGCGCCAAAAAATGCAGAGTCTTGAGGAGGCCTTGCTGGGACTCATGGGCACCCATCAGCGCCGGTTGATTGAATCGGAACTGGAGCATCTTGACTTCCTCGACCAGAAGATCGTCAAACTTGACGACGACATCGCGGAGCGCATGCGGCCCTACGAGTCTATTATTGCGCGGATAGATACCATCCCTGGTATAGGACGCCGCGGCGCAGAAGAGATTCTCGCTGAGATCGGACCGGACGTAGTCTCTCGTTTCCCTGACGCCCATCATCTGGCTTCGTGGGCTAAGATATGTCCTGGCAACAACGAGAGCGCCGGGAAGCGCAAGAGTGGTAAAACGGGCCATGGGAATCCCTGGCTTCATTCGGTTCTGGTCGAAGTCGCCTGGGCGGCTACCCGCGTGAAGCGTGGCTACTACTCCTCCCTTTACCATCGCCTCGCCGGGCGCCGTGGCAAGAAACGCGCCATTGTGGCTGTAGCTCATAGCATTCTGGTCACCATATACTCGATGCTCAAGAACAACACCGTCTATCATGACCTCGGTGAATGTTTCCATGACCTCCTTAACCCCGAGCAAGTCGTCCGCCGAGCCATCAAGCGCATCGAGCGCCTCGGCTACAAGGTCTCAGTCCAGACACCGGCGCTGGTGACTTGAGTCCTTATTTTCGGAGCAATATGGAAGGTAGCACGCTACAAACTTTCAAAAAACTAAAAGAGCAAGGAGGATAACAATAAATGAAAAAACGCACACGGGTAATGGCGGTAGACGATGAACAGGCGATATTGAGCTTGCTGAAACGTACTCTTGAACCGGAAGGATATGATGTGGTCGTTGCCGCTGACGGCCGGTCAGCTCTGGCTCTGCTGGAGAAGTCTGAGCCAGACCTGGTTCTCCTAGACATTATGATGCCCGGGCTTGATGGTTTTCAGGTTCTCGATCTCATACGGCAGCGCTCCAATGTTCCTGTAATCATGCTCACCGCAAGACTTGAAGCGACTACAGTGCGCGACACTCTAGCTCTGGGTGCCGACGATTATGTGAGAAAGCCGTTCGGCAAAGGAGAACTTATAGCACGCATCAGAGCGAAGCTAAGACGTGCTGCATCAGAAATAACTCTGCCTGTGAAGGGAGGGTAATCGTATGGCTAAGGATAAAACTGTTAAGGTAGCCAAGTGTCCGATTGGGCAGGAGTACTATGATGCATCCCGCCACTGGCACAAAGGTGACCGATGTTACGAGAAGCAAGCGTGGTAGGCAGACCAGAACTTAAAAAGTCGAAAGGAGGTAACAGCTAATGAGAGAGGTGGATAGAAGAACTCAGGTGCTGACAGAACTCTCTGGCTCACTAGGATTCTCAGACATGGTAGTGAAGACGAACGAACTCAAGAAAACCCGTCCTTATTGGAGGAACCAACCGTTGGGAGACCGGAAGGCTCTGGATGAAGAGGTCGTGGACGTGGTCATACCTCCGCATAATGTTGCCATACAATTCAGATTTATTACCCAATTAGAAAAGATACTCGATGATTATAATAGTCACGGCAACATCATACGCATCGTTCCCTCGTGGGATCGGGGCACCGTTATTGCAATATCAATGAGACCTTCCAAACTCAACAGCCTGCTGGACAAGCTGGGTAATATGCCCGAGGTAGAAAAGGCTGAGGAGATAGAGAATGAGCTGTCAGGCCAACCTGCCGTTCCCATCTTCTCCAAAAGGTTTGAGTTATTGACGAGATCAGGAATCAAACCGAGCAAAAAAGTTCGTGTAACTCTCAAGGAAAGCGAAGAGGCAGAAAATGGCCTCGCAACCACGAGGGATACTCACACAGCGATACAAGAACGCATACCCGTGTTGGCCTAGACTTAGGGGGGTAACATTAGCACCGAGGGGTACGAAATCAAACCAAGAGTGTTGTGTTATCGGCAGGATAAGTGGTTGGTAATCTCCTCAATTCATGATTGACGGCTACTGCCATGTGCGAAACATTTGGCAGATTGTTATCAAAGGCCTGACGCATTAATAACCACATGGGTTACCATGGGCTGCGTCCCATAACTGGTGGAAATTTGATCTAGCCATATCCTATACCCTCTTATCATCTAAGTCAATCCCTTTAGGCAACCAGCGCTTCCTCTAAGAATTCCAGTTTGATTGGTTCTTGCTTCAATGCCTTTGATGCCTCCTCTATCCAGGCAATATCCTCAACTCTCATCCCGACTTTCTGCCACTTTACCCTATCTTCCTCCAGAAGACTAAAAACCATCACCAAGGCCGAGGTTTCATTTGGGAAGCGGCCAACCACTCTGGTCCTTCTCTTAACCTCCTTGAAGGCTCGTTCGATGACATTACTGGTGCGGATGTGTT